>Ga0209415_10003599_pt1 | contig 28799 bp, 26 predicted proteins | sample PeaSoiSIISIP2007_FD_187696 | JGI IMG/M metagenome (GOLD analysis project Ga0209415, IMG submission 187696) | Peat soil microbial communities from Weissenstadt, Germany - SII-SIP-2007 (SPAdes) (version 2) | ecosystem: Environmental > Terrestrial > Soil > Wetlands > Peat | place: Germany...
TCCCGCCATCGCCCGGCCTGGTGCTGTTGCAATGCCAGATCGAAGGCTTGTTGGATCGTGAGTTGGGCCATGACGCAACCGGTCAATATCCGGTGCGGATTACTCTTTGGCAACCAGGGCTTGTGCGATCTGGAGGTCGGTCGGGGTGGTGATTTTCAGATTGCGCTCCTCGCCGTCGACGAGCCAGACGGGCTTGCCGGCCAATTCCAGAAGTTGAATGTCGTCGGTGATCTGATCCAGCGAGACCTTGCAGGCGGCAAAAGCGTCGAGCAAATCCTGTCGCCGCATGACCTGGGGGGTTTGCATCGCCCAGAGTTCGTGGCGGGGAAGGGTTTGTCGCACCGGCGCGGGGAGCGGGCCGATGGCTTGCTTGATCGTCAGATGAACGGCCAATGCGGCGGCGGCCGCGCCGTGAAGGAGGGCGGCTTGAAAAGTCCGGTCGATCAACGCCTGGGAAACCAGCGGCCGGGCGGCGTCGTGAACCGCCAGCCAGTCGATCGACGAATCTGATGCCATCGCCGCAATGCGGACGCTGTCGGCGCGGCAGGATCCGCCGGGACACAGATGAAGCTTTCGGGCCGCCCGTTCGTCGAGAAATTTGGCGCAATCGCGCGCGGCATCCGGATCAGGCGATGCCACGACGACCTGGGCGACATCATCGCGCTCGGTGAAAGCGGCCAGAGTCCAGGCCAGCACCGGCCGGCCGTTCAGCGGCTGGAGGAGCTTGCTGCCCGACCCGCCAAACCGCGTCGATCGCCCGGCGGCGGGAAGAATCACTGCAAATTCGGGCATGGGGTTATCCGAAGAATTTTTCAGGAGACTTTCGAGGGCGCTTCGTGCGGCAGCCGGCCGAAGATCATCTTTCCAGCGCTGGTTTGCAGGACGCTGGTGACGGTGAATTCGATTTCCTCGTTGAGGTGCGGGCGGCCCTGCTCGACCACGACCATGGTCCCATCCACGAGATAGCCGACGCCTTGCCCGGGCGATTCACCGGGTTTCAGCAGGCGGACGGTCATCCGTTCGCCGGGGAGAACCACGGGCTTGAGGGCGTTGGCCAGATCGTTGATGTTGATGACGTCCACGCCGCGAAGGCTGGCGACTTTGTTGAGATTGAAATCGTTGGTGAGAACGCGGCCGCTCAACTCGGCGGCGAGGTTCATCAGCTTACCATCGACGTCCTCCGGCCCGGCGTCGCGGGCCGAGGAATCGTACATGATGACCTCCGTGCGCTTATTGCTTTGCAGGCGCTGGAGAACGTCCAGCCCCCGCCGGCCGCGGTTACGCTTGAGCTTGTCTCCGCTGTCGGCAATGGTCTGCAATTCGCTCAGGACGAAGCGGGGAACGATCAGCCGGCTTTCGAGCATGCCGGTCTCGGCGATGTCGGCGACGCGGCCGTCGATCAGAACGCTGGTATCCAGCAACATCGGGCGGGAACCCTTGGTCTGCTTGCTGAATTCCACGTAGGGAATGATAAAGCGGAAATCGTCCTTGGTCTGAAGGACGAAGCTGATCGCCAGATAAGTCAATACCACGCCGATGACGATGTCGACGTTGCTCGATATCGCCAGCCTCTGGGCATCCGAGGCATATGGCATGTAGGCCTCGACCACGAGCGGGATGGCCAAACTGAAGCCATAGGTGGTGATCATTCCGACGATGAGGCCGAGAAACGTGCCGGAAAAAATGGCGAGTTTTCGCCTGGGAGAAAGAATGTCGATGCAGAGGATCAGGACGCCGACGCTCAACATGATGCCGAGCATCAGCCAGGAAGGAATTTGGAGGAGGCCGACGTCCTTCTGAACGAAGTAATAGCCGATGGCGGCCATCAGCAGGACGAACAGCGCTCTTAGAATCAGAAGGACCATGGGGCGCCCGTCAGCCTCCAGGAGGACATGATAGAATCCAATAAGTACAAGTTGCAAGTGCAAGTGGCAAGTTAATGGCTTTCCGGACTTGCCACTTGCACTTGCAACTTGCACTTGCCACTTGCCCCTCCCCCACATTTGGCAATCGGCGTTTTGTTTCGTAGTCTCTGGGACATGAATATCTGGCAGGCCTTGTTCTTGGGCGCGTTGCAGGGGGTTTCGGAGCTTTTTCCGGTCAGCAGCCTGGCGCAGTCGATTTTGCTGCGGACGCTGCTGGGGTGGAACATTCAAGCGGAAGGAACGGATTATCTGACGTTCCTGGTGGCACTGCATCTGGCGACGGCGACGGCGCTGTTCATCTATTTCTGGAAAGATTGGCGGGTGGTTGTCTTCGCGTTCGTCGGCAGCGCCAAACGCGGAAAGATGATCTACGACGAGGCCAGCAAGTTCGCGTGGCTTCTGGTTGCCGGAACCATTGTCGTCGGCTTCTTCGGGCTGGTGTTTGAAAAGAAGCTCCGGCAATTGTTTGACGATCCGAAAAAGACCTGGATCGTGGCCGCCGTGCTGGTCGCCAACGGATTCATGATGCTGATGGCGGACGTGCTGAAACGTCGGGCCAGCGAGCAGGAAAAACACGCGGTGCCGGCGCCAACGGCAACGAACGATCCCGCCACCGACCCACCCAGCCAGCGCCGAAACGCCGAGGACCTGACGATGATCGAAGGGGCGGCCATCGGGGCGACGCAAACGCTGGCGCTGGTGCCGGGCGTTTCGCGCAGCGGCGTCACCATCGCCGCCGGATTGCTCGCGGGCCTCAGCTACGAACAGGCCACCCGGTTCTCGTTCATGCTGGCCACTCCGGTCATCGGGTTGGCGGCGCTTTTGAAAGTGCCGACCCTGTTCAAGCACGAAGCACACGGAATGCTGGTGATGACGGCGGCGTCAGCGCTGGTGGCGGGGATTTTCGCCTACCTCAGCACGAAGTTCCTCATGCGCTATTTCCAACACCATCGGCTCGGTCCGTTCGGATGGTATTGCATTATTTTCGGTTTGTTTGCGCTGGTTATGCTGCGGTGGTCATGACCCGCCGGCGCGCATCTGGTCCAGCGCCGCCGGGAACGGATAGCGCGGATAAACGCCTAAATCCGAATTGGACCACATGGCCGGCGCGGGATAGACGTCGCCGTAGAAGCCGGCTTCGTACATGACGCGCAACACGGTTTCGAAGGAGGGTTCGGCGCCGTGCTCGTCCACCAGGGCGTTGGCGCGTGCGCCCAGGAAACTGACGGAAGCGGCGGGGAGCCGGGTCGTGCGGTGATGGATCATCTCGGAAACGATCCGGAAGGCGGAGGCCAAGTGATCGACGGTCAGACGTTCAGCCCCCGGCGGGCGAAGGATTGCCAGCACCTCCAGCATGTCCATTTCATATTTGATGATCTTGACCCGCTCCGGTCCGGCGCTGAATCGCAGGGCGTGCGCCGTCACGGATTTTTCGTTCCATTGCGTGGTCGGCACCATGGCGGCCAATTGTCCGATGATGCCGTGGCTGTTGTCGCGGGTGTTGACCGCGCACACGAGCGAACGGTATCGCCCCAGAACCAGGTCGTCCAGGAGATGCTGGCCCCACATGATCCGGATATGCGGGGTGGTATCGGGAACCTTACTCGGCACTGCATCGGGGATCATGACGATATGCTCGCCGGGCGTTGTCCGTTCGACGACCAAAAGCCGATCGCCGTCCCCCTCGTAGATTCTTTGCGATTGATTGGATGACACTGGGTAAACCTCTCCGTGAATGTCCGCCAATTGTACCCTGCGGCCGCCGATGGGCAACAATCGCTCAACCCGGCCGGCTTGCTATTGCACTTTTCGTTCCCAGTCCGCGATGTCGCTTTCGAAATAACGGATCCGAACTTTCTTGTATTCGTGGGTTGAATAAAGCGCGGCGTAGCGTTCGATGCGTGTGGCCGAGGCAATGGCCTTCAAGATGATCGCGCCCTCGGCGCGCCGGCGCGCGTGAATCATGGTGTAGAGGTTGTAAGGCCAGTCCGGATAGGCGGGGCGAAGGTAGCAGTGGCTGACCTGAGAAAACCCGGCGGCGATCCCCCCGAACGCATCCTCCTGCTCCGGCGGGACGATCCACACGCCCATGGCGTTGGCGTCAAACCCAAGCTGGCGATGGCGAAGGACCGCGCTGAACCGCCGCATGATTCGGCGCAGGCGGAATTGCTCGGCGCCCGCGAGAAGTTCATCGACCGTCACGCCAAGCTCCCGAGCCCATCCGTCAAACGGGCGACGGACGATGGGAAGATCGCGTTGGAGCACGCGCACAAATTCGATTTCGCGCTGCGATAGAGCGACGGCCGGAGGATGGGCCACGGGCGTTATGGCGATTCTCGGGGGTGGGGAAGAACGGGCCGCCGATGCGCCGCGGTCCAAATCCAGCATGACGCCGATCTTGTACATCTTGAGCGTCGGCAGCAGCCGGGTGGCGTCGGCGCCGCTGCGCTGGTGAAGCACTCGCGCCGTGGCTTCAAGACCCAGGCGGGTATCGGGAGGAACGGCCAGCGTGTACCACAAGTTGTAGTCGTGATCCCGCCGATAATTGTGCGACACGCCGGGATGATCGTTGATGGCCGCTACGGCGGCGGCCAGACGATGTTCCGGCACCTTGGCGGCCACCAGTGTGGATTGATATCCCAGAGCCCCGCTGTCGAAAATTGCTCCCATCTGGCGGATGACGTTGTGTTGGCCGGCCTTGAGCGCGCGCAGCCGATCGAGCACCTGTGATTCCGGCAAATCCAGGTCGCGGGCAATGTCCGCAAACGGTCGAGGCGAAAGGGGAACCTCCTCCTGCACGGCCGCAAGCAGTTGCTCGTCGACGTCGCGCGCGGGAGGGGCGAACATCAGCGTCTCATTGAACATATTCGTTACCGGGGGATGAATCCCGATCCTCACGTCGGGTATTGGCCGCATGCAGAGCGCCGGCAAGCGCCAGCATCGCCGAAGTCGGGCTATGGCGCAGGCTGTGGACGCAGGGATGCATGAACTTTCCCACGACCCGATCGACCCCTTGCGCGATCGCCTGTTTTTGCGAGTCGGTCAGGCCGGGGCACTTTCGCAGCAGCCGATCCAGTTCATGGTCGCGAACGCTCTTGGCATCGCGATACATCTGCGCGATGATCGGGTTGAGGCGGACGTCGTCGAGCCATTGGATGAATGCCGTCACTTCCTCATCGAGAATCCGTTCGCATTGCTCCAGCGCCGCGGCGCGGTGATTTTGGTTTTTGGTGACGATCCGGCCCAGATCGTCGATGTCGTAAAGATAGACGCCTTCCAATCGGGCGATCTCCGGATCGACGTTGCGGGGCACGGCCAGGTCGACAATGTAAATCAGCCTGTTTTGCCGCCGCTTTTGTATCTCGCGCATGCGCTGCAGGGTCAGAATCGGTTGGGTGCAGCCCATGGTCATGAGGACGATGTCCGCCTCGATCAATTGGCGTTCAAACTGCTCGAACGGCGCGGCGTCGGCGTGGCAGGCCTCGGCAAGAGTGCGGGCGTTGCTCAGCGTTCGGGACATGACCACAAATCGGCGCGTCTGGGCGCCGGCGGCCAGATGCTGGCAGACCAGCCGGGCCACTTCCCCAGCGCCCACCACGAGCGTTTGTTTGTGGGTGAAATCAGAAAAAATGCTCCTGGCGACGTCCACGGCGACGGAGGGGACGGACAGCCTTCCCTCGGCAATGGCCGTCCCGGCGCGGGCGCGCTTGCCGACTTCAAAAGCATGATGAAACAGGCGGTTCAGCACCCGGCCGGTGGTGCCCTGCTCACAAGCCAGCGTGTAGGCCTGCTTGATCTGGTTGACGATTTGGCATTCGCCAAGGACCATTGAATCCAGCCCGCTGACCACGCGGAAGAAATGCCGGCAAGCCTGTTCGTCGGAGAATTGATACAAATATTGTTTGAACTGTGCTGCTGGAAGATCGCGCGCCTCGGCAAGGAAGCTCACGATGTCGGCGGCGGTGGGCCGCTCGCCCTCGGAGGCCACCAGGATCTCAACGCGGTTGCAGGTGCTCAGGATCGCCGCTTCGCAGCCGGGGAATTGCTTGCGGAAGAACATCAACGCGGTGGAAACTCCCTCGCGGCTGAAAGCCAGCTGCTCGCGAATCTCCACGGGCGCGGTGCGGTGATTGAGGCCGACAAGAACGATGCTCACGGCAGGCCTCCCTTGGTTTGGCGAACCTCCACGTGACGGCGGGCGGCGGCACGGCATTCAAGCCACATCGAAGCGGCATAGCCCCACAGGAGCAGTAATCCAATCGTATAGGCCGCCAGGACATAGTCGTTCATAACGCACCGTCCGTGTATCTGATCGCCTTGACGCCGGCGATGAGCGGCATCGTCCGGACGTCCCGCGGAGCGTTGGCCTGCGCGGAATTCCGTGGGACCGAATCCGTCCGGTTGAGAACAAATCGGGTAAAAATCAAACCAACGGCCAGGAGCGTCACCGGCACGAATGACGCCGCCAGAGTCAGCTTCATGGCCGGTTCCAGTTGGACGGAACCGGGGTGGATATCCGGCAGCAATCGGGCAGACAACCAGACGAGGGGAACGTCGAGGAAGGCGATGATCGCGTAGACCGAGCCGATGACGGCGCGGCGCTCGCGGCCTTCGACGGAAGAACGAATCACCAGATAAACGACGTAGAGAAGAAAGAGGATGAGGCTGAACGTCAGGCGAGGGCTCCAGGTCCACCAGACTCCCCAGGCGGCGCGGCCCCAGATCATCCCGGTGGCAAGCACCACGGCGCACAATTGAACCGCCACGCGAGCCGCGGCCGCCGCCAAGTCGTCCCACCAACCCTTGCGCTGCCACAGATAGGCGATGCTGGCCACGAAGGTGGTCAGGCAGGCGAGAAACGTGTTGATGGCGACCGGCAGGTGCAGATAGAAGATTTTCTGGATTACGCCCATCGACCGTTCATCGGGCGCGTACCGGATGATCAGGACCAGGTCGGCGGCGAAGAGCAGCGCCAGAACGATCCAGAAACTTCGAACGAATTTGGATTGGATGCCGCTCATGGGATCAACTCCATCGTTCAAGGCTCCAGGACCAACTCGAACATCAACCAACTGGCCGTCAGAAAAATCGCGTCGAACGCAACCAGGACTCCCAAGCCCATTCCACCCACCGGCAACTGATCGCGGAACTGGTGGATCAACAGTTGCGTGGAGGCGATTACCAGCGGCAGGGCGACGGGAAAGATCATCATCGCCAACAGCCCGCCTTGAAGCCTCGTCGAAGAGACCACGGCAGCGAACAACGTGCCGATGGCAGCAAAGCCGATGATTCCCAGCGACATGACCGCCGCGAAGGTGAACGGGGCGGCGGAAAGATCGAAGGAAAAGAACAGAACTCCCGCTGGGGTAATGACTAACGCGACGGCGGCCATCAGCGCAAGATTGCTCGTGAGTTTGGCCAGAAACAGGGTTCCATGGCTGATGGGGGTGAGCATGAGGGCGGCCAGCGCACTTTCGGAGCGCTCCACGGCCATGGTTTTCTCAAAACAGAGAACCCCACTGAAGAGGTAAGCGACCCAAAGCACTACGGTTGCGCCAAACCCCCCCGCCGCCCCACCACCTAGGCCCAGACCCAGAACCACGACAATCAGCAACCCCAACACCGTCACCAAGCCGATGGTTTGCCGGCTGCGCGCCTCGATCTTCAGGTCCTTGCCGACTAGGAGGAGAAATTGTTGTGCAACCAGCGGCATAAGAGTTCTTCAATCAGCGAATGACCATTTCTCCGGGTTGAAATTGCGGATCGGTTCCAGCCAGCTCGGCGAGAATGCCGGGTGCGTCGGAGACCCGGGCCGGGCGATCGATGGCGATCGTTCCAGCGCCCAGGACGATGACGCGCTCCGCCAGCCGCAGGCTTTGCAGGACATCGTGATTGACCATCACGATCGTCTTGCCGGCGGCGTGCAGATCGCTGAGAAGCCGCTCCACCGCCGCCGCCCCGGGCACGTCCAGACCGGCGAACGGTTCATCGGCCAGCACCAAATCCGGCTGGTGGACCAATGCCCGCGCGATCGAGACGCGCTGGCACATTCCGCGGCTGAAGGTTTTCACGGCGTCATCTGCCCGATCGATCATGCCGACGATCGACAGCAGTTCCTCGGCTCGTCGCCGGGGAGCCTGGACGCCATACAATCGGGCGAACAATTCGAGGTTTTCCCGCGCGGTCAGATCGCGATAGAGCATGGATTGATGCCCGATCAAACCCAGACGTGCCCGCGCCTGTGCGGCATGCCGCGGGACGTCCAGGCCGAACAATTGAAGCTGTCCGGAGCTTGGCGGCATCAGGGTGGCGAGGATTTTCAGCAATGTCGTCTTGCCGGCCCCGTTGATCCCCAGGATCGCGACGAATTGGCCGGCGGCGATGGACAGGTCGATTGACTGCAATACCGATCGTTCATCGATCGTCTTGCCCAGGTCGGCGGCGCGCAGCGCCAACGGCGCTGGATTTGTTTCGGTGAAGAAGGATGAAGAACGTGCAGCAATCATAAGTCACCCGGTCGCACGCCGGACGTTAGTCGCCTGACTTATCTCTTTTTCTTTTGCACCTCGACTGATTTGGGATGCTTGAAGAGCGTGATCGTCGTTCCCACGAGCAGGATGGCGATGGCCCCGCCGACGGCAATCGCCTTTGACGCCATGGAATTGTCGGCCAGGGCCTTGGGCGTCTCGATGGAAGAGACGGGCAGAACAGACGCGGCCGTCTTCAGACCGCCGATGGTCAACGCGATCGTCTGTCCTTCACTGATGGATTTGGCGAAGTAGCAGCGGGTCTTCGGCCCTTTTTCATCCAGTTGCTGGGCGCCCATGGCTTGCAAGGCGGGCGCGTCAACGGTGGTTCCGTCTTCCGGGACAAAGACCAGGAGATGTCCGACGCTGGCCGGCGCCGTAACCGACAAGACGGCCTTGTTATCCACGGCCGGAATGCGGTACTCAAGTTCGTACCGGTCCTCGCCGGGAATCAGGGGTTGCTTACTGAACAGCTTGCCATCGGCGACGAAGACCGCGGCGCCGTCCAGGGCCCCGCCGACTTTCAGGTCCTTGGCGCCCGCCGGCAGGGTCAGGGCGAAAGTGGTCCGCAGCCCGCGTGCATCCGTCTTGCCGATCCAGGCCCGATCGCCGGTTGACTGAACGGAGAGCATTTCCGTGACGTCGATGCCGGCGGCCGATGGATGGATGATGACATGCCGCATCGTGATGGACCACGGCGGCGTCTGATCGGTCGATTCAAAGATTGGAACGTCGAGTTTGAGGATGGAATGATCCGGGTCCATGAGATCGCCGGCCGTGGTGAAAACAACGCCGGCATGAGTGATTCTGACGATGGGCTGGATTCCAAATCGAACGGGAAGTCCGGAGATCTGTAGCGTGCCCGCGGCATTGAGATGCGTGTCCATGCGATCGAGCAGTTGACCCTTGACAGCGAATTCGACGTTCACGGGATCGGCGCCGATTGAAGGACCCTTCGGCGTGCACTGGACCGCGTGGATATTAAGCGTTCCGACCTCCGAAGGTTGAGTGCTTGCCGAGGCCGAGGCCGTGGCGCCGCCGGGATTGCTCGCCGGACAACCGGGCGGAGGACTCGACGTATCGGCGGCGGGAAGATTCGGCGCAGCGGAGGCCGGGCACACCGGCGTGGCCGGCGTGGCGTCGGACGCGAAGATCGGTCGAACCCGTGACGCCGGCTGACCGGCCGCGGCGCAACCGGCGAGCATGAAGATGCCCGCAATAACCGCGCCTGCGAAAGTTGGTTTGAATGATTGCATAAAAATCTCCATGATGCGGTCAAATTTTTTTGTCTCGTCACTGGACTGCCAGCACCGGTCTGGGGTTGCGCGATCGCCGCACGGGCGGCGTCAACTGGGCAACCGGGGCTTTGGCGAACACCGATTCGACGCGGGGAATCAGGCAGATCAAGGCGCCGATCGTCAGCACCCATCCGCCCGCCCAGATCCAGCTCACCAGCGGATTGACGATGGCCTGGATCGCGACGCTCTGGCCGCCCTCGTCCCAGCCGGCGAGATTCAAATACAAGTCCCGCTTCCAGTTCGAGCCGATGGCGACCACGCTGCTGGTCTGTTCTTCCCATTTGTCATAGACCCGCCGTTGCGGCTTGAGCGTGATCGAGCGGCCGTCGGCATCGGTCGCCGTGACATCGGCTTCGGTCATCTGGTAATTCACGCCGCGCGCTTGCGCGATGGAATTCAGGGTCAACCTGAAGCCGGCAAAATCAGTGGAATGGCCGGGATTCAGTTGGAACGTCTGATTGGTGCTGAACACGCTGGAGCCGGTGACGCCGATCACCACCAGGAGAATTCCCATGTGGACGAGTTGTCCGCCGTAGCGGCGATGATTGCCGTCGATCAATCGGAGCAGCGCCAGCAAGGGATTTTCGTCGCGGCAGCGTGCAAGGAGCATGCGGGCAAAGTCGATCAGGGCGGCGGTCACCGCGGCGGCGGCAATGGCTGCACAAGCGACGGCCCAGCCGCTGTGAAACCCGCGTGCCCAAACGGCGACGCCGGCGACGATTGCCGCCAAAGCCGGGATGAGACTTCCGCGCGCCAGCCGCCGGGCCGCTTCCTTGCCGTAAGTCAGCAGCGGTCCGACCGCCATCAGCGCGACGAGCAGTAATCCGGCCGGAGCAACCACCTTGTTATAGAACGGAGGACCCAGCGTGGTGCTGGTGCCGGTGAATAGACGGCTGATGACGGGGAACACAGTGCCGATCAGCACCACCAGCGTCATCCCACCCAGCAGAACGTTGGTCGCCAGGAACGCGCCGTCGCGGCCGATCAGACCTTCCATTTTGCGCTCGGACCGCAGCCGGCGCATCCGCCAGATAATCAGGCCAATGGAGAAGACGACCACAGCCAGCAGGAACGCCAGGAAGAAGGTGCCGATGAGAGATTCCCCGAAACCGTGGACCGAATCGACGATTCCGCTGCGGGTGAGATAGGTGCCGAAAATGCAAAGGACAAACGTCACGGCGAGCAGCGCGGCGTTCCAGATGCGGAACATGCCGCGGTGCTGTTGCACCATGAGCGAGTGAATGAACGCCGTGCCGGTTAGCCAGGGCAGCAGCGAGGCGTTTTCGACCGGGTCCCAGGCCCAGTAACCCCCCCATCCGAGTTCAACGTAAGCCCACTTCGCGCCCAGGACGATGCCGACGGTGAGGAAGAGCCAGGCGAACAGCACCCACCGTCGCGTGGCGTCGATCCAGAGGTCATCCTTTCGGCCGGCGAGCAGTGCGCCAACCATCAGCGCGAACGGGATCGTGAAGCCCGCATAGCCGAGGAACAACAACGGCGGATGCGCGATCATGGCCCAATCCTGAAGCATGGGATTCAGCCCGTTTCCGTCGTCGGGAATTTCGGGGGACACCGCGAAAGGATTGGCCGCGAAGAGGATCAGCAGGGCGAAGAACGCGCAGACAACCGAAAGCGTCGCGATGGTGGCGGCGGATTGCGAGATCGGCTGCTGCCGGTTCAGCGTGAAGGCCGCGATCGTGCTGAGCACGGCGAGGAGGACGGCCCACAAAAGCAGGCTGCCTTCCTGACCCGCCCAGAACGCCGCCAGCTTGTATCCCGTCGGCAGTGCCCGGTCGGTAAATCTTGCCACGTAGTCGAATGAAAACTCGCCGCCGAGAAGGGCCGTGAAGAGCACGGCCGCCGATGCGCACAGCATCACGGCCAGCGCCGCGACTGACCAGCGCGCGACCGCCAGTGCGCGAGCGGACTGGAATCGCGCTGAAATCATCGAAGCCAAAATGGCGACGGCGGACGCCAGCACGGCAAAACTCAGGGCCATTTCACCAAGGGTGTTCATGACGCATTCGCCTTAGCCATGGGCGATTGACCGCCCGATTCATACTTACTGGCGCATTTGGTCATCATCACGTCGGCGGCAAAAATGCCCTGGCCATTCAACTGGCCCTCGACAACGACGTCACGGCCGGCCTGAAACAGCCCGGGAATGACGCCGTGGTACTGGACGGGCAATTCGACCCCGGCGCCTTTGAGCACGAAGCTGGCGGTCAGGGATGCGGGGCTGGAGGAGAAATGGTTTTCCTCCACCGTTCCGCAGAGGCGGACCCGCTGCAAGCGGTATTGACCATCGGAGAGAAATTGATCGACCGTGAGATGGTAAACGTGGGCCTGCCGCGCGCCCGCAAAGGCGAGATAGGTAATTGCTCCAAGAAGCACGCAGGCGCCGACGGCCAGCTTGATGCGCATTGAGTTCATTGACTTCCCGGTCAAAGACTTCCGGAGGAGTCACAATCCCGGTGCCATGGCCAGAAGGGAACGCCAACAAAGGGGCGACGCATCCAAGAACCGTACTGGCCGCGAGTTACCGTGGGAAACGAAACGCAAGCAATCGGTTCGTGGGCGGGCGGCTCTCAAAGTTGGGAGGCGGGGACGCCCGCAAATCCACCGGGCGGGAAGCCAAAGCGTTTGCACGGCCGGCGTTTCCCGCGTTTGGACCGCACCGGGCACGAAACAGCGGCGATTGGAACTTTGATCACCGTGGTACGCGTCTTGCCCGGTTCAATGGCGCGCAGAGTCTCGACCAGACGGGCGTGATCGGCGTGTGCCGATCGACTTTTGTCCATTTACCTGAAAAGGAGATTCCTTATGAGACATCCCAAGTTAATCTTGGGGACTGTCGCACTAGGCCTGTGCTTCGCGGTGCAAACCATGGCACAGAGCATATCGAAGAGTCCCCACGACCTGAACACGATCCCCGATGCGGCGACCGGCGTCAATATTTCACCCAACGGTCACGCGACGACTGGTGAAATTTGTCTGCCGTGTCATACCCCTCACAGCGTGAAGTTGAACGGTGGCGCTTTGTTGTGGAACCACACCGTCAACCTGAGCCAGTCGTACACGATGTACACGGCCGTTCACGTGACGCAAAACAGCGGCCCGGGCGGCAGCAGCGCCAACCCAATGTTGGACACTACCAGCCGTCTGTGCCTGTCTTGCCATGACGGAGCGATTGCTCTCGACAGCTACGGCGGCAAAACCAACGGCACCGTCTTCATGGGTACCGTTGCAAGTTGGGCCGCGATTGCCGGCTCGACCGACAACGATCTGTCGGCCGACCATCCGCTGGGAGTCGGGTATCCCGGGCTGACGGCGACGATCAGCGGCGGATACGTCACCTCCGAATCCTGGACCCCGGTCGTCGGATGGAACGATCCGACCCAAAGCACTTTCACCTCGGGCGGCGTGGATGGCCTGCCAGCGGTGAACCTGGTGCCGCTGCCCAACGGCCTTGTCGGCGTCGGGTGCGGGACCTGTCACGAACCGCACGACAACACGGCGGGCTTTGTGCGCATGAACAATTCGGGCAGCGTGCTGTGCCTGAAGTGCCACAACAAGTAGCGAAACGGCCGCGGCGCGGCGGCGGTTTGAACGCGCAGCCACCTGGCGGGCCGGCCCCAAGGACCGGCCTCGCCAGGGGCCTATCAGACAATCGGTTCGCTCCGCTTGCGTCCGTCTGGTCACTCTACGCGAAACGAACCGGCATTTGAACTGCTGTGGAAGGCTTCGCCTCCACGGTGGAAGGCTTGGCCTCCACGAAGGTGTGAAATGAAACCGATCGTCAACAACCCCATCCCCGCGGCCTCGGCAAGGCTTGCGATTTCCTGTTTCGTGTTGCTGGCGCTGGCCAGTGGATGCACCCAGCAGGTTAGCGCTCCACAAAAGTCTTATTCATTCTGGCCGCCGTTTCCGCAGGAGCCGCGGATTCTGTTCCTTGCCAGCTATGCAGCCAGCACCGACATCGAACCCCCGAAGACAAAACTGGACGAAATCATTTACGGAAAGGCTCCGCAAATGCAGGCGTTGATCAGCAATCCGTACGGGGTGGCAATGTGGCACGGGCGAATCTACGTTTGCGATACCAGGAACACATCAATCGAAATCCTCGATCTGCGCAAGCATCAGATGCAACTGATGGGCGCGACGGATGAGGGCAGGCTGGGCAAACCGGTGGCGATCGCAATCGCCCCGGATGGGACCAAGTACGTCGCCGACGTCCAAATCGGCGACATCGCGGTTTTTGACGCATCGGATCATTTAGTCCGGCAGATCGGTCACAAGGATTTCCATCCGGTGGGGGTCGCCGTGCATGGCAACGAGTTGTACGCCACCGACCTCAAGGCCGACCACGTCGAGGTTTTCGACCGCTTCAGCGGTCAATCGTTGCGGACCATCGGGAGTTTCGGCCGGAAACCAGGCCAGATGGCCGGCCCATTGGGCATCGCGACGGATGACCAGGGAAACATTTACGTTGACGACATCATTAATTGCCGGGTGCAGAAATTCGCGCCGGACGGGAAATTACTGGGCGCGTTCGGCGCTCTGGGAGATCACCCCGGCACGTTTACCCGCCCCAAACACATCGCGGTGGACCACGACGGCGTGATCTACGTCGTCGATGCCGCCTTCCAGAACGTGCAGATGTTCGACAGCCAGTTCAGGGCACTGCTGTTTTTTGGCAACAACGGCGATTATCCCGGCTCGATGGGCCTGCCGGCGGGCATTTGCCTCCATGATGGAGACCTGGACTTGTTTGCCGATCGCATCCCCAACGCCTTTCAGGCCCAATACCTGGTCCTGGTGACCAATCAGGCCAGCAACGACAAGGTCAGCGTCTACGCCCTGGGGCATCTCAAACCGGGTCGAACCATCAATGACCTCACCGGGAACAACCAAGTGGTTTCCGAGGGGACGACGACGCAACCGGCGACGGGCGTCGGCGCTCCGCTGCCGGACCAGAAGCAATAGGCGAGATCTTATGCCGAGCGCTCCATGGCTGCCACGACGAGATATTTTAAGATTGGGCGGCGGCCGGTTTATGCGATGGCGATCTTGGCAATCCTGTCGATGCTGGCGGTCGGGTGCTCCGTTCGCAAAAACTACAAGACGCTCAGCTTCTTCTTCGACGGGGTTCCCGATCCGAATGCCCCGGTGAAGCCGTCGCCGGCATTATTGAGCGCCGCCGCCGGACTCAACGGCGAGCCGGCGCCGATGAAGATGTACCGGCACAAACCCTATGCGGAGGGCAAATGCGGTGAATGCCACGCCGCCGACAAAAAGCAACTGGTGACGGTGAAGGCGGAATTGTGCGTCAAGTGTCACGCGCCGGCGGTCAAGCAGTATCCGGTCATGCACGCGCCAGTGGCGATTGGACAATGCCTCTGGTGCCACGAGCCGCACGAATCCGATTCGCCGAAACTTCTGAAGACCACGGCGCCGGAATTGTGCCTGCAATGCCACGATCCAAACCTGCTGCCATCGGACGTCAAGCCGCATCAGTTCGCTGATCAGGCCAACTGCCTTGCTTGCCACACGGGCCATGGCGGCGTGAAGGCATCGCTGTTGCTGGTGGACAACCCGACGGTTGCACCGATCACGGCACGGCTGAACCCAACGACGCAGGCATCGCCGGGGGGAGGCCCCCCGTGACCGCCGGCCGTCGGACATGCGGCGCGAGGTTGGCCGCGCTGGCCCTGGCGATCACGGTCGTTGGTTCCGCGGCCGCGGGCTTCGCGGACGATCAAGGCGGGCCGGTCGTCGTCGGCGGCGCCGAATCACTGCCCCCGTTCCATGTGGACATGCCCAGCGGAGTCTTCAACTTCGATTATCTGTACGAGCACGATACCAGTCAGCAGCAGGGCATGACGGCCGGAACCACCGACAACCGATTCCAGGAAACCGTCAATCTGCTGACCAGCGCGTATGTTCTGAGCCCCAATCTCGTGGACTTCCGCCTCGGAGGCACCGTTGGACTACAGCAGGAATCCTTCGACGGGCCTGGCGGAAAACAATACACCACCGGCCTGCTCGACGGCTGGGATGTCTCGGGCACCATCCTGCGGGACGAAGGCGCTCCCCTGACGCTGTATACGCGAAAGAACGAGCAATTCATCACGCCGGACTTTTCTCCATCGCTGGATTCCACCGAAACCTCCTACGGAGGTTCCCTGGACATTCGTTCCAATTCGGTGCCGACCCAACTCCAGGTCTATCAAGAGAACGACCAGCAAACGCAGCTTGGCGGCGTGACCAACTATCAGTTGACCGAGGACGTCGTTCACTGGCACACGGACGTGATCGATCTGAAAAATCAGACCCTAGCCTGGGACTACAGTTATCAGAACACCAGCGAACAGGAGCTAGACTCCCCCGCCATCCATTATGAAAATCACAACGCCTCCCTGAACGACGTGCTCTACTTCGGAACGCAAAACGCCAGTTCGCTGTCGTCGTCGGGGTCGCTGACGGATCAGATCGGCAATCTTGCGTTCAGTCAATTCCACCTGGATGAAAACCTGCGCGTGCAGCACTCCGACGATTTTCAGACCCATTACGATTACACGCTGGATCAATCCAATATCAGCGGCATCAATCAACTCCAAAACGAACTCGACCTTGGATTCATTCATCATTTGTTCCAGAGCCTGATCACCGCGGGCGACGTCGGCGGTTCCCTCCTCAATGCAACCGGCGGAAGCGAGGTCGAGCAGCTTTTTGGCAGGTTGAACTTCGACTATCGAAAAAATGTTCCTTACGGAAAACTCCTGTCGAACCTCAATCTGGGATGGCAGTGGCAGTACTCTCCCCAAGGGACTTCGGAAACTCCCGTCATCAATCAGGCCCAGACTTTCAACAACACCCAGCCGATTGTTCTGACCCAGACGAACATCGACCCCAGTTCGATCGTCGTGCTAAGTTCGGCGGGCGTGCCGTATCTCAAGGGGACCGACTTCACCGTCAATTCGGTGGGGAATCTGATTCAAATCCAGAGGATTGTCAGCGGTCTAATTCCCCCTGACGGCAGCGTGTTGCTTGATTATGACCTGCTCCCGCTACCGGCGAACACGACGAACACGGGCAACTTCGGCATCGGCAGCCGGTACGAGATCGAACAGGGCCCGCTCAGCGGTCTTGCGCCGTACCTCCGCTGCGGCGTTCAGAATCAGTCGATTGACACGGAGCAGCCCACGCAGATCATCCCCGACAGCTACACGGACGTGGTGGCGGGCTCGGATTACCGCGTCTGGAAGTTCACGTTCAATGCCGAACAACAGTGGCACGACAGCACCCTGGTTCCATTCAACGCCTCCCGCTTCTCGGCACGTTTCGACGAGCGGCTGGACCGGGACACAATGGCGGCCATCAGTGGCAACTATGCCTACCTGGACTATTACGGGGAACAGGATTACGTCAACGACGCATCCGTCAGCGCCGTCCTGGACCACAAGATCGGCGACGATTGGACGATCTCGGCGCGGGCCGTCTGGTTGAACGACCGGGATGAACTGTTCGGCAATACCGAGGGATTGGAAGAGCAACTAGAACTGCGATGGAAGCACAACCAGACCGACATCTATGGCCGGATTCGCAACGCCACGCTGAGGTCCAGCAACGTGGAAAGCACTTTTCAGGTTTTTGAAATCGGCCTGGCCCGACGTTTTTAGCACAAAGGACGGAGTATCCGAATGCGAGAACCTAATCCTAAAATCCTCCGAGCCGGCGGAAGCGGACTGCTTCGATGGTTTGCGCTGGCGGGCCTGATGCTGCTGGGCGGCTGCGGCCACGACGCGGGGGTGATCTTCCCGAACGTACCAAACGCCCCGCAATGGCCCGCCGCGCCGGCCCAGCCGCGCATTCGTTACGTCGGTCAGTTGACCGGCAGCCAGGACCTCAAGCCCGCCCAGACCTCGATGCAGGTCCTGAGCAGCGTGATATTTGGAGATGCCTCAACGGCCCATTCGTTTCAAACCCCGATGGCGGTATGCACGGACGGCGCCGACCGCGTATTCGTCGCCGACTCGGCCGATCACGTCATCCACGTCCTGGACCTAAAGACCCGGGCGTACCAGCGCTGGACGCCGACCGGCCGAAATTTATTGACGCCCGTCGGTCTGGCGTATGACGGCAGCGGCCGGCGTCTGCTGGTCTCGGATTCCGGCGCGGCGGCCATCTTCGTCTTCTCGCTCGACGGCCAATTCATTGGGGAATTGGCGTCGGGACAATTGAAGCGGCCGTGCGGATTGGCCGTCGATCCGCGCAACGGGCGGGTTTTCGTCGCCGACGTCGCGGCCCACCAGATCCTCGTCCTTTCGCCCTCCGGGCAGGTGATCGAGCGCCTCGGCGCCCGCGGCGACGCCCTGGGACAGTTCAATTATCCCACCAACGTCGCGATCGACGGCCAGGGCCGGCTCTACGTCAGCGATTCGCTTAACTTTCGAATCCAGCAATTCGGCGCCGACCTGGAACCCATTCGGCAGATGGGCCGTCAAGGCGACATGCCCGGTTATTTCGCCGAGCCCAAGGGCCTGGCGATCGACCCCGACGGGCACGTCTATGTCGTCGATTCGCAGTTCGAGGCGGTCGAAATTTTCAACGATGCGGGAAATCTGCTGCTGGATTTCGGCGAGGAAGGCCGCGGCTCCGGCGAGTTCTGGCTCCCCTCGAACATTTTCATTGACGCCCGCGGCCGCATCTGGGTGGCGGATTCTTACAACCATCGAGTGCAGGTATTTGATTACCTGCCGGAGCGCAAGCCATGAAACCCACTTTCCCAATGGCGATGTTGGCAATTCTGGCCGTGTCAATCACGGTGTCCGATCCACCGGCGGCGCGGGCCCAGGCTGGGCCGGCAAGCGTCGTCAACAGTCCGCACAATCTTTCCGCGTCCGGTCCCGGAAGGATCAAGGCGACGAACGAGCAGCAGGTCTGCATTTTCTGCCATACTCCGCATAATGCCTCTCCCGTCCAGCCCCTGTGGAACCGGAACCTTCCCGTCAATGCGTACAAGGTGTACTCCAGTTCATCGCTGGTCGCGACTCCGGGCCAGCCGACCGGATCCAGCAAGCTGTGCCTCTCCTGCCATGACGGCACCATCGCGCTCGGCAGCGTGCTGTCGAGCAACCAGCCGCTCACGATGGCCAACGGCGTCATCTCGCTTCCGCCGGGGATAACCAACCTCGGCACCGATCTCTCCGGAGATCACCCGATCTCCTTCACCTACGATTCCAACCTGGCCGTCAAGAACGGAAATCTCGTCGACCCGAGCGGACTGCCGACGCCGGTGAAACTGGAGAGCGGCCAGCTTCAATGCGCCAGTTGCCACGATGCGCACGACGATAGCCTCGGGAATTTTTTGGTGATGAGCAACAGCAATTCGCAACTGTGCACGAGTTGCCACCTGCTCTCCGGCGAGGCGACGGTGTCCGGACACAGCCAATGCTCCGACTGTCACCAGCAGCACAATGCGCCCAGCGGGGCATTGCTGCTGAACCAGCCGACGGTCACCGCGACGTGCGCGATCTGTCACGGGGGTTCGATTCCATCCAGCTCGGCATCCGCCGCCCCGATGACTCTCGGCGCCACGCCGGTCTTCGGCGGCAGCGTAATCGATGCCCCCGACCCCAGCCTGCCCAGCCCGGTCAACATGGGCGTCAGCGTGGCCGGCGAAATGAACAAATTGAGCCGGCACAATGCCGACGTGCGTCCGGCGTTCGGCTATCTGATGCCCAAGACCGCGATCCAAGGTCAGGGTAAATCCAATCTGGTCAACTGCGCCGACTGCCACGAACCGCATACGATGAAAACCGGCGTCGCATCGGCGCCGAACATTGCGCCCGCGCTCGGCAAGGCGAGCGGGATCACCGTTGCCGGAGCAATCACGGTCAGGGCGAAATATGAGTATGAAGTCTGCTTCAAATGTCACGGCAATGACAATTCCGATCAGCCGTTTATCACGCGAAAGGCCGTCCAGACGAACATCCGCATGGAATTCGTGCCCACGGCGGTGTCGTTCCATCCAATCACGGCGCCCGGCCGCGGGCGGGACGTCCCCAGCCTGATTCCGGGAATGACCACCGCGAGCCTCGTTTATTGCACGGATTGCCACAATTCGGATACGGGCCGAAAATCAGGCGGCGCCGGGCCGGACGGGCCGCATGGCTCGAACATCCCGCCTCTGCTCATCGCTAACTATGACACAATCGACGGCGCCAGCGAAAGTTCCGTCGCCTACGCCCTGTGCTACCGCTGCCATGAGCGGTCCAGCATCCTGATTAACCAGTCTTTCAGCGGGCACAGTGAGCACATTGTCAACGACCGCACGCCATGCTCGGTGTGCCATGACGCCCACGGCATCAGTTCGGCGCAAGGAACCTTCACGGACAACGCTCACCTCATCAATTTCGACACCACCGTCGTCTTCCCCGATCCCATTACCAAGCGATTGGAATATCAAAGCTCCGGACCGCGCAGCGGGCTCTGTTACCTGCTGTGCCACGGCAAGGACCACTCGGGAGTGAGATATCCATAAGAGACTATCTCTAAGGCAGGAACGCTATGTCGAACAACGAAGCAACCAAACCGGAATCGGAAGTGCTTTGGACCAATCCGATCACCATCGCCGGGTTGTTATTTGTCGCGGTAGGCCTGGTGACGCTGCTCAGCTTCTGGCTGTTGATGTTCATCTCCTCCAAAGCTGAGAACAACCAGTATCTGGGCGTGTTCGGATTCATGATTTTGCCGGGAATCCTGATCAACGGCCTGATCCTATGCCCGGTTGGAATCGTGCTGCGCCGTAGGCGGCTGCGGAACAAGAGCGCGGTCTGGGAGATTTCAAGCCGGCACGCGTATCAGTTCCTGGCGATCACGTTCTTCCTGATCCTGCCGATCCTGGGCGTCGCCAGCTTTCGCGGATACGAGTTCACCGACTCGGCCGAGTTTTGCGGGACGATCTGCCACAACATGGACCCGCAATACACCCGGTATCAGCAGTCGCCGCATGCGCGCGTGACCTGCGCGGGATGCCATATCGGTCCCGGCCCGGGCGCGTTCGTCAAGGCCAAAGTCTCGGGCTTGCGACAGGTCTACTACACTACGTTCGACGCATATCCCAGACCGATTCCGCCCGCAATCACGGAACTTCGCCCCGCTCGCGAAACCTGCGAGCAATGCCATTGGCCCTCCCAATTCTTCGGCTCGCTCCTGCGAAGAACCGTTCACTTCGCTCCGGACGAAAACAACACGAAACATGAATACGAAATCCTGGTCAAGGTCGGCGGATTGAACAACAGCCTCGGCGTCGCCGAGGGCATCCACATGCACATGCTCGACCGGGTCGAATACGTGGCCGACGACGCCAAGCTCGATCATATCCCCTGGGTGCGCTACACCTATCCGGACGGCACGAAGATCGTCTTCCGCTCGGATGGCAAGATTGGCGATGTCACTCCGCCCGCCGGAAAGCAACGCCTGCTCGACTGCATCGACTGCCACAACGTGGCCGGCCACAAGTTTGTGTCGCCCGAGCAGTCGGTGGATCATGCCCTCGCCGTTGGACAGCTCGACGTATCGCTGCCGTTCATCAAGCGGCAGGCGGTTGCGGCCCTATCGCAAAACTACACGACCAAGCCCCAGGCCCTGGATGCGATCGAGCAAGGCCTGACCTCTTTCTACAGCACCAACTATCCCCAAACCTGGTCCAATCGCCGCGACGCCGTGGACCGGGCCGTTCAGATCGTGAAGGACATCTATCGAACCGAGTTCTTCCCCGAGATGAAAGTGGATTGGCGCACCTATCCCAACCATCTCGGCCACATGGAATCCCCCGGCTGCTTCCGCTGCCACGACGGCTTGCACATCGCCGTCGGCGGCAAGCGGATTTCCTCCGATTGCCAGACCTGCCACGTGTTCCAGTATCGGCAGCCCGATCCAAAGGTGATCGTCGAGCGCACGTTCGATCATCCGCTAAAAATCAACGAATCCTGGAAGGGCCTAGGCCCGCACGAGGGAATGCTATGCACCGATTGCCACGATGGCGGCCTGGGTGCCATCGGATGGACGGCCAACAACGCGATCTACGCCTGCGGCGACTGCCACCCCAGCGGCCGCTGGCTGGACATCCAGCGAACCCTGCGAATCCGCCGAGCGGCAGCGACGCAGCCGTCGGGAGCGTCGGCTGTCACGCGATAGTGATCACGGCCGGTCGGTCCACGCCATGAGCATTGGGGTACGCTGGAACACGGTCATTCCAGTTCATCGGGTGTCGGCGGCTCGAAGCATCTTGACCAAGTTTCGAGTTGAGCGTCACTAACCCGGAACGTATCCGGCGGTAACGCTGTATTGCGAAGCGCCAGACGCCTTAACAATTCATCGCGGGACACATCGAGGAAATGGACTCGTGTTTTAGCGCCGAGCGCCGCGGCGCGCGATCTGAAATCATCTCGCTCACTTCGCGACCAAAAGCCATTCTCGAGAATCACGTCGATGCCAAGGTTAATCGCTCGTGCCGCGATCTCCCACTGTTCCGCCTCAACGGCCGCGCGTTTTGCCTCGTCACTTCCATCGCCAACAATACGGGCCATCCATTCGTCGGGCGCCAGACGCAACGCGGGCAAGTCGCGCTCAAGTCTTCGGGCCAAGGTCGTCTTTCCCGAGCCTGGCAAACCACAGACCAGATGAAGAGTAGGCTTGGGCATTTGCGAGCTTTCCTCGATGGCGTGCAGCGAAGCTATATCCGGATTACCGCCGTTCGCTCGATTGTGCGGGTGCCACGGCTGGCTCCCCCTCCGACACGGGCAGATGAATCGTCAACGTCGTGCCGACGCCCAGTTGGCTGGTGACGTCGATCATTCCGCCCAAGCGCTGAATCAGGTTGTAGCTGATCGACAATCCCAGGCCGGTGCCTTTGCCCACGGGCTTGGTGGTGAAGAACGGCTCGAAGACGCGATTCAAATGCTCGGGCTTGATGCCGATGCCATTGTCGATGACCTCGACGACGTACCATCGGTCCGTGCGGCTGGTTTTCACGACGAGTGATGGCTGGCGAACGTCGGCCAGGGCGTCCAGGGAATTGAGCAGAAGATTCACCAGCACCTGTTGAAGGGCCTGGGGACGGATCAGGACCGCCCCGACGTTCGGGGCCAGATCGGCCCGGATGCCGAGTCGCTTGGCGCGCGAATCGATGCGGACCATCTCGATGGATTGGGCGACGACCTCGTTGAGCGGCAGGCGCTGCTCCTGGCCGTCGGTGGGATGAACCAGCGAACGCATCTGCTGAACGATGGCGTTGATCCGGGCGATCTGCTCGCGCAATTTGGAAATCGCCTCGGCGTTCATCCGTTCCGGCTTGTGCAGCGCAAGCTGGAGCAGCCCGTCCATATTCGCCAGGGGATTCATTACCTCATGTGCGACCCCGGCGGCCATCTGGCCCAGTGCCACGATTTTTTCCTGTCGAATCATCGCTCGCTGGTTGAGCCACAATCGCTTGGCCATGGCGCGCATGCGCTTGTTCTGACGAGCCAACCGCCGCCTCTGGCGGCGCAGGTCGCGCGTGATGTGGTTGGTCAGGCCAACGGTCATCAGCAGCGTCAGGCAAAAGCCGATGAGGATGAGCGTATCGGCATGGGTGCTGGGGATCTGGCCGGTCCAGGCAAGCGATCCGGCGAGCAAGCCGATCGCGGCAACGGCGCTGCCGTACGCCAGCGCCCGCGGCAAAAGCAGGCTGGCGAAAACCATGTGAAAAACGAAGAATCCCAGGATGGGGCTGCGCAGCCCCGCGGTCCAGCCGGTGAGCAGCGCCAGACAAATCAGATCGAGCAATATTTGAGCGACCGCCAGCCGAAGCAGATGGACTCGTTTGAGTTGCCGCGCCTCCCTCAAAGCCCAGAGCAGCGCGGCGTTATAAAGGAGCACGATAACGCCCAGGAAAAGCACCTGGGTTGACATGGTATGCCAGTGGAAAACGAAACGATCCAGTGCGCCGCTGATGGCGACGGCGGAGCCGGCAATCCACCGCAGGCGAATGAACCAGGCCAGTTCCAATGCCAGAGCGTATTGGCGATCGGCCGGTTTGCTCATAGATGGGACTCTGCCGCGGTACGGACCGGACTCGCCTCTTCCCCCGCATCGAACGCCTCGGCCGATCGATGCAGATCGAGCATTTTCACCCCGGCCGTATAGTCCGTCAAGACAATCCGCCGGGCATGCCGAAGCTCCTCCACGACCTTCGTCATGCGGCCCAGGCTTTGGCGAATCTGCTTGAGATGATTTTCCATCGCGTCTCTGTCCTCGGGACGCTTACTGACCAGCGACAATTGGAGTTCGATGATGTTGATCACGTTGTTCAACTCGTGGTTCATCGTCAGGGCCACCTGGCCAAGGACCTCCATCCGGCGGCGCTCGGCGGCCTCGAGCTCTTCGGCCATGTGATTGTACGCCTGCGCCAGTTGGCCGAATTCGTCATTGCTGTCCATTTGAAGCCGAACGTCGAAGTTTTCCTTTCCCAGTTCCCGCGCGGCGGCGACCAATTTGTCCACGGGACGAAGAATCATCGAACCCATCCGTAGCAGGGACAGGATCGACAGGTTGATTGCCAGAATGGACACGAGGGTCAGCGCGATCAACTGGTCGCGGAACCGGTTGTACAATTCCTGGAATTCGGCGTGCGCCTGATCGCGAACCAACAGCTCCAGGTTGCCCACGTCCTTATCGATCCCATTCATGGTCGCGATCAAGGCTTCAGCATGTGCCGGGCTGAGGTCGGCATGTGGGGCAAAAAGCGCGCTAATCTGTTGCTGGACCTGGGGGAACTGGGCATTGATGCGTTCGAGCGTCGGGTCGAAGCTCGGATGATGACCCATCGGCGACTGCTCGATAATTTGAAGAAGCTCGGCTGCGCGGGCCATCGAAGCCGCCATCGGCTGCAATTGATTCGGGTGGCCCAGGGCCATTTCATGCATATTGCGTCTGGCATCGCGGAAGTACCCCAGAAAATCGTTCCCCTCCTCCACCATCGCCAGGCCGCCTTCATTGATTTGCCCGACTTGCGACAGCGTACCCTGAAGCAGCACGATGCCGATGATCGACACCACTACCAAAAACCCCACCAGCGGAATGATAATGATCAAAAGACGCCGTCGAAGCATAGGGGTTGATCGTTCCTGCTCCTAAGAGCAATAACGGCCAGCCAATCTCAGAATCGGTACGACGGGCACGAACCGTGGCGTCGAAACGCCCGCTTTTCTCGATTCATCGCACGATCGGCGGCTGTCCAACCGACTAATATACTCTCTAATATCAAAGGCCGCGCCAGAACTATGAATTCCATCCGCGGCCCATTTGCCGTTTTGAGAAGGCATTACGCACAGTTTCCAAGAACTGAGAATCGGCGTCGCAGAAACCCCGATTTTCCGCCATTTCCCTTGGAAAACCGGGAAAAACCGGCAAAAAGTGAGTGGCACGACGTTTGTGCTATACTCAGCCGTTCAGGCATAAAGGAGCGCTTGATGTCCACGTCCCTTGAGTGTTACCCCGGCTCCCGCAAACAGGCGGCCAGCGCCCCCCCGCCGCCGCTTCGACTGCTGTTCTGGGAAACCACCACCGGGTGCAACCTGGCGTGCATTCACTGCCGCCGCCTTGAGGTTTCGCAGGAACTGAGCCGGCTCGACCTCTCGACGGAGCAATCCCTGGCGATGATTCGGTCGTTGCCTGAAACCGGCCGGCCGATTTTGGTGTTTTCCGGAGGCGAGCCGCTGAAACGGCCCGACATCTTCGAATTGGCCGCGGCGGCGACCGCCGCCGGCCTGCCGACGGCCCTGGCGACGAACGGGACTTTGGTGGATGAGGCCGTCGCGAGAAAAATCGTCGCCGCGGGGTTCCACCGCGTATCCATCAGCTTCGACGGCCCGGACGCCCCAACCCATGATCTTTTCCGCGGCGCGGGCGCGTTCGAGAAATCCATCGCCGGATTCAAGGCTCTGCGGAACGCCGGAATGTCGATGCAGATCAACACCACCATCGCCAAGCACAATTATCGCAAACTTGACCAAACCTACCGTTTGGCGCTGGAGCTGGGCGCGGATGCCCTGCACACGTTCATGCTGGTGCCGGTCGGCTGCGGCATGTCCCTGGACCCGAGCGTCATGTTGTCGGCCCAAGAATACGAGCAAACGCTGAATTGGGTATACGATCGCAGTCTCGAGGGCAAACTTCATCTGAAAGCGACGTGCGCGCCGCATTACTTCCGCATCATGCGGCAGCGCGCCAAGACGGAAGGTCGGCCCATGCCGACGCGGCACGGCGGCGCACCGGGCGCACATCCAGCCGGACCCGGCGGTTCCGATATGACCGCCATGACCAAGGGATGTCTTGCCGGCCAGGCGGTCTGCTTCGTCTCGCACACCGGCGAAGTATTCCCCTGCGGCTATCTGCCGGTCAGCTCAGGCAACGTGAAGGAAACTCCCCTGCCGCACATCTGGCGCGACAGCGCCATTTTCGCCAACCTGCGAGACGAATCGAATCTCGGCGGCAAGTGCGGTTGCTGCGAGTTCAGCAAGGTCTGCATGGGATGCCGAGCCCGCGCCTTTTCCCACACCGGCGACTACATGGCCGAGGAACCGAATTGCAGCTTCGTCTCGGCGCGGGCAAGCAAAAATTGATCCAGCCGCCGGGACCGTGCCGGTCTGCACGTCTTTCTTGATCTATTGCGCTTCTCTGCAAAAAACTTTACCGCGAAGACGCGAAGATCGCGAAGTTGCGCGAAGAAATTCAATCCATTTTTTTCCTTCGCGCAACTTCGCGTCCTTCGCGCCTTCGCGGTAAAATCCCCTTGAGGGTCATCAGCACAACAAAATCGTATGGAGATGCGAGCGGTATTTTCAGCTGCCCGCGCCGGGGGTTTGGTTTTGAGAGGCTTGGGCTTCGCCTTCCTGCTTATTGATCTTCAGTTCATCCAGTTTGCGGTACAGGCTGGATACGCCGATTCCCAGGCTGCGAGCCGTCTCCGCCTTGTCATAATTGTGGCGGCTCAGGCTGTAAAGGATGTGCTGACGCTCGAAATGCTCCATCGCCGTTTTCAGGTCTTCCCCCACGTCGTCTGAAATTCCCTCGACGGAAAACGGAAGGTCCTCGACGCCGATCTCCCGGCCGTCGGCAAAAATCACGGCCCGCTCGATCACGTTTTCCAATTCGCGAATGTTCCCCCGCCAATGATGGCTCAGCATCGCCCTCATGGCGCCGTTGGTGATGCCGATCATCTTCTTGTTCATTTCCCGCGTGTACTTGATCAGGAAATGATGGACGAGCAGCGGAATGTCTTCCTTTCTCTGGCGCAGGGGCGGAAGCTGGAGCTTGACGACATTGAGCCGGAAAAGCAGGTCTTCGCGGAACTGGCGTTCCTCGACCATTTTCTCCAGGTCCTGATTCGACGCGGCGATGATGCGCACGTCGATCGGACGCGGATGGGTGTCGCCGACGGGCACGATGACCTTTTCCTCGATCACCCGCAGCAGCGAGCTTTGCACGCCGATGGGCAGCGTCGAAATCTCGTCGAGAAACAGCGTGCCGCCGTTGGCGGCCTCGAAATAGCCGATCTTGTCGCGGTTGGCCCCGGTGAAAGCGCCGCGGCGATATCCGAACAATTCCGATTCGATCAAGGTATCGGTCAGCGCGCCGCAGTTCACGGGCACGAACGGCTGGCCGCGGGTGATTCCGTTGTAATGGATCGCACGGGCGAAAAGCTCCTTGCCGGTGCCGCTTTCGCCGACGATGACCACGTTGCTCTTGACCTCCGACAGCCGCTTGGCCATCTCGAAGAGTTTTGCAACCGATTGCGCATTGCCGACGAGATTATGAAACGTGCTCTGCTCGGCCAATTGTTCGGTGATGACCCGCTGGGTGCGGGCCATGTCGCCGTATTCCAGGGCGCGCTGGACCTTCAGCAGCATGTCCTCGAACTGCACGGGCTTGAGAAGGTAATCGTAAGCGCCCGAGCGCATCGCGGAGACGGCCGTTTCGACCGTCCCGAACGCGGTTGCCACGATTACCGGGGTTTGCGGCGCGACCTGGCGCAGGTGCCCCAGAAGTGTCAGTCCGTCCATCCCCGACATGCGCACGTCGGTGACGACGACATCCACCGGCCGTTCCAGCACGATCGCGTAGGCCGCCTTCCCATCCGCCGCCTGAAGGACTTCGTAGCCTTCCCCGGCCATCAGCTCGGCCAGCGATTCGCGAAGAACCGCTTCGTCTTCAACAATCAGGACGCTCTTGGTCATGCGCGATGATCCTGCCAGATGCGAGGATTATAGCAGTTTGGGACCTAACGTCATCTCGATTTGCGGGGAGAAATTTGGGAGTTGGTCGGGTCGGGAATCGCCAACGGCAACCGGTCGGGGCGCATTCGGCGGCCACACAAAACGGTTGCCACTATCCGCCGACAACGGATACAGTGTCGGCATGGAATTCCGCAAGGGGCAACGGCCCGCAGGCATGGAGGTGATCGAGGAGGATATGGCGCGGATCATCCGCGCCAAGACGGGGGCCGAGCGCCTGAGCATTGCCAGCGGAATGTACGCCAGTGCCCGAAAGATGCTATTGAGCCACCTGCGCGCCGAACACGCCGAGTGGGACGAACGTCGCATCCAGCTCGAGGCCGCCCGGAGGCTGTCGCATGGAGCAACTTGATCTTCTCCGATACGTGGCGCGCATCATCGAGGACATGGGCCTGCGCTATTTTGTGACCGGCTCTACCGCGACCATCTTTTACGGCGAGCCGCGATTCACCAACGACATCGACGTGGTTGTCGAGATATCGGAACAGCGGATCGTCGAATTCTGTCGTCGGTTTCCGCAGGACGAGTTTTACGTCAGCGAGGCGGCGGCTCGCGAGGCGGCGATCAAAAAGGGGCAGTTCAACATCATTCACCCGGCTTCAGGCCTGAAGGTGGACGTGATCGTGCCGGAACTAAGAGACAGTTTCAAAACTATGTTTCATAGCTTCGTAGTCGGGTAACGATGAGAGAGCAGGCGGCCAGTTCATG
>Ga0209415_10003600_pt1 | contig 28799 bp, 20 predicted proteins | sample PeaSoiSIISIP2007_FD_187696 | JGI IMG/M metagenome (GOLD analysis project Ga0209415, IMG submission 187696) | Peat soil microbial communities from Weissenstadt, Germany - SII-SIP-2007 (SPAdes) (version 2) | ecosystem: Environmental > Terrestrial > Soil > Wetlands > Peat | place: Germany...
GAGGCCGCCGAACTCGGGGCGACGCTGGCAGCTGGGCTCGCGGCCGGGATCTTCTGAGCTCGGCCCCGTCGAGTCAGTCCGTCGGGAGCCGTGGCTCGAGGCCGGCGCTGCGGTAGACGGCGTCGATCACCTCCATATTGGCGATGGCATCGGCCACGCCGGTGATCGGTGGCTCACCTCCGCCGACGGCGCGGCAGAACGCTTCGAGCTGGAATTCGTAGGTCGGACGCCGGCTCAGGTGCTCCACCGCCTTTCGGCCCCGGCTCCGCAGGGTAAGGCGGTGGTAGAAGTTGGGGCCCACCGGGTTGAACACGCGCAGCTCACCGGCGTCGCCGGTCACGCGCAAGCCCATGCGCAGGAGCTGCCTCGACCACATCGAGCACGTGACGCGGCCCGTGCTGCCCGTCTCGAAGCGGAGCTCGGCCTCCATGGCCCGGTCGACACCGGGTGAGTGGAGCTTGGCGTGCGCCGAGACGACCTCGGGCTCGACCCCAGCCAGATGACGGGCCATGTGGATGGCGTAGCACCCGGCGTCCATGGTCGCCCCGCCGGCCAAGCCCAGTTGGTAACGGATGTCGGTGAACTTCGGCAACGGGAAGCAAAGAAATGTCTCGACTCGCTGCACCGCTCCCACGGCTCCTTCGTCGAGCAGCTGGCGGGCCCGGATGAACACGGGGTGGTAGCGGTAGTGGAAGGCCTCCATCACGACCAGTTCGGCGGGGACCGCCGCCGCCACGGCGCGAGCCTCGGCGGCATTGGCGGTGAAGGGCTTCTCGCACAGCACGTGCTTGCCGGCGGCGAGGGCCGCCATCGTCCACCGGCCGTGGAGACCGTTGGGCAACGGGTTGTACACGGCGTCGATGTCGGGGTCCCCCACGAGCTCCTCGTACGACGAGATCACGCGCGGGATCCGGTGCTTGGCCGCGAAGGCGGCAGCCCTGTCGCGGTCGCGGGCCGCCACGGCGACGACCTCGGCGTCCGCCACGTGCCGGGCGGGGCGGATCACGGCGGCAGGGGCGATCCTGGCCGCGCCGAGCACACCGATCCGGAGGGGCGCCACCGCCGCAGGCTACATGTCGCCCGGACTCGGGCCCCGGCTCCGGGCCCGGCTCCGGGCGCCGGTCTCGGCCACGAGGCGCCCGATCGCCGTCACACCGGAAGGTAGATCTCGGCGAGCCACTCCCCCGTGAGCCGGACCGCGCTCAGCACGGCTCCCGCCTCCAGAATCCAGGTGAGCACGTCCTGATGAGCGGCGCCGGAGGCCGGGGTGACCACCAGGCCCCGGCGAGGATGGTCCTGGACGAGTCGCCAGCCTTCGGGCAGCGCCACGCCGGCCGAGGTCAGACGGGCGAGCACCCTGGACCCCCCGGCATGCTGGATGCCGATCGAGTCCGGCTGGACGCCATGGCGCGCGATCTTCCCCGCCACCCAGGTGCACACGGGCACGTCGTGGACCGGCCCTGCCAGCAGGGTCGTCAACCCGGCCCGGGGAGGTGGCTCGTCCTCGGGCCGGACCTGGGGGTTGAGATTGATCCAGCCGTCGTGGGCGGTGGCGAGCTCGTCCATGGCGTGCACCACTCGGGAGCTGTCCTCGATCCGGAACTCGACGAGCTCCTTGCGCCGGCGCGCCATGCCTCCCTTTCCCGACGCGAGCGGGTCAGACCGGCTCGGGCCACGGGGGCCCGTCGAACGCGTCGAGAGTGGTGAACTCCTCGACGCGATGGCGGCTCAGGCGGCGGGGCTGGCGCACGGGGCGGCCCAGGGCCACCAACGCCGTCACCGCCACGTGATCGGGTATGGAGAACACGGCACGCACCTCGGCTTCTCGCCGTACCACCATCGTGGTCATGACCCCGGCCAGCCCTGCGGCACGGGCCGAGAGCAGAATGCTCCACACAAAGGGATACACCGACGCCCCACCCACGAGCGTGTAGTGATCGAGGTCGCGGTCGACCGTCGCCAGTTTGCGCAGGTCGGCGAGCACGAGGATGAGCACCGGGACGTCGTCGAGATGCTCCGCGAACCCCCCCGGCCCTGCGGCCGCCGCGTCGGCGAGGGCGCCGGCATCCTCGACGGCCCGCGCTTCGGCGTCACGATCGGTGATCGGAGCCCACGGCACCAGCCCGGCGGCGCTCTGGGCCAGGTACTCGTACCAACCGGGCAGATAGAGGTCGCGTAGTGCCGACCGCTTGGCGCGGTCGCGCACGACGATGGCGCGCCACGCCTGGCGGTTGCCGCCGTTGGGTGCAAACCGGGCCGTGTCCAACAGGCGGTAGACGGTGTCGTCGTCCACGGGCTGGGGCAGGAATTCCCGGACGGCGCCGGTCGTGCGCAGGGCGTCGATGAGCTCCATCACGCCGACGGTAGCCCCCGTGGCGCTTCCTACGCGACGTCGGGCCAGAGATCCTCGGGCTCGCGGCCCCTGGTCTCGGGGAGCAGGGCGAACAAGGCGGCGGCCAGGATGACCGGGGTGAACGTGACGGCGGCGCCGACCGCGAAGCGCTCTCCGACGTCGGCGATGGCGCCGAAGGCCACCAGCCCGACCACGGCCCCCACCACGCTGGCAGCCACGTTCCAACCCGCCACCGACGCCCGGACCGACGTGGGGAACAGCTCGTTGGCGAGCGCGCCGGCGGCGGGGGCGAAGGTGGACGCGCAGAAGACGGCGAGCTCGTACCCGACGAACAGGGCCGTGCGCGATCCGCTGTAGGTGACGATGCCGGTGATCGCCATGGCCACCATGGCCAGCGCGCCCGTCGGCCGACGCCCCACCCGGTCGGCGAGGAACCGTCCCAGGACCAGTCCGCACAGGCCGAACACCGCCGCCACCACCACCATGGCGGCGGTGGCGTCACCCGACACATGGAGGACGTTCTGCGCGTAGACGAAGATGAAGCTGTTGGCCGGGCCGGTGACGACGCCCACCGCCAACGCGATCGACGACACGATGCCCAGGCGCCGCCGAAAGCGCGGGCCGATGGCACCGAGGACGGGGACGGGGTGCTCGGCGGCGGCGGCGGCCACCGCGAAGCGACCCGGTTCGACCAGCCACCGCCGGAGAAGGAAGATCGCTGCCAACGGGACGACCGAGAGCGCGAACAACCCCCGGAACCCGAGCGTCTCCTTCCACAGCCCGTTGATGACGGCGGTGAGGCCCGTGCCCACGCCGTACCCCGCGGCGATGAGCGCGATGGCCTTGGCGCGGTCCGACGAGGCGGTCTCCTCGGCCGCACTGACCTGGGCGACGGCGTTGGTGGCGCTGAGCAGCGGACGGCCCAGGGCGAAGATGACCACGAACCACCAGTACCCGGGACTGGATGCGGCCAGCACGGTGAAGGCGAGGCCCAACGCGCACGTCGTCACCAACAGGGTGCGGCGACCGAAGCGGTCGGCCAGGGCCGACAAGGGCAATCCCCCCAGGGAGGCGAGGCGCAAGATGGCGAGGCCGACCCCGAGCTCGGTGGCCGACAACCCGGCCTGGTCCGCGATCGAGGTCCCGTGCACTACCCGCCCGAAATGCCGGGCCACGTCGCCCAGCGCGGCGACCGCTCCGAACTGCCCGAAGCCCGAGGCGAGGGCCATGAGCGCCACCGCCACGACGGCCGGGTCGGACCAGGAACGCAGTCCGAGGTCGTCCTCAGGTCGTTTCGGAATGGCGATCGCCTCGTTCTACTCGGCGGTGCGCCCGGCGACACGGACATCACTGCCAGGACGGCATCCGCGCGCACCTCGTAGGCTGCCCCCGGCCGCCCCGGCCCTCAGCTCCAACCGCAGTGGCTGTCGCAGCCCTTTCGTCTCGTGACCCGAACCCGCCCGCACAACGACACCCGCGCACCACGCCCGGGACGTCGGCTCGCCACCTGGCTGGCCCACCTCGTCCTGGCCGGCGTGGCGTATGTCCCTCTCCTGCTCACCGCCCCGGGGCGCGTCGGGGCCGACACCAAGGCCTACCTCTATCTCGATCCGACGCGCTGGCTGTCGGTGTCGGCCTCCATGTGGGACCCCGACCTCGCCATGGGGTCGGTCACCCACGAGTACATCGGCTATCTGCTCCCCATGGGCCCGTACTACGCGCTCATGCACGTGCTCGGGGTGCCCACGTGGGTGGCGCAGCGGCTCTGGACAGGGAGTCTCCTCTTCCTGGCCGGGGCGGGAGTGCTGTTCTTGTTGCGCACGCTGGCGCCCTCGACCGGACGGCCCGGCGCGGGCTCACTGGACATGGGGACGGTGGGGGGGCTCGGCGCCATGGTCGGTGCGCTCGGGTACATGTTGTCGCCCTATGTCATGCAGTACGAGGCGCGCGAATCGGTTCTGCTCCTTCCCTGGGTGGGCCTGCCGTGGATGGTCGGGTCCATCGCCCGCGCCGTACGTCAGGGCGGGTGGCGGTACCCGGCCCTGTTCGCCCTGGTGGTCGCACTGGTGGGGAGCACCAACGCGGCTTCGTTGCTCTTCGTCGCAGTCGGGCCCGTGCTGTGGGTGGTGTGGGAGCTCGTCACGGGCCGGGTCACGTGGCGGCGTGCCCTGGCCACGACGGTCAAGGTCGGGATCCTCACCGTGGCCGTGTGCGCGTGGTGGATCGCCGGGCTCGCCGTCGAAGGTGCCTACCTGGGGAACATCCTGCGCGACACGGAATCGATCCCGACCGTGGCGCGCTCGAGTCTGGCGTCGGAGACGTTGCGCGGGCTCGGCTACTGGTTCTTCTACGGCGTCGACAAGCTGGGTCTGTATCTCCCCACGGCGGGGGCCTACATGACGTCGCTGTGGTTGCTGGCGGTGAGCTTTGCCGTTCCGGCCGCCGCCTTCGTGGCCGCGTTCTTCGTCCGCTGGCGGGAGCGTGCCTATTTCGTAGGCCTCATCCTGGTCGGCACGATCCTCGCCGTCGGCGCCCACCCCTTGTCGGATCCCTCCCCGCTGGGCAGTGTGGTCAAGGCCGGCTCCGCGAACTCGACGGCGGGTCTGGCGCTGCGCAGCACCAACCGCGCCACGCCGCTGGTGATCCTGGGCGTGGCCGTCCTCCTGGGGGCAGCCATCGCCGCGCTGGCCCGACGGTGGAAGGTCGCCGGCACCATCGCGGCCATGGCCGCGGCCGGGCTCGTCGCCGCCGACATCCCGGCCTTGTGGACCGGCCAGTTCGTCACGGCCAGCTTGTCGCGCCCGGACAGCGTGCCCGCGTACTGGACCAAGGCGGCGCAATTCCTCGACGCGCAACCGGGTGCGGCCCGGACCCGGGTGCTCACCGAACCGGGCATCGACTTCGCCTACTACCGGTGGGGCACGACGCTGGATCCGGTGCTTCCCGGCCTCATGACGCGGCCCGAGGTCGACCGCGGCGTCGTTCCCTACGGCTCGACGGGGTCGTCGAACCTGCTCACGGCTCTCGACGAGGAGGTCCAGGAAGGCACCTTGGACCCCGGTGCCCTGGCACCGATGGCCCGTCTCATGAGCGCGGGTGACGTCGTGGTGCAGTCGGATCTCCAGTACGAGCGCTACGACACCCCGCGTCCACGCGCCTTGTGGCAGACCCTCGACCCCCCTCCCCCGGGCCTGGGCGCGCCCATCGGCTTCGGGAACCCGGCGGTGACGGCGGCCAAGCCGGTGAAGTACCCCCTGATCGACGAGACCGAGCTGGGATTGGCCCCCGACGCCGCCTACCCCCCGCCGGTGGCGGTGTTCCCCGTGCCCGGGGCGCGCCCCATCTTGCGCACCGAGGCCGTGAGCCACCCCTTGCTCGTCGACGGCGACGGGAGCGGGCTGGTGGCGGCGGCGGGGGCCGGACTCCTCGACGGACAGGCCACGGTCCTGTACTCGCCGTCGTTCGCCGCTGACCCCGCCGGCCTGCAACGCACCCTCAGTGCAGGCGCCGATCTGGTCGTGACCGACACCAATCGCAAACGCGCCGAGCAGGTCGGCACGGTGCGCGACAACTTCGGGTACACCGAGATGGCCGGGGAGACCGCCCTCGTCCCCGACGTGCGTGATGCGCGCAGCTCGCCGTTCCCGCCCCAGGCCGGTGCCACCAGCCAGTCCGTGGCTCTGCAACAGGGCGTGAAGAGCGTCGAGGCGAGCAGCTACGGGAACATCATCACCTACACGCCCGAGAACCGTGCGGACCAGTCCATGGACGGGAACCTGCACACGGCATGGACGGTGGGCGCCTTCGACAACCCCGTCGGCCAGTACTGGCGTGCCGCCCTGGACCATCCCGTCACCACCGACCAGATCAACGTGGTCCAGCCCCTGTACGGGCCGCGCAATCGTTGGATCACCCGTGTCACTCTTCGCTTCGACGGCGCCCGACCGGTCACCGAGACGCTGGGCGCCGCTTCCCGGACCGCAGCCGGGCAGACCATCTCGTTCCCGTCGCGGACCTTCTCGACGCTGAAGATCACCATCGACGCCACCAACACCGGTTCGCTCTCGTCCTACGGCGGGCAGTCGGGCGTCGGGTTCGCCGAGGTCCGGGTGGCGGGACAACAGGTCCACGAGGTGATCCGCATGCCCGAGGACCTCTTGCGCGCCGCCGGAGCATCCTCGGCGTCGCACCGCCTGACCCTGATCATGACGAGGGACCGCGTGGCACCGGTCCCTCCCCGCACCGACCCCGAGGTCGACATCGCCCGCGCCGTCACGCTGCCCACGACACGCACCTTCTCGGTCAGCGGGACGGCCGCCGTCTCGCCGCTGGTCCCTGACGACGTCATCGACGCGCTGTTGGGGACCACCGTCCCCGGAGTCGCGGCCGCCTACTCGTCGGGTCGGCTCCCCGGTGACATCCAGGACCGCGCCTCCTCGACGCTGGACGGGAACCCCGCCACCGTGTGGAGCCCCGGGCTCGGGCCGCAGGCCGGCACCTGGCTCGAGTACAACCTCGCCAAGCCCGTCACCTTCGACCACCTGTCGATGACCGTGGTCACCGACGGCAGGCATTCGGTGCCCACGACCGTCACCGTGCGCGCCGACGGGCAGAGCCGCAAGGTCGCGCTCCCTGCCCTGGCCGACAGCACAAGACCGTGGACGACCCAGACGGTGTCGGTGCAGTTCCCGGCCCTGACCGGCTCCCGCCTCCGGGTCACGTTCGACACGGTGCGCACCGTCACGGACCTCGACCAGTACTCCAACAAACAGATAGGCCTCCCCATCGGGATCGCCGAGATGTCGATCCCCGGTGTGGCCGAATCGAGGTTGGCGCCGGCGACGTTGTCGGGGACGTGCCGCAGCAACCTGGTCACGGTGGACGGGGTCCCGGTCCCGCTGCGCGTGACGGGGACGACCGCGACGGCGGCGTCGCTCGGCGCGCTCGAGGTGAGGGGATGTGGCAGCGCCGCCCTCGGGATCACCCTGGCGACGGGGTCCCACGAGGTGCAGACCCAGCCCGGGCGGTCGCCGGGCGTCGACCTCGACGTCGACAGCCTGGTCCTCGACTCGGCCCCGGGCGGTGCCGCCCTGGCCCCCACGCCTTCGGGACGCGCCCAGGCCACCAACTCGGGCCCCGCCCCGGCCTTGTCGGTGGTCCACTCCTCGGCGACGTCGGCGCAGGTCGTGGTGCACCACGCGGCGGCACCGTTCTGGATGGTGCTCGGCGAGAGCACGAACGCGGGGTGGCACGCCACCGTGGCGGGCAAGGACCTGGGGCCGCCACAAGTGATCGACGGCTACGCCAACGGCTGGCTCGTCACCCCCACGACCCCGGGACGCGACCTGGTCATCACCTTGATGTGGACGCCACAGAAGTTTGTGGACGCCGCCATCATCGTGACCGCGTTGGCGCTCGCGCTCTGTGTGGGCCTGGTGTGCTGCCCGCGCCGGCGGCGCCGGACCGTCACCGGGGCCCCGACCGTGCCGGCCGGTCCTCCCTCGGCGGCGCGCCGGGAGACCACGACCCCGGTCCCAGCCGCGCCCTCGTCGTGGCCGGACCAGCCCTGGCCGGTGCTCGGATCCCCCCTGCGCTCGGCGGGGGTCCGACCGCGTTGGTACACGCTGGTGGCGGTGCCGGTCCTGGCCGGGGGGGTGACCGCCGCGGTGGTGGCACCCGCGGCCGGTATCCCGATCGCGTTGACCACCTTGGTGGCCCTCGTCGGTTCCTACGGGCGAGCCCTGCTCGCCATCGGATCGGTGGGCCTGCTGGTGGCGGTGGACCGCATGGTGAGCGCGGCCCAGGACAAATTCCACTACCTCGCCGAATTCGGATGGCCCACCCACTTCGAGACAGCCAGCATCCTGGCGTGGCTGGCGGTCGCCGCGCTCGCTGCCGACGCGCTGGTGCAGGAGGTACGCGAACGGCGCCCTTCCCGTGCCGGCGCCACGACGGGGGAACCGCAGCCGGAGGCGTCGGCGCGGACGCGTCGGCGCGGCAAGCACGTACGCCGCATGTGACCCGGCGCGAGGGTCCCATGCTACGGTCGACCGGTTGATGGTCGACGTCGCGCCCGCTCCCGCGCCCGAGGCCATCGACGAGGTGCAGGGCGATGGGGCGCGCCCAAGCGCACGCCACGGGCGCAAGAGCAAAGAGTCCGCGGCACGTCCCCGGCACTTCCCGTGCTTCGACGGACTGCGGGCCATCGCCGCGGTCCTCGTGGTCATGGTGCACACGTCGTTCGCCTCAGGTTTCACCACCCGCTCGTCGGCCGGCATCTACACCGCCCGGCTCGAGATCGGGGTGTCGGTGTTCTTCTTGATCTCGGGCTTCCTCCTGTACCGACCGTTCGCGGCGTCGCACATCGCCGGAGGCGTGTCGCCCGCGGTGGGCAGGTTCTGGGTGCGTCGCTTCCTCCGGATCGTGCCGGCGTATTGGCTGGCGTTCGTCGTCACGAGCTATGTCATGCATGCCGACAAGGTCCGACCCGGATGGCACGCCCTGCTCGTGTACCTGGGTTTGCTCCAGGTGTACTTCCCGTCGCAGGCACTCACCGGCGTGACCCAGGCATGGTCGTTGTGCACGGAGGTCGCCTTCTACCTCTTCCTGCCGTTGTACGCGGCGCTGGTGGTGCTCGGGCGGCGCTCGGACCGCCATCAACTGCGGTCCGAACTGGTGGCGCTGGCAGGGCTGTTAGCCACGGGGCTGGGACTTCGGTTCTGGCTGTTGCATTTCCACGCGCCCCTGGCCTACGTCATGCTCGAGTGGCTTCCGAGCTGCCTCGACCTCTTCGCGCTGGGAATGCTCCTGGCGGTGCTGAGCAGTTGGGTGGCGCACCGTGGCGTCGAGCCGACATGGCTGTGGAGCCCGGTGATGCCGTGGCTCAGCTGGTCGATGGCCGCCGCCATGCTGTGGGCGGTTTCGCATCTCGGGGTGTCGAGGCTCCCTCTCGAGCACACGGCCCCGGCCCGGGGGCTCGCCCAGGAGGTGCTGTACGGCCTGTTCGCCTTCTTCCTCCTGCTCCCCGCCGTGTTCGGCCCCCAGCGCACCGGGGTGATCAGAGGGGTGTTGCAGTGGAGGCCGGTGGCCGCGCTCGGCATCGTCTCCTATGGCGTGTACCTGTGGCACCAGGCCTGGGTCGAGCTCTTCGTGCGTTGGACCGATGAGCTGTTCCGCGTGTCGTGGCCCGAGATGTTCGGCGTCGTCCTGGCCTTGTCCGTGGCGTCGGCCACGGCCAGCTACCTGTTGATCGAGGGACCCATCCTGAGGTTGAAGGACCGACTGGGGTGGTGGAACAGCGCGCCGCGCCCGGGGCCGCTGCTCCTCCAGCCCGAGGCCGCGCCGGCTGCGGACTGATCCTCGGGCCGGCCGCGGCGGCCGTCGCCGGCGGGGCTACCGGGCGGGCGAGGAGACGTGTTCGGGGATGGCCGCGGTCGGCGCACGCCGGGGCCGCGGTGTCCCCCGCGCCACATCGGCAGGGGGACCCCTCCGTCGCAGGCCGTCCCAGACGCGGTCAAGCGCCACGGCCGAGAGGAGCACCAGCGACACCTCGAAGGTGGTGCGGTAGCGGGTCTGGCCGAAGCTGACGAGGACGGTTGCGGCGACGTCGAGGCCTATCGCCAGCAGCGGGAAGACCGGGACACGCCGGCGGCGCAGCACCACGACACCGCCGACGCCGAGGGCCACGAAGGCGTAGTACATGCCGAGACCGACCAGAGCCCAGTGGTACGGGCGCGTCTCGACGTAGAAGTCGAGCTCCACCTGCTGGAGAGGATGGAAGGCGCCGAAGGCCCGGCCCAGGCGCGCCAGTTCGACGCGCAGAAGGCGATGCTCATGGGTGCGGATGTAGTGCATGGCGTAGGACTGCGCCTCCGCCGACTGCACCGACTTGTCGACGTGACGGTCGATAGGGGTGTGCAGCGAACACGGGAGCGACCAGTACCCTTCGAAGGGCCCGGACCACGTCTCGTCGCAATTGGCCGACGCCAGGGTGATGCCGAGCCCGGTGCTGATGAAGGTGGGCTTCTGGAACCGGCTCATGTTGTAGCCGACCCACGGCGCGACGACGGTGAGGGCGGCCAGGGTGCCGAGCGCCGCCAGGCCCAATCGGGCCCGCCAGCGCAACCGGGCGACGAGCGCCAGGGGGATGACGATGAGGGGCACGAGCAGGGTCAGCTCGTCCCGCCCCAGCATGGCCACCCCGAGCACCGCCCCGAGCAGCAGCATGCGACGCGTGCCGGGTTGTTTCCAGAACCGGTAGGCGCACAGCAGGACGAGTGCGACCAGGAGCGGGGACAGGCTCTCGGAGAGAGCGAGCTCGTCGCTCATCCAGATGTTCGGATAGACGGCGACCAGGAATGCCGCGATGAGCCCGACCCGACGCCCGGCGATCTCGCGGCCGGTGAAGCCGCACACGGTGATGGCCGCGGCGCCGATGACGCAGCACCACACGCGATGGGCGAAGAACGACTTCAACCCCACCACCGAGGTCATGGCGAGGACGAACACGAACAACGGCGGCCAGTCGGCGGTCTGGATGAACTGATGGTGGTGCTGGGCGAAATGCCACGGGTCGATGAAGCCGTAGCCCTCGACGAGCAAGTTGGCCGCGGCGTGGTAGTAGTACGCGTCCCCTCCGGGCTTGCGGTTCGGGCGTCCCAGGACGGTGCCGAGCCGAATCCCGAACCCACCGAGGGTGATGACGCCCAGCCACAGCCACCAACGGCGCATGGCCCGGCGGTCGGGGACCTCCGACTCGCGGGGCGCGCCCGTCGTACCGGTGGGTGCCGCCGTCGCCGTCGGCGTGGTCACCTCGCCGGCGGCTGGCGTCGAGGTGAGCCCTGGGGTCACGGGGCGGTCCCGCGTCGGCGGAGCACGAGCAGCAGGTTCCACGTCGCCACCTCGCGCACCACGGGGACGGCGACGAGCCAGCGCATCCAGTCGGGGTAGTACCGGGGCAGGGCGTCGACCACCTCCACGCCGGGATGCGCACGGGCCATTCGCAGGCTCGCCCCCACGTGACAGGCGAAGAGCGATGTCCCGAAGTAGTTGCCGGGAGGGCGGCCGTGGCGCCGCTCGTAACGGCGGGCCGCTCGATGGCCGCCCAGATAGTGCCACGGAGCCGTTTCGTGGCCCCCCCACGGGGAGAACCACGCCGTGAACGACAGGTAGACGGTGCCGTGGGGTCGCGTCACCCGGACCATCTCGTCGAGGAACCGACCCGGGTCGGGCACGTGCTCGAGCACGTTGGAGGAGAACGCCACGTCCGCCGCGGCGTCGGGCAGGGGGAGCCGGTTGCCGTCACCGGCGACGGTGTGTCCCGGAGCAAGGCGCCCCGGTCTGATCGCCCGGCGGTGATGCTCCCGGCGGGCGGCCTCCGCGCCGGTCGGGTCCGGGTGCGCCGAGTCGTGGGCGGCGCGCTCTGGCCCGGGGGCGTCGGGTGCGCCGGCCGAGGGCTCGACCAGGACGCAGCGCGCTCCGGCCGCGATAAAGGCTTCGGTGAAGTACCCCCCGCCGCCACCGACGTCGATGACGACGCGTCCGTCGACGGGGGCGTACCGGCGCAGCTGGGCCACGGCATCCGCGGCCTGGATCCGGTAGAAGTGGTCCGGATCGGTCTGCTCGACTCGAAAGGCGCGGAACAAGTCCATCGACCGGCGCAGTCCGCCGCTGTGGGTGTCGACCGGCGGCGGGGCCCCGCTCCCGGTCGTCGTCGCCATGACGGCACATGGTAACGGGCGTGTCGTGGAGGGTCCCTCCTCGCGCACCGACGTTAGGTGACCGACCTCACCGCCGAAGGCGGGCGCGCCAGGCTCCTCCACGCCACCAGGGCCACCAGATAGGCGGCGAGCCCCAGCCACAGGACCACGTGGAACCCGTAGGCCATCGACAGCAGCGTGGCCAGCACCGCGCCGACCACCGACGCGAAGCCGTTCACCGCCCAGCCCCAGGCCACGTACTCGCGCGGCGCTTCGCCGATGGCTGAGACGGCGCGCACCCCCAGCGGCATGAACATGCCCAGGCAGACCCCGAGGGGCGCGAGCAACGCGAAGGCGATGGGCACACGCAGGGCCATGGGCAGCCCCAGGAGCGCGTCGGTGAACGGCGTCAGCCCCAGGACGTAGAAGAGGGTGAGCCCGGTGATGCCCAGCAGGAGCACGGGGACGGTTCCCCGGTGGTGTCCGAATCTGCCACTGATGAGCGCACCTAGGCCCGTGAAGATCAGCAGCGACATCAAGGTGACGGTCAGGGCGTAGGTCGGATAGCCGAGGAAGAGGTTGAGCAGTTGCATGAGCGTCACCTCGAAGAACATGAACCCGAAGCCGATCGTCGCGAAGAAGAGCGCCGAGCTCCCCTTGCGCGGCATCCGTCGCCACGTCGATCGGATCGCTGCGAACGGAAGCAGCAGGAACACCGCTGAGATCAAAACGGCCAGGGCGAAGAGGAGCAGGAGGACGCGTTCACCCACCTGGTACTCGCGGTCGGTGCTCGTGATGGGATGGAGGAAGTCGCGCAGGACGGAACCGAAGCGGGCGAAGTGCCAGAAATAGGGGTCGTTGTCGGTCGTGGGGACGATGTTGTACCGGTAGGAGGAGTAGAACGAGTGCAGCTGGGCCGGGCTGCTCGAGACCACCGTGTCGACCGGGTTGCCCCTGACGGGGTGCCCGGGGGCGTACTGCAGAGTGGTCCCGGGCACGGCCGAAAGCGACGCCACGAAGCGGTTCACCTCAGAGGTGGACAACGGAGCCCGCTTGACGACGATCGTCGACAACGTGAAGGACCCGAAGAAGCGAGCCGGAGAGCTTGCCACCAGGATGTGGTCCCGGGGATCGGTGATCCCCAGCTGGGCCAGTGCCTGACGGGCGGTGGCGACGAACCGCGTGGTGCGGTACGGGCTGTCCTGGTAGTTGATCTCCCCGAACTGGGCCACGAAGGTGCCGTCGGGAGTGAGGTGGTTCAAGCTGTCGACGATGGCATTCGTCGTGTAGAGATAGCTCTCGGAGAGGACGAAGGCGCTGGCGGTGGCGGCGTTGGTGGCCGCGTAGCTGTCGGGCGCGGGATACCAGATCATGTCGTAGGCCTGGTGGCTCCGGGCGATGAACGACCTCCCGTCGGCATTGACGTAGTCGACGCCACGATGCTGTGCGAGATGGCCGTCGAAGTCGGCGAAGGTGGTCTTCACGAGTGAGTACGTGACGGGATTGAGCTCGACGGCGTCGATGTGGCGGGCCCCGAACCACAACGACGCCAGGACCTCGTGCCCGCCGGCGGCTCCGATGATGGCTTCGCGTCGCGGCGGGCTCGGCTCGAGGGCGAAGGGGATGGCGCGGGGATCGGCACCGAAGTCGTAATGGGCCAATCCCGCCACCTTGCCGTTCCACCGGTAGATCGCGGACCCGATGATCCCGTCGTGGTACAGCGCCCGCACGTTGTGCCCGCTCTGGACGGCATCGATGCGGAAGATCGCGCTCCATGCGGAGTAGATCGCCTTGTGGGTCTTGAAGCTGACCTTGGTGGTGTCGAGGCGTTGCGCGGGCAGCAGGTTCGGGTCCGCCACCAGGGCCACGCTGAGCGCGAGCAACAGGAGGAGGAAAGGCACGGCGACCGGGCGGGTGCGTCCCATGACGATCACCGCGGCCGACAAGAGGACCGAGGTCGCCAGCATGATGGCCGCGGGTGGCCCGATCGATCCCGTCAGGAAGATGACCAGAGCGCAGGCCGACCCGGCGCCGACGAGGTCGGCGAAATACAGGCTGCCCACGCCTTCGGGCCGGCGGCCGAAAAGCGTGGCGATGATCACACCCGGCGCCACGAAGGGGAGGAAGAGAACGAGGCAGATGGCGAGGAGCTCGCCCATGCTCTTGGCGGACGCCACCGTGCCGTAGTCCCAGACGGCCAGCGAGTCGAGCGAGATGTATGCCACGACCACGTAGCTCGTGACGACGCTGAGCGCGCCGACGAGAAAGCTCCACAGGAGCACCGTGTCGGTGCGGGCTTCGCGGATTCGGCTGGACACCGTCACCAACACACCGCCGGTGCCGATGCCCAGGAGCGCCAGGCCGATGATGAGGTACGTGTAGTAGTAGAAGAGCTTGTACGAGATGACCCGCGTGTAGCAGACCTCGACGAGCAGGGCCGCAAAGCTCACGAGGAGGATCTCGGCGTGGTACCCCTGCCGGCGTGCCCGGTGCACCGGTCCCGCCGCGACACGCGGAACGGGCCTGGTCTGGAGCGTGGTCACGGAGGTTCTGTCTACCACGCGCCCGCGCGAGATCGGCGGCTGGTGGATGCGCTCGGCGTGCCTACGCGCCCCGCGATCGTCGTCGCGCAGCAGTGCCTGCGCGCCCAGCTTCCTCGTCGCACATCAGGGCGCAGCGATGCACCGACGAGGTGAGCCGGTGCTCGGCGAGGTCATCGTCCCGGGGAGACGTATCGCGCCGTGGTGACCTTGCCGTGGCGGAAGTCGAGGACCCACACGCAACCCTTGAGGCCCGGAGGACGGCGGCTGAGCCGGACACCGTCCTCCGACGCCAGCGCGGCCAACACGTCGCCGATCACCTCACCGTGCGTGCACAGCACCGGCGGACCCGACGAGTCGGTCGAGGAGAGCTCTCTGACTCTGTCGACGGCCCGGCGTCCCGCGTTGGGGATGAGGGCGACGTCCTCCTCCACTGCCAAACCCGCCTTGGACGCGATGAGCTCCATCGTCTGCAGACAACGCGTGTAGGGACTCGAGATGAGGCGGGTGGCCATCATGGGGACGATGACATCGACGAGATGCAGGGCCTGGCTTCTTCCCCGGGCGTCGAGGGGCCGCAGGCGATCGTCGCCGGCCCAACCCTCCTTCGTCCCGGCATGGCCGTGGCGCACGAGCAGCATCCGCACGGCGTCCATGATGCCCGGTGGGAGGGTCCGGGGTCGTGGCTTTCCGGGTCGTGGCCCGATCCGCCGCCTCCCCTTTCGCCCGTGGCGCCCTGCCAAGGCGATGACGGCCTGCTCGGGACCGTCCCTGAGGGCGTCACCCTTGCGGTCGGGACCCACTTTTCGTCGCGACGCTCCGGTAACCTTCGGGAAGTCGAGCCGAGGAGGTCGCAGGGCGTTGCCGTGGGAGCCGATCGCGATCACGAGCAAAGACGCTGTCGACGTCGAAGGAGACGGGGTCCGCGTGGTGTGGACGCTCAGTCGACGACCGACCAGCGATTGGGCCCGTGAGTTCCGCAGCGCCACCGTGCCGCGCAGCGGCTCTCCGGACTTCGTCGACATGCCTTCGCCCGACATCCGCACAGGCGGGACGATTCATTGGACGGTCCCGGCTGCAGACCTCCGGGGGGCGGTGCAGTACGTCAAGACGTGCGTGGAGGCTGCCAACGAGGGGTACCGCCAGGTCCTCATTCGTCGCGAGGAGGAGCGTCGGCGCCGCGATGAAGAAGAACGCGAGAAGGCCCTTCGCCTCCAAGCAGCCCAACGGGCTCTGAACGCACTGGACTGACCGTGGCGTGGCGACGTCGCCCTCGCGTGACGTACGGCCACGATGACGCGGACCGGTCAGCCGCTGGACAGGATGCGCCGAACGTCGTCACCGACGGCATGGAGGAGCTCGAGGAGCAGCCTCAGCCGGTCTTCGGGCCCGGGTGCCTCGAGCAGCCTCTGGCGGTCGAAGGGGTTGACGGGGGCCAGCCCGCACAACCGCCACGCGATCTCGTCCGGAGAGTGCCCCAGGGACAGCTCCGGGGGGATGGCGGGCACCTGGCCGAGCTCGGAGAGGAGGGCTCTGACGCGCAGGAGCTCGGCGTGCGCGAGGCGCAGTTCGTCACCGTCCTCGGTGGGTGCGCACACCACGTCCTCAACGACGGCGCTCGGATAGGGCCTGTCGTCCAGCCATCGCCTCACCCGAATCGGGGCGAGCCCACCGACGACGAGGTGCCATCGGCCGTCGGCTCGCGGCTCGGCTTCCTCGATGCGGGCCGCGGTCCCCACGTCGAAGCGCTCGTCCCCGCCCCCGACCTCCGAGCCGCGGGAGATAAGGACCGTGCCCAGGTGCCTGTCGCCGGCGAGGCAGTCGGTGACCAGGCTGCGGTAGCGGGGCTCGAAGACGTGCAGGGGGAGCTGTCCGTAGGGGAAGAGCACCGTCGACACGGGGAACATGGCCAGTCGGTGCTCGTCTCCCATCCCCACAGGATGCCCCGGGCCGCGGCCGGGAGCCGGTGTGCCGCCGCGTGGCCCGACGCGGCCTGGACCGCGGACCCTCCCTGCAATCCCTGACGCTCCGTGGCCATACGAGCCGGAATTGGATCAACGTTGTGAGTAAGTTGGGACACCAGAGGGGCAAATAGCCCACAATCAGTGAAGCACAGGGGACTTGGAGTGACATGGCGGGCCGAGGGCCGGCGGAGCGCGCCGGGCTGGGCGGATTCGTCGGGGTCACTCGGTCTGCGAAGGCCTGAGAGAGGCAATTGGCGACCGACGAGGGGCAGCTGGGGGCCGACGACGAGCGCAACGACCTCCGCCAGGAGGTCAGGGAACTGCGCGACCGCCTGACCAGCGTCGAGGGCCACTTCCGGGGTGTGGTCGACAACAGCACCGACGGGGTGATCGTGGTCAACCGCGACGGCATCGTGGTCTTCGCCAACACGGCCGCCGCCGTCATGCTCGGGACAACCCGGGCGCACCTGGTGGGAAAGGCGGCGAGCTTTCCCGTCGTCTCCACGACCTCCCGTCGGCCCGATCATGACGTCTTCATGGCCGACATGCGGGTGCTGTCCACGGATTGGGACGACGAGCCTGCCGTCCTGGCACTCATGCGCGACATCACCGAGCGGTCGGTGGCCGACGCCGAGATGGCGTACCGGGCCACGCACGATCCCGTCACCGGGCTCCCCAACCGCTACCTGCTCGACGACCGGATGAAGCAGGCGTTGGCGAGGGATCGTCGTGAGCCGAGGACCCTGGGCGTCTTATTCTGCGACGTGGACGGGCTGAAGGGGATCAACGACAGGCTCGGCCACGCCGTCGGGGACCAGGTCCTGGTGGAGACGGCCAGGCGCATCGAGGCGGTCATCAGGCCGGCGGACACGGCCGCGCATCTCGGAGGAGACGAGTTCGTCGTCCTGTGCGAGAGCATCGACGAGGACGGTGCGACGGCGGTGGCGACCCGGGTGGAGACGGCCTTCGAAGTGCCCATGACCGTCGACGGCGTCGAGGTGACTGTCGGCGTGAGCGTCGGCCTCGCCTTGACCAGTGATCCCGACGTGCGGCCCGCCGACCTCCTGGCCGAAGCGGACCACGCCATGTACCGAGCCAAACAGCGGCGTCGCCGCCAGTCAGCCCGCTGACCCCACACGATCCTCTTCGACCGCCGGCGCGGCGCGGTGGCGCTCCTTACGGCGATCACCGACCACCACGCAGGTCCACACCAGTGCAGCCAGGCTGAGCACCAGCACGGCCAGCAGCTCCGGGTAGTAGGCGAAGCCGACGTACCTGAAGACGATGTCGTGCACCCCGGGCGGCACCGACACGCCGACGAGTGCCGGGGCGAGCATCTCCGTCGCCACCCGACGGCCGTCGACACGGGCGGTCCATCCCGGATCGAACGATGCGCTCAGCACCACCGCCGCGTCCCGGTGCGCCACGACCGTCACCCGCACCACGCCGTCTTGGAGGTCGTCTTGCTCGCTGCGGACCCGTCCCGCCGGGCCCGAGATGGCGGTGGGGTCGGAGGACGTGAGTGGGGCGGGGGCGCCCGATCCGTAGGCCACGGCCAGGTAGCGCCCCTCACCGGGCAGGTCCGAACGCAGGTACGGGACGCTCATGACTCCGACGTTGGTCCGATCCGCGCTGAGCACCCCGATGGTGTCGACCATGCGCACGTACCCGGCGGTGGGCAGGACCCAGAGTCGGTACGGGCCTGCGGCCAAGACGAGGCGGGCGGGCACGGGAGGGGGTTGGCCGGCGGGCAACACCATGTACCGCACGGCGAAGAGGGCGAAGTCCCCGGGGACGTCCTCGTCGAAGAAGTACTCGGGGTCGGTCATGAGCGACGCGGTGCGCAGTGTGTAGCCCACCTCGTCGACGTCGCGGCTCTCGAGGTACTTGAACACCGGCACGGCGCCCACGGTGAAGGTGGAGCCCCAATTGGAAGGCATGCCGGCGTACACGCGTCCTCCACCGTGCGCGTCCACAAACCCGATGAGGCGGTCGACGTCGGCCCCCTGGGTGCGGTCGGCGGCGCTCTGGGCGGCGATCGCCTGGGCGTTGAGCGAGGCGAAGGATCCGATCTGGGACCACGCCGGCACCAGCGCGGCCACACCCACAGCACACGTGGCGATCACGAGAGCGACCCGCCGGGACGGCGCGAGCGCCCACGCGGCGGCGCGTGGCCACACCCTCGTCGCGGCGCGCCACGCGGTGCGCGCCAGGGCGGTGCCGCCCAGCCCGGCGAGGTACAGGCCGGCCAGCTGGGCCCCCATCATGAATCGACGCATGAAGATGTCGGTGCTCCCGGGAAGCAGCACCGTCAGGGACCCGAAGGTGGTGCGGCCGAAAGACAGCAGGAGGCTCATGGCGAGCAGCGCCACCAGCGCACGTCGAGATCCCTCGGCGCGCCAGGCCAGGAGACACACCACGAGACCGGCCCCGACCAGGACCGAGACGACCGGGACCCGATGCGCGTCGAAGAGCTGGCCACTGAAGAGCCATGTCATCACCTGCTTGGCCCCGTAGCCGTTGACGAGAGGCGTGTGGGCGAGGACCTCGTTGGTGGCCGCCCACCGGCCGTTGACGAGAACCGGCACCGTCACCCAGGCCGAGAGGGCCAGCGCGCCCAGCGCCACGCCGCCGGCGCGCCGCAGACGGTCGCGAAGGTCGCTGGGTGTGAGGAAGGGGAAGATGGCGATGGCGATGAGGGCGAGGTAGCCGGTCTCGAAGTGCATGGCCACGGTGAGGGCCACGAACACGGCGGCGGGAAGCACCGCACGGCGCGACGACATGGCGCGCCATGTGAAGGCCCACGCCAGCGGAAGCGTCCACGACGCCCACAACTGGGCCCACACTCCGTAGCCGATCCACAGGTAGGCCTTGGGCTCGTATCCGACGCCCACCGCGCTCATGAGAAACGGCGCGGCCGCGGCGCTGAGGAGCGACGCGATGCGCCCCAGGTCGAAGAGCCGCGCCGACCAGTACACCGACAGGGGCCACAGGGAGAGCAGCAGGTACAAGGTAATCCGGAAGGCGGCGTCGCCCCCTGTCACCAGCCCCAAGGCGCCGGTGAGCATGGAGGGAAGGCTCTGGTAGTGGAGGAACTGGGGTGAGCCGAGGCCGAGATAGGGGAACCAGCTCGTCAGGGGCAGCTGTCCTCCCTGCAGGCGCCGCAAGGCGAAGCGCACCATCTGTTCGTGCACGGAGCTGTCGTCGAGATAGGGCACACCGGTGAGCTCCGAGCGCCAGTTCCACAGGCCCCATCCGACGACCGCGCCGAGAACAGCCCATCGGGTGAGGCGCGTCCGGAGTGTCTCGGTGTCGGCGGGGGGCGGGCCGACATCGTGTGCGGCGGCGGTGACGGTGTCAGGGGGGGTGGCCTCGCCCGCCATCACCGTCTTCACGGCCCCGACTCCACGCCAACCGAAGAGCACGGGAATTGCATCACGGATGCGTGAGGACGACGCGGCGGGTGCGGGCCCTAGCCGTGCTTCTTGGAGTGGTGGGCGCGGTGTCTCGGCGGGTGGTGCGTGCCCTTCTTCGTCTTCTTGTGCTTCGGGACGGGATTGAGCGAAGGATGCGGCCCCAGGTTGGTCGCAGGGTTGGTCGAAGGTTTGGCCGTGGTCTTGGTCTTGGGTCCCGGGCCGGTGCCGGTGCCGGTGCCGGTGCCGGTGCCCGTGCCGGTGCCGGTGCCCGTGCCGGTCCCCGTCCCGGTGCCGGCGGCGGCCGGGGTGCTCACCGGCGAGGTCGTCGGGGAGAAGATGCCCGATCCGGCATCGGTCTTGGCGATCTGCCAGCGCAAGGTCGGTTTCAGCAGGATCTCGAGCATCGCCGGGACTGTTCCGGCTGGGACCGCGAAGTACTCGCAGCCCTGCGCGCTCTGGTTCGGGCTGATCGGGGCGAACAACGCCAGCCCCTGGCATTCAGGGACGATGGCGCCGCTGTCGGTGTTGGGGGAGTAGCTGTGACCGGACGTATCGGTCAGCAGGGAGGTGGCCGCGAGCTTCGAATACGTCGCCGGCGCGGTCGAGGTGTTGGTCACCGTGAGCACCGTGACCGCCAGCTGTCCGGCGGAGTCGAGGATCACGTTGCTGAGCGTGATATGGACGCCGCTGGCGTCGAGGGTGCTGCCGACCTTCCCCATGGTGGAGGAGGCCGCCTGGACGGGATGGGAGCAGCCGGCGAGACAGACCGCGGCGACGAGAAGCCAGAGAAGTGGGCGGTCACGGACCAGCTTTGTCATGGCCCCCCTGTCCTCAGACCGCCACCGGTGGCACCGGTGCACTCCACCCAGCCCCAATCTCGTGTACGGGCGGATTCCCCGACTTCCCAGGTTACCTGTCCCGCCACGAGTTCGGGAAGCAGGAGGCGGCTCAGGGCGCCTGAAACCCCTCCGCGCCGGGCTCCGAGAAGGGCCCTCCGACTATGATGTTTGCGATGCGGGGGGTCGCCATGGACGAGCGCGAGAGCGCCGCCGTGGAGCCGCCGCCGGCACCGGCACGGATCGACGACTCCGACCTCCAGCGGTTCAAGCTCACCGCGGTGATCGCCCTGGCGGTGGCTGCGCTGCCCTTCGTCTGGGTCCTGTGGGACTTGTGGTCGGGCAGCATCAACCCCCTCCGCACCGCCGGGGCGTCCCGCTTCTACGACCTGCAAGCCCAGGCGATGCTGCACGGGCACCTCTGGATCCCCAAGGGCAAGATCGGCATCGAGGCGTTCGTGCACGACGGCCGGCAGTTCACGTACTTCGGGGTCTTCCCCTCCCTGATGAGGATCCCCTTCGTGATCTTCACTCCCGGGCTCGAAGGCCAGCTCGGTGCACCCTCCATCCTGCTGGCGTGGATGGTCATCGGCTTCTTCAGCACACTCCTCATTTGGCGGACCCGGATGCTCGTGCGCGGTCGGGCGCCGTTGGGTCGTGCCGAAGCGACGTCGCTCGGCGTGCTCCTGGCGGTCATCACCGGTGGGTCGGTCGTGGTGTTCCTGGGCGCGACTCCCTGGGTGTACCACGAGGACATGATATGGAGCATTGCTCTGACACTCGGGAGCCTCTTCGCGCTGATCGGAGTGCTCGAGCGCCCGACACGTCGCCGGGTCGTCTTCTTGGGTGTGCTCGTGCTGTTGACCAACCTCAACCGACTCAGCACGGGGTGGGCCTGTGTGCTCGGGGTCGTGCTCGTCGCGGCTTGGTTCGGCCTGGGCCGAAGCACCGTCGGACAGCGGCGGTGGGCCCTCCCCGTGCTGGCCACGGGCCTCGTTCCACTCGCCATCAGCTGTGCCGTCAACGTCGCCAAATTCGGAGTACCTGTCGGGCTGCCCATGGCCGATCAGGTGTGGACGTCCATCAACCTGCACCGGCGTCAATTCCTGGCTGCGAACGGCGGCAGCTACTACAGCCCGAGGTTCGTGCCCTCCACGATCTCGGCCTATTTCGGATTCGGTGGGGTGCGATTTCGTACCATCTTCCCGTTCATCACACTTCCCGCGGCTCCGGCCCCGGTGATAGGCAACGTGATCCTCGACAGCACCTACCGCACCGCCAGCGCCACGGTGACCATGCCCCTGCTGGTGATCCTCGCCTTCGTCGGGACCATCGGCGTCTTCCGACGTCGGGTGTCATACCGATTGAGAGCACTTCGCATCCCCCTGGTGGCGACGTGTCTGCCTCCGTCCATCGCACTGATGTGGGGTTACATCGACACCCGGTTCCTGGCGGATTTCATGCCCCTGCTGATCCTCGGATCCATCTTCGGTCTGGTGCTGTCGTGGGGCTTTCTGGAGCATCGGCGCCCGAGCTGGCGACCGGTGGCGGTGGGAGCGGTGGCCGCCCTGGGGTTGTACGGCATGGTGGCCAACTTCGGTATCGCCGCATCGCCCACGACCGAGTTCAGACAGAACCAGCTGGTGCGGTACGTCGATGTCCAGAAGACCGTCGGTGACCTGATCGGCCATTCGGTGTCCGCTGACGTCGTCCAGGGCAAGACGTTGCCGTACTGGGCGCCGGCGGAACAATTGTTCGTCGTAGGCGACTGCTCCGGCTTCTATTTCTCCACCGGCCAGACGTTCAACACGGTTCCCAAGCAACAGCTGCAGCACCGGACGTGGCTGCCCGTCGTAGAGACGCCGGGGTCTGTTCGTAGACTCAAGATCACACTCAACGAGCCTCCTGCCGAGCTCGGGACAGGAGTCCCCCTGGTGACCGTGGGCACGGACACCATCTGGCTGGAGCCTGCCGGCCCCAACGAGGTCAAGTTCCGCTTGGCCGACCCAAGGCATCCCGGTTCGGGAGCGCCGGTCGTGGTTCGGGTGGGCGACACCTTCGGGGTGACCATCAAGGCAGACGTCAACCTCGAGAGTGTGGACGTGGCCTCGAACCGGCGCCTGGTGTTCAACGGCACGCTCTCTACCAGGGGACCGGTCGTGGCGCGGCCTGAGGAGAACGCCGCGGTCACGGTGGTCGACGTGTCAGGCACCCAACCTCCCGACATGTCCCTCTGCCACAGCCTCCTCAAAGGGGGCTGAGGCCGGGTCAGGATCCGTTGCCGGGATCCTCGGCGCGGTCGGGTGACGGCGTCCCCGGGTGCCCGTCGTTGTGGCGCCTAAGCCGTAGCCGGTCGAAGGGTCCCATGAACCTGCTGACCGAGCGGTCCGAGAGGCCCAGGTGACGCTTGGCCCAGTCGTAGGCCCGGAGCACGTGCTTGTCGGCGAAGATGACCAGCGAGTGGGCGCCGTCGCCGGGCCGGGCCCGGTAGTTGGTCGAGCGCACCACGGGGTGTTCCTCGGCTGTGAAGTAATAGAGCGCCAGGGACTGCCGTGCCACACCCGGCGGGCAGTGCATGGGCTCGGGATGTCCGTGGAAGGAGTCGGCATCGGTCGTGAAGATCACGGCCCGATTGCCGATGGGAGACACGACCGCCTCACAGCGCGCCATGTCGGTGCTCCACAGTTCGAGATCCCCCCCGTATTCCGGGTGCCACCCCTCGTTCAGGTACAACAGGAGGTTCACGCGACGGCGCCAATTCCGGTGCCGGGGATGCACCGTGAAGTCGGCGTGGATGTTGAGGAACCCGCCGGCCACCGACTGATGCAGCCCCCCTCCCTCGAGGGACTCGTCGATCAACAGGTGTTCGATTCCCGTGAGCCGGGACAGGAACGTGACGAACTTGGGTGATTGGAGCTCATCGAGGACCGATCGCAATGTCGGCTTCCACGTCTCGGGATCGGTGTTGCTGAATTTCCGCTCGTTGGCATGGAGGTAGCGGTTCCACTTGGCGGGATCGAGCGGAGGGAACTCGCCGATGGCGCGCTGAGCCGCGTCGGGAGCGAGGAGATCGTCGAGGACGATGTGCGGAAAGGGTTTGGCCGAGGCGTAACGCTCCCGCAACTGCTCGACCTCGTCTTCGAGACGCCCGAAGTCCACCAGCACGGCCTTCGTATCGGGTGGGCGGCCAGACTCGATCCCGGGCTCGATGCCGACTCCGGCATCGAGCGTCGAGTCCTCCGGGCCCGCGTCGGGGGGACGATTGGGCGCGGTCATCGAGGAGAAGTGGGACGGCGCCGGATCACGACGCCGATGCGTTCCGAAGCCCCTCGTACGCGCGCCACTGCGCCCCCCTCCGGAGAATGAACTGATGCCGTACAGAGTATGCGACCAGGGACAATGTGGTGACGCCCCGCTCGTCGCCACTCGGTGAAGTCGATCTTAGGCAGCAGGCACTCCTACTGGCCTCCTCAAAATTGATGGAGTGGTGAGCCCGACGTTCGGCCCCCCACTCTGCGTCGGGACCACCCTGGCCGGCTCACGAGTCCCAGCGCGAGACGTCGACTCCCAGGCCTTCGAGCACCCGACGGTCGGCCGCGAACGTCTCGACGAACTCGTGGCGCAGCCGCGACCCGTGGGATCCACTCGTCGCTTGGGAACGGAGGCCTCGCCGCACGACCTCCCGGGCGAGCCGGCGCACCGGGCGCGGGACCACCGGCCGCGCCCGCTGGCCATGTTCGAGCAGGGTCTCGAGCATGCGGCTCTTGCGGTCCACCGGGGTGTACATGGTCTGGTTGAGGCGCTGGTCCTCGAGGGGGTGACCCAGAGGCTCGAGTCCCAGAAACGAAAAGACCTCTCCGACAGTGCCGTCCGGTGACGCCGCCAGGTCGTCGGCCAGCAGGACGTGGACATGTCGGCGGGGGAACACGGTGAAGAGCCGGGCGAGCTGCTCGCCGTAGAGGCCCAGCTGTCGGTAGAACCAGAACGGCTCCCAGTCCAATCGCTGGCGTTCCTCCTCGGCCGACATGGCCGACGCGAAGTCGAGCTTTTCGCGGCCTTGTTCGCGCAGGTCGGCCCAGTTGGAATAGGCGCGCAAGGTGGGCTCGCGCAGCACCGCCACCAGGCGCGCCTCGGGGACGAGCTCGTGGATCCGGGGCGCGGCGTCCGGGTGCCACATATAATAAGGAGAGGACTCCCCCGCGTACGAACCCGGGCCCGGTGGGTAGGTGAACAGGGCCTCGTAGGTGTCCCGCTTCACCACGTAGGCCCGACAGGCGCGCTCGTCCCCGGGGCCGCGATGGTGAGGACGTGAACCCGCGGCGAGGAAGAACTTCGGCTCCTTGACCGCCGACATGGAGATCCGGGGGTGCTGGTCGAGGTACCGGTGCAGCGACGTCGTCCCGCACTTGGGAGCCCCGATCACGAAGAGATTGGGCAGGGGCATTGCGGTTCCTCAGCCACGACCGGCGGGGGCCCGGCGTGCTCCCCGAAGCAGACGGCGATGCGTCGACCCCCCGGCGACGTCAGGCGCATCGTACCGGCGCTCCGGCGGGTTAGCCTCCATCGCGTGCCCAGAAGGCTCACGCGGGGGCCGGGGTGGTTTCGGCACACGGCGATGGCACGGCGACTCCTCGACCCCCTGCCCGACGGCCTGCGGAGCATGGGAGGCGTGTGGGCGGTCGGGATCGTGCGCGACGAGGCCGACATCGTCGAGACGGTCATCCGCAACCTCGTGGCGCAAGGTGTCGAACGGGTCGTGATCGCGGACAACCTCTCCACCGACGGCACCGCGTCCATCCTCGAAGGCCTGGCCGGCTCCTTCCCCGTGACCGTCCTCTCGGACCGGCTGGCGGCCCACTACCAGGCGGAGAAGACCACCCTCCTGGCCCGCGCCGCGGCCGGGGCCGGGGCCGGGTGGGTGCTTCCCTTCGACGCCGACGAAGTGTGGACGGCGCCGGGGACGACGGTGGCGGACTGGCTCGCCGGATGCGACGCCGACGTCGTGCAGGTGCCGGTCTTCAACCACGTGCCCACGGCGGGAGACGACCAGGGTGAACCCGACCCGGTCCGTCGCCTGCGCTGGCGCAAGACCGAGCCCAACCGACTTCACAAGGTCGTCTTCCGGGCGGACCCTCGGGCCCGGCTCCACCACGGGAACCACGGCGTGGACCGCCGGGGCGGGCGTCGGCGTGGCCTCGAGATCAGGCACTTCCCGTACCGCTCCGAGGACCAATTCCTCCGCAAGCTCCGCCAGGGAAGCGCCGCCCTGGTTGCGACCGACCTCACCGACGAGGTCGGGAAGCACTGGCGTGACCTCGGGGCAGGTGACGACCAGAGCATCCACGCCGCGTGGCGCACTCTCGTCGACACTCACAACGTGGCCTCGGAGTGGTGGGTGCCCCGCCACGGGCTCGTGGAGGACCCTGTGCGGCTCCCGGGGATCACGTCGGGACCGTGAGCGTGGCGCGCCGGCTCCGCTTGCGGACGCGCCCGCCGACGGGCACCGCCACGAGGGCGACGAGAGTGACGGCGGCGAGGGCGACGCCGAGGGTGAAGGCCACCGGTCGATAGCGCAATTCGACGGTGTGGCGCCCCGGGGGGACGCGGGCCTGGAGCATCACACCCGCGTAGCGCTGCAGGGACAGGGGCTTCCCGTCGACGGTCGCGCTCCAGCCCGGCACGGCGGTGAGCCGCAACCGCAGGACCCCGGCCTGTGCGGAGCGGGTCTCGAGCCGCCAGGTGGCGGGATCGGGATGGGTGACGGCCACCGGGGTGCCCGACGCATCGACGGCGGGATCGGTACCGCCGCCCCCGGCGGGAACGAGGGTGGCGGCCGCGGCTCCCGGGACGCGGTACAGGTTCTCACCCTCGATCCTCGCCACCAGGACGAATCCCGGCGGGCTGGGGACGCCGACGGGCTCCAGCACGAATTCGATACCGAAGCGCCGGGCAATGGGCGCGCTCGTGACGGCCGGGCAGAAGACCGAATACGGAACGATGGTGCCCGAGGGGCGGATCAGTGCCACCTGGGCCGTCTGTGCCACCCAGCTCGAGACATAGCTCGCCGGGAGCAGCGGGTCGTACACCGCGAATTCCTGAACACCGAAGGCGACATTCGCGTCGGGCACGATGCCGAGTTGGTCGGGGGTGAAGCAGGCGCTGGTCCCCAACCCCACCAGTGATGCGCCCACCATGTCCTGGAGGGCCGTCTCGGCCGGGGTGGGAGCGAAGTAATCGGGGCTCGAGGACCACAACGACGCGCCCGCGGCGACGAGGAACGCCGTCTCGCATACCAGCAGGGCCGCCGCCGCCCACCAGCCCGCACGGCGCGCGTAACGCCGGGCGTGTGCGCCTCGCCGGGCCCGCCTGCCCACCAGGACCAGGCCGAAGACCACCACCAGTCCCAGCGCGCCCTGGACCGCAGGCCAGATGAAGCTGCGGGTGCGAATGGCGGCCTCCGTGGCGGGAAGCCTTCCCCGACCGAAGCCGAAGATCAGCGCCAGCACGACGAGCGCCGCCGCGAAGCCTGCTGCCGCCCAGTTCCGAGTGAAGCGTTCGCCGTGGGCCCGAACGAGAACGTCGGTCCCGACGCCGGCCAGCGCGGCGAGGGCGAAGTCCATGGGGAGCAGGGCGCGGTGCCACTGGACGGAGCCGAGGACCAGGGGCGGCAACACGGCCACGGCGGCCGTGACGACGGCGACCGCTCCGATGGCGACGACCTCGGGCCGCCGCTGGTGCCGGCGCAACGAGGTCGCTACTGCCACGACACCCAGCACCACCCCGATCACACCCACGTAGGCGGCAGTCCGTACGTAGAACGAGGGGCCGAACCACGTCCCGGAAGGGGAACCGTCGAAGCCCTGGAACAAGACGTACATGAGGTCGCGTGGCGGCAGTGCCTGGCTGCCTCCCTTGGTGGCGCGTACCGAGTCGGACAGCAATTGCGCCCCGGGGAGCAACAACGGTGCACCCAGGGCGGCTCCGGCCACGGTGGCCATCGCGATGTCGACGATGGGACGGCGGATGGGTCCTGAGCCGCCGAGCTCCGGAGCCCGCTGGACGAGCAGGGCGGCGATGAACACCACCAGCGCCGTGGCCAGGAGGATCAGGGCGTCGGGCTGGCCGGCGTAGATCGCCAGGGCGACGATCAGCGCGAAGAAGGCGATCGGCGGCCAGTGCCGCCGCCCCCGCACGATGAGCAGTGCCGCCGCGAACAACCATCCCGCCCACGACAACACCGACGCCATCGGCCAACCCAGCCAGCCGAAGAGCGCCCCGCTGAGCTCGTACACGGTGCCGGCCATGACGCACCCGAGCACGCCGACACCCAGGAGCCGGCACAAGACGTAGGCGCCGGTGCCGGCCACCACCAGGGTCACCACGACCTGGGCGGTGTACGCGAGGTGGAGAGGGAACAGGTATCCGACCAGGGCGGGCAGGCTGAAGGTGGCGGCTTGCCAATTGAACGCCAGCGGCGTCCCGAGCCCGCTGTAGGGGTTCCACAGCGGCAGCTGGCCGTGGTGCACCTGGGTCCACGCCAGGGAGGTCCACGGGATCATCTCGGTGACCTGGTCGAAGGCCTGGCGGTTGTGGATGACCACCCCCCGTTGGGCCGAGAGGCCGTACCCCGACAGCCAGTCGAAAGGCCCGAGGGAGGTGCCGTGGCGCAAGGCGGGAACGAGGACCGCACCGGCGGCGGCGGCGACCCAGAGCAGACCGAGCAGGTCGCCTACCCAAGAGCGACGTGGCCGGGCGCGCGTCGAGGGTGGGTTCCCGGTCATGTGGTCGAAAGTATTGCCGGTGGGTATCCCGCACCGGATCGATGCGGGCCCGGGTGCGACACCCCCGGGAGGACCGAGGGATCAGCTCCGAGGCCCGACCCGCGGCGAACGTCGGGTTATCCGGGGGCACCGCCGGTGTGCAGGGTGCTGGCGGTCTTGCGCCACTGCACGGTGGGGGCGATGGCCTCGAGGTCGACCCGGTCGCGATGGC
>Ga0209415_10003601_pt1 | contig 28798 bp, 26 predicted proteins | sample PeaSoiSIISIP2007_FD_187696 | JGI IMG/M metagenome (GOLD analysis project Ga0209415, IMG submission 187696) | Peat soil microbial communities from Weissenstadt, Germany - SII-SIP-2007 (SPAdes) (version 2) | ecosystem: Environmental > Terrestrial > Soil > Wetlands > Peat | place: Germany...
AAACGAAGAGAATCACGCCCAAAGCCGCCGATCAATTTGCAAGAAAATTGATGCACAAGCCGCTAAAACCGGCAAATGAGAATATTTGCACAACCCTCAAAACCAGGTCAAATCAAAAGCTTCTGAAATCTTCACGGACGACAGATTTGCGGCCGCAACGCGTGACCGCCCCTCATCGAAGCTTCTGCGTTCAGCGCTTGCGCCGCCGTTGTTGGCCGAGCCCCATCTGCTTGGCGAGATTGGAGCGCGCCTTGGCATAGTTCGGAGCCACCATGGGATAGTCGGGCGGCAGACCCCATTTCTCCCGGTATTCGTCGGGGGACATGTTGTACTGGGTGCGCAGATGCCGCTTCAGCGACTTGAACTTTCTGCCGTCCTCCAAACAGATGATGAAATCATTGGTAATCGACTTCTTGGTCGGGACGGCGGGCTTCGGCGTCTCTGCCACCGCCACCGGATGGCCGGAGGTCACCCGCAAAAGCGCCGAGTGGACCTCGTTGATCAACGAGGGCAGGTCGCTCGCCGGGACGGAATTGTTGCTGACATAGGCTGAAACGATATCAGCGGCCAATTCGATGTAATTGTTGGAACCCATTGTGTCACTCATGGCGCTTCATTTCCGCAGATGCAAGCGGCGCCCAATGAGATGATCCCGCGAGAGACGATCTCTTCTGAACGCAGTGTTCTAACTTGCTCCAACAACGGAAGCCGTTTGCGTGATTTCATCCGAACCGACGTAGATACAGTTAATCATTAGAAGAAAAACTATCCTCGCGCAAGTAGCTACAGGTGAATGAACCTGAAAATCAAACAGAATTCATATTCAGTCTTGGGCAGGAAGCAAAAAGTTAGACTAGGGCGCTCTCAACTAAGTGGAATTCCTCGCTGAGGCGCTCTCTAGCTCTGCAAGAAAGCCTGCAGCTCGGCCATGGACCTGAAGCGCATGATCCCTTGTTCCGATTGGGCTTCGATCGACCCGTCCGCATACATCACATAAGCGGTTCCCTCCGCCTCATAGCGGCCGATGACCTCAGGCTGCGGGCCGGGCCGGTCCGGCGGCGAATTGGGCGCAAGCGGCGGCGGTTCTTCGGCCGTCTCGGGTGATTCTGGCCCTGCGGAAGCGTCGAAACCGGCCAGCGCTTCATCGAGCCAGTCGGCCGGCTCAGTCGCAGGGCTGCCGCTCTCATGCGCTTCGGCCTGATGATTTGGCGCAATGTTTTTCGGCTGTAGCGCGGCTCCTGGCCCATCCGCAGGCTTGCCGGATCTTTCGGCGTCAAGATTGACGCCGACGCGCCGCCAGAGCTCGCCGATCGATGGCTCGGTCCGCCGCTCCGCTTTCGCCGCTGCATTGGCAAAGGCGGATGCGGCGCGCGAGAGGGCCCTGGCTGAGGATTCTGCCGTTTCCGGCGCCACGGCGACGGCGGCTGGTTGGGCCGCCGGAGGCTCGGATTTCAGGCCGACGATCTCCGCGGTTTCCGCCCTGGCGCCCACCGCGCCAATGAGGGGCTCTTCGCGCTGCTGCCCGGCTGCTCCCGGTGAAGTCGCCGGCGCGAGAGGTAGATCTGAAGGTGCCGGTTCAGGCGCCGCTTTCGCATCACGTTGCGCCAGTCGCACTTCGGCGCCCTCGAGCGCAGAGCGGAGCCGATCGAGGCTTCTCAGGATCCACGCGAGAGCGATGGTGATCACCCCGCCTGTCAGCGCGGTCGCGCCGGCGATGACGCTCGCCCATCCGCGCTCGACTTCAATGATGCCATAGCCTGAATAGATCGACAGGCCGCCGACGAGGACGAGCACGATCCCGAATAGCAAAACTACGTATTTCATGTCCGTTTTTCCTGCGCAGCATAGAAGGGCACTTGAGGCATTTTCCGCGCCTCAGATCTGAATATTTTAGCCTGCGACCCGTTGTGATATGGCTAACAGGGCTCGAACCTCGCCGGGACGTGTGGCCGATGCGTCGAGCGAAGCGGCCGGCGTGATTCGCGCAACACATGCTTGTCGGCCGCTTGCGTCATCCTAACTGACAGGGCGTGCGGCAGAGATGGCCTCGGCCGAGGCTTCCCCACCCGTCATTCGCCCGCAAAGCACCTAGGAGTTGACATGGCTCTCACTCTTCCACCTCTCCCCTATGCCTATGATGCGCTGCAGCCCTATATGTCGCGCGAGACGCTCGAATATCATCACGACAAGCATCACAAGGCCTATGTCGACACGGCGAACAATCTGCTCAAGGACAGTCCTTTGGCGGACAAGCCGCTCGAAGTGATCGTCACCGAATCGCACGGAAAGAACGCCCCTCTCTTCAACAATGCCGCACAGCATTGGAATCACTCGCTATTCTGGAAGGTGCTCAAGCCAAACGGGGGCGGCAAGATTCCCGGCGTCCTCGAAAAAGCCCTCATCGAAGCCTTCGGTTCGGTCGATGAGGCAAAAAAGCAGTTCATTCAGGCCGGCATGACCCAGTTCGGCTCCGGCTGGGCCTGGTTCACGGTGAAGGACGGCAAGATCGCGGTCTTGAAAACCGCCAACGGCGAAGATCCGCTGATCTTCGGGTCGACTGCCATCCTCGGCGTCGACGTCTGGGAACATTCCTATTACATCGATTACCGCAATCGGCGCGCCGATTATCTCCAGGCCGTGATGGATCATTTGGTCAACTGGGAATATGTCGCCGAACTCTACCACAAGGTCGCATAAAGCTGATCCCTCACCCAGGTATCGGCTCACGGGGTCGCCATCGCTATCCCGCAGCCGATCGCTCGCCGCGCGCTTAATCGGGCGCATTCGGGCGTAGAATTGCGGCGATATTTCGAAGAGGGCTTGGTTCGAGCGGAGGCGGCGACGTGCGCCGAGCCAGCGTCGCGCTCCGCCGCGCATTCGGCCGCAACGCAAACTCTGCCTCGCTCGCCACCCAAGGCCCGGGTTTTGACTCGGCGGTGAAATCACAAGATCGTGGCTCGGCGCGCGATTCGCGCGGGCCGGGCGCCTCGATGTACAGAAATCTCTTCTCAGTCGCCGCACTGACGCTTCTGTCGCGCGCGACGGGCTTCGTCCGCGACGTGATGCTGGGCGCGCTGCTGGGTGCCGGACTCCTCGCCGATGCTTTCGTCGTGGCCTTCAGGCTGCCCAATCATTTCCGCGCCATATTCGGCGAAGGCGCGTTCAACGCGGCCTATGTGCCGTGCTATTCGCAGATCCTCGCCAAAGAGGGGAAGGAAGCGAGCCGCCGTTTCGCCAGCCAGATTTTCACGCTGCTGCTGGCCTCGCAGATCATTCTGCTTGCGCTGGCGCTCGCCTTCACGCCGCAGCTGATCGATGTTTTGGCGCCGGGCTTTCGCGCCAATCCGGAGAAGTTCGCAACAGCCGTCACCCTGACGCGGATCACTTTTCCCTATCTTCTCTTCATCACGCTCGTCACGTTGCAGTCCGGCACATTGAACGCGCAGCGGCGCTTTACTGCGGCCGCCTTTGCGCCGGTGCTCCTGAACGTGGTGATGATCCTCTTCCTCGCTGTCGCCTTTCTGTTTCCGAACGCGGGGATCGCGGCGGCCGCCGGTGTCACGGTCTCGGGCGTCTGCCAATTCGTGCTCACCTTCTGGGCGCTATGGCGCATCGGCATCCACGAGCGGCTGGTGCGCGTGGTGTGGAGCAGTGAGGTCAGGCATTTCTTCGCCGTCCTCGGGCCCGCCGTCATCGGTTCGGCCGGCGTGCAGCTCGCGCTCTTCGCTGACACGATCATCGGCTCCATGCTGCCGACCGGCGGCGTGTCGTCGATCTATTACGCCGACCGCATCTATCAATTGCCGATCGGGGTCATCGGCATCGCCGCCGGCACCGTGCTGTTGCCGGAGATGAGCCGACGGCTTGCGTCCGGCGATCATGGCGGCGCATATCATGCGCAAAATCGGACGATGGCGCTGTCGATCGCGCTCGCGGCGCCTTGCTTCGTCGCCTTCATTATGATCCCGGATGTCATCATGCGCGGCGTGTTTCTGCGCGGTGCATTCACCGAGCGGGCGGCCGAAGCCTCGGCCGCGGTACTCACGGCCTACGGATTTGGCCTCCTCGCCATCGTGCTCATCCGCTCGGCAGTTGCGAGTTTTCAAGCGGTTGGCGACACGCGCACGCCGATGCTGATCTCGCTCTTCGCCGTCGCCATCAACATAGGGTTGAAGATCCTGCTGTTCAGGCGGCTTGGCGCCCCCGGGCTCGCCACCGCGACGGCGGTTGGCGCCTGGATCAACCTCGCTCTGCTTCTCGTCATCGCAATCGCGCGGGGGCTGATGCGGCCGGATTGGGTGCTGGGTAAAACGGCGGCCGTAACCTCGGTTGCGTGCTTCGTGCTGTCGCTCTTTGCTCTTTCGTTCATTATGCCGGCGGCGGAATTTGCGGGGCGCATCGGGCGCTTCGAAAACGAGATCGAATTGCTGCTGCTGCTTGCCGGCGGCGCTCTCGTCTATGCGCTGGTCCTCGGATTCGGACTTTATGTGTCCGGCGTGAGGCTCAGGCGCGCCGCGCCGGCATAAAGATATCGTCCTGCGCGGCACAGGCGTGCAGTGCGAACCCTCTCCCCCTGCGGGAGAGAGTGCCCGGCCATAGGGCGCGCTCCGCGCGCCCGTCGCTTCTATTGACGCCTTGCGCGAAGCGCAAGGCTGTGGCCGGCCGGTGAGGGGTTACGATTTGAAATGGGGGCGAACCCCTTATCCGCCCCGCTTCGCGGGGCACCTTCTCCCGCAAGGGGAGAAGGAACGCGCGCCGCTCAGAACAGGCCCTCGATCTGGCCCTTGTCATCGAGCTTGATGTTGACCGCCGCCGGTACTTTCGGCAGCCCAGGCATGGTCAGGACGTCGCCGGTGATCATCACGACGAAGCCGGCGCCGGCCGAGAGCCGCACCTCGCGCACGGGAACGGTATACCCTTGCGGCGCGCCGAGCTTCGTTGGGTCGGTCGAGAAGGAATATTGCGTCTTGGCGACGCAGACCGGCAGATTGGCGAAGCCCATGGCCTCGATGTCGGCAATCTGCTTCTTGGCGTTGGCGTCGATCGCTATATCCGCGGCGCCATAGATCTCGCGCGCGATCGTGCGCATCTTTTCCGTGAGCGACATGTCGTCGGGATAGAGCGGCTTGAATTTGGCCGTGCCGGCCTCGACGAAGGCGACGACCTTCTCAGCCAAGGCGACGGCGCCTTTGCCGCCATGCGCCCAGTGTTTGCACAGCACGACATCGACGCCGAACTCGTCGCGGCAGGTCTTTGTTATGATGTCGAGCTCACCTTGGGTGTCGCCGCTGAAATGGTTGAGAGCGACGACGACGGGCAGGCCGAACTTGCGCACGTTGGCGACATGCCGGCCGAGATTGGCAAGCCCCGCCTTCACCGCCGCCTGGTTCTCCCTGCCGAGATCGGCCTTGGCCACGCCGCCATGCACCTTGAGCGCGCGGACCGTCGCCACGATCACGGCGGCGGAGGGCTCGAGGCCGGCGATGCGGCATTTGATGTCGAAGAATTTCTCCGCCCCGAGATCGGCGCCGAAGCCGGCCTCGGTGACGGCATAATCGGCGAGATCGAGCGCCGCTCTCGTGGCGATCACCGAATTGCAGCCATGCGCAATATTGGCGAAGGGCCCGCCATGGATGAAGGCCGGCGTGCCCTCCAGCGTCTGCACGAGGTTGGGCATGAGCGCGTCCTTGAGCAGAACGGTCATCGCGCCATGCGCCTGCAGGTCTGCGGCCGTCACCGGCTTTTTGTCACGGCTGAGGCCGATGACGATGCGGGCGAGCCGTTGCTCGAGATCGGCGAGATCGCGGGAGAGGCAGAAGATCGCCATGACTTCCGAGGCGACCGTGATGTCAAACCCGCTCTCGCGCGGATACCCGTTCGCCGCGCCGCCGAGCGCGATGACGATCTGGCGCAAGGCCCTGTCGTTCATATCGACGACGCGGCGGAAAGCAATGCGGCGCTGATCGATGTTGGGCGGATTGCCCCAATAGACGTGATTGTCGATCATCGCGGCGAGCAGGTTGTGCGCGGAAGAGACCGCATGAAAATCGCCGGTGAAGTGGAGATTGATCGCTTCCATCGGCACGACTTGGGCATGGCCGCCGCCAGCTGCGCCGCCTTTCACCCCAAAACAGGGGCCAAGCGAAGGCTCGCGCAAGGCAACGATGGTCTTCTTGCCGATGATCCGCAGTGCATCCGCGAGGCCGACCGAGGTCGTCGTCTTTCCTTCGCCCGCCGGGGTCGGAGTGATGGCGGTGACGAGAATAAGCTTGCTCCTGGCCCGCGCCTTGGCTCGCTCATGCGCGTCAGCCAGGAAATGCAGGTCAACCTTGCCGATATAGGTGCCGTAGGGCTGGATCGCTTCGGCCGGAATTCCAACGCGCTCGGCGATCGCCATGATCGGTTCGAGCTTGGCGGCGCGTGCAATCTCGATATCGGTCGGCATCGGTGATCCTTGCGGGTTGGCTGCGCCGGCGCGGCGCGAATAGGGGAGAAAGGCTCAGCTTATAGCAGATCTTTCCGATGATCCTCGACCGTCATTGCGAGCGAAGCGCGCGACCCTCTCCCCGCTTGCGGGGAGAGGGTAGGGCGAGGGGCCGGGTGATTTGCCACAATGTTGCAGCCAATCCCCTCGCCCCTCACTGCCCTCTCCCCATTCGCGTTCGCTCGTGGGGAGAGGGAGTAACGGGCCCCTCCTCCCGCAGCAAGGGGAGAAGGAACGCGCACTCACGTTCTGGATTGCTTCGTCGTTTCGCTCCTCGCAATGACATCTGTGGCCATTATTGATAAAAGTCCAAAAGTTGTGGTCAATTCCTAACCTTTGATGTGAAGAACGGGCCTAATCGGCCAGCGCCGCGAGGATTCTCGCCCAGCTGCGCGCGCCCTTGTGGAAGGACGTGAGCTCATATTTCTCGTTGGGCGAATGGATGCGGTCGTCGTCGAGGCCGAAGCCGATCATCAGTGTGTCCATGCCGAGATCGCGTTTGAACGCGCCGACGATCGGGATCGAGCCGCCGCTACCGGTGAGCACCGCATCTTTGCCCCATTCCTCCCGCAGGGCCTTGCGCGCCCGCTTGAGCGCCGCCGAGTCGAAGGGCAATTGCAGCGCGCCCGAGGCGCCATGCGAGATGAATTCGGCGCGGCAATCGGCCGGCAGCCGCGCCTTCACGAAGCCGCGGAAACTCGCGGCGATCTTTTCCGGGTCTTGCGCGCCGACCAGGCGGAAGGAGAATTTGGCGCTGGCCTCGGCCGGCAGCACGGTCTTCGAGCCCTTGCCCGTATAGCCGCCGATGATGCCGTTGACGTCCGAGGTCGGTCGCGACCAGATCATTTCGAGCACGCTGCGGCCGCGCTCGCCGGCCGGCATCGACAGGCCGACATCGCCGAGGAATTTTTGGCCGTCGAACGGTAGATTCCGCCATTGCTCGGCAATCTCCTCCGGCAATTCGGCAACGCCGTCGTAGAAGCCGGGAAGGGTGATGCGGCCGTCCGCATCGCGCAGATCGGCGATGATCCGGGCGAGCACATGAATCGGATTGACGGCCGCTCCGCCGAACATGCCGGAATGAAGGTCGCGATCGGCGCCTTTGATCACGACCTCTTCGAGCACCAGGCCGCGCAGCATGGTGGTGATCGCCGGGGTCGTCCGATCCCACATGCTGGTATCGCAGACAAGCGCGAGATCGGCCTTGAGTTCGGCGCGGTTTGCGGCAAGGAAGGCCGGCAGCGAAGGCGAACCGGTTTCTTCCTCACCTTCGAGCAGGATCGTGACGGTGAAAGGCAGGCCGCCGGTTTCCCTGAAGGCGCGGCAGGCCTCGAGGAAGGTCATGAGCTGGCCTTTGTCGTCGGCGACGCCGCGGCCGACGATGCGCTTGCCGCTCGGCGCATCGACGAGACGCGGTTCGAAGGGCGGGCTCTCCCAGAGCTCGAGCGGGTCGGGCGGCTGCACGTCGTAATGGCCATAGAAGAGCACATGCGGCGCGTTTTCGCGCGCGGCGTTAGCCTTGGCGACGACCATAGGATGGCCGGCGGTGGGCCGCACGGATGCCGCGAAGCCTAATTCTTGGAGTTCCGCAGCAAGCCATTCGGCCGCCTGCCGGCAGCCGGCGGCATAGGCGGGATCTGTCGAAATCGACTTGATCGCGACCAGGGTGAAGAGGCGGGTGAGCGCCGCGTCGAGATTGGAATCGATTTTTGCCAGCGCGGCGTCGAGCGAAGCCATGGCTGGCCTCCACCGTTGAATTTGCGGCGCGCTCCGAGTGTGGACGAGTTCACGCGCGGCGCCCTATCGTGCCGGTTTAGAGCATTTTCGAGGCAAGCGCCAAGATGGACGCGCTGACCTGGTTCGGGCTTTTCGCGGTCAGCGCCATGCTGGTCTGTTACGCGCTCGAATCGCGCAGCCCTTGGTTCATCGTGGCTTTTGCCGGCGCTGCGCGCTCGGATCGGCCTATGGCTTTTTTCAGGGCGCCTGGCCGTTCGGCGTCGTCGAGGCTCGTTGCCGTCAACCGCTGGCGGCTTCGCCATGCGTTGCCGGCTGAACCATAGACCTCGTGCGATGCCGCGCCGTTCGAGACGGCGACCGGAAATTGCCTGTTGACCGACGTCGCCACTCGCTTAAGCTCGGGCGGCGATCTGCGGCGAAACGTGGGGTGCCGCCGCATGTATGTGGCGCTGCGTTGCGAGGGTAGGGGTGCCGCAATGCCTCGCCGTCTCTATGTCTTGGCGTTGCTTGCCGTGCTGGGGGGAGCGACCCAACATGCCGCCGCGGCGGATAATCCCGAGCCGACGAATTTCGACAGCTTCCTTCAAGCTCTCTGGCCGGGTGCGAAGGCGTGCTTCGGCTGCAACGTCGATGCCGATTCCACATCCTTGGGGAGAATGGCCCCGGTGAGCGTCGTCGTCGCGGATCAGAAAACGGCCGCAGCGCGGATCAGCGATACGCTTGAGAATGCACGCAAGCATAGACTGCGCTCGGTCGGCCAATTGATCCAATTTCGTGTCCTGGAGGACGCAAATTTCGCCCGAAGGGCCGAGATTCTCGCGCATCGCATGGCGCAGAGAATCGATGAGTTCGAAAATCCCGCCGAGACCGTCCGGCCAGCGACCGGAGCTGCGTTTCTCGATGCATTGGTCTCCGCGTCGCGACAAGGACCGATCCGCAATCTCGTCATCTACGGTCATGCGGGATCGGCGAGTCTCTACATGGAGGAGGATCGCGGCTTCTATCGCTCCGTAAGCGAAGTTGCCGAGAGCACGCAATTGCCGAGCGAGGAAGGCGTCAGCAAAGAAGAACAACTGCGCAAGCTGGGCGCCCGCGATCTCCACGATCTGCAGATGCTGGTTCGCAGCGGCGACATAAGGTTTGCCCCGAACGCGGTCATCGTTTTCACCGGCTGCGCGGCTGCCGGAGAGAAAGATATCGATCCGTCGGGAATCGCCGCGCGGTTTGCGGAGATCACCAATGCGACGGTCATAGCCTCGTTGGGAGTGACTGATCAATCGATCGCCGGCTGGCGTCTGTCGTCCGACGAGTATTCGCGGGGCACTTGGGTTCGGTTCGTCAAAGACTCGAAGCCTGAGAAGTTGGGGTCCAGAGTGCTCGACCCGTTGAGCGCCTTGAGTTCGGCCGGCAGATTGGCGCCTCTTGTGTACCGCCCGATTCATTGGGAGGTTTTGCCTCCCATTGAGAGCTTTCGCCAGTACTGGTGTGCGGCGGCTTCCAATGTGACACCCTCACGCGCTCTGGATTGTGGTGCAGGCTCATATGGAGCCGGACATATTGCCACTGACAAGATTGTGCCGCGGTCGATCGAAGGGTTGAGAACCCGCGGCAATGCGCTTGAGCCGCAGAGGTTCGGGAATCCGTTGAGTTGATGCACGCCAGAGGGCGGCCTCACAGGGCGAGTTTTTCCAGTTTGCCGCCAGTATGGGCGCCTGTGGGCCGACAGGTGGCGTGTGAACCAAGGGAGCCGACAAGGAAAATGCCGGCCTCGAGAGGCCGGCTTGGGTGGCGAGATCAGTCCCGTCCGCTCAGAAGATCTGGCGGAACACCCAGTAGAGAGAGGCCGAGAGCATGATGGCGCAAGGCAGGGTCAGGACCCAGGCCGTGGCGATATTGCGTAAGGTGCCGAGCTGCAGCCCCGATCCGTTCGCCGCCATGGTGCCGGCGACACCCGAGGACAGGACATGGGTCGTTGAGACCGGCAGGCCGAAGCTGTCGGCGGCGAAGATCGTGCCCATGGCGACGAGTTCGGCGGCGGCGCCCTGGCCGTAGGTCAAGTGTTGCTTGCCGATCTTTTCGCCGACCGTGATGACAATGCGCTTCCAGCCGATCATCGTGCCGAGCCCGAGCGCAATCGCGACGCAGATCTTCACCCAGGTGGGGATGAACTTCGTCGACAGATCGAGCTCCTTCCTATAGGCGGCGAGCGTCTTCGTTTCGGCCGGCGTCAGATCGCTTGCGTGATCCTTGGATAGCACGCGGATCGCTTCCGAGGTTAGATACATGTCGTTGCGGACGTTGGCGACCTGGTCGGCCGGCACTTTGCCGAGCGAGCCATAAGTCACGACTTCTTTGGCGATCTCGCGAATGAGGACAGCGAGCGAAGGATATGTGCCCTCGTTGAGGTCGTGGCGCGCGATGTAATTGGTGACGGCCGGCCGTGGATCGCCGATCACGTTGTACCCCGCGCCTTTCGCTTCCACGACTTTTGAGGCCGCCTCGGAGGTTGCGATAAAGGTGTGCTCGTGATTGGCGGGCACGGCGCGGTTCAGGGCATAGGCCGTGGCCACGGTGCCGATCAGGATCAGCATGATGAGGCCCATGCCTTTCTGGCCGTCGTTCGAGCCATGCGCGAAGGAAACGCCCGTGCAGGTCAATATGAGAAGACCGCGCACCCAGGGCGGCGGCGGCGAGTTGCCCTTCGGCTCGGCATAAAGCTCGCGCTTCCTGATCACAAGCTTCATGACCAGCAGCAGCAGCGCCGCGCAGATGAAGCGACGATCGGCGAAAAGAGCAGCGCATAGCCGACTTCCGTCGCTTTGTTCCAGTCGACGCCCGATGTTCCGTCGCGGCCGCGCATCAATGCATTGGCGACGCCGACGCCGATGATCGAGCCGACCAACGTATGCGAGCTCGAAGCCGGCAGGCCCAGCCACCAGGTTCCGAGATTCCAGACGATGGCGGCAATCAGCATGGCGAAGACCATGGCAAATCCCGCCTGCGAGCCGACCTGAAGGATGAGCTCGACCGGCAACAGAGACACGATGCCGAAGGCGACCGCCCCTGTCGACCAAAGCACGCCCAGAAAATTGAACCAGCCGGACCAGACCACGGCAATAGGGGCCGGCAGCGAATGGGTGTAGATCACGGTTGCCACCGCATTGGCCGTATCGTGAAAGCCGTTGACGAATTCGAACCCGAGGGCGGTCACCAGGGCCACGCCCAGAAGAAGAAAGGGCAAGATGCTTTTGACGCTCGTGCCCGTCGCCTCGACGTCGCCGTAAACACTGTAGGCCGCAAAGAACAGGCCGCAGCCTACGATGCTCAAGAAAACGATGACGGCCCGCATATCGATCGGATGATCGAGGCGAGGCTTTTGGCTCTCGGTCTCGGCTGGCAATACGTCAACTGAAGAAAGGGAAGTCACGGACGCGCCTCCTTAAGAGGCGTTAACAAGCCGATGCCGATTACAGTCTTGTGACGGGATGGGCCGGTCTATGGCTTGGGCGAGGCGCTTAGCCATTGTCCGTGCTGATCAAACGCGCCAAACCACGCCGCTCGAGCGAGCAGAAATTTCTCCAACCTGTTGCCGAAAAGACAGAGCAAGTGATGCGGGTCAGAAGCGATTTCTGGGTTGCGGCCTATCTGCGCCGCTGCGCGGTCGCCGGCGTCGCTGCCGTGCTGCGACGACGCGGCGCCGCCGAAGCAGGGGCGATTTTCGTTAAGATCGACCGGCTCGACGGGCGCGGCGCCCTCTATGGCCCGGCACCGCAGAGCGAGGTCGACGACGGCGATCGCCGCTTCGATCGCCTCCACGCAGCCGATTGGATCGATGCGGCCGCGGCGGATGAACGGTTGCGGCGTGAACTTGCCTTTGACGTCGACCTTTGGATCGTCGAAGTCGAAGATCGGCTCGGCCGCAATTTTCTCGACCTGTTGCCCTGATCTTCGCCGCGCGAGGCGCCCCTTTGGCCTCAGACCCTGCGCCCTCACGAATTTCTTTTGCGAGCGCATCGGCGTTGAGGCGGCGTTAACTGAATGGCCGTCAGGCTTAGACGCTACGTAAAGCAATTTGGTGCGATGGTCGCGCGCGACCGCGTGGGGGTCCGATGGGGGAACTGGTTGCTTTCAGACCGCAGTCGCCTGCGGCGCTGGGTCCGCAGTCGCATGCGGCGCGCCCCAGAAATCGGGGCGAAGACGCCGAAATTCTTTTCTTCACCGGCGTGCGTTTTGTCCGTTTCGAAGACTATGCGGAGCCAGCAAAGAGACGGCGCAGGCAGTCGCGGCCCCAACCGCCTCAGCGCGAGCGCGAGCCTCGCTAGCGCGCGCCCCGAAGCAGACTCTCCAGATGTGATCGCGCCCTCAAGCGGGCCGCGCATCTCCTCTCTCACTCGCGCGCAAGAGTCTCGGACGAACAGGAGATCGAGGTGGCGCGGGCTTCGGCCTCAGCCCTCTCGCTTGGAAAAGCGGCGAGCGCATTGACCAGCACGAATCCCTTCATGTCGGGCGCGACAAGCCGCAACTCCTGCAAGGGTTCGTCCTCATCCTCATTCTCCTCGACGGCTTCGAGTTGCGGCGCCGTCATGATGCGAACCTCGATCGTGCCGTGCAGCGCCGCCTGATCCGTCATGGAATAGAAGACCCGTCCGCTCCGGGTCCGAAACGACAGAGTGAGAAGCCCGGGATCTTCGAGTTCGGCGTGGAGATGCAAGGGCCCGGACGAGAGATCATAGAGGCAGACGGCTTGCGCCAAAGCCGGATCTTCGAAAGGCGTGATCTCGTGGCCGGGCAGCGCAGTCGGCAGCAGCACCATCTGGCCGGGTTTTGCCAGCGCCGAAAGGCGCGCGTAGGAATCGTGCGGAGCGAGCTCAGGCATTGCCAGAATGGAAGCGAAATGCACCACCCCTGCGACGAGGACGATCCCGGCGAAGTAGAGCAGAAAACTGAAAAATCGATCGGTCAGGTTCATTCGCACCGGCCCTTGACGATTTTCGGCATCGCCGTGGCATCGAGCTTGGTGGTGCCGAAGTCGAGCAGCGTGTCGTAGAGTCGGAGCATGAGAACGAAGGATTGCGTATTGCCGAGCGGCAGCCAGTTGCCCGGCCGAGCTTGGCGCGCGACGGTGATGTCGAACGTGCCGTCGGGCGCCCGCACGATTTCCGCCGAGGTGAAACCAAAGCGTTTTGCCGGATTGTCGACGAGAAATCCTCTCGGCGAGACGAGGGTCAAAGTCCAATAGCGGGTCGGTGGAACCGAGCCGCTCACATCGTAATCGCAACGCGGCCGCAGAACCGCGCCGCTGCTGTCGGTGCGGGCGATGAAGCTCAGTCCCTCCGCGATGCCGAGCGGCAGTTCGCCACTGCGCGCCAACATCGCGCGCGCATAGGGGTCGATATCGAGCGAGCCGTTTTTGGGGGCGCCCGTCCAAGGGCCGGCCTTCACCGCATTGAAAGCCAGCCCGCGTTGCAAGCCCTCATAGGTGACGGCGAGGCCGAGAGCAGTTCCGGCCAGCGCGACGATCAGGAATTTGAACAGGTTCGGCATATCGATCTTGCGCGAAATCAGCCGCTCCTCTCCCCGCTTGCGGGGAGAGGTGAGGTGAGGGGCAGGGGGATTTGCTCCAACATCGTGGCTAATCACCTCGCCCCTCACCCTACTCTCTTCCCATTTCGCTGCGCTCATGGGGAGAGGGAGCGCGGTTAAGGATGCAGGCTCGAAGCCGATCCCGCATCCGGGCTCGTTCTTCGAGTTTCGATCGACTTCGCCGTCTCCTCGATCGTGGCGAGGACGTCGGCCGAGCGGCGCGACAGGGTGGCCGGCTTCTGCGGCGCGCCGCCGTTGGCGACATTCGGCGTCGAGGGTGGCGGCGCCTGAGCGACGGCGGGAGCCTGATCTCCCGGCAGCGGCTTCAGGTCAATGCCTTGATGGGCATATTGCATGATCTCGTGCCAAGTGGCGGCGGGCAGCGAGCCGCCGGTCATGTTGTTGGTCGGCGTGTCGTCGTCGTTGCCGAACCAGATGATACCGACGTAATTGCCGGTATAGCCGTCGAACCAGGCGTCCTTGAAGCCGTTCGTTGTGCCGGTCTTTCCGGCAACATCGACATTGTCGAGCATCGCCCTGCGTCCGGTTCCATCTTCGACCACATGTTTCATCATCGAAACCATGTCGAGGATCGGCCCCGGGGGGAAGATCTGCTGGGGTGCGGGCGCATCGCGGTCGTGACGATAAATCAGGTCGTCATGGCTATTATAGATCTCGACCGCGGCATAGGGGTGAATGCGCTTGCCGCCATTGGCGAAGGTGGAATAGGCGCCGGCCATGTCCATCACGGTGACTTCGTCGGCGCCGATCGGCAGCGACACCGTGTCGATCAAGGGCGTCGAAATGCCCATCTTCCTCGCCGTCTCGACAATCTTGGCGCGGCCGCGCTTGGCGGATTCGAAGATATTGTTGTGCCCCGGCACCGGGTAAGCCTCGCCGATGGAGATCGACAATCTGACAGCGACCGTGTTCAGCGAATGGGTCAACGCGCCGACGAGCGGGATCGAGCCCGCATAAGTATTTCGGAAATTATGCGGGCACCAGTCGCCGATGCAGATCGGCGCGTCGAGGACGATCGTATTGGGGTGGAATTTGCCAGTCAAAAGAGCGGTCAGATAGACGAAGGGCTTGAAGGAAGAGCCCGGCTGGCGCAATGCGACGGCGCGGTTGAACTGGCTTGCGCCATAATCGTTGCCGCCGACGATCGTGCGCACGGCGCCCGTCGAAGGATCGAGAATGACCATGGCCGACTGCTTGACGTGATAGCTCGGGCCGTATTCCTGCAACTGATTATCGATGGTCTCATCGGCATATTTCTGCAGATTGGAATCGAGCGCGGTGCGCACGGTGAGCACGCGGTCATTGCCGAGCTTGCCGGCATCGGCGAGCTGTCGCACTTCCTCATAGGCCCAATCGAGATACCAGTCCGGAGCATCCTCTTGGCTTCGCGCGATCGGCGTGGCGGGGTTGCGCACCGCGGCATAGATCTGCCCCTCGGTCAGGTAGCCGGCTTCGACCATGTTGTTCAAAACATCGTTGGCGCGGGCGCGGGCGGCCGGCAAATTGACATGCGGTGCATATTTTTCCGGCGCCTTGAAGAGGCCGGCGAGCATCGCAGCTTCGGCGAGGCTCACGTCGCGGACCGATTTGCCGAAGTAGAATTGCGCCGCGGCTTGCACGCCGAACGTGCCGCCGCCCATGTAGATGCGGTCGAGATAGAGCTGGAGGATCTCGCGTTTCGATAAATGTCCCTCGAGCCAGACCGCGAGATAGGCCTCCTTGATCTTGCGCGTCAGCGTGCGCTCGTTCGACAGGAACAGATTCTTCGCCAATTGTTGGGTGATCGAGGAGCCGCCCTGCACCACGCCGTTGGCGCGGGCGTTGACGGTGAGCGCCCGGAAGACGCCGATGAAGTCGATCCCGACATGTTCGAAGAAACGCCGGTCCTCGGTGGCGATCACGGCTTCGATCAGATATTTCGGCAATTGCTCGAGGGGCACGGAATCATCGTGCTTGATGCCGCGGCGGCCGACCTCCTGGCCGTATCTGTCGAGAAAGGTGACGGCGAGGTCCTGTTTCTTCAGCCAGTCGTCAGATGTTTCCTGGAACGCCGGGATCGCCAGGAACAAGGCGAGAAAAGCGCAGGCGAGGGCTATGTTGGAGCTTTCGCAGAAAAGCTCTACGAGAATGCGGCGCCAGCCGGAGACGTGGAGGCGGTCCATCAGAGCGGCAAAGCTCGCGTAGGAGGCGCGGGCCCGTTCCTGGGAATCGTAAAGCGAAGAGTCGACGAGCGCGTCGAGCGCGAGCAGGGCGCGCGCGGCTCTCTTGTAAAGGCGCGACGATCTCAGCCTCTCAAACACGTCCGGGCTTCTCCTCTCGCGCCCCTTTCATGGGGCTGGCGTCGGCGGCGCTCCAGCTCACCGGTATTGAGCGGCGGGATAGTTGCAATTTTATGCCCAGTCCACAATCCTGTCGCCATCCGTTGCGGTACCCCTGGAATCGGCCCATATGGCGCGACGCCCACCGCTGGGGCGGAGGGAATGACAGATCAAGCAGCGTCGCGGCAATTGCATGGCAGACGAGGAAAGACCGTTTTGGGAATCCAAGCCGCTCGAGGCGCTCGATGCGGCGGAATGGGAGAGCCTTTGCGACGGCTGCGGGCGCTGCTGCCTGGTCAAGCTCGAGGATGAGGACACCGGGGCCGTCCATTTTACCGACATCGCCTGCCGGCTCTTCGACGCCAAATCCTGCCGATGCGGCGATTATGCGCGACGGCGCCGTCGGGTCAGGGATTGCCTGAAGCTCACGCCGGACCTGGCGCGGGCGCTTGCCTGGCTGCCGCGGACCTGCGCCTATCGGCTGCGCGCCGAGGGTCGCCGGCTTGCCTGGTGGCATCCGCTCGTCTCCGGTTCAGCCGAGACGGTGCATGAGGCGGGGATCTCCGTTCGCGGACGGGTTGCGGCATCCGAAAGCGACGTCAAGCTCAGCGATTATCCGGACCATATCGTGAGCTGGCTGGTGGTGCCGCGGCGGGCAAAACCGGGACGATGATGCCGACACCGCTGTGCTGAAGGTCGGCTCCGTGCCGAGACAAAACAGCAATTTCGCAAGAATTGATTCACCCAAAACAAAGTAACGTCGCGTGAGGGGATCAAGGGCCGCTATCGGCTTTTCAGACGCCTCCTGAGGCAAACTGCTTGAATCTACTGAAATCTACTGAAATCTACGTAGCAGGTCGAGGGCGCGGGGGCTTTTCATAAGCGGCCTCGCCCCACGAGCTGAAATAAAGACTGGGCTCTATGACATTGGTCTAGCGAAGTATTTACGAATCTAGGCTGCTTTGGCGGCAGTTGAACCCGGGAATGCCGCTAGTGGACAGAACGATCCTTTCGATGCTGCACCGCTTCTGCGCGCGTATCGGCGTCCGATTGGCGCGGTTGGTAGCATTCGGTTCGGACCTGATCCGGCTTGCGCCCCGCTTCACGTCCGATAGCCGCGCCAATGTCGCGATGATTTTTGCCATCGTGCTGATCCCAATCACCTTCGCGGCGGGCATGGGCGTCGACTACACGATGGCGGCGCGGCGACAGACGAAGCTGGACGCCGCCGCCGATGCGGCCGCGCTCGCCGCGGTTACGCCGGCGATGCTGTCCCAAAGCCAGTCGGCGGCGCAGACCGCCGCGCAGAACATGTTCAATGCGCAGGCCTCGATCGTTCCAGGCGTCAGCTCCATCGTTCTCACCGTAGCGTTCCCCTCCTCGGGGCAAAGCGTGTCGAGCAGCAGCGTGACGCGAACCGTCACCGTCTCTTATACGGCCAAATCGCAGACTGCCTTCGCTGGAATCATCGGGCAGAAGACGATCAACATCGCCGGCGGTTCCAAGGCGACTGCCTCGACGGCGCCGAACATCAATTTCTACGTGCTCGCGGATTCCTCGCCGTCCATGGCGATTCCCGCGACGACGGCGGGCATCAACGCGATAATCAGCGCGACCACGAATGCGCCCTCGAGCGGCGCCAATGCCGGCGGCTGCGCCTTCGCCTGTCACGAATCCAATCCATCAGCGGATAATCTGGGGAATCCGGGAGGTGAGGACAATTACGCCCTGGCGAAAACAACTTTGGGCCTGACGTTGCGCATCGATAATTTGCGTACGGCGATCGAAAATCTCGCCAGCACAGCCAGCGCCACCGAGGCATCCGACAACGCCACTTACGACATGGCGATCTACACGTTCGATACCAATTTCAACATCATTGAGAATCTGACCTCGAACATGAACACGGCGTCGACCCAGGCGTCCAACATCAGCCTGCTGGAGGTCTACGACAACAACTGGCTTACTTCGTCGGACAACAACAGCGATACCGACACCAATTCCGATAACGCGCTCAGCAGCATGAATTCCATCATGCCGAACCCCGGCAACGGTACCAACGTCAGAGGCGACAGCCCGCAGGAAGTTCTCTTCTTCGTCACCGACGGCGTCGAGGACGAGATGGTCAGCGGCAGCCGGCAGCAGTCGCTGATGACCACGTCCGAATGCACGACCATCAAGAATAGGGGGATCAGGATCGCCGTCCTCTATACGACCTATCTGCCCCTGAACATGGGAACCACCGGCGATCCCTCCTGGTACGCGACATATATCGCGCCGTTCCAATCGCAAATCGGGCCGAACTTGCAGAGCTGTGCGTCGCCGGGACTTTACCAAGAGGTCGATACCGACCAGGACATTTCGACGGCGCTCGCGACCCTCTTCATCAATGCCGTGGCGACCGCGCATCTCACCCAGTGAGCTTCCCCGGACGAGCCCGCGGAGCGGGCGAAGACCCGGGGTCCAGAGCCAACGCAGAATTCTTCCCGAATGGAGCTGCGGCTCCTAGATCCCGGCTCGATCCCCGGATCAAGTCCGGGGATCGCTTCGGCCGGGAAAGCGGCGGCGGCCGATCGCACTTCGGCCGGGCGCTCTCAAGAACTCGGACAGGCGATCGAATTTGGAGCCGTATCGGCGATGCAATTTGTCAGCCGCGGGCTCATGTAGATGTGGTCCGTGATCGGGATCGTACCGATGATCTTGTATCCGAGGACCGGCGTGAAACTATAGGTCACCTGGCCGTAGATCAGCGAGATGTTGGGCTGATCAAGCGCGCTTGGCAAGGTGAACTTCGCGCCGGTCGCAAGCGCCGTGCCGTTCAGCGTTGAGCTCCAGGTCACCGTCGCATTGCCGTTCGCGTCCGTGGAGATTTCCGAGACCGTGATGACGAGGTTGTTCGCCGAATAAGGCGCGATGACCGCGGACGAGGCGCCAAGGACGGTGGTCAATGTCGTGCCGGACACGGTCGCGTACTGGGTGACGAGATCGGTGACGATGCGCGTGGTGATCGTCACTTTCCGGCTGATCTCGACCGCTTCGCCGACCTCTGCCACGCCGACGAAGACGAAGAGCATGAGGGGAAGCATCAGGGCAAATTCCACAGCCGCTATGGCCCGGTCGTTGCAAAGGAAACGCCGCGAGAGCCGACGTGAAGAGCGCTTGGACTTCATGTCAAGGCTCGTTCTTGAACACGGAGGTGGCCATCAAAAGATGGTTGCCGTTCGGCAGGTTCGAGAGATTGAACCCAAGCAGGCCGCCGAAGACCGGCCATTGGTACATGACTTGGAGAACGACGATGCTGCCCGGACTCCCCGGCTGATATGACCAGGTGTTGGTCACCTGGCCATTCGATCCGAAGGTCAGGGTCGGAGCAGCCGGGTTGGCGGCGGAAAGGGATGTGGCCGTCTGCATGTTGAGCATGAGATTGCTGCAGTTGAACAGCTCGACGAGATTGCTGCAGATCGTGTTGGTGAACTGGGCCTGCGTCATGTTCTGGTTCTGCACTTGCCCGGTCAGAACGAGGCGGCCGGATTTCTCGACGGCGGTTTCGAGCTCCTCCTGGGCCATGAGAAGGATGGCCATTTGCAGCGTGGCGAAAATGATCGCGAGAAACGGCAGCGCGATCATCGCGAATTCGACCGCGGACGTGCCGTCCTCAGAACGTAAGAAGCCGAGTGGCGGCCTGAGCCACTTGAATCGCGGGGCGAGATCCCGCTTGCAGTTTTTGATGGTGGCCCGCAATCTCAATTGCCGTGATCCGCCTCTGAACGTCCACATAGCTCGGGCCAACTTAACAAACGAGCATTTCTCAATAGTTACGTGCCCCTCGCAATCTCCTCGGTAATTGCGCCGGTCGGCGGATCGCCGCGGGCGGAATTGCGAATGCTGAAGCTTCTCGATCCGGCCGGTGGCGGCCTGGGCCACGGCAGACGGCAGCGCTTCGCAATGCCATGGAAGCGCTTGCAAATGCGCGGGTCGCCAGTATAGGTCGTTGTTCGGCCCGATGTTCATTCCGCGTTCATCGCCAGGCCGCGAGGCTCGCCTGATGCGGTACGCCGGCCTGGTTTTCGCTCTGAATTTGCTTGCCACTCTTCCGGCGGCCGCAGCCGAGCCGGTGCCCGAACGTGAGTGCTATTCGGCGGCCCAGACCCGCGAGAGGATCGCCGTCCACAAGCTTGCCGAGCCGTTTCGGTTGATGGCGAGCGCCGCCAACCGCTTTCAGGCCGAGGCGATCGGCGCCAAGCTTTGCCGATGGAAGGAGCAGCTCGTCTATGAAATAACCCTGCTGCGCCATGACGGGCGGGTCATCCATGTGTTCACGAACGCCGCCACCGGGCAGATGATCGGCGCGAAGAATGCCAAGTGAGGAGGCAAGGCTTGCGCTTGCTTGTGGTCGAGGACGACAAGGATCTCAATCGGCAGATTTCCGCGGCGCTCGCCGAGGCGGGCTATGCGGTCGATCGGGCATACGATGGCGAAGAGGGCTGGTTCCTCGGCGATACCGAATCCTATGACGCCGTCGTGCTCGATCTCGGCCTGCCGAAGAAGGATGGCATCACGGTTCTCGGCGATTGGCGCCGGGCGGGGCGCGCCATGCCCGTGCTCATCCTGACCGCGCGCGACCGCTGGAGCGACAAGGTGCAAGGCTTCGATGTCGGCGCCGACGATTATGTCGCAAAGCCGTTTCACATCGAGGAGATTCTCGCCCGCCTGCGCGCCCTGCTGCGCCGCGCGACGGGCCATGCGACGAGCGAACTCATTTGCGGCCCGGTCCGCCTCGACACCAGGGCAGGGCGGGTCTTCGTCGACGCAAATCCCATCAAGCTCACCTCGCACGAGTACCGGCTGCTTTCCTATTTGATGCATCACGCCGGCCGGGTCGTCTCCCGCAGCGAACTCGTCGAACACCTTTATGACCAGGATTTCGATCGCGATTCCAATACGATCGAAGTCTTCGTCGGGCGTCTGCGCAAGAAGCTCGGCATCGACATCATCAAGACGATGCGTGGCCTCGGCTATGTCGTCGCCGAGCCCGAGGTCGAAGCCGGCAAGCCGGCAGGCCCGGTCGCGTCCGATCGTCGGTAAGCGATGCGCACCAATCCGCGAACCTGGTCGATCGCCGCGCGGCTTTTCTTTTCCGCCGCGGTGCTCAGCACCGCAATCCTGTTCATCGCGGGCGTCGGCCTCTCCGCGCTGTATCGCAAAGCGGCCGAATCCCGTTTCGACGAGAGCCTTGGCGTCTATCTGCGCGCGCTCGTCGCCGATATCGCCTCCCCTTCGGAGGAGAACCGTCCCGAGTCCTTCGATGTCGGGGAACCACGATTCGAAATCGCGCTCTCCGGCTGGTATTGGCAGATCACGCGGCTTGACAGCAAGAATCCGGACATCAAGAGTTCCCGCTCGCTCTTCGCGGCGCGGCTGCCGAGGCTTGCGGATAATGGCATTGCGGCGGGCGTCGGCGGCGCCCGCAAGGGCTATGTGACGGGCCCCGACGATCGCCGCTTGCGCATGGTCGAGCGCGTCATCGATGCCGGCGATCAGGGCCTCTATCTCGTCCAGGTCGCGGCGACGACGGCGCCCATGGAATCGGAGATTGCCGGCTTCGAGATCGCACTCGTGATCACATTCACGTTATTGGCGGCGGCCCTCGTCGGCTCGACCGCCCTTCAATTGCATTATGGCTTGGAGCCGCTGCGCCGCCTTCAAGAGGCGGTCGCGGCGATCCGGCGCGGGCAGGGCGAGAAGATTGCCGGCGACTTTCCGCCGGACATCGCGCCGCTCGCCTCCGAGCTCAATCTTCTGCTTGCCGCCAACCGCGAGGTGGTCGAGCGCGCCCGCACGCAAGTGGGCAATCTCGCCCATGCGCTGAAGACGCCGCTCAGCGTCATCATCAATGAGGCCGCGGCGGATAAGGGCGCGTTGTCGGCCAAGGTTCGCGAACAGGCGGCGATCATGCGCGACCAGGTGACCTATTCTCTCGACCGCGCCCGCGCCGCCGTCCGGGTCGGCGTTCTCGGGAACATGGCCGATGTCGCCCTGATCACCGCGGCGCTCGTGCGCACGTTCGGAAAGATCTATCGCGATCGCGGCATTACCTTTTCGGTCGCGGTCAAAGACCGCGTGAGGTTCAAGGGCGAGCGCCAGGATCTCGAGGAGATGATAGGCAATCTCGTCGACAATGCCGGCAAATGGGCGCGCCACGCGGTTGCGATCGAGATCGCGCCGGTCACCGCCGCCGATTCCGAGGCGCAAGCCTTCTTCCGAGTCGTCATCGACGATGATGGCGTTGGTCTCGCGCCGGAGCTGCGCGAAGCGGCGATGCGGCGCGGCCGTCGCCTCGACGAGACGCGCCCCGGCTCCGGCCTCGGCCTTTCGATCGTGGTCGACCTCGCCGCGCTGTATGGCGGCGCGTTGAAGCTCGACGCCAGTCCCTTGGGCGGCCTGCGCGCCGAGCTCGAATTGCCGGCCGCGCTATAGCGTAGCCTTAAGAACTTCCGTCAAGATATTCGGAAATCGTCAGGAAACTGCGTTGAATCGCCCTATGTTCTTGACGCCGCGGCGATGAAAATCTTTCCACCACGACGAGAAATGCTCTACAGGACGGCCGGGCTTTCAGCTTGCTGAAAAACTCCCTGCTCACGCTTTGAGACGCGCGCTCCTCAACAAACAGGGCATGACGGCGGCGCATGGAATAAAGAAAGAGTCGGGGCCTATCACCGGGTGGAACGCTCGCAAGGAACAGCATGCTCTGGGGCATTTTTGCGCTTTTGACCGGCGTTGCCGTCTTCGCCATCCTCTGGCCCTTGGCCAAGCCGGTGCGCAAGGCGGCCTCGCCGGACATCGCCTTCTACCGCGCGAAGCTCGACGAGATCCAACGGGACGCGGAGCTTGCCAATATCTCGCCGGCTGACGCGGAGGTCGCCAAGACCGAGGCGGCGCGCCAGCTTCTCGCCGCGGCCGAGAAGGATCAGGCCGCAACCTTTGCAAAGCCGCCTGCCGGATCGTCGCGCCTGCGGCTGGTGGCACTCGTGGCGCTCATCCTCGTCCCGGCCTTGGCGCTCGGGCTATATGCGGCCATCGGCCATCCCGACTGGCCGGACGAGCCGCTCGAGGCACGGCTCAATGCGCCGGCCGAGGCGATGGACATCAATGCGGCGATCGCCAAAGTCGAGGCGCATCTCGCCCAGCATCCCGAGGACGGCCTGGGCTACGAGGTTCTGGTGCCCGCCTATCTGCAACTCGGCCGGATCGCGGACGCGGTTCGTGCGGCACAAATGGCGCTGCAGAAGCTGGGGGAGAGCCCGCAGCGTCTCACCGACTATGGCGAGACGCTGGTCTTCGCCAACAACGGCATCGTGACGCAAGAGGCGCGCGAGCTGTTCGAGCGAGCCGCCGCTATGGGGGCATCTCCGAAGGCTCTGTTCTATTTGGGCCTCGCCGCCTCGCAGGAGGGCGACAAGGGACACGCGCGAGGCTATTGGCAGAAGCTATTGGCGCAATCGCCGCCGAACGCGCCGTGGAGGTCCGACCTTGAGGCGCGGCTTGCCTCGCTCGGCAATCAGAGTGCCATTCCCGATCAAGCCGCGGCCATTGCCGCCCTGCCGCCAGCCGAACGCGCAGCGGCGATCCACGCGATGATCGACAGGCTTGCGGCGCGGCTCGCCGAGAATGGCCAGGACATCGAAGGCTGGCTCAGGCTCGTGCGCGCCTACAAGGTCATCAACGAAACCGACAAGGCGCGGGCGGCGCTCGCAACGGCCCGGCGCAATTTCGGCGGCGATGCCGCCGCAACCGCGCGGATCGATGCCTTAGCGCATGAACTTGGGCTCGATTCATGACCCGCAAAAGAAAACGCCTTGCCTTGATCCTATCCGCGCTGGTCGTTCTCGGCTCGGGCCTCGGTCTCGTGCTTTATGCCTTGCGCGACAATATCGTCTTCTTCTATGGCCCGAGCGAAGTCTTGGCGAAGGAGCTTGCTCCCGGCACGCGGCTGCGCATCGGCGGCCTCGTCAAGCCGGGCTCGCTCACCCACGACGGGATGACCGTGCATTTCGCGGTGACCGACGGCAAGCGCGACATACCGGTCATCTATAGCGGGCCGCTGCCCGATCTTTTCCGCGAAGGGCAGGGGGTTGTTGCCGAAGGCGTGCTTGGCGTCTCAGGTATGACCGCTTCCACCATTCTCGCCAAGCACGACGAGCGCTATATGCCGCGCGAGGTGGTCGACGCCTTGAAGAAGGCCGGCCGCTGGCAGGAGAGCACCGGCAAGAGCGCTGGGATTGGAGGCGGATCGTGATCGTCGAGACAGGCCACTTTGCGCTCGTGCTCGCCTTGGCGCTCGCGCTCGTCAATGCGGCGGTGCCGCTGTGGGGGGTTGCCACCCGCGACCAGCGGCTGATGGCGGTTGCACCCTCGGTCGCGCTCGTCGGATTCTTCCTTGTGGCCTTGTCCTATGCCGCTCTGACCTATGCGCATGTCACCTCGGATTTCTCGCTCGTCAATGTCGTCGAGAATTCCCATTCGGCCAAGCCGCTGATCTACAAGATTACGGGAGTCTGGGGCGATCACGAAGGCTCGATGCTGCTGTGGATCCTGATCCTGTCGCTGTTTGGCGCGGCGGTCGCGGTTTCGGGGCGGGCGATGCCACGCGATCTTCATGCCGCCGTGCTCTCGGTCCAGTCCTGGATCGGCGCGGCCTTTCTTCTGTTCATCCTTCTCACGTCCAATCCTTTCGCGCGGATCGCCAATCCGCCGATCGAAGGCAATGATCTCAATCCGCTGCTGCAGGATCCGGGATTGGCGATTCATCCGCCGCTTCTCTATCTCGGCTATGTCGGGCTCTCGATCACCTTCTCCTTCGCCGCCGCGGCGCTGATCTGCGGGCGCATCGACGCGGTCTGGGCGCGGCTCGTTCGCCCCTGGATCTTGATCGCCTGGGTCTTCCTCACGCTTGGGATCGCGATGGGCTCCTATTGGGCCTATTACACGCTCGGCTGGGGCGGCTTCTGGTTCTGGGACCCGGTCGAGAACGCTTCGCTCATGCCGTGGCTCGCGGCGACCGCGCTGCTCCATTCGGCCACCGTGATGGAGAAGCGCGAGGCCTTGAGGGTCTGGACGATCTTCCTCGCCATCCTTGCCTTCTCGCTGTCGCTGATCGGCACGTTCATCGTCCGCTCGGGCGTGCTGACTTCGGTGCATGCCTTCGCCAACGACCCACGCCGCGGGGTTTTCATTCTCGCGATCCTCGTCTTCTTCATCGGCGGCTCGCTGCTGCTCTTCGCGCTGCGCGCGAACACGTTGAAACCCGGCGGCTTCTTTGCGCCGATCTCGCGCGAGGGCACGCTCGTCCTTAACAATCTCGTCCTCTCGACCTGCTGCGCGACGGTTTTCATCGGCACGCTCTATCCGCTCGCACTCGAAGCTCTGACCGGCGAGAAGATCTCGGTCGGGGCGCCGTTCTTCAACGCGACCTTCGTGCCGCTCTTCCTGCCGCTGTGCGTGGTCATGCCGATCGCGCAGAACTTGGCCTGGAAGCGCGGCGATCTTCTGGGCTCGATGCAGAGGCTCTTCTTCGCCTTCGCCTGCGGGCTCGCCGCCATGCTCGTCCTCTTCGCCTTGCGCGGCGGCCCGGTGATATCGGTGGTGCTCGCCGGGCTGGCGATCTACACGATCATCGGCGCCTTCACCGATCTCGCCACGCGCATCTTCGGACGCGCCACCTTGCTCAAAGGCACGCAGGCCTTCACGCATGCGCTCGGCCTGCCGCGCTCGGCCTATGGGACGGCGCTCGCCCATGCCGGTATCGGCTTGAGCCTGCTCGGGCTGGCCGCGACCGGCTGGGGCGCGCAGAAAATCATGGCGATGAAGCCGGGCGATGTCGCGCGCGTCGGGCCCTACGACGTCGTGCTCGAAAGCATCGGTCCGCAGAGCGGCCCGAACTACACCGCGACCGTCGCTCACATGGCGATCCGCTCCGGCGGGACCGAGGTCGCCGGAATCGATCCGGCCGTTCGCTTCTATCCGACCCGGCAGATGAGCCGCTCGGAAGCGGGGATCAAGACGATCGACTTCGGCCAGGTCTATGTCGGCATCAGCAAGGGCGACACGGCCGGCAGCGTCGATGCGCGGCTCTATTGGAAGCCGCTCGTCAGCTTGATCTGGTTCGGCGCGATCGTAATGGCGTGCGGCGGCCTTTGCTCGCTCAGCGACCGAAGGCTCAGGGTCGGCGTCGCACGACGCGTGCGCAAGGTTGCGGCTGCGGCGCCGCAGGCGGCGGAGTGATGCTCAGTACGATTGGTGCATTAATGGCGCGCATGATCGGCTGCGATCCTTCTCCCCTTGCGGGAGAAGGTGTCATGCGAAGCATGACGGATGAGGGGTCGAACAAACCTCTCCCGGCCTGCATTACGACAATTCTCACCTCAGGGGTTCGTGTGACCCCTCATCCGCCCGGCTCCGCCGGGCACCTTCTCCCGCAAGGGGAGAAGGGTCGCGCTAACCTTCGTTGGTTCGCCTGCGTCCTCCTCCTCTTCTTCTCTCTCGCGCCGAGCTTCGCTTTCGCCGTGACGCCCGACGAAATGCTCGCCGATCCCAAGCTCGAAGCCCGCGCGCAGGCGCTCTCGGCGCAATTGCGCTGCATGGTCTGCCAGAACGAATCGATTGACGAGTCCGAGGCTCCGCTCGCCCACGACATCCGCGTTCTCGTCCGCCAGCGCATCCTGGCCGGCGACAGCGACGCGGCGATCCGCGCCTTTCTCGTCGCCCGCTATGGCGATTTCATTCTCTTGAAGCCGCCGTTCAAGCCGGAAACCTATTTGCTCTGGGCAGGGCCGTTTCTGTTGCTGCTCGCCGGCGGCGCGGCGATCGTTCTTTCGCTCAAACAGCGAAAAACATCGGTGCCGTCGTCTCTGAGCGCGGCGGAGAAAGCAAAACTCGCGGCCATCGTCGGGGACGAGAAGAGCTGACGGATTGCTCGTGGTCTAGCCCATTGCCGCGCCGCCATGGGCCGGCTACCTTGCTCCATTCCGTGCTCCAGATGGCCCGGCTGCCCACGTGTCCGCGCTTCTTCTTGCCTTCTGCTTCGGCTATTTCTGCGGCTCGATTCCGTTCGGGCTTATGTTGACGCGGCTCGCCGGCACGGGCGATCTGCGCGCGATCGGCTCAGGCAATATTGGCGCGACGAATGTGCTTCGCACCGGCCGCAAGGACTTGGCGGCGGCGACCCTTTTGCTCGATGCGCTGAAGGGCGCCGCGGCAGTCCTGATCGTCGGCTATGGCGCGCCCGGCTTTCCGCAGCTCGTCGCCGCGCTCGGCGCCTTTCTCGGCCACGTCTTTCCGGTCTGGCTGAATTTCAGAGGCGGGAAGGGCGTGGCGACATTTCTCGGCTGCCTGCTCGGGCTCGATTGGCAGACCGGCCTTGTCTTCATCGCGCTCTGGGTGATCGTCGCCGCGTCGACGCGCTACTCCTCGGCGGCGGCGCTGACGGCCAGCGCGGCCATGCCCGTCGCGGCCCTCGTTTTCGGCCACGCGAACGTTGCCGCGCTCGCCAGCCTGCTCACGCTTCTGCTTTGGTTCACGCATAGGAGCAATATCGCGCGGCTCATCAACGGGACCGAGACCAAGATCGGGGAGCCAAGCAAGATCGGCGAAAAGGCATGAGTGCCGAGGCGGGGTTGCGGCTTACGGATGCGCAGCGCTTCGACTGGCTGCGGCTGTGGCGCAGCGAATCGATCGGGCCGCGCACCTTCCGCACCTTGATCAATCGGTTCGGCAGCGCGCGGGCGGCGCTCGAGGCGCTGCCGCGGCTTGCACCGAGCGGTAAGCCGGTCAGGATCGCCAGCCTCGAGGAGATCGAGCGCGAGTTCGAGCTTGCGGCCGGCTGCGGCGCCGTTTTCATCGCGCTCGGGGAGGAGAATTATCCCGCGCTGTTGCGCAACATCGACACGGCGCCGCCGGTCATTGCGGTGCGCGGCACAGTTTCGGTCTTCACGCGCCCTGCCGTCGCCATCGTCGGTTCGCGCAATGCCTCGGGGGCGGGGCTTGCCTTCGCCGAGCGGCTCTCCCGCGGTCTTGCGCAGGCGGGCTATGTCATCGTCTCCGGTCTTGCCCGCGGCATAGACATTCGCGCCCATCAGACGGCCTACGACACCGGCACGATCGCAGTGCTTGCCGGCGGCCACGACAAGATCTATCCCGCCGAACACGCCGCCCAACTGGAACGCCTGATCGAAGGCGGCGCGGCGATCAGCGAAATGCCGTTCGGCTGGGAGGCGCGGGGCAGGGACTTTCCACGCCGCAACCGGATCATCGCGGGTCTCGCGCAAGGCAGCGTGATCGTCGAGGCGGCGAGCCGCTCGGGCTCGGTTCGTGAACGTTCGCCGTCGTCTGGGGACACATTTTCCGTAAAATTTCCGTATTTCGGCCAGCTTGGCCTCAGATCGTCAATAAGTTATTGAAGTCATTGGCGCTCCCCAGGGGACTCGCGCCTTGGCCGGGCTCCATTGACTGTCCATTCGGTCCATTCGGCGATGTTGACCCTTGGAATGGGCGCTCGCGCATATCGCGCGCCAAGCGACCGTGGCCGAAAGCGCTGATGGAATGGATACTATTGCGCGACAGCCTCGGCGACGAGATCGGCGCCGGCCCTGAGAAAGCG
>Ga0209415_10003603_pt1 | contig 28793 bp, 24 predicted proteins | sample PeaSoiSIISIP2007_FD_187696 | JGI IMG/M metagenome (GOLD analysis project Ga0209415, IMG submission 187696) | Peat soil microbial communities from Weissenstadt, Germany - SII-SIP-2007 (SPAdes) (version 2) | ecosystem: Environmental > Terrestrial > Soil > Wetlands > Peat | place: Germany...
CTTGCGCGGGTTTGATGGGCCGGATCAACGGAGATCGAGTTTTCCGATGAGCGCGCCGCGCAAGCTTTGGTGGGACCGCGCTCTAGTTGCTCCGCCGCCCGCGTTTGGCTCGGTCACAGCGGGGCGTTAACTATTATGATTTCTAATGATATACTTTGCCCGTGAGCTATCAAAACCTGAAGCTCTTCCGCGACATCGCCCAGACGCGCAGTTTCAGCCGCGGAGCAGCGATGAACAACGTAAGCCAGTCGGCCGCAAGCCAGCAACTCCGCGAGCTCGAGAATGAACTGGGTGTAATTCTTCTCGACCGATCCAGCCGCCCGCTGGTGGTGACGCCGGCAGGTCACATCTACGGCGACTTCTGCCGCGATGTGCTGCGCCGCAAGGAGGAGTTCGAACTTGCCCTGGACCGCTTGAAGCAGGAAGTGGAAGGAACGGTTCGGGTCGCTGCCATCTACTCGATTGGGCTGATTGAAATGGCGGAAGTCGAGCGGGAGTTTGCACGGCGCCTGCCCGATGCGCGCATCCAGGTGGAATATCTCCGGCCGGAGAAAGTGTATGAGGCGGTTCTGGCAGGCACTGTCGATCTCGGACTGGTTTCGTATCCGGGATCGAACCGCGACATCACCGTGATTCCGTGGCGTCAGGAGGAGATGGTGGTGGCGGTCTCGCCCGATCACCCGTTGGCGCTGCGGGATCAAGTGGCTCCGCGTGAACTCAACGGGCTGGAGTTCGTCGGTTTTGACGAGGAGCTTCCGATCCGGAGAGAAGTGGACCGATTTCTTCGAGACCAGGGCGTGGAAGTCATTCACACCGCGCGCTTCGACAATCTGCACATGATTAAGGAAGCGGTTGCTCACCGCCTGGGAGTGAGCATCATGCCGGCGCGCATCATGAGCGCCGAAATCGAACAGGGCCGGCTGGTCGCGATCCGCCTGGCGGGAGTGGATCTGAGGAGGCCCATCGGCATCATTCATCGCCGAAAGAAGCGCTTCCTGCGGGTGGCGAAGGTGTTGCTGGATCTGCTTCTCGAAATGGCCACGGCCAGTAGCGGAACCGCCACCGATGGGGCTGCGGTCCTGTCGCCCGCCACCCACGCCTGAGAAGCCCGTGCGTGCCCCGGCTGCGAATGGAAACTCTGATATCGTAAGGTTGGGGTTCGGCTCCTAGCCCGCCGCGCTCCGTTTTTCGGGCTGTTACTTAGGAGCGCAAAGGGTGCGGCGCGCACCGCCAGGCAGATCAGGAACTGTTTCGCGCTGCACTCCGTTTTGAGCGAGTTCCTCAAAAGACACGAGTTGCCGTGAGGACAGTTTCCGCTACTACCGAATACACGGTCAGCGACCAGGAGCGGATGAAGCTCGCCCCGAAGTATTTCGAGTGGCAGGCGCGTCTCGTGAAAGCTCACGTAGGCCGTAGGGTTCTCGAGATCGGCTGTGGAGTGGGCAACTTTACGCGCCACTTGCTCGACCGGGAACTGGTGGTTGGCATCGACGTCGAATCGGCGTGCGTGGCGAGTCTCCTCCAGGCCCTTGACCATCCTCAAAATCTCGCTGCTCTACAGATGGATGTGGTGGACCCGGCCTTTCTTCAACTGAGGCAGTACAACCCGGATACGGTGGTTTGCCTGAATGTACTCGAGCATATTGAAGACCACGTGCGGGCGCTTGAGCACATGCGGGATGTATTGCCGGTAGGCGGCAAGGCTATCCTCATTATTCCGGCATTTGAATCGCTCTACGGTCCGATCGACGCGAATCTCGGGCACTTCCGCAGGTACTCGAAGCAGCCTTTCCGCGAGTTGGTGGAATCCCTCGGGTTTCAGGCGCGGACGCTGAGGTACATGAACTCGATCGGTTGTCTGGGATGGTGGGTGAACGCGAAGATCCTGAAGAAGACGGAGCAGTCGGAAACGCAAATCCGGTTCTTTGACGCGAAGGTCGTACCGGTCATGTCCCGTCTCGAGGATCTGGTCGAACCTCCCTTTGGGCAGTCCCTTTTTGCGGTGCTCGAAAAGACTGGCCCCGGAGGAAGATGAAAGTATCCATTCTCATCCCGGTTTATAACGAGTTCCTCACTTTGCCCCTGGTGATCCAGCGCGTGCTGGCTGCTCCGCTCCCGGAGGGCTGCCACAAGGAAGTCATTATTGTGGACGACGGCTCAACCGACGGGACCTCTGAACTTCTGAGGCAGTACGAAGATTCGCCGATCGTGGTGGTGCATCACTCCGTGGTCAACTTCGGAAAGGGCGCCGCGCTGCGGGTCGGCATCGCGAAAGCCACCGGGGATGTCATTTTGATCCAAGACGGCGACCTCGAGTACGACCCGGAGGACTATCCGAGAATCCTGGAGCCTATTTGCTCGGGGAAGGCCGATGTCGTCTACGGCTCCCGATTCCGAGGCAAAGTCCGCGGAATGAAGCTCGCCAATTGGGTCGCCAACAAGATCCTGACCCTTGCGGCGAACCTGCTTTACCAAGCCCACATCACCGACGAAGCGACTGCGTACAAGGTCTTTCGCGCGAGCGTTCTCACGCGGATGCAACTGAAGTGTTTGCGCTTTGAGTTCTGTCCGGAAGTGACCGCTAAGACGAGGCGGCTCGGCTTTCCTATTCACGAAGTACCTATCTCCTACAACCCCCGAGGGATTATGGAGGGGAAGAAAATTCGCTGGCAGGACGGGATCGAGGCGCTCTGGACCTTGATCAAGTATCGCTTTGTGCCTTTGCGTTCCTTTGTCTCACGGCCCCGCGAACACGCTCGGACGGCCTATGCCGGTTCCGGGCGTTCCTGATCCCTCCTGAGGAACTCGCCCGCACAACGGAGCCTGGCGCGGCGGATCAGACGGAGTTCCTTCGTGGTTTCGTGGGCCGCGCCGGCCCTGTGCGGGCTTCTAAATAACAGCCCGCAAAACCCGGAGTGGGTAAACTACGCGCGGCGGCATTGTTACTTTCTTGCATTGAGGGTGCCGCCGCACTTCGTTTTGCGCGAGTTCGTCAAAAGACCTTTGAACCCGCTCGAACGGAACCATTGAGCGGAGCCGATCAAATCATTTCTACCGAGGAACCCGCGCAAGACGGAGCGCGGCGCGATCGTGTTCCTGCCCAGATTTGTGGTGCGCGCCGCGCCCTTTGCGCTTTCAGACTTTTCCGGTGGTGTGCAAGAGTGAGCCAAAACTGCCGATGAGAGAGACGTGAGCAGCTCAACGATCACACCTGCCTCTACGCCCGCCGCTGGCACTTCGACTTCGCCATTTGCTCCTATCACGCTCGGTGGTATAAGCAAGTACGCAACGGATTTTCAGAATATTCTGAATCGTGCGGTGCAGATCGCTCAGATCCCGATCACGGCGCTCCAGAACCAGGACGCGAATGTCCTTTCGCAGGAGACGTTGCTCGGGACTCTGAATACGTCCGTGGGGACTTTGGCGAGCAGTCTGAGCGCTCTAGGGGCCCTGGCCAGCGGCCAGTCGCTCAGCGCCACCAGTTCGGATCCTACCGCAGTCACGGCGGCGGTTAGCGGCGCCACGCAGCCGGCCACGTACACCATCAATTCGATCAGCTCTATTGCAACGACCGCCTCGGAGCGCAGCACGGCAAGTTTTGCCGACGCCAGCTCGACGGCGGTTTCGAGCACCGGCACGATGGAACTGGTGGTGGGGTCGCAAACCACTACATTCACCTTGACCACCAACACCCTGGTGGGGCTTCGAGACCAGATCAATTCGCTTGGAGCGGGCGTTACCGCATCGATATTGACCACTTCGAACGGCAACTATCTTTCCATTACCGCGAACAACACCGGCGCGACGACGTTGCAATTGAGGGACGATCCAACCGGCGCCAACACCAACATACTGACCAATACACCTTCCACCGTGGTGGGAGAAACGACCACGGGCCTCGCCAATGCGACATCGACGCCGGTGTCGGCCACCGGAACGCTGAACCTGACCGTCGGTACGACCACGTATCCGATCAGTCTTTCCGACAACAGTCTGACCGGGCTCGAGAATCAGATCAATGCATCCGGAGCGGCCGTCACGGCCTCGATCGTGACCGATTCCGGCGGAAACAGCCATCTGTCGCTCGCGACGAACGTACCGGGAACGACCACGCTCTCGTTGATCGACGACCCGACCGGCGCGGCCACGTCCCTTCTGACCAATACGCCGCAACAGGGTACTAACGCCGTATTCCAGCTCAACGGAATTAATCTCAGCCAGCCTGGCAACGTGGTGAACAGCGTCGCGCCGGGCGTGACTTTCAGCCTATTGGCTCCCACCACTTCCCCGGTGACGGTCACCCTCGCCACGGATCCGACTCAACTCTCGACCGCGCTTCAAACCTTTGTCACCGATTTCAACGACACCAAGAGCCAAGTGCTCGCGCAAAGCGGGCCGGCTGGCGGCCTCTTGAGCGGAGACCTCGCGGTGAACCAGATAGCTGCTCTACTCCGCCAGATCACCGGGTACAGCTCGAGCACGGGGACGGTGCAGAGTCTCACGGACTTGGGCATCACCTTCGACAATTCGGGCACGTTGTCTTTCGATCAAACGACCTTCAACGCGCTGAGCCAGACTCAGATCGCGGATGGCATGAAATTCATCGGATCGGCCACTACGGGCCTGGGAGGATTTTCCGCGAGCCTCACCCAGTTCAGCGACCCGGTCACCGGACTTATTCAGACCGAACAGCAAGGCCTGTCCACCACCGACCAGGATATCCAGGCCCACATCACCACGTTGACCGATCGCCTCACGGCCATGCAGACCGCGATGGCAGCTCAGTTGAACGCGGCGGATGCGGCCGTGGCGAATCTTACCAACGAGCAGCAGATGCTCACCGCGAGTCTGCAAGGCTTGAGCCTGGTACTGTACGGCCAGAATCCCGTTACTCCGGCATGACCCTGCAAGAAAGCACCGGACGCCTGCTGGCGGCGATCGAAGCGGAAGACTTCACAGCGCTTGCGAAAGCCCTCGAAGCGCGCGCGGCGGCGATTGCCCAATTCCGTGCTTCGAGGCCTTCCCCGGCGTCCATCGCGATGGGCCAAGATTCTCTCCGGGCGGGCCAGACCGCGTGTCTGCTGCTGCAGGCGCTTAAACAGCGCATTGCTTCCGAGAGCCGGCGCCTGGCACAAATCCAGGAAGGCTTTGTGGAGAGCCTGCGCCACTCGCACCAATCTCGCGTGGATTATCGCGGTTAGTGTCCTGAGTCATTAATTCGTCTAAGAAATCGACAGGTGGGGCGGTCCCCCGGGACCGCGGCCGACGCCCTCGTCGGCCTCCGTTTGAGCGAGTTGGCAGAGCCGGACCAGGGGGTCCGGCGCGGACGAGGGCGTCCGCCCCACCGTGATTCGTGTGGTCAATTAATGACTCAGGACAGTAGACCAATTTCAGGGATAACGTAAGGGTCTTCGATGCGTTAAAGCCTTTGAGGACACCGTTACTTGCCGTGCGAAACTGGTCTAGGCTAAATCAGCAAATAGTCTAGCTGCAATAATAAAAGTTGCTCCCCTTCGAACCATTTTTCAAGAACGGCCACCTTGCGACCGTCGCCGGCAACTTTTGGTCCCGCCCGGAAAGCGAGCACCGCTGGCCCGTGCAGGCGGTCCGCTATCAGAGCGAGCCGGGAGTCGAAGTCCTGGTGCATGCGCAATATCCGGACGGCCAGCCGATCGGCGAACTGATCCTGGTCCACGGTCTCGAAGGTTCGAGCGAGGCCGGCTACGCGCGCAGCCTGGCGGCGGCGGCTCTCGAAGCTGGCTACTCGGTCCATCGATTCAACATGAGGGGTTGCGGCGGGTCCGAGTGGAACCCGCGGGCGAACTATCACTCCGGACAAACCAGCGATCTTCTGTTTGTGATCCGAGAGCGGAAGCGCTTGAGCTCCGCGCCGATTTATCCCATTGGATTTTCACTGGGTGGAAATGTGGTCCTGAAACTCGCGGGCGAATTGGGCGATTCGGCACAAGGTCTGATCGCCGGCGTGGGCGCCGTCTGCACGCCCATCGATCTCGCGGTTGCCGTCGCCCAAATCGACCGGCTCCGGAATTTCATTTTCGAGCGCCGGTTTCTCAGCCGGCTCAAGGAACGAGTCCGCCGGCGGCATCGTGTCGCGCCGGAGCTGTACAGCCTGGAGCACCTGTCCAAGGTCCGGACCATCTACGACTTCGACGAATACTACACCGCGAAACTGTTCGGCTTCGGGAGCGCGGATGACTATTACCGCTCGCAATCCTCGAACCAGTTCCTCGAAAAGATCCGAGTCCCCGCGCTGGTGGTTCACGCCCAGGACGATCCGCTGATTCCGGTTTCGATGTACCGGCATCCGGCGTTTGGCGAGAACCCCTACCTGCATCTGGTGACGGTGGAGCATGGCGGCCACCTTGGCTTCATTTCGCGGCACCCGCCGCGTTTTTGGCTTGACGGATTGCTGCTCGAGTGGCTCGCCCGCAAAGGGTGCGGCGACACCCTCATTACAAGCCAAGTAACGCTGCCGCCGCGCTCCGTTTTACGGGCTGTTACTCGGAGGCGGAACGGAACGGTTGCCGGAAACACATTTCAGACACTACCAAACCGGGGAACGCTCAGCCCGCGCAACTCGTATCCTAGAAGGAGGTTGAAAAGGGGGACAGACTACTCTGTCCCTTCCCGTGAATTGCTGACTTCACGCGCGTGCGCGGGAGTGGCCAGAGCGGTCTGTCCCCTTTTTCAACAAGTCCTGGAGAGATATAGGTCGAGATTTGCGTCCAAGGACACACGTCGAGTAGGGCGTGGAATCGGTAAAGACCCGTGCAATCGCAAGCATCATTTCTTGAATCCGCGGCCGTGGCGTTCGACTCGCTGCGGTCGAGCAAGCTCCGCAGTATTTTGACGCTGCTCGGGATCATTCTTTCCACCACGACGCTGATCGCCGTGATCTCCGTGATTCACGGCATGGACGTGTACGTCGCCAACAGCGCCTCGAACATGGGTACGGACGGTTTTCGCGTTCTAAAGGTCGCCTTCGTCGGCTTCCAGAGTCCCAAGGACTTTCTCGCGGCGCAGCATAAGAACCCTGAACTCACCCGGGAAGAATACGCGTTCGTGAAAGCCAACGCCCGGCTGGTGCGGGAAGTGGGAATTTCCGCCAATCGCGGCGTCCGGGTCAGCTACGCATCGGACATCGTGGATGGCGTCGGACTCCAGGGCGTGACATCGAACGCGCTGGTGATGAGCAACACCGAGGTCGATCTCGGGCGCATGTTCACCGACAGCGAAGACGAGCGGCACTCGGCCGTGGTGTTCCTGGGAGCCGACCTGAAAGAACGATTCTTTCCGAACACGGACCCGCTGGGGAAGCTGGTGGCGATCGACGGGCGGCCCTTCGAAGTGATCGGCACAGGCAAGCCCAAGGGCAGCCTGTTCGGGCAATCGCAGGATAACTACGTTTCGATACCCGTGAATACGTATTTCAAGATTTATGGCGACCGCACAGGAATCGGCTACAACTTCATGGCGATCGACCGGGATCATCTCGACGAGGCACTCGATGAGATCCGCGTGCTGATCCGCACCCACCGCCATCTGCATCCGCAGGCGCCCGATAATTTTTCCGTCATCTCCTCGGATTCACTGGTCTCCACCTGGGACGCTCTTACGGGCGCGATCGCGGCGGTGGCAGTCGGTGTGGTGAGCGTGTTCATGGTAGTGGGAGGCGTAGTGATTATGAACATCATGCTGGCGGTAGTGTCGGAACGCACTCGCGAAGTCGGAGTCCGGAAAAGCATCGGCGCACGCCGCCAGGACATTTTGAACCAGTTCCTATGCGAGTCTTCGATGCTCGCGGGCACAGGCGGATTGATCGGCGTCACCGTGGCCTGGGTGAGCGCGGTCCTGGTCCGCAACTTCACGCCCGTTCCCATGGAGGTGCCGCTTTACTCGGTGGTTCTGGGCGTCACGCTTTCGACCGCGGTTGGCCTCTTCTTCGGGATCTATCCGGCGCGGCGCGCGGCGCAGCTAGACCCGATTGTCGCGCTGCGGGCGGAGAACTAGGCCGATGAAACTGCTGCTTTCCGTGATCAGTCTGGCGCTTGAGACGCTGCGGGAGCACAAAATGCGGTCCCTGCTCACCATGCTTGGAGTGATCATCGGCACGGGGACCATCATCGGGGTGGGCTCGATCCTGACCGGGCTCGATAGCGCGGTCACCGGAGTGATCCGCAGCTTCGGAACCAACACGGCGATCGTATTCAAGATGCGCATGGGTCCGGGCGTCAACGGCCGCACCTCCGAGGAGCGCCAGCGCAAACCCCTGACCTACGACGACGGATTGGCCATTGCCGAACGTTGCCCGTCGGTCGAGCACGTGAGTCCGTACCTGATGCTGACCACCTTCGACGGGCCGCGCAACGATGTCGCGCGCTATAAAGGCAACGACGATTACCAGGTCCAGATCGCGGGCACCGACGAATTCTACGCCACCAATGGCCACGCCGACGTCAAGACCGGACGCTTCTTTACCGAGGTAGAGAATACCCATCACATGCCCGTGACGGTGATCGGCGAGGATGTCTACGGCTCTCTGTTTGGCACGGAAGACTCTCTGGGCAAGAAGATCTCCGTGGACGGCCAGGAGCTTGAGGTGGTCGGCGTGCTGGCGCGTCCCGCGACTTCGCTTCCGGGGCAGCAGGATGGGCGCATTCTCATGCCGTACTTCACCTTGCACAAGATCTTCCCCTCGGCGAAGGAGAATCTGCTGTTCGTTTCGCCGAGAGACGGCCAGCTTGCCGCCGCCATCGACGAATTGCGCGTGGTGCTGCGCCAGCAGAGGCACGTGGCTTTTTCGGCAAACGACAACTTCTTCATTTCCACGGCCGATCAGATGGTGGAGGATTTCCGCGCCCTGACCTCCGTGACAGCGCTGGTAATGGTGGTGCTCAGCTCCATTGGACTCTTGGTGGGCGGTGTGGGCGTCATGAACATCATGTTGGTTTCGGTGACCGAGCGGACTCGCGAGATTGGCGTTCGCAAGGCGATCGGAGCGCGGCGCCGCGACATCGTCATTCAGTTCCTGACGGAAGCGGTGGTGCTGACCGGACTCGGCGGGATGCTCGGGATGCTCTCGGGCTACCTGGTGTCGCTTGCCAGCCGCTTCGCATTTCCCACGCTGCCGACCGTGGTGCCGCTGTGGGCCGTGGGACTCGGAATCGTCGTATCGGTCGGAATCGGCCTGTTCTTCGGCATCTGGCCTGCGAGCAAGGCCGCGCGCCTCGACCCGGTGGAAGCGCTGAGATACGAATAGCGTCCCTGTCTTGAATGTCTACTGAGAAACTCGCGCAAAACGGAGTGCGGCGCGAAACAGTTCCTGACTCGTTTGGTGGTGCGCGCCGCACCCTTTGCGCTTCTAGGCCGTTCGCCGCGGTGGCGTCCTACGAACTCGCCGCGCCTCCGCGAAGCAGCCAGAAAGCCAGCAGAAACCAAGCGGCCAGAAACGCGACTCCACCGAATGGGGTGACGGCGCCCCACGTCTTCACCCCGCTCAAGGCCAGCACATAAAGGCTCCCCGAAAACAGCAGGATCCCAGCGAGAAGTAGCCAGCACACCCACGTCCCGGCGGATTGGGAGATCGCGCCGAGGCGCGGCAGAATCGAAACGATCAAGAGTCCCAGGGCGTGGAAGAAATGGTACAGGACGGCTTTTTCGTAAATACCCATCGAATAGTCGTCCAAGCGTCCCTTCAGTCCGTGCGCGCCAAAAGCGCCCAGACCAACCGCGAGACCCATCAAGACGGCTCCTGTAGCGCTCCAGTTCATGCAGCCAATAGTAACAGCCCGCAAAACGGAGTGCGGCGGCATTGCTGCTTGGCTGAAATGAGGGCGCCGCCGCACCCTTTGCGGGCTTAAGCAACTGGCAACGCCTAGGAAACAGCCATTCGATAGACTTGTAGATATGTATCGCCTAGGCTTGTATCGCTCGCTGGCTCTGTTCACTGTTGCCTCTCTCGCGTTCGCGGCGGACGCTCAGTGGGAGGAAAAGTTTCGCGCGATTCCCAACCCGGTGTTCCTTCGTCAGTACATGGAACGGTTGACGGCCCATCCACACCACGTCGGGTCGCCGTACGACAAGGACAACGCCGAATGGATTCTCGCGAAGCTCAAGAGCTGGGGCCTGGACGCCAAGATCGAAACCTTCGACGTCTTATTTCCCACTCCGAAAGACCGGCTGGTGGAGATGGTGGAGCCGACCAGGTTTACCGCCAAGCTCGAAGAGCCGGAGGTTCCCGGCGATCCGACGTCGGGCCAGAAGACCGAACAGCTTCCCACGTATAACATCTATTCGATCGACGGCGAAGTGACTGCGCCGCTGGTGTACGTGAACTACGGAACCCCGGCGGACTATGAGCAGCTCGACAGAATGGGCGTTTCCGTAAAGGGCGCGATCGCCATTGCCCGCTATGGGGAATCTTGGCGCGGCATCAAGCCGAAGGTGGCTGCCGAGCATGGAGCGGTCGCCTGCATCATCTATTCCGACCCGCGCGACGACGGGTATTTTGTCGGCGACGTGTTTCCTAAAGGACCGACTCGTCCCAGCGCGGGCGCGCAGCGCGGCAGTGTGATGGACATGCCGCTCTATCCCGGCGATCCGTTGACGCCAGGGATCGGCGCGACGGCGGACGCCAAGCGCCTGCCTCTTTCCGAGGTCAAGACGCTGACCAAGATCCCGGTGTTGCCGATCTCCTATGGCGACGCGCAGCCGATGCTTGCCGCGCTCGAAGGGCAAGTGGTTCCGCAAGCCTGGCGCGGAGCTTTGCCCATTACCTACCACGTGGGTCCCGGCCCGGCGAAGGTCCACATGCGGCTGAAATTCAACTGGGACCAGAAGCCGCTTTATGACGTCATTGTGAGAATTCCCGGTTCCGAATATCCCGACGAATGGGTGATCCGCGGCAATCATCACGATGCCTGGGTGAACGGAGCGGGCGATCCCATCTCCGGCACGGTCACGGTGATGGAGGAGGTGCGCGCGCTCTCCGAGCTGATGAAGCAGGGCTGGAAGCCGAAGCGCACCATGATCTACGCGTTCTGGGACGGCGAGGAGCCCGGCCTTCTCGGTTCGACAGAGTGGGCCGAAACGCATGCGGATGAACTGCAGAAGCATGCCGTGGTTTACATCAATTCCGATAGCAATGGCCGCGGGTTCCTGTCCGCGTCCGGGTCGCACACGCTGGAGAGCTTCGTGAACGGCGTGATGAAAAACATCCAGGACCCGGAGACCCAGGATACGGTGTGGAAGCGCGCCCAGTTGCACGACATCGCGCAGGCGGGCACTTCAGCGGACAAGAGACATGAACTGCGGACCCGCGCGGATTTGCGCATATCGGCGCTTGGCTCCGGATCGGACTACACGGTCTTTATCGATCACCTGGGGATCGCGTCCATCAACCTGGGCTTCGGCGGCGAGAGCCCCAGCGCGGGCGTCTACCATTCGGTGTATGACGATTTCTACTGGTTCACGCATTTCGGCGACCCGGATTTCGTGTACGGCCGTGCGATGGCGCAGACCGCCGGCACGGCGATGATCCGAGTGGCGGACGCCGATTTGCTTCCGTTCCAGTTCAGCGATTTCGCCGATACGGTCCGCAATTACGTTCAGGAGTTGAAAAAGCTGGCCACCGATCAACGGACGCAGATCGCGGAGACCAACAGCGAGATCGATGAAGGGGCGTTCAAGGCCAGCGCCGATCCGCATGTGAAGTCGGTCGCGCCCGGCAGGCAGCCGCTGCCGCCGAATTTCAATTTCACTCCGCTCGACAACGCCGTGACCGCGCTCGCCCGAAGCGCGCAGGATTACGATTCATCGCGCGCCAGGGCCGGCACGGGAAACGTCGCGACGGGAAACGTCGCCACGGGAAATGTGAAGGCCGTGAACGCGTTGTTGATTGAAAGCGAACGGGACCTGCTCGATTCCGCGGGATTGCCCGGCAGGCCGTGGTTCCGGCATTCGATCTACGCTCCGGGATTCTATACCGGATATGGCGTAAAGACCATCCCGGGCGTTCGCGAGGCGATCGAACAGAAGAAATGGGACGAGGCCACCGAGCAGATCACGCGCGTCGCAGGGATTCTGAACAAGGAAGCTCAGCTCATCGAAAGTGCTGCGGTGGCGGTCGGAAAGTAGGCAGAACAGTTTTACCGAGCCGTGATCGTGAGGGAGCGGACGTTCTGAAAAGATGCTGTCATATAAAATCTGCTCCACAGTCACGGCGCTTTGAGGGCTCCCTAACGGTCGCCGCTCCGTTTAAGATTCCGCTCCCTGACGGTCACGGCTCAGTTTTAGATCCGCTCCGTTACCGGTCGCCCGGCACGGGCAGGCGGCTCGGTAAGACCCGCGGGCGGTTGGTTCAACCGATCACGCTCTTGGCCAGCAGCCAGGCCTTTTCCCACCGCGGGACGCGAATGCGCCTCGACAGGACGTCGTAATTCGAAGCCACGATGCGATCGAGAAGCCGCGAATAGATCCCCATCAGGGCTCGCATCGAAGCGCGGTTGCGCCGGTGAATCATCCCAACCAGCGGAGCCGATTCGCGATAGTATTGGCGCGCCCGCTTGGCCTCGAACTCCATCAGCTTCAGAAAGGTTTCGCCGTGTTCCGATCCGCGGAGATCGTCTGGTGAGACGTGGAACCGCTCCAGGTCCTCGGCGGGCAAGTAGATGCGGCTCTTCTCCGCATCCTCGCGCACGTCGCGCAAAATATTGGTCAACTGAAAGGCGATGCCGCACTTCTCCGCCAGCTTGAGCGCCGCCGGATCGTCGAAACCAAAGACGTAGACGACGGTAAGTCCCACGACGCTCGCTACGTGATAGCAGTAAGCGTATAGCTCATCGAAGGTTTGAAGACGGCGGGGTTTGAGATCCGAGGTGACGCCCTCGATCATGTCGAAGAAGTATTCGTGCGGGATCCGGTAGCGCGCGACGGTGTCCGCGAATGCCGGCCAGATGGGATGGCCGCTCCCATGTCCGGCGAGGGCGGCCTCCAGATCGGAGCGCCAACGGGCGATCGCGGAGGCGCGGTCCGCGATTCCCTCGTCGTCGCTCAAATCGTCGCAGTAACGCATGAAGGCGTAGATCGCGCACATCGCGCGCCGCTCCGCGGTTGAAAGCAAGAGGAAAGCGTAGTAGAAATTCTTGGCCTGGGCGCGCGCGACTCGAGTGCACCAGGCATACGATCTGTCGAGAGAATCCCGCCCAGCGTCGCTGTGCATAGGCACTCGTTCAAGCCGCCCGCGAAAACGCCCTTCGCGTCAAGACTCCGAGCAGCAGGCCTACGCGCTCCACCCTGGAGATGGCCGGGCGCGCGCGAAGGACGTTGTAATCCTGTTTTTCGATTTTTTCGAGAATCTTCAGGCCGCCCCGGCTGAACAGCTCCAGATCGATCGCCAGGCGCCGGTCCACCTGATCGGCCAAAGGCAATCCCTTGAGGAATGAATCGCGAGCCACGGCGATCGCCTCCTTCATTGCGGCCCGGAACTGAGGGTTGAACTGGCGGGCGAACAGCGCGTCGAGCGAATAACCGTTCCGTTCGAGCACATCGAGCGGCAGGTAGACGCGATTCTTCTCGAGGTCGACGATCACGTCCTGCCAGAAGTTGGCGAGTTGCAGCGCCGTACAAGTAGCGTCCGAGAGCTGCTGGCGATGGGCATCCCGATAGCCACACAGTCCCAGCACCAATCGGCCGACGGGATTGGCGGAGTAGCGGCAATACTCGAAGAGCTGGTCGAAATTCCGATACCGCGTGACGGTCTGATCCTGCTCAAAGGCGGTGATGAGATCGTCAAAAGGCTGAATCGGAAGCTCATGGCGCGCGACCGTGTCCTTCAGGGACACGCAAACGGGATGCGACGCTTGCCCAGCGTACATCGCATGCAATTCGGTCCGCCACCAGCCGAGCAGCCGCAGGCTTTCCCGCGTGTCGCCGGTTTCATCGCCTAAATCGTCGGCCCAGCGGCAGAACGCGTAAACGTTGTAAAAGTCCTGATGCAGGCGCTTGGGAAGAAGAAAGCTGACCAGGTGGAAATTCTCGTAGTGATGCGTGGCAAGCCAGTGCGTATACGCGCGCGACTCGTCCGCCGGCCAGGCGCGCCCCATTTGCTCGGGCGAGGCGAGGAATCTGATGGGGGGCAGGTACACGGACCGGATTATGGAATAATCGCCGTTTTCAGGTGGCCGTTGTGGCTCATCAAGTGTTGCATCACCTGCAGGAGGTTGGTCAGGGGTTCGACGTCGTTCACGAAGTCCTTGGCCGAAATGTAGCCGCGATTCACGGCTTCGAGGGCCTTGCGAACCAGGGCCGGCGTGTGATGGAAGCTCGCCTTTAAGGTCAGCTCGGAGTAGTGCAGCAGATTGGTGTCGATGCTCACGCGCGTTCCGAGCGCGCAGCCGCCGAAGAAATTAACTACTCCGCCGCGGCGCAGCAATCGCGTGGCAAGCTCCCACACCTCCGGCAGCCCGACCGCTTCAATCACCACGTCGGCTCCCCGCCCGCCGGTCATCTCACGCACCGGACCGACCACGTCGGCGCCTTCGGCATTCAACACCAGCTCGTCCGCGCCCATCCGGGCGGCGCGATCGAGTTGCGGCCGGCGCCGGCCGATGGCGATCACGCGGGCCCCGTACAGAGCCTTGGCCAGGCGAACGAACATCATGCCGATGGGGCCGAGCCCGATAATCGCGACGGTGTCGCCCGGCCGCAGTCCGGTTTCTTCCAGGCCGCGCAACACACAAGCCAGCGGCTCGGCCAGCGCGGCATCCTGGTAACCGACGTGCGCCGGCACTTCGTACATATTCTTCTGGACGATTCGCTCGGGGATCCGTATGTATTCCGCGTAGGCTCCGTTGTTGAACAGCAAATCCTCGCACAGGTTTTCCTGGCTGCGGCGGCAGTAGAAGCACTCGCCACAAGGAGCCGAGTTGGCCGCGACAACGCGCTGTCCCACCACGAAGTTACCGACCTTAGAGCCGACTTCCACCACATCGCCGGAAAGTTCGTGCCCGAACAAAGCGGGCGGCACGATCATGCGGGCGTGATAGCCGCGGCTAAACACCTTGACGTCGGTGCCGCAGGTCAGGGCCGCGCGTACGCGGACCAACACGTCCCCTGGGCCGATCTTGGGAACATCCACCGTTTCGATCTGCAGCTGCTCTTTGCCGTATAAAACGGCAGCGGTCATCTGCTGGGTCACTCTTCCCACCTCTGGGGATGCACAGCTATCTTTAATGATACTTCGTCCGGATGCAAGGCGCACTCGATCCCCTGGTGGATCTGGTTCAGCGCAAACCGATGGGAGATCAGCTCCTCGACCGGAAGCGCCCCGCTGAAGACCAGATCCGCGGATTCCCTCTGCAGATCCACCGAGGCGCTATAGGAGCCGAACAGCACTCGTTCCCCGACGCATACATCGGCTCCGGAGACCTCGATGCGCTCCTGATGCGAGGTTTGCGCGAACAGCAAGATGCGGGCGCCAGGCCGCGAACAGGCAACCGACTGCTCCACGATGCCGCGGGCCGAAGCAGCCACGATCACCAGATCCGCGCCTCTCCCATCGGTCATGGTCTTCACCGCTCGTTCGAGACCGCCATCGCGAGGATCGAAGGACTCGGCCGCGCCGAACCTCTTCGAGAACGCCCGCCGGCTCGCCATTCCGTCGGTCGCGAGAATCCGGGCGCCTGCCCGCGCCGCCATCATGGTGAAAATCAGACCGATGGGACCCTGTCCCAGGATCACCACGACGTCGTCCGGTTGCGGATCCAGTTGCTTGATCCCCTTCAAACACGTATTCACCGGTTCGACGAAACACGCCTGATCGAACGATACACCTTCCGGAATCTTTTCGACGCCGCGCTCGACAATCCAATCCATCACGCGGACGTACTGCGAAAATCCTCCTCCCGCGGGTTCATATCCGGCCGTCACGCCCACTTTCTTGTAGACCGGGCACTGCGCAAAGAGTTTTCTGCGGCAATAGAAACAGTTCCCACAAGGGATATGGTGAAAGACGATGACGCGATCGCCCGCCGCATAGCGAGTGACGCCTGGTCCCACGGCCGCCACTACTCCGGCCGTCTCATGACCGTAAATACGCGGCGGCGCGAGCAGGTTGTATTCAATCTTCTTCAGATCGGTATGGCAAATCCCGCAAGTCTCGACGCGAATCAGAATTTCACCGGTGTGAATCGGGGGAACCGGAACAATCTCGACGTCGACCACGCTGGAGCCTTTGTAGACGGCAGCCCGCATGGTCCCGGCCCCAATGCCGGAAGCCGGCAAGTTGGATACGGCGCTAGAATCGGCAGTCGGCAAGGAACTCTCCTAAAGCTTCCGCCGCGCGGCGGGAACTGCGATCCAGATCGAGCAGACCCGGCATGACCGAGAACGGTCTGGCCATGGCGGCGAGCGCGATGCGGCCTCGTGAAAAGCGCCCCTCGGCGTCGCGGAACAGGTTGAAATCGAGAGGGAGATTGTCCGCGGCGGTGTCCGACACCGCTCGCACGCAAAAAAATGGGACGCCCCATTCGGCGGCCTTCAAGGCGACCGCGGCGGACTCCATTTCGACGGCCACCGCTCCGGTTTTCGCGCGGATCGCCGCTTTTTCCGCGCTCGTCACAGCCACGCGATCCCTGGAAAGGATCTCTCCGCGAACAAACGGCCGGTTGGATTGCACCGGCGAATCGCCGCCGACGACGATGTCGCCGACCTGGAGCGCCGGATCGAGCGCACCGCAAAATCCCGTACTGATCACCCCAGCTAAGTTCACCGTCGGCCCAATTGTATCCGTCTTCAGCCCGCTCACATTCATTCTCCGCGCCAACGCCTGCTGCACCAACCGGGGACCGGGACCATTCGCCACCAGCAGCCAGCGGTCTCCCCTCGCATGTGCTTCAAACGCGTGCCGCGCTTCCGGCCAATCGAGCTTTGAACATGCCCCCCATCGTTTCAGGACTCCGTCCAATTCCCGCCGCTCCGCGGCCACCACCAGCCAGGTATTCATCCGGCGGTTCGACAGAAGCCGTTCGCCTGAAACCAATCCACGGCGCGTTCCAACGCGGCTGCCGCGGCGCCTGGCGAGTATCCCAACTCCATCGCCGCTTTATCGTGGCGAACCCACATCTTCTTTCGCGCCATCCGGACGCCGTCGAGCGGCGCCAGGGGTTCTTTTCCCGTGACCCCTGCCCAGGCTGTCGATACCACGCCCGCGGCGTATGCCACGGCGTATGGAATCCGCAGCTTCGGCGCGGTTCTTCCCGTGATCTCCGCCAGCCGTATGAAAATCTGCTGGAGCGTCATGTTTTCGCCACCCAAGATATACCGTTCCCCCGGACGGCCACGCTCGCACGCGAGCCAATGCCCCTCCGCCACGTCCCGCACGTCCACCACGTTCAGCCCCGTGTCGAGAAACGCCGGCATCGCTCCCCGTACAAAATCCACGATCATCTTCCCCGTCGGCGTGGGCTTAAAGTCATGATCCCCCACCGGCGCCGTCGGATTGACGATCACCACCGGAAACCCCTCGCCCGCGAATTCGAGCGCTACCCGTTCCGCCAGAAACTTCGAACGCTTGTACGGCCCCGCCATCTCTTCGAGCGTCACTGGGGTTTGTTCGTCCCCTAGCCGGCCCTTCGGCATTCCGATACAACCGACCGTGCTGGTGTACACGCACTGTTCCACTCCGGCCCGCCGCGCGGCCTCGAGCAGGTTTCGCGTACCCTCCACGTTCGACCGGAACATCTCTTCCGGCTCGCGCGTCCACAGCCGGTAATCCGCCGCTACATGAAAAACGACGCCGCATCCCTCGACCGCTCTGGCGATCGAATCCGCATCCCGCAGATCGCCTGCAATCTGCTCCGCTCCATCCAACTCCCGCAACTGCGCGGCGCTCCTGGCCCGATCCCGCACCAGGACCCGCACGCGCTGGCCGCGGTTCAGCAGCACCCGCGCCACGTGCCAACCGACGAATCCCGTCGCACCCGTAACCAGCGTAGGCTTCACTGCGGCTTCTTGCACCCCGCCTAACGAACCGCGTCGCGATGGCCCTCATCTGGCCCCGTTTCGAACGCGGGCGGCCGCCGGCGCCATCCCCTCCTAAGTAACAACCCGCAAAACGGAGCGCGGCGGCGCGTTATTTGGATTGCAATGAGGATGCCGCCGCACCCTTTGCGGGCTAGCTGAGCAGCCAGCTCAGCGATTTGAACGAATCGCTCATCTTCGAGTTAATTCCGTAAGCGGCCGACGGCTCGTATCCGCAATGGGTCATGCAGTGTTCACATCGCGGATCGTTGCCGGTACCGTAGTTTTCCCACGGCGTCTTGGTCATGAAGTCCTCGAAGGTGTCGTAATGCGCGTCGGTGATCAGATAACAGGGGCCCTTCCAGCCTTTCACGTTGTAGGTGGGCATGCCCCAGGCGGTGCACGGCAGATCCCGCTCGCCTTTCAGGAAGTCCATGTAGACCGGGCTCGACACCAGCGGAAAACGCTTGGACATTTTGTCGATGTCCTTGAACTTCTCGTGCACGTCGTCGCGGGTCATGAAAATCTCCCGATCGTTCACCGCCGAGTAGCCGTAGGCCGGCGAGATCGAGTGGCCGTCCATCTTGAATTGTTCCAGGTATTCGAACATCTGCCAGATCTCGTTCATGTCGGTCTCTTTGTAGACCGTGGTGTTGGAGAACACCTTGAATCCCGCGAGCTTGGCGGCCTTGATCCCTTCGATCGCTTCGCGGAAAACCCCGTCGCGCTCGACCGCCAGATCGTGGTTCTTTTCCATTCCATCCAGGTGGACATTGAAGACCAGCCCCGGATTCGGTTTGAACTCCTTCAACTTCTTCGCCAGGAACATCCCGTTGGTGCACAACTGGATGTACTTGCCGCGAGCCAGAATCTCTTCGACCAGCTTCGAGATCTCGGGATAGAGCAGCGGTTCCCCGCCGCAAATCGAGACCATGGGAGCGTCGCATTCATCCACGGCCTTGAGGCACTGCTCGAGCGACAAGCGCTCCCGGATGCTCGACTCGTACTCGCGGATGCGGCCGCAGCCGGTGCAGGTCAGATTGCAGGCATGCAGCGGTTCGAGCATCATCACCAGCGGAAACCGCTTGCCGATCATCGGATGCGGCTTGCGTTCGCTGCCCATCGCGGGGATCTGGGTGTGAACAATCCGGAAGGGGTTGGAACCGTCGGTGGCAGCGGCCAGGTTCTTCTGCCACTCCGGGCGTGGACGCATCTTATTCTTGGCAATGTAGGTCGCCATATCGGCCACCTGGGAAAGAGGAACTCTCATATCCGATTTGCTCCGTTCGCGCCTCTGGTCTTCAAATAGCTGGACATGGCCAGCACCGGAAAAGAGTCGCGGTACAAATGATATTTCAAGTAAAAGACTTTGGGAAATCCGGTGCCAGTGGCGAGCGCCTCGTCCCAGCTTCCGTCCGCTCTTTGAGTCTCCATCAGGTACTCGATGCCGTTGCGCAGGCTGCCGCTGGTCGTGTCGCCGCCGGCCAGTAATCCTAGAATGGCCCACGCGGTTTGGGAAGGCGTGCTCTGCGCGGGAACAAAAGTATTGCGGTCGTAGCTGGCGCAGCTTTCGCCCCAGCCGCCATCGGCGTTCTGAATCGATCGCAGCCATTCTCCGGCGCGCAGGATATAAGCCTCCCGATCGCTCTCGCCCGCGGCCTCCAAACCGCGCAGGGCGAGGAATGTTCCGTAGACGTAATCCACTCCCCAACGCCCGTACCAACTACCGTCGGATTCCTGCGTACGCTTCAAGTACTCGACGCCGCGCCGGATCGCCGGGTGATTCGGCTTCACGCCCGAGGCGATCAACCCTTCGAGCACGCGCCCGGTAATGTCGGGACACGTCGGATCGAGCATCGCGTTGTGATCGGCAAACGGCACGGCGCTCAGGAAGTGCCAGTTATTGTCGACGTCGAAGGCCGCCCAGCCGCCGTCTTTCGACTGCATCGCGAGCAGCCAGTTAACCGCGCGCTCCCGGCACGCCTGGTATTTCGCGGAGTCCGTGCCGCGGGCTCGCGCCATCGCCAGAAGCACTTGGGCCGTATCGTCGATATCGGGATAAGACTCGTTGGCGAATTCAAAATACCACCCGGAAGGTTCGACATCCGGCCGCTTCACGGACCAATCGCCCTTGCGGCGGACTTCCTTGGTCATCAGCCAATCCGCGCAGCGCGTAAGGGCGCTCTCCGGAGCCATGCCCGATTCACCCAGCGCATAGGCCGCGATGGCCGTGTCCCAGACCACCGAAAAGCACGGCTGGAAAAAGAAGCCTCGTTCGTCATCCACCAGAAGATTGAAGAACTGCTGCTCGGCTTCCTGGACGTCCGGATGGTCCTTGGGATAGCCCAGCAGATCGAGCGCCATAATCACGTACATCATGGGCGGATAGATGGCCGCCAGACCGTCGGTATAAGGGGTACGCTCCAGAATCCACCGTTCCGCCCGGCGAATCGCCTTGGTGCGCAGGCCGCGGGAACCGTACCGCTCCCAGAACTTCAAAACCTTGTCGGCCTTGAGGAAGAAGTTCCTCCAACTGAAAAATCCCTCGTTGTTGGGGAATTCGAGCGCCACTCCCGGCAGGAACAGCTCCTCGAGCGTGAATCCCGCCGGCACCGGACGCCGTGGATTCATCGCGTGGACCACTGAAAGCGGAATCACGATCGCGCGGGTCCACGACGACATCTCGTAAATGAACCGGCCCAGCAGCATGAACTCGGGCGGGATCATCGGCGCATGGTCGCGCGGATACAGATCGAACAGGCTCAGATTGACTTTGACGTAACTGTTCGCCGCCTGTAATCCTCCCAACGCCAGAATGCGTTCGCGGGCTCGAGTCAGATCCGGGTCGTCGTACGGCAGGCCCGCCAGTTTCAAAGCGGTGTAGGCCTTGACCGTGGCGCTGATTTCAGACGGACCCTCGGCATAGATGTTGAATCCGCCGTCGGGGAGTTGGCGCGCCAGAATGGAGCGAACGGCTTTCTCGATCAGCGGCCGCGTCGGAGGATTCCAGATTCCATCCCGCGGCGGATGACGCCACAGTTCGAGCAGAATGAAATCCGATTCAAGCGTGGTATCCGCGGTGAGATCGCCCCACCAGTAGCCCAGCGCGTGCTGCCGGCCGAGCAGGTACTCGGCGGCCCGGCGCATGGCCCGTGAACACGGCGAAGCCAACGCATCCGCGACTTGAAGGCTGGGACTCATACCCGCGCAATGGCTTGTAACCGTACTGTTCGACCCAGCTCGGAAGGAAGATTGAAGCGCACGTCTTCTTCCTTAATTTCCATCTCTTCCAGTTGGCCAAAACCTGAGCCCCGCAACGACTGGATCAGCTCTTCCACCAGATTCTCCGGCGCGGACGCTCCGGCGGTAACGGCCACGGCTTCCACACCCCGCAACCACTCTGGCCGCACTTCCCCCAGATCATCGATGAGATAGGCAGGCACGCCGGTCTTCTGGCACACTTCGACCAGGCGCCGCGAGTTTGAGCTGTTTTGAGAACCCACCACCAGGAGGAGCTGACACAAAGGCACTACTGCTTTGACGGCAAGTTGCCGGTTCTCGGTTGCATAGCAAATGTCCTGCGCGGCCGGGCCTTGAATCTTCGGAAAACGCTCGCGCAGGCGCTCCACGATATCTTTGGTCTCATCCAGGCTGAGAGTCGTCTGAGTGATGTAGGACACCCGTTCCGGATCTTTCACCACGAGCCGATCGACATCTTCCACGGTGGACACCAGGACCGTGGCTTCGGGCGCCTCACCCAGCGTACCGATCACTTCGTCATGATCCTTGTGGCCGATCAGAACAATGGTGTAGCTCTTTCGGGCGAATTTGACCGCCTCCAAATGCACCTTGGTGACCAGCGGACAGGTGGCGTCGATCACTTGCAGTTCCCGTTCTTTCGCCTGTGCCCGGACGGCCGGGGAAACTCCGTGCGCGCTGAAGATCACCCGGGCGCCCATCGGTACTTCCTCCAGCTCCTCGACGAAGATGGCCCCCGCCTCCCGCAACTCGTCCACAACGTGCTTGTTGTGCACGATTTCCTTGCGAACGTAAATGGGCGCTCCGTAAAGGTCCAGCGCAATCCTGACCACGTCGATCGCACGAACCACGCCAGCGCAGAAACCTCTTGGTCTCAATAGGATAATCTTCTTACCCGGGGCTGTTTGAGGGGCAGTCGCTGGGTTTGCCATAGGGAAATTTCATTATATCAGCTTCTGAGTAACAGCCCGCAAGACGGAGCGCGGCGGCATTGTTACTTGTTTGCAATGAGGGTGCCGCCGCACCCTTTGCGGGCCTGCTTCACAAACCCGGAACATTCAGAAGGCGTGCATTAAAGAAGTTTCATCAGTCGCACGCTTTGCGGGCTAAGCAGGATTAGGTTGGCCGAACAGCGTCCCCCGGCCCAACAACCACTGCGGATCGAAACGGCTCTTGACCGCTCGCATCGCTTCGATTTCGGCCGTGGAATACTGCACTTCAAGGAGATAGGCCTTCCGCTTTCCCAGCCCATGCTCGGCGCCCACGGTGCCCCCCAGGGACACGGCGGCGCGCGCCAGTTCCGTCATCAAGGCCTTCGCCCGCTCGAACTCCGGAGCGGTTTCCGGGAAGACGTTGACGTGTAGGTGCGCATCGCCGATATGCCCGAAAATCACGTACTTTCCTGGAAGCTCCTGGCCCAGCTCCCGGCGATAGATGGCCAGCATCTCTCGGTTTCTTTCGATGGGTACGGCATAATCGGTTCCGATCTTGATGAAACCGGTGCGGCGGATGCGATCGTTGACCCGCTCCGGCAGAGCGTGCCGAAACTGCCGGAACCGTTCCCGATCCGCCGCGGACATGGCAAACCAGGATTGTTCTTCGAGTGCTCCGGCCATGTCGAGATCGGCATCGCCCTCCATCTCGACAATCAGCGCCGCCGCGTGCGGGAGGTCCATCATGGCAAGCGAAGGCCGGTCGAGATATTCGAGCATCCCGAGTCCGGGCGTGGGCCGCCAGCGGTCGACCGCGTCCAGAGCGGCTTCATCGGAGGAAAAGAACACCACGCCTCCCAGCAGTTCGCCCGGAGCCGGAAGCAGGCATAGCTCGGCTTCGGTAACGACGCCTAGTGTCCCTTCGCTGCCGATGAAGAGATCGACAAAGTCCATCCCCGGCTCCAGAGGGTATCCGGCCGAGTGCTTGGTGGTTCGCGGGAAAGCAATGCGAGGGACGTCAAAATCGATGGGTTCGCCGCGGCGGAACTCGCGAATGGTCCCGTCCATGAAGGCGACGCGCAGGGCCCGCACATGCTTCCGGGTCGCCCCGTAGCGGAAGCTGCGCGAGCCGCTGGCATTGTTGGCGATGTTCCCGCCGATCGACGACGTGTTCTCGGTGGGATCGGGCGCGTACAACTGCCCGGCCGCCGCGGCTGCGGCCTGCACGTCCCGAAGTAGCACGCCCGCACCCACGCGCGCCGACCCTTGGGAAATGTCGAGGCGCTTCAGCCGGGAGAGAGAGAGTCCCCATCCGGATTCAGGAGCGGCGCCGCCGGTGAGGCCGGTGAGCGCGCCGATGACGGTCAAGGGAACATTCTCTGCGGATGCTCGGCGCAGTATGGCCGCGACCTCGGTTTCGTTTGCGGGCGTGAAAACTTGCTCGGCTCGCCCTGCATACCCCGAGGCGTCTTTGATTTCGACGGCGGCTTCGTTGATTTCGACGCCTTCAGTTCCTTCAGGCGTCTGGTCCTTGGCGTCAGGCGTCGCGCTTTTTGCGTCCGTTCCGGACTGGCCCCTGGCGTCTGGAGTCCGGCACCCGGCCCCTGGGTTCATACCTCTAGGATGACCGGCATGACCAACGGCCGGCGCGAGGTCTGCTTGGTCAAAAACTTCTTGAGATCGGTCCGGATCTTCTCCTGCATCACACCCAGGTCGCCGCGCTCTTCGGCGGTCGACGATTCGAGCGTCTTGAGGACCACGTGGCGCGTTTCAGCCATCAGGGACGAACTCTCATCGAGCGCCATGAACCCCCGGCTGACGATCTCCGGAAGCCCCTCGCACCGCCCGCTGTTCTTGTTGATGGCGATGATGGCGAGCACGAAGCCGTCCTCCGACAAATGCCGCCGGTCGCGAATGACGAAGTCCTCGACCACTTCGTCAATGGTGCCCGAGTCGATGCAGACGCGGCCGACGGTGACCGGCTCGCCTTTCCTCGCTCCCGCCTCGTCGATCTCCAGCGTTTCCCCGGATTCGAGTATGAAGGTGTGTTCCAGGCCCAGGTGGCTCAAGTGCTGGGCGAGCCTGGCGTGCGTCGCCAGCTGGCGATATTCGCCGTGAATGGGCACGAAGAAGCGAGGCCGCACCAGGTTCAGCACCAGTCGCAGTTCTTCTGCGCTACCGTGGCCGGAGACATGGATGGGCGGATTCATGGTGCCGTAGACCACATCGGCGCCGCGGCGCGACAGGTGATTCATCATCCGGTAAATGGCTTTTTCATTCCCCGGAATGATGCGCGCGCTGAGCGCCACGGTATCGGCCGGCTCGATCGAGAGATGCTTGTGGTTATCGACGGCAACCCGCGACATCGCCGACATGGGTTCGCCCTGGGTCCCGGAGACCACCGCCACAACCTTGCTGGGCGCCATTTGCATGACATCCTGGGGGCGGATGAGAATCCCATTCGGAATGCTGAGTAGTCCCAGGTCATGCGCGATCTCGGTGGTATTCATCATGCTGCGGCCGAGGAACACCACCTTGCGCCCATATTCATTGGCGAAATCGACAATCTGCTGCAAGCGGTGAATGGAGGAGCTGAAACAGGAGATCACCAGGCGCCGCGGCGCGCGCACGAAAAGATCTTCCAGACGAGGCCCCACCGCGCGTTCGCTCTCGGTGTAGCCGGGCCGGTCGACATTGGTCGAGTCCGACATCAGCAGCAACACGCCGCGTTTCCCATATTCGGCGAACGTGTGCAGATCGAAGAGCTGGTTATCGGTGGGAGTGGGGTCCACTTTGTAGTCGCCCGTGTGCATGATCACTCCGAGCGGAGTCGTGATGGCGAGCGCCACGCAGCTCACGATGGAGTGCGTGACGTGAATAAACTCGATCGAGAACGGGCCGAGCACCAGTTTCTCGCCGGGCTTCACCGGCTTTAGCTCCACCTCGTCCTGCATCTCGTGCTCTTCGAGCCGCCGCGCCACCAGCGCGAGCGTGAATGCCGTGCCGTAGACCGGCACGGAAATCTGAGAAAGCAGGAACGGGATCGCGCCGATGTGATCTTCGTGCCCGTGGGTCAGGATCAGGCCGCGGACCTTGGCCGAATTCTGTTCGAGGTAGGTGAAGTCCGGCGTAACGATATCGACACCGAGCAATTCGGCATCGGGGAACATCATGCCGGCGTCTAGGACGATGATGTCGTCTCCGTAACGGACGGCCATGCAGTTCATACCGAACTCGCCCAGGCCGCCGAGCGGTATGATCTGGAGTTTCTTATCTGACATGTATTGAACTTCCAAGGTTAGCAAGCCAGAGGCGGAGGGTGCGCTTGAGGGTTCCGCGGAACGCGGTTCCGTGGCAGTCAAGCAACCTCGCTTTTTAGTAGCCCGCAAAGGGTGCGGCGGCACCCTCAAGCCAGTAATGCTGCCGCCGCGCTCCGTTTTGCGGGCTGTTGCTCATTCGTTCGGAGCGGTCTAACGGCGCTGCGCTTCCATGCGGGTGAGCCGATTGTCCACGTCGACAATCTTGCCTAAAAGCATGTCGAACCGCGTGTCGAACTTGTTCTCCAAGTTGGTCAGGCGCCCCTCGAAGGTGTGCATATGCGCGCCCAGGTCCGTCATGCGGGAATTCAGATCCGTCATGCGGGAATTGTTAATAAGAATTCCGATCAGCACGGTGATGATCGTCGGCACATTGGCAAGCGCCGCGACGAGCATTTGGTTGTGATCCATCGCCTGCTTTGAGTATAACTCTGGCGCATCCATCAGAAGGTCCGGCGCTAAGCTAGAAATTATGAGGCTGCGGGTTTTATCCGGCCTGATCCTATCGGTCGCTGCGTGCCTGCCAAACGCGCTCGGCGGAGCTGCGCCCGGTGAATCTGCGAACGGAGCCGTCGCGAAAAACCCTGTCGATCTCAACGGACGCCCGCGCGATCCGTTCTCATCCGCCGCGCGCGCCCGGGTTTTCCTTTTCCTGCGCACGGACTGTCCCGTAGGGAACCGCTATGCGCCCGAGTTGCAGCGCATCGCAAAACAGTTTTCGGGCCAAGGCGTCGAGTTCTGGCTGGTTTATCCCGACCCGGCGGAAACCCCGGCCGCCATCGAGGATCACGTCTCTCAGTATCATTTCCCCGGCCAGCCGTTGCGCGATCCCGGATTTCAACTGGTGAAACGCGCCCGGGCAACCGTCGCGCCCGAGGCGGCGGTGTTCGATTCGAGCGGACGGCTACGGTATCACGGCCGTATCGACGATCGATGGGTGGATCTGGGCCAGGCCCACCCCTCCGCGCAAACCCACGATCTAGAGGACGCGATCGCCGCCGTGCTGGCCGGCAAACCGGTGTCCCGGCCGGAGACGCGAGCAGTCGGATGCTTCTTGACCGATCTTCAATGACGGCTGCCCGGGGGACGGCGGGGATCATGCTTGCGGCCAGTCTGGTACCGTTCCTACTAACACTATTGGCGGCACAGACGACCTCCGGCCCCACTTTCGCCCGCGACATCGCGCCGATTGTTCTGGCGAATTGCGCTCCCTGCCACCGCCCAGGCGAAGCTGGGCCGTTTTCGTTCCTCACTTACGAAGACGTGAAGAAGCACGCCCGTCAGATCGCATCGGTCACCGCGCGCCGCTACATGCCGCCGTGGCTGCCCGACCAGGGGCACGGGAATTTCACGGATGAACGGCGGCTGAGCGACGACCAGATCCGGGTGATCGGCGAGTGGGCGGCCCACGGAGCGCCCCAGGGCCCGGCGTCCGAAACGCCGCCGGCGCCCCGGTTCACCGAAGGCTGGCAACTGGGGCCGCCGGATTTGATCGTCGAGGCCGAGCATTCCTTTACGGTCCCGGCGTCGGGTCCGGACGTGTATTGGAACTTCATCCTCACTTTTGAGGATCCCGCCCGCACAACGGAGCCCCGCTCGGGGGAGACGCTTAGAGTTCCTGCTAGTTTGGAGGGCCTCGCTGGCCCTGTGCGGGCTCCTGAGATCAAGACCACGCGGTACGTGAAGGCGATCGAGATTCGCCCGAGCGAGAAGCGCATTGTGCATCACGCCAACGTGTACATCGACCGCGCGAGAACGGCCCGGAGGCAGGAAATCGCCAAAGGTGAGGGATTCCCCGGCATGGATCCGGTGATCGAACGCACCGCTTTCGATCCCGACGACGGCCACTTCCTGTTCTGGAAGCCCGGCGGCGCCGCCTACGTCGAGCCGGATGGCATGTCGTGGCGGCTCGATCCTGGAAACGACCTGGTGTTGAACGTGCATGTCCAGCCCTCCGGGAAACCGGAAGAAGTGCGCCCCTCGATCGGACTCTATTTCACGGATGAACCGCCGGATTCGTTTCCGATGCTGGTTCAACTGGAGCACGATGGCGCGCTCGACATTCCCGCGGGCGATCGCGATTTTCTGGTCTCCGACGATTTCCTTCTGCCGCTCGATGCGGAAATCCTGGCGGTGTATCCGCACGCCCATTATCTGGGGCGGCTTCTGGAAGGTTATGCGACGCTCCCCGGCGGCGAACGCAAATGGCTGATTCGCATCCCTGCCTGGGACCCGAATTGGCAGGCGGTCTACCACTACCGGCAGCCGGTATTCCTGCCGAAGGGTTCGGTCATCTCGATGCGTTATCACTACGACAATTCGGCGGCGAATCCCAGGAATCCGCACCGCCCTCCGCAGCGCGTGGTGGGCGGCAACCAGTCGACCGATGAGATGGGTCACTTGTGGCTGCAAGTCCTTCCGGATGGGAAGGCCGACCGCCGCAGAGAGCTGCAGGAGGCGGCCCTGCGTCATCGGCTCGAGAAGTATCCCGGCGATTTTGCGCCGCATCGCTCGCTGGGCGCCGTCATGCTGGCCCGGCTGGAAGCTCCCGGGGCGGCGGCCGCGCTCCTGGACGCGGTCCGGCTGAATCCGCAGGACCCCGAGGCTCGCAACTTGCTGGGCGCGGCGTTGAGCGCAACCGGAAGAACCGGAGAGGCGGTGGAACAATTCCGTCGCGCGCTCGCCTTGCGGACCGACTATCCGAACGCGCGGCTGAATCTGGCGAATGCCCTGATCAAGACCGGGCAGCTTGACGAAGCGATCGCGAATCTCCATCAGCTCGCGGCCGCCGGGCCCGGCGACGGCTTGGTCAGGGATCGGCTGGCGCAGGCGCTCGCGGCCCAGGGCAAGGTCCTATCGTCGAAGGGCCAGTGGGGGGACGCTGAGGCGTGCTATCGCGAGCTCTTGACCGTTACCGGCGGAGATGCGGGTGCTGAAAACCGCGTCGCGCTGGCGGAGACGCTGGCGCACCAGGGGAAGCTTGCCGAAGCGCTGGCGGAGTACGACAAGGCGCTCTCGATCGACTCTTCGAATGAAGACGCACGGGCGGCACGAGAGTTGGTGGTACGGCGCTTGGCGGCGCAATCCGGCGCGCGGAATTGATCGCAAGAGCAGCAAGTCGTAGCCGGGAGAAAAAGAGATCGCCTGCTAAGATCGTTAGAGAATCGCACGCGGGCGCGTAGCTCAGGTGGATAGAGCATCAGCCTTCTAAGCTGAGGGTCGCAGGTTCGAGTCCTGCCGCGCCTAC
>Ga0209415_10003604_pt1 | contig 28789 bp, 26 predicted proteins | sample PeaSoiSIISIP2007_FD_187696 | JGI IMG/M metagenome (GOLD analysis project Ga0209415, IMG submission 187696) | Peat soil microbial communities from Weissenstadt, Germany - SII-SIP-2007 (SPAdes) (version 2) | ecosystem: Environmental > Terrestrial > Soil > Wetlands > Peat | place: Germany...
GGGGTGAAGGGATCGGAAGGCAGTGCCGAGCAAGAGCAAGCAGTTGGTGCGCCGCTTATCGGAACTTATCGAGGTCGCGGAACAGCTCTGCACTGTTCTCCGGCGCTATAACAAGGCGAGCGCCAGTGTCGCCACGCTCGTCGATCAGGATACCCACCTGGTTCTGGCACTTGAAAGCCTCGAAGGGCCGGTGCGCCGTAGCGAGGTGACCGAAGCCCTCGAGGAGTTCGAGGCTGCTCGCCACCGCGTCCGGTTGGCGATGTTCGCCTTGGCCAAGGAGCAAGAGTCAAGCTTCAGCGACGTAGCCCGAGCCCTCGGCATCTCGCGCCAGCTCGCATCTCGACTGGCGGCCGAGGCGGAGGAAACACAGCACTAAAAGGTGCCTCCTGGTTCTCGGGCCACGTCTCGACGCGTCCGACAGTTCGTCATCAGCTCACCTGCGGCGAGTATTGGGACCGCCAGACAGTGGGGGCACAGCCTGGCGGTCCCCGCCTCGCTCTGAGCAGCTTGAACTCAGCACGTGCACAAGTTCCCAACTCGTCAACGATGCCTCGGCACCGGTCTCGGTGTCATCATCAAGAATGATGAGCACCTCCGTCTGTCTCCCTGGCTCGCATGACTGCCACCATGGTAAATCGGCTGTCATCCGTCGGCTCGTCGACGCCGACAGACGTGTGAGTGTTGTGACGATTACGATTGCAGCCAATGTCTGACTCAGCGCAACGCCATGGAGGCCCCGATGGCGGTCGCCGTCCAGCTTGATTTCGAGGGTGCCACGCTCGAACAGTACGACGAGATCAACGAGAGGATTGGACTCCTACCCGGAGGTCCCGCCTCGGCGCAGGAACTCTTTCACTGGGTAATGAAGACCGACGACGGATTTCGCGTTGTTGATGTGTGGGAATCACGGGAGGCCTTCGAGAGGTTCGAGCGGGAAAAGCTCACTCCAACCTACGAAGAGGTCGGCATTCGCCATCCGCCCGAGATCCAGTTCTTCGAGGTCCACAACTATTTCCCCGGTGGAAGGTGGAGGGCCTGACCAACGGTCGGGTGCAGAACAACGTTCTCAGGCTGTCGCTTCCGCCGCGCTGAGTTCAACTCCCGCCGCCACCTGCATCGGCACCGGACCGTTCGCCGTGTGCTTGGACGGCGCGCCGCAAGAGTGTCTTCAAGATGTCAGCGGTTTGCGCCCTGATCTCGGTGGGGGACTGGTCGAAGTCGATCATGAGCGCCTGGGTGGTGAAGGCCGAGAAGTAGAGGGCGAACGCCAACACCAGATCGTGCGGAGGCTCACCAGTGCCACCTGCCTTCTCCCAAGCCAGGGTCGCCAGGAACTGCACCCCTCGAGTTCGGGAGTCGTGCCGCAGAGCGTCTATCTCGGAGAGCATCGTAGATGCGTTGTGGCTCGGGGCGTGCATGTCCCAGAACGCCTCGCCGAAGATCTCGGCGCTTCGGGTGTGGGTCGTGAGCGCAACGCCCTCGATCCAGCCGTCGAGGTCGTCGGTAGGTGAGGGCAGGCCGTCGATGGGTTTGCGCCCGCAGGCCTCGCACATGTCCTTCACCGTGGCCACGATCAATTGGTCGTGGCTGGCATAGTGGCGGAAGATGGTGCGGGGGCTCACGCCCGACACGTGGGCGATCTCATCGACCGTGGCGTCAAGACCTCGACGGGCGACGACCTCCATGGCGGCTGCCTGATGCGAAGCCGAGTGAGCTGTCGCTGCTCTTCAGGGAGCGAAGGAGGAGATGGCCCCTCAGGCTTGTCCAGCACGACCTCCCGCTGCATGGTTGATCGCGCTCTCAGCTTCGTCATAGAGACTCTCAAACTTGCTTCGCAAAGTAATCCGATCGATCTCGAACAGGTCTAATCCTGCGGCTCGATCGACCGGGACCTCGTCCGGGGTCTGCGCCGTGTCCATAGTCATCAACGCTCCCCCTCTTGATAGACCAGCGGCCAGACGAGGCACGCCCAGGCAGTGAAGTGACCGGGCCTCGAGATGGGCCAGCCACGAGTCAAACGCAACGTACCCGATGCCGGGGCGGTTGTCAACAGGTATGGACAAGTGTCATGGCCTGTAGACAGGCGCCCCAGCTGAACCGGATCATTCTCGGAGAGAACAGCCAGCCGGCGAGAAGCCACTCTGACCGTGCTGCAACTAACCTTGGTCCACCATCACTTGCCCAACGAAAGACAGGCTTTCCAGTTGGTATCCCAGAAGCGTGAGCACTTGGTCCGCCAGATCTCCGCCCTTACTCAGGCCACCAACAATCTGGAAGCTGTGCTGGTGCGTTACAAGCGAGCCATCAACAACCTCGCCGCGCACGTCGAGGAGGGTGATTCCGTGCTCGAAGCCTTCGACAAGCTAGACGGAGCCATGCTGCGACAGCGCGAGCTTACAGAGACGGTCGACGAGTTCGCAGCGGCCCGTCATCAGGTCCGGCTGGCAGTGTTCGCTCTGGCAGTCGCACAGGGCGCAAGCCTGAGCGAACTCGGACGACGACTGGGCATTTCACGTCAACTCGCCTCTCGTCTGGCCGCTGAAGCGGAGGACCAGAAGGCGTAGGCAGGGCCTCGGAGTCGCCGGCCGCCGATATGGACCAAGCCGAGCCGAGACTCCCGGGCGTCAACGGCTTGCAAGCGTTAGTAGACCGAGGGAGGCCGGGACACGGGCATGCCATCGGCGTCATGACGACCGATTCGTCTGGGGCGCTACCCGTGTTCCGCCAGTCCCTCTGGGTACTTCCGAATGCGATGGAGGTGCACCACACCCCCGGAGTAACCCGGTCGCCACGGTATGCCTGAAGGACGGAGCCTGTCTATGGGCTGCACCAGGTTCGGGCTTTCCGACTCATTGAAAATGGTGGTCCCTCGAGGACCTGCAATGCAATAGGAATATGGGCGGGGCCTACGGCCCCGCCCATATTCCGGAGGCCACCGCCTCCTCGCGTCGCGAGCGTCCGGTCCTTACAGCGTCGCAGTGCTCGGACGGGTTCATGCCCGCAATGGCGAATTGTCGCAGGCAGGCTCGGACCGGTGGGGGCGAGGCCAGGGCGACCTCACCCCCACGCGGTTCGCTGTTCCAGCTGTTCCTACCTGCTTGCTGCCGCCTGCCTACAGGGTTGCGGTGCTCGTCACCGTGTCAAGACCCGAGGTCAGGACGGTGAGGCCACTTGCACCGAAGTCCGTGCCGAACGAGCCGCTCGTGCCGGGACCGGTGTCGGTACCGAGGCAGGCGAGGACCGTGGCCGTCTTGGTGTCGTACTGGCCCGTGACCTGGCCGCTGATCTGGAAGCCAACTTCGGAGACAGGCGTCGTGCCACACGGTGCGCCGACGACCTCGACCGAAGCCTTGGACTTGAAGGTGTCCCCGCCCCCGTTGATCGTGAACCCGATGGTCTTGAGGTCTTTCTTCAAGCTGCCGCCGGCGGAGATGAACGCCGCCCACGTTCCCGTCGAGTACACACCCTTGGAAATCTTGGTGTTCTTACCGTTGGGGATGGTCAGTGTGGGAGTCGTACCCGAACCGCCGCCTGCGCAGCTGAAGGTTCCGCCGGTTACGGTGGTGTTGTTCCCGCCCTTCTTCAGGGAGGTGGTGGCACCGTTCGTCGACAGACCGACGCTCCCGAAGGTGACGGTCCCGGAGAGACCCGAACAGACGATCGGGTTGGGCGGCGGCTTCTTGGCGAATGCCGCCGATGACGTGATGGCCAAAGTGCCGGCCGGTAGGGCGAGTGCGAGTACGCCCATCAGGATCTTGCGGCGCATCGATGCTGCTCCTTTCATCGTGCTACTGAACATCCATAGATACATTTAGCGACGCGAAGACACGGTCCCGATCTTCGGCAAGGCTGAGCGGGCAACCTGGAAGGCGCTTCCCGGCGGGCAGCGGCAGGTGCTCAGACGAGCGTGGCTTCAGCGCAAAGCAGAAGAAACCGTCACCCCCTTCCCCCAACGGCGGGACTGCGGTCACCATAAGACGACCTGTGTGCCGCGACATCGTCACTTTTGAGGAATTCACGTCGGCCCTTGTTCTGTGGGAATTTGCTCTCGCGCCGCTCGTGCCTGTCCGGTGACCGACAGACGACCTTGGGTGATCATCGACCGAAATCGTGGCCGTACATTGACCGCGCGTGGTCGATCGCGGCTCGAGAGATCGCAGGGAATAGCGCCTTCGTCCGACGGACGGTGATCGTGGGGGCCGTTGCTCAGAAGGCGGTGGTCGGCCCTATGAAGTCCATCCGCTGCCCGTTGATCCACTGGTCCCAGACGATCAAGTTCCCGCTCGGGGAGGAGTCGTTCATGATCGCCGCGCTCCCCGGGTCATCGCCGTAGCCCGGACCCATCACCACTTGGGCCTGCGACGGTTGACAACCGCCGGTGACCGACGTGCAGGGGACCTCGATCGTGGCGTAGGTGTCGAGCCCGTTGTATTGCCCCAGAGAGGCCAGGAGATCGAACCCGTACCCGTTGGTGGGGTCGACCACGAACGCCGGGTTCTCCAGGAACGGCCTCGACCCCTCGTTCGGGTTCACCGATGCCACCTGCGAGTAGGTGAGCATCGTCGTGGGGGACCCGACGAGCGACGACGCATCGGCACTGAGTTGTTGCACCTGGATGATGCCGGGGACCACCCCCGACTCCAAGCTGTAGAACGCCCACACCGAGCCGTCGCTGGGGTTGACGAAGAGTTGCGGGTCGTAGAGCGACACGCCCGACCCGCACACTTCGACCGAATTCACCGGCTGGAACGTGATCCCGTCCGGCGAGGTCGCCTCGCCGATGCACAACGCGTTGCTCCCCGTCGGCGATGCCGCGAAGAGCATCACATACTGGCCGTCGATGAATCGGACCGTGGGGGCGAAAAGATGGTCTTCGCCTCCGTACCATGACGGAGGCGTCGGCAGCGCGTCATGCAGGTTCCCGTACGTGTCGTTGGTCACGTTGACCGAGTAGCTCGGGATGTTGTAGCTCAGACCATTGATGGAACAACCCTGAAAGACGTAGCAGTCGGTGGTGTAGACCTCGGCCATGGTGGGGGAGAGGGATGCGATGGTCGGATCGGCGAGGTCATAGCCGGGCTCCAAGGGGGCGATGTTGGGTGAGCCCGGACCGACGAGGCAACAGCTCACTGCACCGGGACTGACAGACCCCTCGATGATCGTCCCGACGATCACCGCGTTCTTGATTCCTTTCGGCGAGCCGCATCCCGCCGAGATGCCGCCCAGGATCTGGAAGACCGCCAACGATCCCTTCGGGCCCGCGTCGCCGAACGATCCGCTCACGCTGGAGGAGTCGCCGCTTCCGGGCATCGCCAGCCCCTGACCACCCACACTGTCGACGAAGTCGGCTCCGCTGTAGGTCACGGTGCTCGGACTGAACTTCGCCTTGCCGCTATAAGTGGTGCCCCCGATCACCCCGTTGACCGATCCCTTGAGGGTCGTCTTGAGCGTCGCCGAGGTGAGGACAGCGGACGGTCCCGCGCAGATGAGCGGGCTGCTGGCGAAGGAACCCTTGATCTTTCCGCCGGAAACGCTGACTGCGGTGTCCGTCGTGGTGCAGCTCAACGTCGTGCCCGAGATCTTCGATGGACCGGTGCCACCCCCGGAGGTCTTCAAGGCGGGCGAGAAGGAGATCTTGCCGAGGAAGCTGCACGTCACCGAGCCGGGAGCCGCGCCGATGAATTTGTTGCTCTTGGCCGAAACCGGAGACGCAAAGAATCCAACCGATCCCAGGGTGACAAGCATCACCGCCGTGGCCAGTGGCCATCGCCGCATCGTGAACCCCGCCATTCACCGTGTCCCCCCAGGTCGGGAGACTTCGCCGCCCTGTATATGCCGAGCGGCGGGCTCTCACATCGTCAATCCTGACGAAATTGCAGTGTCGACCTGGACCGGTGCCGAGCCGTTCCTCGTGCGGCTCAGCTCGCGGTCGCCACGGAGAAGCCCCCGACGCCCTGGCCCTGCACGGCGTTTCCGGTGTCGAGATAGAAGGTGTAGAGCGGACTGCCGTTCTCGGTGACCTGCTCGACCCGGTGCCGCCCGATCTTGACCCTCATCAACCCGAGGCCCGCCGCGCCCAGCGGGATCTTCTTCCCTTTGGGCATGAGAAGCGGTGGCCAGATGACGAGGCATTGTCCGGTGCACGCACTCGGGGAGGTGTAGAGACTCAGGTCCGTCGTCGTCGCCAGGACCTCGCCGAAGGGGGCGCGGTTCGCGACCTCCACCACCACGGCTGACTTGCTCTTCTTCGTGCCGTGGGCCAGGGCTGCCTGCGCCGGGATCACCGTGATGGCCAACGCGGTCACTCCCAGTGCCGCCAAAGCCCTGCGCCACGAAGGGTGCTCCCTAACTTCTCGTCGATTTCGCCGATTCGGCAACGCCCGACCTCCGTCCGGGGACGCGCCCGTTCCCCTCCTCGCCGGATACGGCCGGTGGACCTCATTTGCTCATGGACGGACGATGTTGCCGGGACTCGATATCACGTCAATGCCGGGAGGAACGCTTTCGGTCGGTGCGTCGCGCCTTGCGCTTCTTGGCTTTCGATGTTCCTGACTTCGATCTGCTCTGGGCCGCTACGGCGGCGCGTATCCGCTCCCGCTCCCGTTCTCGCTCCTGCTCGCGTTGCAGCTCCTCGACTGCAGGTGGTCGGGGCCGCACTGCGGCGATCAGAAGGGCGCTGAGCCCGCCCACGTCGATGGCCCACCACGCCAACCAACCGAGGTGCCACTGCGCGCAAATCGTGGTCCCGACCGCGGCGGCAACGGCGATGCCGAATCGCCGACTGCTGCACCGGGCCGCCACCACCAGTCCGACGGCCAAAGCCGGCCAGACGTAATAGGCGGTCATGACCGATTCGGTGTAGGTGCGCAACGACAGGACCAGCGCGGCTGTCCAGACGAGCATCTCCGGCCGATCCCGCCACCGCCGTGCCCACCATCCCAAGCCGGCCGCGACGACGAGAGCAACGACGCGCGGTGGCCCACCCCCGACGGTGGTAGTGCCTCCCTTGCCGCCCAACTTCGGGGCCAAGGACGTCCACGGGGTCTGGTGATTGTTGCTCACGTACGGGTACGTGGGTTGGGCCACGAGGTCATGGAAGGCGGTGTGGAACTCCGTCGCCATCGGACCGACGGTGACCACAGCCGCAGGGCCGATCCCCCTCAGGACGAGTCCGAGGGCCCGTTCCCTGCCTCCGACGACAAGCAGGAGCGGGAACATCACTACCACCAGCGGTTGCACCGCAACCGCTGCACCGAAGAGCCAGCCGGCGCCGGTGAACCGCCCGTCCAGGGCGAAGATGAGGGCGTAGACGGCCAAGGCGACCGAGACGGCATCCTCGGGATGACCGAACGAGACCACCACAGGCCACAACACCACGATTTCGGCCAGGGTGAGGACGGCGCGGCGCGATCGCGTCACCTGCAGCCGTTCGGCCAGTGCGTCGAAGGCGAAGAGAGCCGCGCACGACAGGATCAACGAGTAGGGCCCGGTAAACACGAACCACTGCGGTTGGATGGCGTAGATGTCGGTATGGTTCGTGGTCGGACTGACGGTCCCGGCCGGCCAGATTCGTGTGGTGTGGGTCACCAAGTAGTGCATCTGCGTCACCACGTGATGGTTCTTCATGATCTCGACGAACGTGGTATGGAACACGTTGCTCAGTGCACCGAGAGGGACGAGCGCCACCAAGAAGCCGGGAAAGGTGATGAACGCCGTGTCGCGCTGGTAGATGGCGCTCACATGTCCATGGGCCAGCGCGACCGAGGCGCGGTAGGTGTCGGTCAGGTCCGCGGGTGAGATCCACAAAGAAGGTGTGTGGCGGACCAGCGATCCCCACCGGAAGAAGAAGGCCGAGCCCAGGCCCACGTACACGACCGAGACGAGGATCGGCCACATCCTGCGATAAAGGCGCTCGATCACCGGGTTGTCGGTGCCGGTGCTCGTCGTCGTCCGGGTCGGCACAGGATCGATAGCCTGCCATGCACCGGCGACCCTCGCCTCGTGGTCTTCGCGACAGGTACCTCGACCCTATGGCGTCAGAGATGGACGAGCCGACGGTGCGTGACTCGCTGACAGCGGAGCGCCGAGCCACCGTCGCCCGCATCCAAGCGATGACAACCGATTTCGAAGCGATCGTCGCCGCCACGGCGGATTCGAACATCGACGACGAGCACGACCCCGAGGGTGCCACCGTCGCGTTCGAGCGGGCGCAGGTCGCCGCCTTGCTGGCCGAAGGCCGCGCCTACCTCGAGGACCTGGACCGAGCGCTCGCTCGGCTGGACGTCGGTACCTACTGGCGCTGCGAACGCTGCGACGGGCCGATCACCGCCGAGCGACTGGCGGCCCGACCCGCGGCCCCGACGTGCATCGGCTGCGCCGGATCTCGGTACCCGACGCGGCCCGGGGTCAGGCCGGCGGCCCGGCCGTGAGCTGTACCGAGGCGGTGTGGCTCGTTCCCTGGCCGTCCACCCAGCCGACGGTCACGGTGTCGCCCGGCTTGTGGGCGAGCAGCGCGTTCGTCAGGTCCTGAGCCGATGCGATCGTCGTACCGTTGATCGACACGATCGTGTCGCCCGTCCCGATCCCGGCGTTGTCCGCCGCGCTCCCGGACTGCACGCCCTGGACATACGCGCCCGAGACACCCGAGCCGTTCCCCGATCCACCGAAGAAGCCCTGACCGGACTGCGATCCGTCGGACACGTCCACGCCGAGCAGGGCGCGGGGCCCGATCTGGACGGTGGAGCTGGCCTGGTTGTTCTTGATCTGGTCCGCGAGCGAGATGGCGTGGTCGACGGTGATGGCATAGCCCTGATTGGTGCCGGTGCCGTTGGTCTCCGCCGCAGCCGTGTTCATGCCGATGACCTTGCCCGACGTGTTCACGAGGGCGCCGCCGGAGTCACCGGGCTGGATGTTGGCGTCGGTTTCGATCAGCCCGTTTAGCGTCTCCGACAGGGTGCCCGAGTCGCCGGCCGTGATGGTTTGGTTGAGCGCCGTGATCGTGCCACCCACCGCGCTGGGGGTTCCACCCGTGCCGCCCGCGTTGCCGACGGCGACCACGGGTTGGCCGACGCTGAGATTCGGCGACTTGGCGAGCGAGACGGTCTTCAGCCCTGACGCGTTCTTCAGCTGGAGCAGCGCCACGTCGTCGGTGACCGAGTAGCCGAGCACGGTGGCCGAGTACGTCCGACCGTTTCCGACGTCTTGGACGTTGATCGTGGTGGCGTTCTCGATGACGTGGTTGTTCGTGAGCACGAGACCCGAGGAGCTCAGCACCATGCCGGTGCCCGCGGCTGCTCCGCCCTGGGCCAACGTGGTGTCGATGTCCACCAGAGCCGGGTCGACCTGCGACGCGATGGCCGAAGTGTTCACCCCGGCAGGCGAGGGGCTTGTGCCCGTCGAACCCGACGCGCCCGATCCAGTGGATCCCGTTCCGAAGCCCGAGCCAGACGAGCCCGACGGCGGGATCGTGCCGAGAGAACTGCCCGACAACGGCTCCACGGCGTGTTCCACCACCGCCCCGACCACGCCCGACGCGGCCACCAAGACCACCGCCGCGATCGCCGCGATACCCCAGTTCCCGACCTTGTGCTTGCGGGGCGGCGCGTAGAAGGGGTGACCGCCGTGGGGGTAGTAGCCGCCGTAGGGGTATTGGGGGACTCCGCCCGGGGGGGTCGACCCCGGGACCCAGTAGCCGCCCGGGACACCGGCCCCCGCGCCACCCGACACCCAGGGAGGAGGGGGAGGGGGTGATAGCGGGGGAGGCGCGGCCGATCCTGGGGCCGGGTCCGATCCTGTGAGGAACAACTCCGACGTCGGCGCGCCGCTTGCCGGGATCTCGGTGGTGGGGTGCTCCGGTGCCGACGAAGCCGCCCGGTCCTCTGACCAGCCCCGTTGCTCGTTGTTCTCAGCGTCGTCGTTCACGGTGCTCCTGCCTCGAAAGTAGGTCTGCGATCGATGTTTCCATCGCTCCAAGGTGACGACACCATCATCGGGTACCAACCTGTACGCCAGCTTGGAGATTCCTTTCGATCGGCCGTGTGTCGGACGAGCCCCCGGGGAACCCCCCTACCCTGGGGAAGTGGCGCCTGGACGAGACATCGATGCGGTGGTCTTCGACGTGGGAGGCGTACTGGTCGATTGGGACCCCCGCTACCTCTACCGGACCCTGATCCCCGACGAACAGGAGATGGAGCGGTTCCTGGCCGAGGTGTGCAGCCTGGAGTGGCACGCCCAGCACGATCTCGGCGCATCGTACGAGGACACCATTCCCGCGTTGATCACCGACCATCCTCTATGGGCCGACGAGGTCCGGGCGTGGAGCGACCGCTTCGTCGAGATGTACGGGGGCATCTTCGAGGGAACGGTGGAGCTTCTGGGCCAGCTACGCCAACGACACGTCCCGCTGTTCGCGTCGACGAATTGGGGAGCCGAGAGCTGGGAGCTCGTCAAGGCTCGCTACCCATTCCTCAGGTGGTTCGACGGCGCTCTGGTCTCGGGGAAGGTCGGCATCGCAAAACCCGATCCCGCCTTCTTCGAACTGCTCACCGAGACCTTCGGGCTCGTACCGGAGGCGACCCTCTACATCGAGGACAACCTGGTGAACCTCGAGGCGGCGGCACGGCAAGGATTTGTCACCCATCTCTTCGTCTCGCCCGAGGCACTCCGTGCCGAGCTCGATGGCCGCGGACTCCTCGACGTGCACCAGCCCTGACCCGTCACGGCGTCAGACGTCCGTGGTCGCCGGGACAGCCCGGCTCACGTCCACCGCCACATCGAGACGGTGCGAACCTCCTCCTCCTTCCACCGAACCTCGCAGCGGGGACACGTCCCAGTAGTCGCGTCCCCACGCGGTGGTGATGTAGGACTCCGCCACGAATTGGTCGTTGGTCGGATCGACGTCGACCCAGCCCCAACCGGGGAGGTACGCCGAGGCCCAGGCGTGCGACGCATCGGCGCCGACGAGGCGCTCCTGGCCCGGAGGCGCCACCGTCTCGATGTAGCCGCTCACATATCGCGCCGCCAGACCCAGGGAGCGCAGGCATCCGATCATCAGATGGGCGAAGTCTTGGCACACTCCACGCCTCTGGTCGAGCACCTCGAGTAGGGGGGTCGAGATCGAGGTGAAGCCGGGCTCGTACACGAACTCGCGGTGGATCCGGCCCGTCAGGTCGAAGACCGCCTCGACGAAGGGGCGTCCGGCGGGGAACGACTGCTCGGCGTACTGGGCCAAGGCCGTGGAGGTGGGAATGAGGCGCGAAGGCGCCCGACAGCGCCGCGCGTCACGGGCGGCGGGCTGCCGGTCAATCTCGAGCAACGTCCGCACCGATTCCCAGGGTGGGCCCGGTGGTGGCGCGGGTGACGGCCAGACCCGCACCTCGCTGGTGGCGGTCACCGCCATCCGCTGGAATCCGCCCTGCACGACGAACGTCGCCACGCTGTTGCCGAACGGGTCGACAGATTCGAAACGCGTGCTGGGGGCGGGGACGACCTCGAGTTCGTGCGCGGTGCACACCTGGTGGTCGGCGTGTCGGGGACGAAGATGGGCCTCGTTGTAGGACTGTTCGACCGGCGCCTCGTACTCATAGGTCGTGGTGTGGATGACGCGATAGACGCGCTCTTCGGCCACGCCTGCGATTTTGCCCGGGGTCGACCGTTCGCCGGGGGATCCGAGGATGGAGACGCGGTACCCGGGTCGGTCGGCCGGGGCCTCCCGGCTGATCCCCGCCACAGGCGGGCCGATGGCGGGAGAGAAGAAGGTGGCCTCGATGTGGTCGTTGAGATTGCCGATGGCGGGTTCGAGCTCGGCCAGGAACGCCCGGAGGCTCGCCGGCGTGGGTGACGCAACCGGCGCGTCGGCCACCAGGACCGCGGTGTCGGTGCAGGCCGCGAGGATCCGCTCATTGTGGGGAAGGCCCTTCACGAGATCCCGCAGCTCGCTCAAACACGCGCACACCGCACGGGGAAACGCCTCGTCCTGGAGCAGGAACCTCAACGTGGAGGCGGCATCAGGTCGCGCCGGCATGGCACGACGGAACGGCTGATACGACGCGAGCGATCGCAGCAATGCCATCTGAAGGACTTCGCCGTAGACCTCACGGCTCGGATCGGGGATGGCGCTGTCGGCACGCACCGCCAGCACCCGGCACGTCATCTCGGCTCGTTCGAAATGTTGGCCCATCCGGAAGAAGGCCATTGCCTCGTCGCGCCGCATCGTCCCTTGCATCACCCCGTTGATGCGCTGAACCTCGTCGACGACCCGCCGGAGCCAGCGCACGCGCCTGTCGCGCGGTCCGACGTTGGTGGCGGCGGGGTTGAGCGAGATCCACAACTCGTTGCAGAGCTCCCACACCTCTCGGGGAACGACCGGGCGGGCCCGACGCAGGTTGTCCCGGGCGCCGGCGACCGACGCCAGGATCGACGAGGGATTGTCCCGGTCGGTCAGGACGTAGGCGACAACCCGCCCTTCGACCGTTCGCGCCAGATCAGAGCCGGGGGGGCCCAGGCCCGGTTGGCTGCACCGCTCGCGAAAGGCGGCCATCGTGCCGGCGATCTCGACCAGAGGCGCCCACCCGACGTCCTCACCGACAGGCAGGTCGATGTGGGTCTCGCCGTGGACCTGCACGATCCTGGCCGTGTCCTCGGCACGCTCGAGATAGCGACCGGCCCAATAGACCGCCTCAGCCATCCGTGCCAACAGCATCACTCGCTCCTCTCCAGGTGGTAGGGGAAGTCCTTCGTTGTCGCGTCCTATTGGGCCAGCTCCCACGCTTCGAATCGACTGGTCCACTCGGACTCGAACACCGGCAATCCGGGCTCGTCTGTCGGAGCCGGGGAGGCGTTGTCGCGACCATCGGGAGACGCGCCGTCGTGGTCATCGGGAACGACCGGCTCGTCGCCATCGGCGAGGGTGGCGTCCACGATCCAGGTGTCCTTGCTGCCCCCTCCTTGAGACGAGTTCACGATGAGTGAGCCCGCGTTCCGGGCCACCCGTGTGAGCCCGCCCGAGGTGACATAGGCCCCCTCGGGTCCGAGTAGGGCGAAGGGTCGGAGGTCGACATGACGGGGAACCACGTCTCCGTCGCACAGTGTCGGCATGGTGGAAAGGGACAACACCGGTTGCGCCACCCAGTTCGGCGGGAACTGTTCGATTCGCTGCGCCACGAGGGCCAGCGCGTCGGCGCCCGCCGTCGGGCCGATCACCACCCCATAGCCGCCCGACTCGTTGGCAGGCTTCACGACCAGAGCGTCGAGATGCCCGAGCACATACTGGCAGTCACCGGGGTCGCCACATCTCCACGTGGGCACATTGGGGAGAAGCGGGTCCTCGGACAGGAAGTACCTGATGATCTCCGGGACAAAGGCATACACCGCCTTGTCGTCGGCGATTCCGGCCCCCGGCGCGCTCACCACCGCCACGTGGCCCTTTCGCCAGGCCCGCATGAGGCCGGGAACACCCACATACGAGTCCCGCCTGAACACTTCGGGGTCCAGGAACAGCTCGTCGACACGTCGGTAGATCACATCCACGCGTTCGAGCCCTCCGACCGTGCGCATGTACACCATGTCGTCCTCGAGGACGACGAGATCGCTGCCCTCTACGAGCTCGATGCCGAGCTGCTGGGCCAGAAAGGCATGCTCGAAGTACGCGGCATTGTGCACACCGGGGGTCAGGACGACCATGGTCGGCTCGTCTTGCCTCGGAGACACCGACGACAGGAGCGAGCTGAGGCGACCGACATATGAATCGACCGGCTCGATGCTGTAGGAGCGGAAGAGCTCGGGAAAGACGCGCTTGGCCACCATCCGGTTCTCGAGCAGGTACGACACACCCGAAGGGATTCGCAGGTTGTCCTCGAGCACGTAGAAGGTTCCGTCCTCTCCTCGCACGAGGTCGCTCCCACAGATGTGTGCCCAGATCCCGCCGGGCGGGTCGACTCCCATGCATTCGGGCCGGAAGTTGGGCGAGCCCGAGACGAGCTCGGACGGGACGACCCCTGACCGCACGGCCCGCTGGTCGTGGTACATGTCGTCGATGAAGAGGTTGAGGGCCCGTAGCCGTTGGATAAGACCCTTACGCACGCGGCCCCACTCCGAGGTGGACAATACGCGGGGTATGACGTCGAAAGGCCAAGGTCGATCGAGTACTGCGTCCCCGTCGTAGGTCTGGAACGTCACGCCGATGCTGCGGATCTCGCGGTCAGCCGCCTGTTGCCTCTCGACCAGCGCTTCGAGACCCAGCTTGGTCAGGTGACGCCAGAGCCCCTGTGCGGTGGGCCGCGGCGGACCACCCGGCTCGACGAGCTCGTCGTAGCCCGGCCCCGGTTGATAGGAGGACAGCATCTGGACCTTCCGGCCTTCGTGGCACGTGACGTCTTGAGGCGGTACACGTCGAGCGTACGAGCCCGCGGTGAACGGCATGGGTCCTGACGATGACGGCTCTGTTAACGACTCGTCGGTGAGCGACTCGTCGGTGAGCGACTCGTGTGTTCGCCGGTCAACACGATCGCTCGAACACGAGAGCTTTGGCGAGGGCTCCCCACTCGTAGACGACGTCGTAGAGCAGATGCCACCCCGGGTCGTTGACGGGGACCATGTGGACATGGGCGGCGGTACACCGCTCGAACAGCAGGCGGGCACGCGTCGATTGGCTCCGTTCCGACACGACGATGAGCTGGCGCCAATGCCGCCGCCGCGCCAATGCCGCCACATGCTCGGCTTCACCTCTGGTGTCGAGTGGGTTCGCCCGGAAGCAGATGACCCTGACCTGACGGCTGTGGTGCGGGCACGGTACAGCGGGACGTCCTCCGAGAGAGATGACCGCGACGGGTGCAAAGCCCGATTCGACCAGCGCGATCGCCTCGCGCCCGCGCCGTTGCCCTGGATCGCCTCCCAGCGCCACCACGGCGTCGACCCGGGTCGGTCGGTCCGTCGGAGGCCACACGAACAACCGGGCCGTCGACAACACGAACAGCGCGACCGCAACGGCGCCGATCACGAGGAGGCGGCTCCGCACGATCAGATGGGTGACCCTAGGGTCGGACGATGACCTTGCCGGCGTCCGGTTCCCGTTCGAGCTGGGCAAAGCGTTCGGGGAGCTCCGCGAGATTGATGGTCTCTGTGACCATGGCGACGGGGTCGAGCCGGTGGCTCTCGAGTGCGTCGAGGGTATCGGTGAAGTCGGCCCGCTCGTAGTAGATCGAGAAGCGGATGTCGAGCTCCTTCGAGAGGCCCCAGAACGGGAAGATGACATCGTCTTGCAGGCAGATCCCGACCACCACGACCCGGCCGTCGACCACCGTCGTCTCCATCGCCTGCTCGATGAGCCCGGGTCGCCCCGAGCACTCGATGACCACGGTCGGGCCGCCGCCGGTCGCTTCGAACGTTCGGGCGGACACGGAGTCTTCACCCGGGTCGATCGTCGCCGTGGCCCCCAGGCGCGAGGCCAGGTCGCGCCGCAGACCCGACGGCTCGCTCACAACGACGGCGTCGACTCCGATCGCCTTCGCCCACGCCACCGCAGCCAGGCCGATCGGGCCTGCACCGAGCACCAGCACGCTGTCGAGCGGGGTCAGATCGCCGCGCCGAAAGGCGTGACGCACGATCGCCAGGGGTTCTACCAACGGCTGCTCGTCGGCGGCGAGGGAGGCCGGGAGTTGGAACAGCTCATCGGCGCGCACGGTGACGAACTCCGCGAAACCTCCCGGACGCTCGAGCCCGATGAGCTGGAACTGGCCACAGTGATCGGCTCGCCCACCCGTGCAGAACGCGCACCGGCCGCATCCCGAGAACGGGCGCGCCGCGACGGCCGTCCCGTCCCGCCAGCGGGCGGAGTCGACTCCCCTCCCGATGCCGGCCACGACTCCGGCGATCTCGTGACCGAGCACGGCGCCGGTCTGTGCGAGTTGCGTAGCGAGGTGGAGGTCGCTCCCGCAGATCCCGCACCCGGTGACACGAAGGAGCACCTCCCCGGGCTCCGGGACCGGCGTGGGCACATCGGCAAGCTCGAGCCGGGGGTGGTCCTCGGCCAGGACGACCGCCTGCACGTCGTCAGCCCCCGATGACCACGACGGGGGGATCGCTCATGCCGTGCTGCTCGGCGCACGCGGCCAGGTAGAAGGGCAGGATCGCGTGGGCGTCGATCACCAACTCGACGTTGCCGTCAGGCCCCAGATTCAGGTTGGCGCCGTGAATCGCGAACCACACGTCCGTGATGTCCTCGTTGGTCGCCGGCACATGCAACGTGTGGATCGACCCGGCTGGTTCGTAGAGGTAGGAGCCGGCGGTGTTCACGACGTCGGAGTACTCCTTGTAGTACCACGATCCCCTCTGGGTGAACGCCAGGACGTGGCCGGTGTGTTTGTGCGTCTGGATCGTCGTGTCCGGAGGGAAATGGTTTCGCACGATCCAGACCCCGTTGGAGAGATCGACCTGAAGAAGCTGGAGCGTCGCCCCGTCACCGATGTCGACAAAGGGCAATTCGTCTTCGCCCCGATGGATCGCGGTGGGCGGAAGATCGGTCATCGTCATGGGTGCCTCCTGGGTGGATGTCGCGAGGATCAAGCGTTCCACCCCCGAGCGCCAAGATCCAGTGGCCGGCTCCACCGACTGGTTCCACCGACTGGCACAGACTGGCTCCACCGACGGTGCTCAGAACGCCCTGACCAGGCTCTCAGACTTCATTCGTTACTATTGACGATGCGGGTCGGTTGGCTCGCTCCATAGCGTCGCAGACGGGGGGACGACGGCTTTGCCTGCACGACACGACCGAACACAACTGGCTTTGGTCGGCGCCGCCGACGCCTCGAGTGAGTGGGAACAGCTCGCCCACCGATTCGAGGGGGGCAGCGCCGAGGAAGTCGTGGTGTGGGCGGTGGAGCGGTTCGGCCGGGGGCTGTCGGTGGTGAGCTCGTTCCAGAATTGTGTGCTCATCGACCTCGTGACGCGCGTCGACCCCAAGGTGGACGTCGTATTCCTCGACACCGGAGCCCATTTCCCCGAGACCATGACCTACGTGGAGCGGATCGAGACCCAGTATCAGCTCAAACTGCGGATCGTCACACCCGATTCCGATGCCGACGCGTGGCCCTGCGGGTCGGCTCGGTGTTGCGAGCTGCGCAAGACCGCACCGCTCGCTCGTGCCCTCCAGGGACAACAGGCGTGGATGGCCGGCCTCAAAAGGGTCGACGGTGCAACGCGCGTCGCCACCCCGATCGTGGATTGGGACGACGCGCAGGGACTCGTGAAGATCAACCCGATCGCCACGTGGACCCATGAGGACGTCTCTCATTACGAAGCCGAGCGCAAGCTCCCTATCCATCCCCTGTTCCGCCAGGGGTATCTCTCGATCGGCTGCAGCCCGACGACTCGACCCGTGTCCCACCTCGAGGATCGCCGCGCCGGTCGGTGGCCCGGAACCGACAAAACGGAGTGCGGGCTGCATCCAGAGGCGAAGCCCGGGGGATCAGTGGAACGCCACGACCTGGTTTGACGACGGCGCCAGCAACAGCCCGTCGCCCACCGCGGGCGTCGGAAAGTGGTTGGCCGGTGCTCCGACGTTCAACGTCACCGCCGGCCTGCCGTTGGACTTCCGCAGACCGTACAAGGTCCCGCCCTGGCTCATGGTCCACACCTTGTTGCCGGCGATGATGGGCGGTCCACTCGAGCCGGTGGGCGTGCTCCACAAGACACGCATCTTGTGGCCACGCGCGTTGACCTTCACCGCCACGATGCCGTTGACACATGGCGTGTACACGACGGTGGTGCTGAACGCCTCGCCACCGTCGACGTCATTACCGCAGAACGACGAGCGCTCCGCCACCTGACCCCCCACGCCGCCCAGGGCCGACTGGTTTAGGAGGTAGGCCGTCTGTGACTTGCCGGCCATGAAGACGAGGCCCTTGCCCATGAGAGCCGGGGGCGAGGAGCCGAGATCAGCGTCGGTGGCGTTGTCGGTGGGCCAGGTCGAGGGCGTGAAGGTCTGCACGACACCGAGGGACGGCGACAGCTCCACGACCGAGTCGCTGAAGTCGGGCAATCCCGAGGTGTTCGAGCCGTTGCCGCTGGCCACCCAGATATTGCCGTTTCCATCCACGACGGGCGCCGCCCCGCCCATCCACACCGCACCCTGGTCGTTCCCCGGCGACGGGTCCACCTCCCACGTCTGAAGCGCCCCGCCGCTCTCGGGGACCGACACCACCCAGCCGTGGTACGTCGAGCAGTCGCCGGCGTTGCCTCCGAACCCGATCTCCACCGAGCCCTCGTCGAGCGCCAGGGCGGGACGTTGCAATTGCGCGGGCGGGAACGTCCCGGCGGGGTCGACGGCCTGGTCCAGAACGATGGTGCCCGTTGTCAGTGACAAGCCCACGAGATGATGCGAGATGACCGAGTTGTTCAACTCGTCGGCTACCACGAACACCTCCGATCGCGCCGGATCGATGACCGGGGTGGATGTGATGCCGACATTGGGCGAGATGTCCCCACAGGGGAGTGACCCGGCCGACACGGGTGTACCCACCGTCGTCGACCACGCCACGGTGCCATTGGCGGCGTTCAACGCGTACACGACATCGTTTTCGGTGGCGACCACGACGAGGCCCCCCTCGACCAGTGGTTCACCGAAGAGCTGGCCGTCGAGGGTCGGTGACGTCCACGCCAATGTCGGACGGGCGAAGCTCGCCGTGGTCGGGGCGACTCCGGACTCGACCGAATTGGCGTGATAGGTCGTCCAGTTCGTAGGGGCTGCATTCGAATGCCGAGCTCGGGCCTGTACCGGTGCCGTTCCCAGCACAACCATCGTCGCGACGAGGGCGGCTCCCACAGCAGTCGCGCCAGCACCACGCAAGGCGCGCCGCCGGTTCGACGGGGCCCGATCCGGTCGGATGCTCTGCGGGCTCGAAATGCGCGGCCGTCGATGCATGAGAGCGCCCCCCTAATCGATTGCCCCAGATCCGTGAACTTCGGCCGCGATGCTAGATCCTCAGCGGACCCCCAGCCGGCGACAACCGGCCGCTCAGGAACGCCCCCGATGATGGGAGGGCAACGGCATCTCCACCTGCGAGGTGACCGTGGCCGCAGGCCCGCCCCTCGGTCACGGTCACCTTGCCCCCCGAGCAGGACAGACCGAAGAAGAGAGGCGCAGCACGACTGCTACGTCACACCTACTAGGTCACACCTACGAGGTCACACCGCCGCGCCGGTTTGTTCCGGCGAGAAGATCTCGAACCGGGAGCGACCGGCCTCTTTGGCTCGGTACATGCCGGCATCGGCCGCGCGCAGCACCGTGGCCGCCTCGGCCCCCGGATCTGGGAGCACAACCCCGATGCTGCCGTTGACGACCACGGTCTCGCCCGCGATCTCGACGGGTGCCGAGATCGCCCCCAGGATCCGGCGGGCCGCCGCCGCGGCTTCGTCCACGCCGTGGACATCGTGGAGGATGAAGGTGAACTCGTCGCCCCCGAGCCTCGCCACGGACTCCCCGGCCCGGACCACACCGAGCAGGCGGGCGGCGATGGCCTGCAAGAGCTCGTCACCGGCCTGGTGGCCCATGCCGTCGTTGATCACCTTGAAGTGATCGAGATCGAGGAACATGACCGCCAGATCGGTGCCCGAACGGGCCGAATGGGCCAGTTCCACGCCCAATCGATCTAGGAACAACGCCCGGTTCGGGAGTCCGGTGAGAGGATCGTGCATCGCCTGGAAGGCGAGCGCCTCGGTCGCGGCCACTTCCTCGGTGACGTCCTGCACCGTCACGACGAAGCTCGACGCCTCGTCGGCGGCTCCGGTGACGGGAGCCGCCAGGACCCGCACGTTGCGCAGTTCCCCCGACGGCCGCAAAAGCCGGAAGTCGGCGCCCAGGTCGTCCATCTGCGTCCACGCCGACCGGGCGCTCTTCAGCGCATCGGCCCGGTCTTCGGGATAGACACAGTCGACCCAGCTGTGATCGTGCCAGAACGCGTCGTCAACGCCGGCGATCTCGTTGAGCCGGCGGTTGAAGTAGAGCGCCTTTCCCCCCTGGGTCAACTCGAGAATGCCGACCGGCGAGCTCGCCGCCAACGACCGGTACCGCTCCTCGCTCTGCATGAACGACCGCCGGGCCCGCAGGCGACCCCGTCCGAGGTCCCACACCAAGGCGGCCATACCGATGTTGAGAAGCATGGCGGTGACGAACACCAGCGCGGGCCCCTGGAGCGGACTTGCCGGTCCCGGCGCGCCCCCCAGGGGATGGATCCGCAGGGTCCAAGTCCCGCTGTCGGTGAAATGCTCGGTCACCGATCCCGCGGCACCCTGTTTGAGTCCGCGCGGAGAGGAGACCACCAATTGCTTGGCCGCGGTGCTCGATCCCGCGAACAGCTCCACGCCGAGATGCGAGGCGGCCGGCCCGAAGGCGGCCTCGAGCATCTGCCCTCCGTTCACGAGCGCCGCCACCCACCCGATGCTCTGTGCGTGTCTCTGGGCCACCGTGCTCGGATCTCCGCTGTACACGGGCGAGACCAGGAGGAAGTTCCCCACGTACGCCGGCCCGGGTACGAGCGTCGACTCCGCCATCGACTGCCCCGTCCCGCTAGAAGTGGCGCTCTCGAGCACGGGCAGCAGCGCTTTGAACGTGCACATGTCGTATCCGACGAGGGAGATCGGCGTCTTCAGGTTCTGCTGGTCGAGCTCCTTTACGAGGCAGTACGTGGGGCGAATTCCGGGCGGAGAAACCGCGAAGCCCGGGTCGCCCGACGCCCGCCACCCGGCTACGAAGGCCGGAAGCTGGGCTGCGGTAACCAGGGAGATGAGGCCGAGGCCGTAGATCCCCTTGTAGCGGTCGTAGAGGTCGAGGCTCGTCACGTAGGCGTGGAACGACGACGGATCGAGGAGCCCGGGCTGACTGAACAATGCCGCCGCACTGGCGATCTGGTCGTTGTATCCGTCGAGTGTCTTCTTCGTCGTCGCGGTGATCTGGGCCGCGTTGGCCCGGAGCTCGACTCCGTTGTGGTCCTTGTTGGAGTCGTACCACGCCCACGTCCCCATGGTGACGCCGGTCGTTCCGAAGGTCACGATGGCGATGGCAGCCAGCTGCCACAGCTTGACCCGCCGGAGCCTTCGCCTTTTGACCATGGCCAACACCTTCACCGTGTTTCCGACACCCCGCGCCCGTTCGAGCCCGGTCGCGCCGCACGACCCTTATTGCCTTGTATCGACTCCGACGCGCCTCACCTGCAGGGACTTTGGTCCCGAAAACCGAAAGACCCCACCCCGGACCGGTAGCGTCGCCGGCCATGGCCATCTACGCACTTGGCGACGCCGTCCCGATCATCGATCCCGGCGCCTACGTCCATCCTGATGCCATCGTCATCGGGGACGTCACCCTCGGACCCGACACGACGGTATGGCCCGGCGCCGTGTTGCGCGGTGACTACGGCGCCATCGTCGTGGGAGGGCGCACCTCTATCCAGGACGGCACGGTCATCCACGCCGGACCGGGCTTCCCCACCACGGTGGGCGACGGGTGCGTGGTGGGACATCTGGTCCACCTCGAAGGATGCGTCCTTGAAGACGAGTGCCTGGTGGGGTCGGGCGCCATCGTCCTCCACCACGCCGTCATCGGCTCTCACGCCACGGTGGGGGCTGGGGCCGTCATCCCGGGCCGGATGCAGGTGCCCCCGGGCGCCCAGGCACTCGGGATCCCGGCGGTGATCAAGGTGGGCGCATCCCGGGTCCACGCCATCACGACCGCGGCAGCGGAGTACGTGAAGAACGGCCGCCGCTATCGCAACGATCTGCGGCGGCTGGACTGAAACCCTCGATATAACCCTCTACTTGACCCTGAGAGATCTCCCACCTTCCCAGGTCAAAGACTTCGTCCGTCGGAGGTTTCCTGCGAGCCTCGAGGACACCGTGGCGTCGGTGCGAGTCGACAACCCGCTCGAGTGCGTTTTTTCCTTGTGGCACAAGTGGCTCTTGGTGTTGACGTCCCGGCGACGTATGCACCCGATCCCGGCGCTCACGTCGGCAATTCCGATCCACCATCGGTGACAGATCCGTAACTACCCTGTTGTGACACGTCGGGGTAGGATGAACCTGCACCTGAGGTGGAGGAGGACCCCGATGGTCGACCCAGTGTCGAAGGCCGCGCAACTGCCTGGTATGTCAGAACCGTTGCCCGAAGCGATGGGCTTTCGCGGACCACAGGTCTGCACGCTCATCGGGATCACGTACCGGCAACTCGACTACTGGGCTCGCACGGGTCTGTTGCGGCCGTCGATCGCCGACGCACGCGGGAGCGGGACACAGCGGCTGTACTCCTACACCGACGTCGTCGAGCTCAAGGTGATCAAGCAGCTTCTCGACGCGGGGATCTCTCTGCAGCGCGCTCGTCGCGCCGTGGAGTGTCTGCGACACGGGCTCGGCGGGGACCTGGCGTCGTCCAATCTCGTCCTGGTCGGTACCGACTCGGTCCTCGCACATTCTGACGGCGAGGTCGTCGACCTTCTCAAAGGTGGCCAGGGCGTGCTGAACATCGTCCCGCTTTCGGGTGTGCTTCAAGAACTCGACGCCGCCATCCTGCAGATCGAGGACAAGGGCCCACGCAAGTACGCGCTCGCTGCGCCGCCCCCGGAGCGCTACCCGGCGGCGGTTCGGGAGGCCCGGGTCTGACGGTGGAGGCTCGCGAGGAGACCCGGAAGTCATCAAGGGTTCTCTTCGCCCACGACTTCGAGCGTCACTTCGCCGAGCTCCTCGACTTCTACGGTGTGCGTTGGGAGTACGAACCGGTGGAGTTCGTCTTGGAATGGAATGCCGACGGTGCACCCTGTCACGCCTTCCGGCCCGACTTCTATCTTCCCGACCACGGGTGCTTCATCGAGTTGACGACGCTCAGTCAGAAGCTCGTGACCCGGAAGAACGCCAAGGTCCGGCGACTGCGCGAGCTGCACCCGAGCGTCGAGGTAAAGCTCCTCTACCAGCGCGACTACCAGGCCCTCCTGGCCAAGTACGGCTTTACTCGGCCTTCATCGCCCGCCGCCTAACCTGACGGCGTGGTGCCCTCGGAACCGGCTCGGACCTCGACCGAGACGCGTCGCGACCTGGATGTCTCTCGAGGTGGCGACCTCCTCCATTCACCTTTGGAGGACGCCCACCGCACACTCGGGGCCAAGCTCGTGCCCTTCGGTGGTTGGCTCATGCCTCTCGCCTACGGGGCCGGCACGCTGGCCGAACACATGGCCTGTCGCACCGGGGCCGTCGCCTTCGACGTGAGTCACCTGGGCACGGTCCGTGTGGCCGGGCCGGGCAGCACGGACCTCCTCCAACGCGAGCTGAGCAACGATCTGCGCAAGGTGGCTCCCGGACGCGCGCAGTACACCCATCTCCTCGACGACACCGACGGCTCTGTCGTGGACGACATCATCGTGTGGTGGCTGGCCGACGAGGTGTTCGATGTCATGCCCAATGCCTCGAACACCTCCCGGGTGCGCGACGCGGTCGGAGGAGTCGACTCCACCGCGACGCGCGCCGTGATCGCCGTGCAGGGTCCCGATGCTCGGCGGCGGCTGGCGTCTGTGGCTCCCGACGCCGCGGCGGTCCCGCGGTTCAAGGTGACGCGCTTTTGCTGGGACGGTGTCGACGGGGTCGCGTCGGGGACCGGCTACACGGGAGAGGACGGAGTCGAATGTTCTGTCCCCACCGATGCAGCCGAACGCTTCTGGAACGCCGTGCTCGGCGCCGGCGTTGTCCCGGCCGGTCTCGGAGCCCGCGACACGCTCCGCCTCGAAGCGGGCCTGCCGCTGCACGGCCACGAGCTCGGGCCCGGCGTCACGCCGTTGCAAGCGGGATTGGGTTGGGTGGTCGGATGGGACAAGGGCGAGTTCCGGGGACGCCATGCGCTCGAGCTCGAACGGGCCCAGGGGCCGCGTCGGGTGCTCCGAGGCCTCGTCACCGATGGGCGACAACCTCCGCGCGACGGAGCCACGGTCCTGCTCGACGCCGAGCCGGTCGGAACGGTCACCAGTGGGAACTTTTCGCCTGTGCTCGGCCGGGGGATCGCCATGGCGCTCGTCGACACTGCCCACGCCGTGGCGGTCGGCGATCTGCTTGCCATCGACGTCCGGGGCCGGCGTCTGGCGGCCCACGTCGTGGGTCTTCCGTTCGTGGCGCCCGGGAAGGGTGGCGCTGGCGCGCTGGGAACACCGTGAGCGGGTACACCCCCCACACCGAGGCCGACGTGGCGTCGATGCTCGAGTTCCTCGGTCTGGAGTCGCTCGACGAGCTGTTCTCCGTGGTGCCCGCGGCATTGCGCCTCGCCGGCGGATTGGAGCTCCCCGCCGGGCTGCCTGAACCCGACGTCTTCGCCCACATCGAAGACCTCGCCGCCGCCAACCGACCGTGCGGAAGGGATCTCGTGTGCTTCGCGGGTGCCGGCGCCTATGACCACGAGGTCCCAGCGGTCACGCGCGCACTGGCCTCGCGCTCGGAGTTCGTCACGTCGTACACGCCGTACCAGCCCGAAGTCGCCCAGGGCGTGCTCCAAGCCGTGTTCGAATTCCAGACACTGATCGCTCGCCTCTCGGGCGTGGCGGTGTCGAACGCGTCGCTCTACGACGGTGCGGCCGCGCTGGTGGAGGCGGTCAATCTGGCGGTCGGGACGACCGGGCGCCAGGACGTCTGGGTTTCGCACGGGGTCAATCCGGCCTGGCGCGACGTGCTCGTCACGTTCGCGGCCGGCACCGGGCATCGGGTTCACGACATCCCCCTCGTGGGCGGGTCGACCGACTGGGCCGCCACGGCGTTCGACGATGTCACCGAACCCGGCGCGATCGTCGTCGCATACCCCAATTACCTGGGGTGCCTCGAGGACCTCACCGAGGCCCGGGCCCGATGCGACCGCAGCGGCGCGTTGCTCATCGTGGCCTTCGATCCGGTCTGTGCCGGGATCCTCCGTTCTCCGGGGGACTGGGGCGCGGATGTCGTGGTGGGGGAGGGCCAGGCCCTGGGCATGCCCCTGAGCTTCGGCGGCCCGTACCTCGGGCTGTTCGCCTGCGCGCTCGAGCACGTTCGACGCCTACCCGGGCGGCTGGTGGGGGAGACCGTCGACGCCGAGGGGCGTCGCGCCTATGTCACGACCCTGCGCGCTCGTGAGCAGGACATCAGGCGGGAGAAAGCCACCTCGAACGTGTGCACCAACCAGACGCTCATGGCGGTGACCGCCGCCATCCAACTGGGCTGGCTCGGCACCACCGGAATCGCCGAGATCGCCCTCCGCTCGGCGCGCGGAGCGCGGTACTGCCGCGACGGCTTGCTGGCCGTGACAGGCGTCGAACCCTTGACGAGTGCCCCGGTAGTGCGGGAGTTCGCACTCTGCCTGCCCATCGACGCCGAGATGGCGGTCGAGCGACTGGCGGACGAAGGCTTCCTCGCCGGTGTCGCCCTCGACCCCAGTTACGCGGGCGATCGCGGGAACGGGCTCCTCGTGGCGGTGACCGAACGGCGCACCCGGGCGGAGATCGACGCGTTCGTCTCTGCCTTCGAGAAAGCGGTGCGGTGATGGTCGACGACCTCGTCCCGGCACCGGCCGCGGGCGGTCGCGCCGCCAGCGCGCCGCTGCTCGGTCGCGATACCGAACCGACCCTGTTCGAGCTGTCTGAGCCCGGGCGCAAGGCCTGGCAATTGCGCACCACGGGTGTCCCCGACACCCCGCTCGAAGAGCTCGTGCCCGAGGAACACCGTCGGACCGACCCCGTCATGCTGGCGGAGGTATCCGAGCGCGATCTGGTCGGACATTTCACCCGCTTGAGCCACCGGCAGTTCTCCGTCGACCTCGGGGCGTACCCATTGGGCTCGTGCACCATGAAGTACAACCCCAAGATCTGTGATGCCGTCGCCACCTTGCCGGGCTTGGCCGACGTCCACCCCGCAGCTCCGGCCAACTGCACCCAGGGCTGGCTCGAGCTGCTCGTCGAGCTCGAGGCCGCGCTGTGCGAGATCACGGGGATGGCGGCCACCACCTTGCAGCCCGCCGCCGGCGCGGCCGGTGAGCTCACCGGCCTGCTGCTCATGCGGGCTTGGCACGAGGCGGCGGGGAACCGCCGGCACAAGGTGGTCATTCCCGACTCCGCCCACGGCACCAACCCGGCGTCGGTGACCCTGGGCGGATTCGAGGTCGTGACCGTGCCCAGCGACGCGCGGGGGTGCGTGGACGTCGACGCCCTGCGGGCGGTACTCGACGAGGACGTCGCCGGCATCATGCTCACGAACCCCAACACCTTGGGGCTGTTCGAGGAGGACATCCGCGCCATCGCTGATGCTGTGCACCGCGTGGGCGGCCTTCTGTACTACGACGGCGCCAACCTCAACGCCATCCTGGGCGTGGTGCGACCCGGTGACATGGGCTTCGACATCGTCCACCTGAACCTGCACAAGACCTTCGCCACGCCCCACGGCGGTGGGGGACCGGGTGCGGGGCCCGTGGCCGTGTCCGCCCGCTTGGCGCCGTTCCTCCCCGGACCTCGACCCACCCGCGTCGGAGACGCCTCGTCCTCGCACTTCGGTTGGACCACACCCGAACGGTCGATCGGCCGCACTCACTCCTGGCACGGCAACGCGCTCGTGCTCGCCCGCGCCCTCGCCTACGTGCTCGTACACGGAAGCGACGGGCTGCGTGACGTGGCGCGCCTGGCCGTTCTCAACGCCAACTGGTTGCGCAAACGCCTCTCGGGGACCTTCGACGCCCCCTACGACCGCCCGTGTATGCACGAATGCGTCTTGTCCGCCTCGTCGCTCAAACGGGCCACCGGCGTTCGGGCGCTCGACGTCGCCAAGCGCCTGCTCGAAGAGGGGTTCCACTCACCCACGGTCTATTTCCCGCTCATCGTGGACGAGGCCCTCATGATCGAGCCGACCGAGACCGAGAGCCTCCAGACGCTCGAGGCCATGGCGGACGCTCTCGAACGGATCGTGGCCCAATGCGCTACGCCCGAAGGGGCTCTCGCCGCACTCGAGGCGCCCCATCTGACACCGGTGCGGCGTGTCGACGAGGCACGCGCCGCCCGGCACCTCGTGCCGACCTACGACGCCCGTCCGAGTTGAGGCCTGCTCCCACCACTGCTGTCAAAATCACGACGCGTGTGCTGGTGAAGTCAGAGACTTCGTGTCGGATCGCTCGGGAACATCAAGGGCTCTTCTCAAATCAATTCGCCGTGATTGAACGCCCGTTCGAGCACGACACGTGGCCGGGGAGCGAGCGATCGGGCGGTCCTGGACCGTGGGATGACGCAAAGCAGGTGCGCGCAAGCGACACGTTCTGCCTGGACCACACCAATACTTGATGCGACCGGGATCCCCGATATGCGTGGCTCCGACCTCTTCGCCTTTGAACCCATGCCCGATCGGCATTGGCACATACAGCCCGCTCAAGCCGGTACCAACCGCGCACTATCGGGCAGTTTCGGCCTTGACCGCGAAGAGCCTCCAGGCCCCCGGCACGCCCTTCAACTCGTGTTCGCCTCGGTCGGCGAAATCGATCCCCGAACCGATCACCAGATCCTTGACGGTGCTGGAGACCAGCACCTCTCCTGCGGACGCCCTCGCCCCGACCCGGGCGGCGATATGAACGGCGAGCCCACCGAGGTCATCGCCACGGACCTCGCACTCACCGGTGTGGATGCCGGTGCGAAGCCTGAGACCGAGACGTTGGGTGGCCTCCCGGATCGCCGTTGCGCACCGGATCGCCCGGGCGGGCCCGTCGAAGGAGGTCACGAAGCCGTCGCCTGTTGTTTTGATCTCACTACCACGAAAGCGGCGAAGTTGATCCCGCACCGTCCGATCATGGTTGTCGAGAAGAGATCGCCACCGTTGATCGCCGAGCGATGCCGCCTGCTCGGTGGACCCCACGATATCGGTGAACATGACAGTCGTAAGGACGCGCTCGACCTCGACGCTGGGCCGCTCGCCGGTAAGGAACTGGACGATCTCGTCGTGCACGAGGGGATGGGGTAGTCCGACGTTACCGCCGGGAATCTCGACGAATTTCGCGCCCGCGATGTGCTCGGCGAGGTACCGACCCAGCTCGATGGGGATGAACGGGCTCTCTCGCACATGCAGCACCAGGGTCGGCGCCTGTACGAGCGGAAGGGTGGGACGGACGTCCAGGTGTCGCAGGAGGTAGCCGTACTGCTCGCTGGCCGTGCGGGGCGTGGCCGACGCCCGTAGCTGTCTGGCGATCGAGGTCATGAGCTCTTTGTCCCACGCCCAGTCCGGACTGGTGATTCCTACGAACTCGGCGGTTCCCCAGCCGGCGGCGATGATCGCCAACACGCTCTCGAGGGCGTCGGGGGCGAACCCGATCGGATAGTCGTCGTCGGCCACGAACCGAGCCGCGGTGTTGACGAGTATGAGACCATTGACCCGCTCAGGATGAAGGGCCGCGAAGAGGAGAGCGATCGCTCCTGCTTCCATGCTGGCGATGAGGACGGCCTGCTGCGAGCCAACGACATCGAGGACAGCAGCGAGATCCTCCGCCCACTCCTCCCAGGTGGGGAGGACGTCGCGTGGCACGCTGTCCGAAGCGCCCGTACCTCGACGATCGAAGAGGATGGAGCGATTTTTCGACGCGATCCTCCTCCAGGATTCGGCGAGTTGCTCCAGGTTCCAGAAGTAGTCGATGTGGCTGCCCAGCCCGTAGCAGAACAGCACGTCGGGCGATCCCTGTCCGAAGACCTGGTACGCAACATCGGCATCACCGACTGCCACGTACCTGGTCTCAGGCCGTTCCACGGATGTCAGTCTGGCTTGCGCATCTGGTCGTTGCTTG
>Ga0209415_10003605_pt1 | contig 28789 bp, 18 predicted proteins | sample PeaSoiSIISIP2007_FD_187696 | JGI IMG/M metagenome (GOLD analysis project Ga0209415, IMG submission 187696) | Peat soil microbial communities from Weissenstadt, Germany - SII-SIP-2007 (SPAdes) (version 2) | ecosystem: Environmental > Terrestrial > Soil > Wetlands > Peat | place: Germany...
CGCTGATTCCCGGTTCTTTCGACCGCTGCATGCGCGGCATCCAGTTGCTGCTGGAGCGCGGCCTGCCACTGAAGCTGAAGACCGTGCCCACCACCGTGAACCGTCACGAAGTGTTTGCCATGAAGCGGCTCGCGGAAGAGGAACTGGGCGTGGAATTCAAATTCGATCCGCTGGTGAACCCGCGGATTGACTGCTCGCAAAGCCCCGTGGAAGTGCGACTTTCCGCCGAGGAAGTGGTGGCGCTCGATCTCCACGACCCGCGGCGCGAAGGAGAGTACCGGCGGCACTACGAAAAGGAGCGGGCGCTTGGGAAGGGCATGAATGTGGAAGAAGGGCACGTGTATTTCTGCGGGGGAGGCGTGCATTCGTTCGCCGTGGATCCCGCCGGGCGGATGAGCATTTGCGTCCTCTCCCATCGGGACAGCTACGACTGGCGGCAGGGAAACTTCCGCGAGGCTTGGGACGAGTTTTTCCCTGGCGTGCGCTACAAACCGCGGACGCGGCCTTCGCGGTGCGATCGCTGCCGGATCCAGTCGCTGTGTGGGATGTGCCCGGCGAACGGCGAGCTGGAAAACGGGGATGCGGAAAAGCCGGTGGATTTTTTGTGCCGCGTGGCCCACCTGCGCGCGATGGCTCTGGAGATCGCGATTCCGGATCACGGCGCCTGTCCCTGTTGCGTGGGAGGCGACTGGCACGCGGAGCTGGAGATTTCTGCGGGCCGCGTGCGCAGGCAAGAGATTGGAGTTGGAGAGTGGGCTCCGCCGGCACCTCTACTCCCGGTTCTGGAGGAGAGCGGGGCCGGATGCCATGGCGGGGGTTGCGCATCCTGTTCGGCGCATTCCTAAGCGCGCGGCAAGACCGAGCCTGCGTGGCGCGCCTGGGGCCTCGCAAGGATGGAGATTGACGATGGATCACGAGGAACAGCGAGAGAAGGACGGCGGGAAGAAGGCCTATGAGCCGCCCCGGGTGATCCAGGTGAGCCTGCGTCCAGAGGAGGCGGTGCTGGGCAACTGCAAGTTCGCAGGAGTTGCCGGACCCGCCCAGGCTTCCTGCATCTCGCTGGCCTGCAGCTCTCCCGGATCCTGAGCAGACTTGATGGCCAGCCAGACGCTTTCAGTGAAGGGATCGCGCGGAGGCCTGGAAGAGGCCAGATACCGAGACCACTCTCTTTCTTTTCGTGTTGCCGGTTTGGGGCTGACGCTCATTTCTCCCGAGGGAGGACCGCGCATGGCGCCCTGCGCGGGGTCGCGCGAATTCGTTGTGCCGCCGGGACCACAGGATCTGCAACTCACAGTGGAGTGGGCGGACGAACTGGCCCAGCCGGCAGGGCGGCCCCTGTTCGATTCCGGCGGCGTTTGGAAGCTTTTCCGCGAGCGCGACGGCTACGCGTTTTCCTTCTGCTCTCCCGCGCTCGGGACGGCCCCCTACAAACTGGCCACGGTGAGCCACGAGTTCACCCGCGGCCGCATTTTGATGTCGCGGAGGCACTTCGATTCCCGGGAGGCGCTCCAGCCGCTCGAATACCCGCTCGACGAGGTGTTGATGATCCACCGGCTGGGACGCGGTGCCGGAGTGGAACTGCATGCCTGCGGGGTGGCGGATGCGCGCGGGCGGGGGCTGCTGTTCCTGGGCCATTCCGGCGCGGGGAAGAGCACCACTGCCCAATTGTGGAAGTCTGTGCCGGGCGCAACGGTGCTGAGCGACGATCGCGTCATTATTCGGCGCGACTTTCCTCGCGACCTCAGGCGCGATATGCCTCGCGAGCTGCGCAGCGAGCCGGAGGGCTTGCGGATCCACGGGACGCCCTGGCACGGCGAGGCCGGGGTGGCCGCCGCGGCTTCCGCGCCGCTCCATCGGGTGTATTTCCTGGAGCACGCTCCCAAGAACGAATTCGCGCCGATCACCGGCAGCCGCGCCGCCGCGGAAATGCTGGCGCGCAGCTTTGTGGCCCATCACAGCGCGCCTGCGCTTCGATTCACGCTGGATCTGCTCGCGGCGGTTGTGGAGCAGGTGCCCTGCCATATTTTTCGCTTTCTGCCCGACGCAACCGCGCAGCGGGCCATCGAGGTCCATGGACGCGAAGACTGAGCTGGAAGATTCCGTGCTGTTCGCCGCGCTGGCGGACGATCTGCTGGCGCGAGGCCTCTCCTTCCGCTTCCGCGCCTCCGGCCGGAGCATGGCGCCGGCGATCGGCGATGGCGAAAGCATCGAGGTGAGTCCGGCAGCGCCGGCGGGGCTGCGACCGGGCGACATTCTTCTCACGCACGGTGACGACGGCTTCAAAGCGCACCGCCTGGTAGCCCTGCGGCGCGACTCCTCCATTTTTCTGACCCGCGGGGACGCTTCGTGTGAAACAGATTCGCGAAGCGAGGGACGGATTGTGGGAAAGGTGGTGACCGTGGAACGCAACGGTCGCAGGATTGGACTCGTTGGGAGGGCGCGCGTGGCGCTGCAGGCGGCGAACCGGCTGGCCTTCCGGCTGCGCGGCGCAGTGGCGGCGCGGGCGCGGAGGTTAGGGATTGGCGGGGCAGCGCTCCTGGTGCTTGTGCTGGCGACTTTGCTGGCCGCGCCAGCGGCCCAGGCGCAGGCGGACCTGAGCGTTACAGAGACGGTCGCGCCGAGCGTCGTGGCGGCGGGCGGCACGATCACCTACACGATTACGTTCAAGAACAACAGCGCGAACAACGCGACGACCGCAGCTTTGTTTATGCAGACACCTGCGAACACGACGTACGCTTCCGACACGCCCCTCCCTGGGGGCTGGGCGTGCGCCCACCCCGGGGTGGGAGCCACGGGAGCCATCACCTGCACCAGGGCCACGTTTGCCGCCAACACGACGGTGGTGTTCACCATCGCGGTCACGGTAAACGCCGGGGTCGCGGCGGGAACGCAGATCCTGCAAAACGTGAACGGGACGTCGAATACCGCCGATCCGAATGGGCAAAACAATTCGGCTTCGGCCAGCGTGCTCGTGGAGCCCGCGGGCGATGCGGACATGGCACTGACGATGGTTGCGAACCCGGCCACGGTGTTCGTGAGCGCGACCTACACCTACAACATCACGGTCGAGGATTTGGGCCAGGCGAATGCGACGGGCGTGGTGGTGACGGACACGCTGCCAGCGGGCGTGACGCTGGTTTCGGCCACACCGAGCCAGGGCGGCCCCTGCACGGGAACCGCGCCGATTTCGTGCCCGCTGGGTACGGTGAATTTCAACGCCACGGCCACGGTGGCAATTACGGTGACCGCGCCGGCCACGGCCGCGATGATCTCGAATACGGCAAGCGTTTCGACGACAGCCACGGATCCGGTGGCGACGAACAATTCGGCCACGGTAATCGTGGTGGTGCAGCCGATCGTGTGCGCCAAGCCTGCAAACGACGGCACGCCCGCGATGCCCATCACCGGAATCGTCAATACGTACTACCCGCCGGCGGGGGCCGAGGTAGCGGCGGCGGGCACGACGTCCGTGTCCCTCGGCACGGCCACCGGCTCCGCAACGCCTCCCCCGATCGCCGCTGGCGATTTGCTGCTCATCATCCAGATGCAAGACGCCGCGATCAATTCCACGAACACGGGAGCGTACGGCGACGCCGCGCCGGGTGATCCGGGTTCGGGTTCCACGGCGCTGAACAGTTCGGGGCTGTACGAGTTCGTGACGGCGACGAACGCAGTACCTGTGACGGGACCCAATACGTTGAACTTCGTGGGGACAGGAGCGAACGGGGGGCTGCTGAATACTTACACCAGCGCGGCGTACGCCGCCGGCAGCATGGGACAGCGGACGTTTCAGGTGATCCGAGTGCCGCAATATCAGGCGGCTATACTCTCGAGCACGTTGATGGCGCTCCCCTGGAACGGCACCGTAGGCGGCGTGCTGGCGCTGGACGTGGCCGGGCAGCTCACACTGAACGGGGCCACGCTGTCGATGAACGCGATGGGATTCCGCGGCGGCGCGGGCATTGAACTCACTGGCCCTGGAACCGCCGGGAGCCTCAACACTGACTACGTTACGCTCTCCTCGAACCCGATCAATGGTTCCAAGGGAGAAGGCATCGCGGGCACACCGAAATTCCTGGCCAACGCAGCCATCACAAACCTGATTAACACGGGCGTCGAAGGATATCCCAATGGGAGCTACGCGCGAGGAGCGCCGGGCAATGCCGGTGGCGGGGGCACTGACGGCGATACTGCAGGGAATTCGGAGAATTCCGGGGGGGGCGGCGGCGGCAACGGGGGGACGGGCGGAATCGGCGGTTACAGTTGGAACCTTCCCGGGGTCGGCCAGGGATTCGGCGGAGTGGCATACCCTGCGACAATCAGCGGCGTGGTGATGGGCGGGGGCGGCGGGGCGGGCACAACGAACAACGGAACGGCCTCCCCGGCCAACGGGAATCCGGCAGGGATCAACTCGAGCGGCGCGGCGGGAGGGGGACTTTTTCTGATCCGCGCGGGGGCCGTGGTGGGCACGGGCACAGTGACATCGAACGGGCAGACCGCGCTCAACACGTTGAATGACGCCGGGGGCGGCGGAGGCGCGGGCGGCTCGATCATTTTCCTTGCTGTGAGCGGCCCGCTGGGTACCAGTCTGACCGCGACAGCCAATGGCGGCACGGGCGGCAGCGCGTGGCTGACTCAGGCTCCCGGGGGATATCCCGGCCAGCGTCACGGCCCCGGCGGGGGTGGCGGCGGCGGAGTCATCCTGCTTTCGGGCGCAGCTACCACCTCGGTTCTCGGCGGAGCGAGCGGGATCACGGACACCGACGGCGACTCCTTCGGCTCCCTGCCCGGTGCAGCGGGGTTCGTCGAGCCAACTCTTGCGCCTTCGCAAACCCCGGGCGTGCGTTCCGGAGGGGAGTGCGCCCAGGCGGACTTGCAGGTGACGAATACGGGGACGCCGAATCCGGTGACACCCACCAGCAACATCACCTACACGCAGGTGATCATGAACAACGGCCCGCAGGACGCCGTCAACGCCACCTTTACGGAATTGGTTCCCGCCAACACTACATTTGTTTCCCTGTCGAGCGTGGCCGGATGGATGTGCGTGACGCCCGGGGCCGGCCTCACGGGCACGATCACCTGCACGAACCCCAACTTTACGAACGGGAGCAACGCCTCCTTTACGCTTGTGGTGAAGGTGAACGCAGGCGTCACGAACGGCACGATCGTTGCGGACGTTGCTTCGGTGACCTCGGGGACCAACGACCCGACGCTTTCCAACAATACGGCCACGGTGCAAACCGTGGTGAGCGTTGCGACCGCCGCCGACTTGAGCGTCACGAAGTCCGCTTCACCCAATCCGGTACTGGCCGGCGGGCAGATCACTTATCTGATAAAGGTTGTAAACAACGGTCCCGGGGCGTCGGCCTTCTCGGCGCTCACGGAGGCCTCGCTTCCTGCGAACACGACATTCCAATCCTTGTCCACTCCGGCAAGCTGGAGTTGCTCGACGCCCATGGTGAACGGCACGGGGAACATTTATTGTTCGATTGCGGGGCTGGCTGCGGGCTATTCCGGCACGTTTACGCTGGTTTTGAACGTACTTGGGAGCACGCCGAGCGGCACGACCATCACGAACTCCGCGACGGTTGGCTCGACCACGCCCGACCCGCTTCCGGGGAATAACACGTCGACGGCCAGCGTGATCGTGGCGACGGCGGGCCAGGCCGATGTGGCCATCTCTGGAAGTGTTTCTCCGAACCCCGTGCTGGCTGGAAACAACATTACGTACCAGCTTACGGTAACAAACAACGGTCCCAGCCCTACGTCTGCCGCGGCCGTCATGGTGAAGGACACGCTGCCTGCGGGTGTCACCTTTGTTTCGGCAACGCCAACTGTGGGCTCGTGCTCGCTGGCGGCGGGAGTGATCACCTGTTCGCTGGGCACGCTGGCCGTGGGGGCGAGCGTGAACATCACCGTGATCGACACTGTGAACGCCTCAACTCCTGCGGGAACCATGATCACGAGCGCGTTCACCGCGAGCTCCATCACGACCGATCCGAATCCAGCGAACAACTCCCTGATGCTGCCCACGCTGGTGACCTTGCCCAATCAGGCGGACGTGACCGTAACAAAAACCGGCTCGCCCAATCCGGTAAATGTGAACACCACGCTGGTCTACACCGTCCAGGTTACAAACAACGGGCCGGCCGTGGGCACCACGGTGGTGGCCACCGACACGCTGCCCTCGGCGGTGACCTACGTGTCGTCGTCGACGACGCAGGGGAGTTGCGTGCAGGCGGGGGTGACGGTGACCTGCACGATCGGAACGATGAGCGTGGGGCAGGTGGTGATCGTGACGATCAACGTGACGGCTTCGACGTTCAGCTCCGCGACGCTGGCCACCAACTCCGTGACGATTACGCATACAGATCCCGATCCCCAAACACCGCCAATTAAGGCTACGTTCACCAGCACGATCCAGGCTTCCACCGCGGTTCAACTGGCTTCCTTCCAGGCGCTGCGATTGCCCGGCGGGAGCGTGCTGGTGGAATGGCGGACGCGTGAAGAGTCGCGCAATCTTGGCTTCCATCTCTACCGGCTGCAAGGCGGGACGAAAACGCGGCTCGACCCGTCGCTGATTGCCGGCGCGGCGCTGACCTTCCGGGGAGGGCTGCCGCAGCACGGCGCGAAGACCTACCGCTGGCTCGATTCCGCTCCCGGGACGGGCGACGCGGAGTACGAGCTGGAATCGGTGGAGGTGAACGGGACGCGCGCCACGCACGGGCCAGCCGTGATTGAAGAGGGGGCGGTGCCGCGGGAGATGGCCTCGACCGCGTCCCCGATGCTCAGCCAGATCAGCCAGGCAATCCCGCCTGGCGGGAGCGCGGCAGGCTCGCCGTTACGGCTGAACCAGGCCCCGCCAGCGGGCAACGCCGTGGTGGCGACTGCGACCATTTCCAACGCCCGGCTAGCGGCGCAGCAGGCGGTGAAAATCTCGACACAGCAGGAAGGCTGGTACCGCGTGAGCCAGCCGCAGCTTGTTGCCGCAGGGCTGCCTCGCGGGGCCGACGTGCGCACGCTGCGGCTGTTTGCCGAGGGCGTGGAACAGCCCATCCGCGTGGATGGGGCATCGGTCGGCCCGCTCCAGCCGGATGGGGCAATCGAATTTTACGGCACGGGAATCGACACGCCGTTCTCCGGCACGCGCGTGTACTGGCTGGTGACAGAACAAGGGCCGGGGGAGCGGATCCGCACAGAGTCCTCGGGGCACGGCGAGGGCCACGCGCCGGCGAGCTTCCCGTTCACGACGGTGCTCGAGCAACGCATCACCTATTTTGCGGCATTGCTGAACGGGGAAAACAACGACAACTTCTTCGGCGCGCTGGTCTCCTCCACGCCCGTGGAGCAGGACCTGATGGTAACGCACAGCGATCCCGGATTCAGTACGCCTTCGCTGCAAATCACGCTGCAAGGCGTGACGGATGGACAGAACCATCGCGTCTCGGTGACGCTCAACGGCGCCTATCTCGGCGATATGGACTTCACCGGCCAGGCAAATTACGCGCAGACGTTTCCGCTGGCGGCCGGGCAGGCGCCCAACGGGACGAACGCGGTGGTGCTGACCGCGCTCGAGGGTGATACCGACACGAGCCTGGTGCAGAGCATCGCGCTGACTTACGGCCACACCTATGCCGCTGATGGGAACTGGCTGCGGCTGACGGCGCCGGCGGGCGACACGACGGAGGTGACGGGCTTCACGAATCCGCAGATTACGGTGTACGACATCACGGACCCGCTCCACGTGGCGCGGGTGCGCGGCAGCGTGTCCAGCGCGGCCGGCACATACAGCGTGGAGTTCGCGGCGCCGGGGAATCGTGGCAGCACGAGCACGCTCCTGGCATTTTCCGCGGACCAGATCGAAGGGCCGGCGGCGCTGGTGCACCACTCGCCGACCGTTTGGGGCAAGAGGGAGAGCAGCGCAGACGCGGTGATCATCAGCCACGCGGACTTCACGGCCAACCTGGCGCCGCTGGTGAGCCTGCGGCGCGCGCAGGGACAGACGGTGGCGCTCGTGCCGGTGGACGATCTCTACGACGAGTACAACTTCGGGGAGCGCAGCCCGTATGCGCTGCGCAGTTTCCTCTCCGCGGCGGTGGACAACTGGAAGACGCCGCCGCAATCCGTGCTGCTGGTGGGTGACGCCTCGTTCGACCCGCGGAATTACCTGGGGCTGGGCGATTTCGATTTTGTGCCCACGCGCATCATCGAGACCGCGGCGCTGAAAACCGCCTCGGACGACTGGTTCAGCGATTTTCTGGGCAACGGTTTCGCCACGCTGGCGACGGGCCGGCTGCCCGTGCGCACGACGACGGATGCGGCGACCGTGGTGGGCAAAATCACGGGCTACGAGAGCGGCGCCTCAGCAGGCCCCTGGAGCTCGCAGATTCTGTTGATTGGGGACGAGAACAGCGGCTACGACTACACGGGAGCCACGAACCTGGTAGGGCAATTGGTGCCGAGCTCGCTGGGCGTCACGAAAATCCTGGCGGACGGGCAGTCCTCGGCACAGGTGGAGCAGCAGATCGTCGCAGCCATGAATTCCGGGCAGGTGCTGGTGAACTTTCTGGGTCACGGCTCGGTGGAACAGTGGTCGCTCGCGGGCTTCTTCTCTGATTCGAACGCCACGGGGCTGACGAACGGGGGCAATCTGCCATTTGTGGTGAGCATGGATTGCCTGAGCGGATTCTTCCAGGACGTTTATACGACGAGCCTGGCGGAATCCCTGCTGCTGGCTCCCGATGGCGGCGCCGTGGCCGTGTGGGCGTCGTCCGGATTCACGAGCGCCGATCCGCAGGTGACCATGGACCGCGCGCTGGTGGTGCAGATTTTTGCCAATCCGGGGATGCCGATCGGCAACTCCATTTTGAAGGCGAAGGCGGGCACGGTGGATCCGGACGTGCGCCGCACGTGGATCCTGTTCGGCGATCCGGCGATGCGATTGCGGATTCCGGCGCCGGTGCAGGCGGCCGCGGTGCATTAGAACTTGTCCCATATTTGCTGTAGAGGCTCCGGCTGTCGACCTCAGGGGCTTAAGCCTCTGACGGGCAGGCATCTGTCGGCACGGCTGAAGCCGTGCCCTTCCGGGCGCGTGGAGTGACGCTTCCGCGCAGGAATCCTCCGCGGGGCGGGGCGTGTGATATCGTACTGTGCGACGCGGCAGTTCCGTGCGGCGCAGACGTCCCAACTTATGTCCATTAGCTCAACCATCCTGACCGGCCGAGAGCCCTCCGGGGCGCCCCGAAGCAACGCGAGCCAGCGGATCATCGCCACGGGGATCGTGCTGGTGTTCCTGTACTACGCGGCGAGCGTGGTGATGACGATCATCATGGCGGTGCTGTTCGCTTACTTTTTGGATCCGGTGGTGGAGTGGCTGGAGAACCGGGGAATGCCGCGGGGGCTGGGCGCCCTGCTGATGGTGCTGCTGATGTGCTCGGTGCTGGTGGGGGCGATATCCGCGCTGTGGTTCCGCGCGGAGTCGTTTGCGGGAGATTGGCCGAAATACGGCGCGAAGCTGAAAGCCGCGCGGCAGGCCGTGGAGAAAAACCTGCAACTGATCGAGACGCGCGTCTCGGAGATTACGCCGACGGAAAAACAGCCGGCCGGCACGCTGCGGGTGGAGCAGGCGGAATCCACGCGGTCGTTATTGCTGGAGAAACTGGGATCGCTGACGAACATCGTGGTGGCGGCCACGTTTGTGCCCTTCCTGGTTTTTTTCATGCTGGCGGCGAAACGAGGTGTGTGGCACTCCACGCTCCAGCTCTTTCCCCCCTCGGAGCGAACGAAAGTGAAACTGGCGCTGGAGAAAGTGGGTGACGTGTTGCGCGGCTACGTGATGGGCAACCTGGTGGTGATGATGATTCTGGCGGTGGCCTGCACGCTGCTTTTCTGGGCGCTGGATATGGATTATCCGCTGCTGGCCGGGTTCACCTCCGGGGTACTGAACCTGGTGCCGTATTTCGGGACAATTCTTTCCGCCGTGCCGCCGATCATACTGGGGCTGGCGAAATGGAATTCGCCGCGCAACTACATCATCGTGGTGGTGATGATGCTCGCGTTCCACTTTATCGCGCTGAACGTGCTGTTCCCCGCGCTGGTGGGGCGGAAGGTGCAGTTGAGCGCGCTGGCGGTGACGCTGGCGCTGCTGTTCTGGGGCTGGCTGTGGGGCGCGATGGGCTTCCTGCTGGGCATTCCCGTGACCGCCAGCATTAAAGTGATGTGCGACCACATCGAGGGGTGGGAGCCGGTGGGACGGTGGCTGGGTGGGTGATGCGGAGGCGGTTGGGGCATCCCGCCGTGGCGGGATCGTGCCCCTACGGCGCGCAGGCTGAGAGCCCGCGCTACTGTTGCTTCAACGATCGCACTACTTCCGCGACATCTTCTGAATCCTGGAACAGGCGGATCGCTGCTACGCCCGACGCTCCCGCCGCCTTGCAAGCTGCCGCATTTTCCAGCGTGACGCCGCCAATCGCCAGCACAGGAATGCGCGCGCGGCGGCAGACTTCCGCGAGCGCGTCGACGCCCTGGGGCGGACCGAAGCGGGCCTTCGAAGGAGTGGCAAAAACGGGGCCGAAGAACAGGTAGTCAGCCCCGTCGCGTTCCGCCCGGAGCGCCTCGTCGACGGCATGGCAGGAGCGGCCGATCAGGAAACCGGCGGGCGCGCGGCCCGCTCGACGGAACTGCGCAACCTCCGCTACGGGCAGGGAGTGGCCGCCCAGGTGAACGCCCGCGGCGCCCGCCGCGAGCGCTGCGTCCAGCCGATCATTTACAATGATTTTGGACGCTCCCGCGCGCGCCACGGCGGATTGCGCGCATTCGAGCAGGGCGCGTGCCGAAAGGTCTTTCTCGCGCAGTTGGATGGCGTCGGCGCCGGCATCCGCCGTGTGCGCAATGGTCTGGAGGATTCGCGCGGCCGCCTGCGGCTCGTCCAGGCCGAACGCGCGCCGGTCCGTGACGTAACAGACGAGCAGCCCGGACTGGCTAGGCCACGGCATTCCGGTCGCGCCGCCCAATGAAAACGCTTCCGGCGAGGAACACATCCAGAAACCCGAGTCCCGTGACCGCTCCGCGAAGATACGGACTCAGAACGAAGGGAACCAGGCCGGGGAATCGCTGGAGGAAAAAGTTGCGGTCCCAGTACGGCGACCAGGGAAGAAAGACGAGGAGAACGCCGGCTTCCAGACAAATCAGGCCCAGCAGGATGCGCACGGAGCGGCTCATCGGACGGGTCTCGCGCCCCGAACTCAGCGCCGTTTCTGCAAGTCGGCGATGCGTCCGGCGACATCGCGGTAGTCAATGTTCATCGCGTAGACCTGCTTGAAACTGTCGAGCGCGGCCGTGGCATCGCCTCCCGTTTCTTGCGCCACGCCGAGGTCGTAGAGGAGAGCGAGGACGGATTCCTGGTCGAGGTTGGGCATGGCCAGCGCCTTCTTGTACCACATGGCGGCGATTTTGCCCTCGTTGCGGCCCATGAAGCAGAGACCGAGCAGGGTGTAGCACTGCATGCAATAGCGGAAGGGCTTGCCATTCTGGACCATTTTGGCGACTTTCTGAAATTCGCTGATGGCCTCTTCGACCAGATCCATTTCGCGGTAGGCGATGCCCAGGTTGTAATGGGTCTCGACGTCCTCGTCTTCCTCGAGTTCGCCGAGCTCGGCGCGGAATTCGTCGAATACTTCTTTGAGCTCGTTGTGGCTCTTTCCCTTCGAGGCGATCATGTCTTCTTCGGAAACGGGCGCCTGGAGTTCCGCGGGAGCGGTGACGTGATCGCCGGGCGCGCCGATGGGCTCGAGACCGAAGTCCAGATCCTCCAGATCGCGCGCCAGATCGGCCAGCGCCCCGGCCTTTGCGGGCGCTCCCGCCGGCACCGCGGGGGGCGGCGCGGCAGGGGGCGCGTCGGGCGCCAATTCGAGTTCGAACTCCGCAGGCTTCTGCTCCGCAGGCGCAGAGGGTTCCACGGCGGGCGCTCCGTGTTCGGCTGCAAGTTCCAACTCCGGCTCTCGTTCGACAGGGGGAGCCTGCTCGGGGGCCGGTTCCGCTTCGATCTCCAGCTCGAGTTCGACGGGCGCTGCCGGAGCTTCCTGCTGAGCGGGCGACTGCGGGGGTGCGGCGACCTGCTCCGGAACCGGCTCAGGTTCGATTTCGATCTTGAATTCCCTCGCCGGGGGGGCTGCTTGCTCGGCCTGGATGGGTTCTGCTTGGGGCAAGGGTTCCGGCGGATGCGGTGCAGCCTCCTCGGTGGGCGCGGAAGATTCGTTGACCATGGCGGCCCAGTCTTCCGACAGGTCCACTTCCTGCACTGTGCCGGTTTCGGACGGCGGCGCCGCACCGGGAACCTCCAGCTCAACGGTGGGGATTTCAAACTCCGGCGGCCCCTTGGATTCAGCGGGCGCGGGAGCCTCTCCCGTTTTGTCGGCGGCGCGGGAGTAGCGGCGGTGCAGATCGGCGAATCGTTCGGCGCGCTGGGGTTCACCCTTCTCGCGGTAGATGGCATCGAGCTGCGCGGCCAGCTCGGCGGTGCGCCGCTCGTTTCCGGCGCCGAGGCAAAGGTCCAGAAGTTTTTCGAGGGCCTGGGGATGGCCCGGGGCGCGTTTCAGCACGGTCTCGAGCAGGTCCACGGCCTTCTGGGTCAGGTTGTAGCTGGAGAAAAGGTCCACATCGGTGAGGGCCTGCTGCACGTAACGCTGCAACTCATCCTGGGGCGGCGCTTCCACGTGGGGGGCAGCCGCGGCAGTCTTGGGGGTCATGGTGACATCGTGATCGGTGGCGGACTGTTGCTGGGCCACCGCTTCGCTGGGAGCGGGCCGCACGGGCAGGGCCTCCGCCTCGAGCGGAGGCATGCCCAACTTCTGGCGCACCTGACTCAGGCGGCGGCGGTTGAATTCGTTCTGGGGTTCGCGCTCGAGGAGTTCCTCGTAGGCGGCCCTCGCTTTTTCCAGGTCTCCCGCAGAAACCGAGGCGTCGCCGAACTGGTCCAGCGCTTCGGTGAGGCGGAAGGAATCGCCTGTTTTCCGGCAGAGCTCGATCATCCACTCGCGCGGCTCGATTTCCTTGGGATTCTTTTCGATGACCTTGGCGAGAACCGTGGTGAGGCGTTCGTAATCCTGGGCGGCGAGCATCGGCGCGCGCAATTCCCGCGCCAGCACCAGGAGCATCTCGTGATTCGTTTCCGCCAGGGAGTCTACCAGCGGGAGCACGGGGTCGTACTTCTCGGGGGTGGCGGAGAGAACTTTGTGAGCCAGATCGACGGCCTGTTGCGGCCGCCCGGCCTTCATATAGGCTTCGAACAGCAGCAGAGTGCTCTGGCCGCCCTCTTTTGCATCGGGCAAGGCCTCGAGGAGTTTGGCCGCTTCCCCGGGGCGTCCCTTAGCGGCCAGGATGCGCGCCTTCACCAGGATGCCGCGCTGGTTGCCCTGGTCCACTTCGAGGCCCTTTTCTACCAGGGTGAGCGCGGTGTCCATCTCGCCACGCTCGAAGGAGCGGAACGCCGCCATCAGATAGGCGCGGGCCGCTTCTCCCTTCTGGCCGATGGCCATGTAGAGATCGGCCAGGCGGGTCTGCACGCGGGTGTTATCCGGTTCGATGTCCAGGAGGCGGCGGAGGACCTCGGCGGCGCGCTCCGGCTGTTTGTTTTTCAGATGGGATTCGGCCATCTGGATGTAAATGGGCCGCGCCTCGCTCATCACGCCCTGCTGGACGTACAGGTCGGCCAGCTTCTCGAGCGGCTCGATCTGATCCGGCGCCAGCTTGGCGATTTTCTTGTAGATGGCGATGGCTTTGCTGGTGAAGCCTTCGTCGAGGAAAGCGACAGCGAGTTTCTCGAAGTACTCGGCGGCCTGGCCGAGATCTCCGGCGCGCACGAAAAGGTCGCCGACGGTCATCAGGGTGATCTGATCGGCGGGCTCGGCCGCCAGGATGGACTTGTACTCCGCGATGGCCTGTGGGATTTTCCCCTGTCCGAGGTACTTTTGCGCTGCCTCGAGGTGCTTGGATTTATTGAAGGCCATCAATCATTCTCAGTTTGCCCGCCCGGCATACGTTCCCTGGCGCGGCGGCTGAGCACCGTGCTTCCCCCCGGGCGGATGGCCACGGGAGGCTTTCCCCTGCATGGAACGACAGGACGACTGCCCTAGAAGCTAACACACGGGAAAAAGATGCGTCAACGCGCGTTGGTGTGGCCCTCGCCTTCCGCCGGGGGCCCGGCGAGAGGCAGATCCTGCTGGCTGGCGTTCATGGCCCAGCAACAGGCTTGCCGCACCGGAGCGAACGAGAAGCGATGGAGCGGCGTGGGTCCGTGCAGGCGCAGGGCCTCGAGATGGTCCGGAGTGCCGTAACCTTTGTTGCTGCGGAGGTTGTATTGCGGGAAGGAAGAGTCCCACTGCTCGAGCAGCGCGTCGCGGGCCACCTTGGCGAGAATGGATGCCGCGGCGATGGAAACGGAGCGCGCGTCGCCGTGGATCAGCGACCTTTGCGGCAGTGCGAGATCCAGAGTGACGGCATCGAGGAGGAGATAATCCGGCGGCACGGCGAGTTGCGCGATGGCCAGCATCATGGCCTGGCGGCTGGCCTGGAGGATGTTCCAGGCGTCGATGCGACCCGGCTCGACCTGGGCCACGGCCCAGGCCACGGCACGGTCGCGAATCCGCGGGGCGAGTTCGGCGCGTCGCTCGGGCGAGAGTTTTTTAGAATCATCGAGGCCACGGATGACGCGCTTGGGGTCCAGGATGGCCGCAGCGGCCACCACCGGGCCGAACAGGGCGCCGCGCCCGGCCTCGTCCAGGCCCGCGATGCGCGACCACCCCGCCTGCCGCGCCAACCGCTCGTAACGCGCGCAACACAGCCGGCTCATCACCGCGCAGTCTAGCACCGGCGCGCTGCGGGCCGGGCGTCCGCGCGGGTGCCTGTGCAAGAGTCGCAAGCGAAGAGAAAGAGAATGAGTGGGATAATGCAGCCGTGATTGCTGGCGCTCCCGATGAAGCCCGCTGGGTACGGCCGGCGCCGCGCCGCGCCATCCCCGCGTCTCTTGTGGAGCGGATCGTGCGCACAGCGTTTCCGCGCTGCCATGTGACGGGCGCGCAGCCGCTGACTGATGGTCTGCGAAACGCAAATTTCAAACTCCAACTCGATACGACGGCCGAGATCATCGTGCTTCGCATTTACGAGCACGACGGCTCGCTCTGCCAGAAAGAGGCGGACCTGATTCGTCTGATTGGCCGCTCCGTTCCCGTTCCGGAGGTGATTCATGTGGAGCCGGGTGGTTGGGAGGATGTTCCGCCCTTTGCCCTGCTGCGCTACGTGGAAGGAGTCACGTTCCGCGAGCTAAAAAGGGGCGGGGATGCGGACGCGACCGCCCAGGCGGCGTTCTCCGCGGGCCAAACTCTCGCGGCCATCGGCCGTATCACCTTCCCGAAGCCGGGCTGGCTGGGGCCGGGAGCGAAGGTGACTGCGCCGCTGCTCGCAGGCGCACATGCCATGCCGCGCTTTGCGGATTTGTGCCTGGAGTCAGCCAACCTGCAGGGGCGGATGGATGCGCACTTGCGCGCGGGGATTCATGCTCTGGTGTGGCGTTGGGCGCCACGTCTCGGCCTTCTGGATGACGAGGCGTGTCTGGTCCACGGCGACTTTGGCAAACGGAACCTGCTGGTACGGAACATCGCGGGAAAATGGGCAGTGGCCGCGGTGCTTGACTGGGAGTTCGCGCTCTCCGGAACTCCGATGGCCGATCTGGGGCACTTCCTGTGCTACGAGCGCGCTACGCGCCCGGTGGTTGAGCCGCATTTCTCGATGGGTTACCGGGAAGCGGGCGGAATGCTGCCACATGATTGGCGCCAACTCGCTCGAGTTGTGGATCTCACGTCCCTATGTGAGAGCCTGACGCACGACCAACTCCCGGATGGCGTGGTCGCCGAATTGGTGGAGCTGGTCCGTGCCACGGTCGAGAATCGCGATCCGCAGTAGAAGCGACCTGCACTGTACATCGTGTAGTCTCGTGCGACGCGATGAAAGTGTTTTGATGGCAGAAAAGGGGCGAGCGGTCTATGCTGAGTTTTGATAGACGAGGGGGAAAACGGATGAGATACGGGCAAACGCTCCGCCAGGGACGGCGTTGTTTCATACCATGCGCGGCTCTGCTCGCCGTGATTTTTCTGGTTGCGCCGGCTTGCGCTGCCCAGGCCGCGCCGGCAGGCAAACAGCCGGAAGGGGCGTGGTCGCAGGAGTTGAGCAAGTATCCCGGATTGCTTCCGGCGCTCGGCAGGTTGTTGGACAGGATCCAAAAAAACGTCCAGTATCCGCCGGCGCGAGGAGAAAGCCGTGTCTTGCCTCTGTTACCGGAATCGACGGTGGGCTATGTCGCGTTTCCCAACTTAGGCGACGCAGTACATCAGGCGCTGACGATTTTTCGGCAGGAGAGGCAAGAGAGCCCGGTACTCCGCGATTGGTGGCAGCACGGCGAAGTAGCCGCGGCCGGGCCCAAGGTGGAGGATGCACTGGAGAAGATCTATCAGCTCTCTCAGTTTGTGGGAGAGGAGTTGGTGCTCTCGGGCGGAATGGAAGGCCGGGTTATCAAGCCGCTATTTGTCGTGGAAGTGCGGAAGCCGGGACTGAAGGCGGTCCTTCAGCAGATGGTGAATGAGTATGCGGGGAGCTCCAAGCCGTCTGTACGCGTCCTGGAGCCGCAGGAACTTGCCGCTGCCGAGGACTGGGGCCGGGGCCCGGTGAAGGAACTCGCGATTCTGGTACGCCCTGATTATGTGGTGGGAGCGCTGGATGTGACGACACTGCGCGATTTCAGCGACCGACTGGACCGAGGCAAGAGGGATTTCGCCTCCGCGCCATTCGGGCAGCGGATCGCGCAGGCGTATCAAGGCGGCGTGACGGTTGTAGGAGCCGCTGATCTTCACAAGCTCGTGAGCCTGGTTCCCATCGGCACGGAGCAGGAGCGGATCACTTTCCAGCGCAGCGGATTTGCGGACATGAAGTACCTGGTTTGGGAGCACAGGAGCGTGGCCGGCCAGGACGCCAGCCAGGCAGAATTAAGCTTCATCGGTCCGCGGCATGGAGTGGCATCCTGGCTGGCGGCGCCGGCGCCGCTGGGCAGCCTGGATTTTGTCTCCCCCAAGGCAATGCTGGCGGGTACGGTGGTGCTGATCAGCCCGGCGCGGATCTTCGACGATGTGAAAGAAATCTCCGGCGCTTCGGGCGCCGGCGGATTTGCGATGCTGGGGCAATCGGAACAGGCGTTGAAACTCAGCGTGAGGGATGACCTGCTCGGCCAGCTCGGAGGGGAGATCACAGCAGAGCTGGACAGTATTGTTCCAACGGCGCCTGTTTGGAAAGCAATCCTCCGGGTGAACGATTCCGACCGTTTGCAACAGACGCTGAGGACGTTGCTGGCGGCATCGCCTTTTGGGGCGGGCCAACAATTCGACGAAGGGGGAGTGACGTACCATACGGTGCACATTCCCTCCACGCCGAAACCCTATGAAATTGACTACGCATTTGTAGACGGGTACCTGATCGTGGCATCGAGCCGTGAAACGGCCGCGGAGGCGGTGCGGCTGCACAGGAGCGGTGAATCGCTGGGGAAGTCCCAAAAGCTTCTGGCAGCAGTGCCGCGGGGACACACACCGAGCGCTTCCGCATTGTTTTACCAGGACTCGGCCGCGACGAGGGCAGCGACGCTGCGGCGGATAGCGCCGGAGATGGCGGATTCTCTTGCGCAGCTCGCCAGCGATAGCGAGCCGGCGGTGAGCTGGGCGTACGGCGAGGAAACGGCCATCCGCGAGGCGGGCGGAAGCGCGGCCATCGGCGCCGGCGCGGTGCTGGTGATGGCGGGGATCGCGATTCCCAACCTGCTGGGGTCGAGAATCGCGGCCAACGAGGCCTCCGCTGTGGGCTCGCTGCGCACACTCAACACAGCATGCGTGACGTATTCGACCACGTATGGCAGCGGATTCCCGCGGAAACTGAGCAACCTGGGCACATCCGGTGAGCCAAGCCCGACGGCGGCCGGCTTGATCGACGATGTGCTGGCCGGCGGCACGAAAAGCGGCTACAGCTTCACGTACCGCTCTGGCATGGAAATCGGGGGTCAGACGCCGACGTACACGATTCAAGCCAACCCGATCACTCCAGGCGAGACAGGCGAGCGCTACTTCTTCACCAACCAATCGGGCGTCGTCCGCTGGAATGCCTCGCGGCCCGCGACGGTCAGCGACCCGCCGCTCAATTAAACCGGCCTGCGCTGAAGCGGGGAAAACGAAAAGCGGAAAACGGGGAGAGGTGCGACGCTATTCCGTGACTGGGGCGGCGGCGGCATCGGTTTGGGGGACGACGCGTTCTTTGCCGCGGATGCGGGCGGCCTTGCCCTTGCGCCCGCGGAGGTAATAGAGCTTGGAGCGGCGGACGCTGCCCCGGCGAACGACTTCGATCTGAGCAATCATGGGGGAATGGACGGGGAAGATGCGCTCGACGCCGATGCCGAAGCTGACGCGGCGGACGGTGAAGGTGGCGGAGGCCAGGCGGCCGCGGCGGGAGATGACCACGCCCTCGAAGGCCTGGATGCGCTCTTTCTCTTTTTCCTTGCCCTTCTCGATTTCGGCTTCGCGCAGGCGGACGTGAATGCGCACGGTGTCCCCGGATTTGAATTCGGGCACGCCGCCGCGCAGTTGGGACTGCTGCACCTTGTCGATGGTCAGGTTCATGTGCGTATTCCCTGGCAGACCCACTCAGGCGGGGCCGGCACCGCAGAGACAAACAATGAGTATAGCAGAAGCGAGCGCGGGGCCAAACGAGATTCGGGGCGGGTAGTGTCCCAATCTGATCGTCCTCACTTATGTGTGTCCCTGAGGGCGAACGAGTACCCGACTATAGGGTTGCTTGGCCCAGCTCCGCCGACACCCTCGGTTCCACCCGCCGATGAATAGAGAGCCATTGCGGCGAGATTGCTTCGATCGGTAAGGATCCACGCCTCCCTACAGTTTAGTGCTCGGCCTACCTCAAACAGCGCTTTCAGTACAGCTTTACCCAATCCGCGGCGCCGGTATGCGGGTGCAAATGCGATCTCGTTGATCCATAGCTCCGGCAGCTTATCAGGATGGATGTAGTGGACCGCAGACGCAAAACCGACAACCAATCCATCGTCAATCGCAACAGCGATATGATGGCGATGGTCCGCGAGAAATTCTGCCGTAAGGTCAGGGTCGATTGGATTGTCGAACACTCCTGTGGCGACATTCGTAAGAACGGCCTCATCGCCGCGGTGCAAGACGTTGATTTCGATAGTCATCGCGTCACCCCTCCACTTGACATGACTTTGCACCGTTATCCAAATCGTGTTCTCGCATGGAGTCGTCCCGAAATCAAATTAGGACACTACGCAGCGCCGGGAGTGGGCCCGTTGGCCCTGAGGGATGCGTGGAAACGACCGGATGGTCAGCGGTACGCGGCGGCCTGGATTTTGTAGAGCTCGGAGTACTGGCCGCTTCTGGCCATGAGTTCCTCGTGGGTGCCGACCTCGACGAGCCGGGCGCCATCGAGCACGACGATGAGGTCGGCCATGCGGACAGTGGAGAAACGGTGGGAAACGAGGATGGTGACGCGGCCGCTACCGCCCTCGCTGGTGTCGCGGGCGGCGGCGGCGTAGTGCTCGAACAGGGCGTGTTCCGTCTCCGCGTCGAGCGCGGCGGTGGGTTCGTCGAGGACGAGCAGCAGCGGCTGGTCGCGCATGAAGCCGCGCGCCAGGGCGAGCTTCTGCCACTGGCCGAACGATAACTCGACTCCGCTGGGCCAGGTGGGACCGAGCTGCGTATCGAGGCCAGAGGTCAGACGGGCGATCACATCGCCGGCGCCGGCGCGGTCCACAGCCGCGAGCACCGCGGGCTCGTCGTCCAGCCGGGGAACGTCGCCGAGGCCGACCGTGTGCCTGGCGCGGAATTCGAAGCGGAAAAAATCCTGGAAGGCGCCCGCCAGGCGAGCGCGCCACTCGGCGGCCGGAAGGCGCGCCAGCGGCGTGTCGTCAAGCAGGATCGAGCCCGATGAAGGCTCGTACATCTTCGCGAGCAGCTTGACCAGCGTGGTCTTGCCGGCGCCGTTCTCGCCCACGATGGCCACCACCGCGCCTGCGGGAAGTGTGACCGAAACATCGTCCAGCACAACGCGCGAAGTGCCGGGGTACGCAAACGAGACGTGTTCGAGGCGGATTCCGCGCTGCAACGCGGCGGGAACTGGGAGATCGCCCGAGGCCGCCACGGAGGCGGCGTAGTCCTCCAGCCACGCGAGGCGCCGCGAGCCGTCCATCCAGAATCCGCGCAGAAATCCAATTTCGCCCACGGTGGCGCCGATGTACGCGGAAAGGCGCGCGCCCGCGGCGAGCACCAGGAGCACCTGGCTGGCCGGCGCGCCGATGCCGTAGGAGACGAAGACGACCGCGCCGACGTAGGCGAGCCCGAATACGGCCCAGGCCAACGAGTGCCACAACGCTGAGCCGTTGCGAGCGGCCGCCACAGGTCCGTACCAGTGGTCCCACGCCGCGCGGCGGTCTGCCACGAGGCGCGGTCCAATGCCGGTGACCCGTACTTCCTTGCCGGGCGAGGCGGTGGTGGCGAGGCTGAACAGGTGACGCGCCAGGCGATTGGCCTGGGCGCCGCTTTCCTGCGCGGCTCGCTCGATATCGGGGCGCCAAGTGGAGGTGACGACAGTGGGGAGTGCAAAGACGAGGAGGAGCAGCAGCGCCGGGTGAATGGAAGCGAGGAGAGCCATGGTCACGCCGAGGCGGAGGATCCAGCCGAGAGTGGAAAACAGGGACATGTACATGTGGTCGAGCACGAAGACCTGCGTGCGGAGCATGGACAGGCGGTCGAGATACTCGGGGCGTTCCTGATGGGCGATGGTGGCGACAGAGGCCTGGAGCTGTGCGACGTGCGACTCGAGAGCGATGGTCACCTTGTCGCGGAAGCGGCGCTGCACGCGGGTGCTGACGGTGCGGAGAAACCAGGTGGCAGCGGTCGATACGGCGAGCCCGATTGCCGCGCCTTCGACGAGGAGCGGGCGATGCTGGAGCACGCCCACGCCGAGCAGCATCAACCAGAGCGCGAGGAGGGCATCGGGAAGGGCGGCGAGCTGGGAGAGCAGGAACGCCGCGACCATCAAACGCGGCTCGTGGCGATAGCCGAGCTTGCAGAGCCGCCACATGGAGGAGAGGGCGGGAGGCAACGGGTCGATTTTTGCGGGCGTTTTTTGGGCACCCCCGGGCGTTCCGGGGGCTCCGGACTTTCCGGGGGCGCGAGCGGGCTTAGGAGAGGACGTCATAGGTGGCGCCCTCCTCTTCGCCGGGGACGTTGAATCGCTGCGCCTGGAGATCGAACATGGTGCGATAGCGGCCGGCGAGCGCCATCAACTCGTCGTGCGTGCCGAGCTCGATGACGCGGCCGTGCTCGAGGACGCAGATGCGATCGGCATGGCGGACCGTGGAAAATCGGTGGGAGATGAGGATGGTGGTGCAATGTCGCGTGGCGGCGAGCAGACGATCGAAAATTTCCGCTTCGCCGCGCACGTCGAGCTGCGCGGTGGGCTCGTCGAGGAGCACCACGCCGGCGCCGAGCCGGACGGATGCTAGCGCCCGCGCGAGAGCGACGCGCTGCCACTGGCCGCCCGAGAGGTCGGTGCCGCCGTCGTAGCCGCGGGCGAGCACGGTGTCCAGCGCGGCCAGGTTTGCCGCTCCCGCGGACTCGAGAGCTGCGAGAACCACTGGGTCCGGCGCGCCAGCGGGCGCTACGTTGTCGCGCAGGGACAGCTCGAGGCGGATGAAGTCCTGAAATACGGCCGCGAGGCGCGCGCGCCACGAGGCGAGATCATAGTCGCGAAGGTCCACGCCGTCGATTTCGATCGCACCGGACTGCAGGTCGTACAAACGGCAGAGCAGCTTGGCGATGGTGGTCTTGCCGGCGCCGTTCTGTCCGACGATGGCGAGCGAGGAGCCCGCAGGAATTGTGAGATCGAAGTGCTCGAGGACGGGCGCGCCCCCGGGATAGGCAAACGTGACGTCGCGAAGACGAATCTCGCGCGCGGGCGCCGCGCCGGCGGGGCGATTGCCGGAGCGCAGCTCGCCGGCGGGACGCATGGCGGGCTCGAGCCGCAGCACCGCGGCGACGGGGGCAGCCGCCCCGTCGAGCGCCCAACTGAAACCGCCGAACGCGATCATGGAAACGCCGATGGCGCTCTGCACGTAGACCACCGCTTCCCCGAGACTGATGCGGCCATCGACGGCGGCCCTGGCGAGCAGCCAAAACACCAGGACGTTTGCGGAGGTCACCAGGAGCATGCTCCAGATCACAGGGCGTTCGCGCAGGCGAGTGGCCGCGTATTGCAGCTCGTGCAAACGGGTGCGCCGGGCGATGAAACGCTCGATGGTCCAGCCAGCGAGGCCGAACAGCCGCAACTCTTTGCTCGCGGGCGGGTCCACCGCGAGCCGGTAGGCGTAGTCGGCGTCCCGCTGAGCGGCGCGCACCTCCGGGGTGTTGCGGTCCCACCAGACGCCGCTCTCGCGGAGAAGCCAGTGCGTGGCCAGCCACGCGCCCGCGAGAACGATGGGAGCCCACCAGGCGTAGCGGGCGAGGATCACGGCGGAGGCGAGACCGCCGATCATTTCCACCATGCCGCCGGCGATGAAATCCATGGAGATGGAGAGCGGCGGGCCGGTCATGCCCAGGTCGAAGTCGCGCGCCACGGTCATATCACTGGTGAGCGATGAATCTTCGAGGTGCCCCATGCCAGGGGGGCGGATGCAGGCCTCGGTGAGCCGGTCGTAGAGCCACGCGGCAGTGCGGTCGCCCAGGTTTGAGCTCAGGGCTTGATGGATGGGGCTGAGCACCTGGAGCAGCACGAAAATCGCTCCGGCAAACGCGAGCGGGACGAGGAGAGGAGAGCTGTGTTGCACGGCGGCGACGAGCACGCCCATGGCGATTGCGAACGCCGCCGGGAGGATTCCTCGCAGCAGAAGAGCGGTCCACCAGGCAGCGGCGAGGCCAGGGGCGGCCTTGGGCAGGACGCTGAAGAAGATCCATTCCTTGCGGGCGGTGAGCCGTTGGAGCACGGCGGCATTTTGGCACAGAACGGGCGCGGACACAGGCCCCGCCGGCTTTGCCTTGGTTGGACGAAAGCTGTTCTTATCGGCCTCAGGAAGCCAGCGCGGGGGCCGGGTGGACCTGGCCTTCGATCTCGGCGACCTTGCCGGAGCGGCGAGAAACCTCGAGATCGTAGAAGTTTTGCAGGTTCAGCCAGAATTCGGCGTTGGTATGGAAGTATCTGGCCAGGCGGAGAGCGGTCTCCGCGGTGATGCGGCGACGGCGGTGCACGATCTCACCGATGCGGGTGGCCGGGACGTGCAGGTCGAGAGCAAGCTTGTTTACGGAGAGGCTGAGGGGCTTCATGAAGTCCTCGCGGAGGACCTCACCGGGGTGGACAGGGGGCAGTAGCGATTGCCGCTTGGTCATCTTTCGTGGCTCCTTCCTAATGATAATCGACGATTTCGACGCCATAGCAATGGCCGCCGTGCCATGCAAAGCAAATCCTCCACTGGTCGTTGATGCGAATCGAGTGCTGCCCCTCTCGGTCACCCCGCAGGGCCTCCAGTTGATTCCCCGGCGGCGAGGCTAGGATGCTTAGTTCCGTGGCCGCGTGAAGCTGGAGCAATTTGCGCAGGGCGACCCGCTCGAAGGCCCGGAAGCGCTTGCTGTGATGGTAGTGAAACAGCTCCTCGGTTTCCTTCGAGCCAAAGCTCCGGATCACACGCAAAGAATACTACGCATGGCGTTATACGTCAAGCAGTTGAACAGGCGCGCGGGGGATCCGGCAGACTCAAACTGCAAATGTCCTGAGGAAGTGTGGCTAGCTGCCTCGCAGCTCATCGAGCAGGGCCAAATCTTCATCGGAGAGCGCGGCGGCTTCGAGGAGGTCGGGGCGGTTGCGGAGTGTTTTTGCAAGGGCGCTGCGCCTGCGCCAGCGGCGAACCTCCTCGTGGTGGCCGCCGGCGAGCACGGCGGGCACGCCCCAGCCGCGATATTCCGCGGGGCGCGTGTAGTGCGGGCATTCGAGAATGCCGCCCGCGGAGCCCATGCCGCCGGCGCGGGCCGCGAGGGACGAGTCGTCCATCGCCGGAGCCTGCGAAGCAGGCGGGCTGAAGGATTCGTTCACCGATGAGGACTCGTTGCCGAGTGCGCGGGGGAGAAGGCGCGTGGTGGCGTCCAGGATGAGCGCGGCGGGCAGCTCGCCGCCGGAGACGACAAAGTCGCCGACGGACAGCTCGTCCGTGGCGAGGTGCTCGGCGACGCGCTCGTCCACGCCTTCGTACCGGCCGCAGATGAGCACGATGCGGTCGAGTCCGGCCAAGCGCCGCGCGGTCTCCTGCCGAAAGATCATTCCTGCGGCGGAGAGCAGGACGATGGCGGTGCCGGGCGCGAGCTCGTCGCGCGGCGCGCCGAGAATGCGCTCGACGGTATCGAACAGCGGCTCCGGCTTTATGACCATGCCCTCGCCGCCGCCGAAGGGGCGATCGTCCACGGTGCGATGGCGATCGTGCGTGGCCTCGCGGAGATCGTGGACCTGGACTACGACGAGGCCGGCCTCGCGGGCACGGCGAATGATCCCGTGCTCGAAGGGGCCGGCAAAAAAGCCGGGGAAAATGGTGATGATGTCGAAACGGAGCGGCACCGAGATTCCTCGCGGGAAAAGTCTAACCCGGATAGGGGCGGTCTACCTGGGGTTTCTCATCACGCTGGCAAATCCATGTGGCGGAGTCGGGCAGGATTTGTGCTTTCTTGTGGGATTCCCGCCATCAAGGCGAAAGGCCCCGGACCTTCGGGTCCTTTCGCAGTCAAGGGCCTTCGGACTGCACGATGACCGTCTGTCTTAGAGGCATCCGCAAGGCGCGCGGGGGAGTGCCCGCGCGCCTATTTCTCGGCTAGTTTTCGGCCAGCGTTCAGGCTGTCGAAGTTGAGGATAGTGTTCAGGACGAGCGCGTAGCTGCCGCGCGTCTCGCCGCGCCAGACGGGATTGATGGAGAACATCACCACGTGACCGTTGCCGCTGGGCGCATCGACGACCGAGGCGTGCTGGGCAATTTCGTCGCCGCCTTCGAGCAGGCCGGAGACGAGCAGGTCGCGGGCATCGGCGTAGCGGAAGATGACGCGCGCACGCAGCGCCGGTGGAATCACGCGGTAGCCGTTGCGGAGTTGCTCGGTGGAGACCGGGGGAGTTTCCCAGATTTCCGATTTCGGCTCTTCGGAGATCTCGATTGCCGGGCGGCCGGGCGTGAAGTCGGGGTCACCGAGGGTGCCGCGCCCCGTGGGGCGCGTGCGCTGTTCGCCGCCGAGGCGGCGGCCACCGCGGCCGCCGACGATGCTGGTGAGCGAAAACACGGGCCCGTTGTCGCAGTAGGCCGAGAGCGTATCGCCGTAGCCGTAGGCGATGGGGCTGGCCGCATCCACCAGATTCGTGCGCAGAACCGAGCCGACGCTTTTCAGTTTCTGCGGTGGCGCGGCGCTTACGCCGTCCTCGAGGCCGATGGAGGAGGCGAAGCGCGCCGTGTCCATGACGGTGAGGAGCACGCCGCCCTTTTCGACGAAAGCCTGCAAATGCGCGACGCCGCTCCAGCCCAGGCCGGGGCGGACGTCGTCCGTCGAATCATTTTTGCCCACGAGGTTCGGGGTCTCGGGAGTGTTTTTCCACGGCAGCGGGTTGCCCCATGCGGTGGGAAGCCCGCTGATGACGGCGGTGATATTTCCCCCGAATCCGGCGGGGGGAAACAGGATGACGTCGTACTTGGCGTTGAGGTTGTCTTCGCCGGCGACGGTTTGCGTGCTGATGTAGTTGTAGGGGATTTGGAGGAGGTCGAGCGCCTGTCGCCACCAGCCTTCCGTTTGCGTGCTCTGCCAGGTATGAACCAGCGCCAGGCGAGCGGCGCGCACGGGATGCGTCTTCACAGCGGGCGCATCCGCCAATGCGATCACACGCAGGCCCAGTTCACTCGCGGCGCGCTCGAGATCGGCCCGGTTGGCGTTGCGGAGCAGGAAGGAGCCGCGGCTGAATTTCTGCCCGCCGGTTTCGAACGGTTCCTCCGCGGCCTCGATGGAGGTGTCGCGCAGGCGGTAGCGGAGGGAAGCGAGCGCGGGTTCGGCGGCGTTGTTGATGGCGAAGACGCCGCCCGTGCCGGTGATACCGCCCGGGGTGCGGATTTCCTTTACGGGGTCCATGGCCACGGAGAGGACTTTCTGGTCCGTGACGCGTGTTACCTGAACGTCGAACAGTTCGCCAAACGTCCAGCCGGTGTCGTCGTAGGGCGTCTTCTGCGGATCGTCGGGACTCCAGTATTGATAGTCGAGCAGGGCGTCGGCGATGCGGGAATAGGGCTGGTCCATGCGGATGATGTAGCTTCCGGCCGGGAAATCACGCGTGGCCGGCGCGGGTCCGGCGTCTTTTTCGTCCGCGCCCTTCCGCGGGGCGCCCCTCGCCGGTTTCTTGGGCGGGAGCGCGACAGAAAACGAGGAGGAAGCGCGGGAGATTTCCACCTGCTGCTTTGCGAGCACGCGCAGCAAATCGGCCTGGAGGCCGGGGCGAGGGTCGTCCGCGGGGAGAACATAGGCAGCCGGGCCCTCGGCCGCGGGCTTGGTGACCGAGCGCTTGGCCTTGAGATAGAAATTCTTGAGGAAGAGCGCTTTGTTGCGCTCGAAATAGGAGAGCGAGGTGAGAAGGCCCGTTTCCTCGTAGTTGTTGTTGTCGCGCTGCGACCACTGCGCCTTGGGCAGCGGCGGATTCTGCCGGAACCAGGTGCGCGCGTATTCCTCCGGATCGAGCGTGCGCTCGATGGTATCCGCGCCGCCGTTGCCGAAGGTTTCGTAGAGGCGGCTGATGCCGTTGTGCATTGCGGCGATGAACATCAGGTAGCCGGGCGACCAGGTGTCGAAGACGCCGTGGGTGAAGACACCGGGCATGCCGAAGCGCGTCATGTCCGACACGTTTCGCCATCCCATCATTTCCCATTCGTCGGTGAGGATGGGGTCGACCCAGGCGTTGAAGGGCCCGTCGCCGGCGGTGTTGTCGTACAGATAGGGCACGGACTCGTGCAGGTCGTGCAGCACCTGGGCTTTCCAGAGGACAAAGGTGTTTAGGACGTTTTCGGTGAGCTTGAGGGTCACGCCCATGGCGTCGCGATTGTTGTCGTGCGCCACGTACTTTCCCCAGTAGACGAGCGGCGGCCAGAACTGGCCGGGGTGCGCCAGATGCCAGCGGTAGATGTCCACCATGCGGTCGCGGCCGTCCACTTCCGTGACCGGGGTGATCAGCGTGACCATGCCGTCGCGGATTTCGCGGATGTACGGGCTTTCGTCCACCGCCAGACGGTAGGCCAGCTCCATGAGCGCCGTGGGCGCGCCGGTTTCCGGCGAGTGAATGGTGCCAGTGATGTAATAGACGGGCACGGATTGCGCGACGAGGCGGTCGGCCTCGGCATCGTCCAGATGGATGGTGCGGGGGTCGGCCAGCTTGGCCAGACGCGCGCGGTTTTCCTCCAGCTTGGCCAGATTGGCTTCGGACGAAACGGCCACGGCGATCATCTCCCGGCCTTCTTCGGTCCGGCCGATGGAATAGACCTTCACGCGCGGGCTGGCGCTCTCCAGCAGGCGCATGTATTTGTAAACGTCTTCGGCGTAGGGGAGGACGCCCGGCGCGCCGGCCACATCGCCCAGAACGACTTCTGGCGTCGGGACCGTTTTCGACGCCGGGAGATAGTCCACGAGCGGCGAGGTGAAATACGGCGCGGTGGTGTATTTGCGGATTTTGGCGGTGTAGGCCTCGTCGGCGGGCTGCTTGGGATCGCGTCCCGGCGGAACGTCCTGCGCCCAGGCAGCGGCGGAGGCGTAGGCGAGCGCGGCGCAGATGGCCAGCCGACGGAATAGGCGGAGAGATGATTTCGGTTGATGATTCACGGGAATCCCCCTAATGGTTCGAACGGAATAAGTGCGAGGCGGGATTGTAACGCAAGTGGGCTGTGGTGTGATGCAGCGAGCTGCGGGATTCCCTTCCTTTCGCATTCCCGACGCTTAGTGGGTGCTTAGAAAGCTGTATCGCTTGCAATGAACCGAGAGATCCGCGCTGGGTACGAACGGTTTTGCATGTCGATGGGAGCGCAGGCTAAAAGCCCGCGCTACCTTTTAGCGGTTCAGATCGCGGAGGCCCTTCGGGAGGATCACTTCAATGCGGCGCGCGGGCGGATCCACGAGGACGCAGATCGGATCGACCATGGGAATTAGAAGTTCTCCCGAACTGGTTTCGACTACGAGGAGAGAAGCGGCGCCGGGGAACTGTACATCGCGCACGGTTCCCAGTCGCTCGAGTGGCTCGGAATCGGGGGAGGCTGGGTCGCTCGGGAGGCGCTCCCAGACTTCGCAGCCGACTAGGTCGCTGATGTAAAAGCGTCCTGCGGGCAGCTTGGCGCGCTCTTTGAGCGGCACCTGCACCTCGAGGCCAACGAGCTCTTCGGCCTGCGAAATCGAATCGTACCCCTCAAAATGGAAGATCGCCTGTCCGCCCCGGCTGGGTGAAATCCAGCAGGCGCGCACGCGGATGCGGCGCTCCGCGGGGGCGTGATCACGCGGCGGGGCGGGGCCGGCCAGCCAGACTTCACGCAACTGTGTGAGGCGTTCGGGAAAATCGGTGAGGATTTCCGCGGCGACTTCGCCCTTGCGGCCCCGGGGCCGCACGATGCGGGCCAGCGTAACGTATGCCCCAGGCA
>Ga0209415_10003606_pt1 | contig 28787 bp, 21 predicted proteins | sample PeaSoiSIISIP2007_FD_187696 | JGI IMG/M metagenome (GOLD analysis project Ga0209415, IMG submission 187696) | Peat soil microbial communities from Weissenstadt, Germany - SII-SIP-2007 (SPAdes) (version 2) | ecosystem: Environmental > Terrestrial > Soil > Wetlands > Peat | place: Germany...
GCGACTGGCCCGTGATCGTGGGGGTCGTGCGCAACGTCCCGCACAACGGCGTGGAGGACAGGAGCGGCAATCCCTACGCGTACTATCCCCTGCTTCCGTCGACGCCGGGCGGGCTGAGCATCTTCGCGCGCTCGTCCCGGCCCGTGGCCGACACGGTTTCCGTCATTCGCGCCAAGCTCCGGGCGATCGACCCCTCGATACCCCTGTTCGAGACCGGCACCGCCCAGCGGGCCATCGACGAGTCCTTCGACAACCGCCGGGCCCTGATGCTGCTCCTCGGCGGCTTCGCTGGGCTGGCGCTGTTCCTCTCAGCCATAGGCATCTATGGGGTCCTCGCCTACGACATCTCGCAGCGGACCCGGGAAATCGGCATCCGCGGCGCAATCGGCGCCACGCGCTCGCAGATCGTGGGCCTGGTCATGCGCCAGGGCCTCTGGAGGACCGGGATCGGCCTGGTGGCGGGCCTCGCGAGCGCATTCCTGCTCAGCCGCTACATGGTGAGCGTGCTTTTCGAGCTGAAGCCCACCGATCCGTGGGCCTACCTCCTGGTCACTCTTCTCCTCGCCGGCGTCGCGGTCGCGGCCTGCTACCTTCCGGCGCGCCGCGCTGCGGCGATCGACCCGATTGACGCGCTGCGGACCGAGTGATCGATAGTCGATCCGGAAGCGCGCCGCAAAAAAGCTGAAACAATTTGTCGCCCGGGCGATACGTGCTAGGATGGGGCCCGCCCCATGCTCAGGAACTGCGCCCTTTTCGCCCTCTGCACAGCGACCGCCTGCCTCGCCGGCGAGCGCGCGACCTATGACACGGCCGGAAGGCTGACCTCGCTGATCTCCAGCGGGGTCGAGCTGCCGGTGCGCGGGGATTTCAGGGTGAGGTTCACGGGCGCCCCCGAGGTGTCCGCCCAGCCGAACGAGCAGCGCTCGCCCATCGCGCGTGAGGGGGCCGAGCTCCGCTGGGAGGGCACTGTCGCGTTCCCCAACGGCAGCCAGGCCCAGCTGGCCGCGGCGTGGACCGAGTCGGACTCCGGCGTCGCGCTCCGGGGGTCCCTCACCCCCAAGTCCCCGTTCCCGGGCCGCGAGTTCCGGTTCCCGCTGGACGTGGAGTCGGCCGACTACGTCATAGACCTGCCCCGCGCCCAGTTCGCCGGCTGGCACCTGGAGCCGTCCGGAGCCCCGCTCCCGGAGACCAAGCCGGCGGACCCGAGGTTCTTCAGCGAGACCACCCAGAACGTCTCCTTCGCGGACGCGCAGGGCAACTGGAGGCTAACGATCGCGCTCGATCGGCCCCGGGCCGTCACGGTGACCGACGTATGGGACTCGTCCGGTCGGTCCTACCGGGTGCGCATCGCCCTGGTCTCGGGCCCCTGGATGATGGGCGACGCCCGTGAGCTCGGGCTGACCCTCAGGCTCTCCGGGACGCCCGGCCCGGCGGCCGCGAGCCTGTCCGTGGAACCCGCGGCGGCCCTCTATCCCTTCGACGGGTTCGGGGGCAACTACCGCATCTACGCGGACGAGCCCGTCGCGGACTACACCCTCAAGACCCTTCGCCTGTCCTGGGCCCGCATCGAGTTCAAGGCCATCGCCTGGGACCACGACCGCGGGGCCGCGGCCCCCGGCCCGCAGCTGGCGCGGGATTTTGAGCTCATGCAGCGCGTGCAGAAGATGGGCGTCCCGTGGATCCTGAGCCTGTGGTTTCTGCCCGAGCGCTTCTACACCGACGCCAACCAGAAGCCCTTCGGCACCTTCGCGCGCCAGATCGCACCCGAGCGTTGGCCGGAATTCCTTGACCTGCTCGGCAGCTACCTCGTCTACCTGAAGGGGCACTACGGGGCCGAGCCGGACCTTTTCTCCTTCAACGAGTCCGACCTGGGCGTGAACATTGGCTTCACCGCGGCGACCCACCGCGACGAGATCAGGCGCGTGGGCGCTCACCTCGCCTCGCTCGGCCTCAGGACAAGGATGCTCCTCGGCGACACGGCGAACCCCCGCGACTCACACAAGTTCGTGCTGTCGGCCGCGGCCGATCCGGAGGCGATGCGCTACGTGGGCGCGGTCTCCGTCCACAGCTGGGGGGGCGGCACGCCCGAGCAGTACGGGGCGTGGGGCGACGTCGCCGAATGGCTGCACCTGCCGCTGCTCGTCGCCGAGGCCGGAGTGGACCCGGGGGCGTACAAGAACAGGATGTATGACAGCTTTTCCTACGGCCTCAGGGAGGCCGCCCAGTTCCAGGACCTGCTGCGCTACGCCAGGCCGCAGGCGCTGATCTACTGGCAGTTCACGGAAGACTACGGCCTGGTCCATGTCGGGCCCGGCAACTCGATAGAGCCGACGCCCCGGTACTGGCTGATGAAGCAGTTCGTGAACCTGTCGCCCGCAGGGAGCGAGGCCGTGAGGACCTCCAGCGACCGGGCCGACGTGAAGCTGAGCGCCTTCTCCCGCAAGGACGCACTGGTCGTGCACGTCCTCAACCTGGGGCCCGGTTGCGAGGCCACGCTTTCGGGCCTCCCGCCCGGCCCGTGGCGAAGCGTCACCACGACGGAGTTCTCGGGCTATCAGGAGGCCGACGCCAGGCTCCGGGGAGGCGCGGGCCCCGAGAAGCTCTTCCTTCCCGCGCGCAGCCTCACCACGCTTGTCCGGGGTCAGCAAACCCCGGACCCCGCCCACCTCAAGTAAGGCCGGCCTGCGGGCCGGGGGCCCATCCCCGCCACGCCCGCCTTTCCCATTTATGGGACGGGGTGGTTTCGTTTCCGCATCCAACCGGGACCCAAACGGCGCATTGATTATCATGTAAATATTTATGCCATAGCGTCTAACCTCATAATGACAGGTCTGGCATGAACCATGCGATGAACCCCGTGCCATGATACAGCTCACCAATGTCGATCGCGTCTATCCGCTGAAGGGAGGCCCTTTCTACGCTCTGCGCGGAATAAGCCTCGAGATCGGGGAGGGCGACTTCGTCTCGATCATGGGCCCGTCCGGATCGGGGAAGTCGACCCTCCTGAACATCCTCGGGCTGCACGACTCGGCATGGACGGGGGAGTACCGGTTCGGGACCGTGGACGTGCACCGCCTCGGCCAGAAGCAGCGGCTCGACCTCCAGAAGAAGAACATCGGCTTTGTCTTCCAGAGCTACCACCTCCTGGACGACCTGACCGTCTACGAGAACCTCGAGATCCCCCTGTCCTACCGCGACGTCCCGAGGCCCGAGCGCCAGACCATAGTCTGCGACGCCCTGGACCGGTTCCACGTCGTGGCGAAGCGCGACCTGTACCCCTCGCAGCTGTCCGGGGGCCAGCAGCAGCTCGTCGCGGTCGCCCGGGCGCTCGTGGCCTCTCCCCGGCTGATCCTCGCCGACGAGCCGACCGGCAACCTCCATTCCGACCAGGGCCACGAGATCATGGAGCTGTTCCGCCAGCTCAACGAGAGGGACGGGGTGACGATCGTCCAGGTGACGCACTCCGAGGCCAACGCCGCCTACGGGCGGCGCATCCTGCGCCTGGCGGACGGCCTCCTCCTCAAGTAGGCCATGCGGCGGATCCATCCAGTCATGCTGGCGGCCGCGATGTCGCTCGCGCTGGCGGCCGCGGCCCCCGCCCAGGAGGCGGGCCCCGTGCTCACGCTCGACGACGCCATCCGTCTCGCCCTTCAGAAGAACAAGAACCTGAAGGTCGTCGCCTTCGAGCGCCCGGTCTCGCGGGCCAACCTGCTCGTCGCCCGCGGGCAGTTTGACCCGGCGATTTTCGGCAGCAGGACCGGCTCGGATACGCCCGCGCAGTTGAACCCCGGAACGACGCAGGTCGGCCTGGTACCCCTTTACGACTACCGCTTGGACACCTACAGCCTCGGCCTGACCGGGCAGACGCCGATCGGCACGACCTACCAGGTCTACGAGAGCGCCACGAACGAGCGCTATTCCATCTACGGGTACCAGAACGACTACATGGCGTTCGGCGGCGTCCAGGTGACGCAGCACCTCCTGAAGGGGTTCGGGTTCGACGCCAACCTCGCGCAGGTCCGGATCGCGAAGGCCAACCGCGCGATCTCGGACTGCGACTACCGCCAGTCGGCGATCAACACCGTGACGAACGTCGTGATCGCGTACAGCAACCTCCAGTTCGCGCACGACGCGCTCGACGTGGCCCGGCGGACCCGCGAGCTCGCGGCGCAGCTGCTCTCGGACAACGAGAAGAACTACAAGGTCGGCAGCATCTCCCAGAGCGACGTGATCCAGGCGCGCTCCCAGGTCGCGGCGCTCGAGGAGCCCGTCCTCATCTACGAGAGGAGCGTCCGCGACGCGGAGAACTCGCTGCGCGAGCTGATTGGCGAGGACATGTTCTTCGAGGACAAGCCGTTCTTCACGCTCGTCCCGGCCGAGACGCCCGAGGTGGCGATCGACCGCCGGGCCGACCTCGCGCTCGCCCTCCAGAAGCGCCCCGACTACCAGGCCGCGCGCCTCGGGATCGTCCAGAACCGCGCGACCGAGGCGGCCGCGAGGAACGCCATCCTGCCGCAGGTCGACTTCGTGGGCGGCTACGGCTACAACGGGTTCGGCTCCACCCTCTCGGCGAGCCGTCAGCAGGTCGAGCAGCGGGACAACCCCTCGTACTCGGCGGGGCTGCAGGTGACCATCCCGCTCACGTTCGCCGTCGGCCGGGGCACCCTGCGCGCCGCGCGGCTGACGCGCGAGAAGGCGGAGGCCGACCTCCGGCGCCTCGAGGCCGACATCGCCCTGGCGGTGGCCACGGCGGAGGGGCAGATAGAGACGACCCGCAGGCGGGTGATCGCCGACGACGCCGCGTTCGCCCTCGCGAACAAGGCGCTCGAGGCCGAGGAGAAGAAGAAGCGCGCCGGGGCCAGCACGACGCTCGCCGTCGAGCAGGTGCAGCAGAACCTCGCCTCGATCGAGTTCAACGTCTCGGCGGCCCACGCCAGCGCGCGCCAGGCCGTGGCGACCTTCTACCAGCAGCTCGGCACGACGCTCGAGCACTACAGGGTGAGGCTCGCCGGCGAGTGAGCTTTTGGCGCTCGTCACCCCGGGCCCCCAGTTCTTGAATCAAGCCATGTCCGGCGCACCGACACATCGCATCCTGATCGCCGACGACGACGCGGACGTCATCGAGGCGCTGCGCCTGCTGCTGAAGAACGAGGGCTACCAGACCGAGGCCGTGAAGTCGCCCGCCGCGGCGGTAAAGGCGGTCGAGGCGCGCGACTACTCCCTCGCCCTCGTCGACCTCAACTACGCCCGGGACACGACCAGCGGGAAGGAGGGCCTCGACCTCCTCAGCCGGCTCCAGTCGATCGACCCGACGCTGCCCGTCGTGATCATGACGGCGTGGGCCAACGTGGAGCTCGCGGTCGAGGCGATGCGCAGGGGCGCAAGGGACTTCATCGCGAAGCCGTGGGAGAACCTGCGCCTCCTCGCGATCGTGCGCACGCAGGTCGAGCTCGGGGGCGCGATGCGCGCCTACAGGAGGCTGGAACAGGAGACGCAGCTGCTGCGCGGCAAGCAGGGCCCCCCGCTGATCGCACAGTCCGCCGCGATGCGGCCGGTCCTCGAGCTCGTCGCGCGCGTCGGGCCGTCCGAGGCGAGCGTCCTCATCACGGGGGAGAACGGGACGGGAAAGGGGATGGTCGCCCAGGCGATCCACGGGGTCTCCCAGAGGGCGGGCAAACCGTTTATCTCGGTGAACATGGGGGGCCTCCCGGAGGGCGTCTTCGAGAGCGAGCTCTTCGGGCACATCCGCGGCGCGTTCACGGACGCCAAGGGCGACCGGGCGGGCCGCTTCGAGCTCGCCGAGGGCGGCACCCTCTTCCTGGACGAGATAGGCAACATCCCCCCCGGCCAGCAGGCCAAGATACTTCGGGTTCTCGAGCGCGGGGAATTTGAGCGCGTCGGGTCCTCCCGGACGATCCGGGCCGACGTGAGGCTCATATCCGCCACGAACTCGGACATCGCCGCGGAGGTCGCCGCCGGGCGCTTCCGGCAGGACCTCCTGTTCCGGCTCAACACGATCCAGATACACCTGCCCCCGCTCAGGGAGCGCAGGGAGGACATAGACCTTCTCGCCCAGCACTTCCTCGGCCGCCACGTCGAGCGCTACAGGAAGCAGGTCACGGGCTTCGACGAGGAGGCGATGCGCGCGATGCGCGGATACGCGTGGCCGGGAAACGTCCGGGAGCTCAACCACGCCGTCGAGCGGGCGGTCCTCATGGCCCAGGCAAGGGTCGTCCGCGCGGCCGACCTCGCCCTCAACGCCGCGGCCTCGGCGCCCCTCCTCGACGACATGAGCCTGGACGAGGTCGAGGCCTTCCTCATCAAGAAGACGCTTGCCCGCTGCGACGGGAACGCGCGCGTGGCCGCGGAGTCGCTCGGCCTGAGCCGCAGCGCGTTCTACCGGCGCCTGGAGAAATACGGACTGTAGATTCCCGCCGGAACGGCCATTGTGCTCTCATGGCCAAGCGGCCGAGGAACCTCAACCACGACCAGGCGATCTTCGCCTTCGCCCTGATCGGGGGCGCGCCCGCCGTGGCCTTCACGCTCGCGTGGGTCTGGGGGGGCGACCACGGGCCCGACGTGAGGGGCACCGTGACCCTGGTCGTCGTCGGCTGCTGGCTCGGGTTCGCAGCTGCCGCGCGCCACCGCGTGGTGCGCCCGCTGCAGACCATGTCCAACCTCCTCCTGGCGCTGCGCGAGGGGGACTTCTCGTTCCGCGCGCGGGGCGCGAGGATGCGCGACCCCCTGGGCGACGTCCTGGCCGAGATAAACGGCCTGGGCGACATCCTCCAGACGCAGAGGCGCGGGGCGCTCGAGGCGACGGCGCTCCTCTCTGCCGTGATGAAGGAGATCGACGTCGCGATCTTCGCCTTCGACCAGGACTCGAGGCTGCGGCTCGTCAATCCCGCCGGCCAGAGGCTGCTCGGCCAGGCGGCCGAGCGCCTCATCGGGCGCGGCGCAGGCGAGATCGGGCTCGCCGATTGCCTCGAGGGCGAGTCCAACCGGGTCCTGAGCCCGGCCGAGTTCCCGCACGCCTCGGGGCGGTGGGGCATGCGCCGCCGGGTGTTCCGCGAGGACGGGAGGCCGCACCAGCTCCTGGTGCTCAGCGACATCAGCCGGCCCCTGCGCGAGGAGCAGGTCAAGGCGTGGCAGCGCCTCGTCCGCGTCCTCGGACACGAGCTCAACAACTCGCTCGCCCCGATCAAGTCGATCGCCGCCACGCTGGGCACCGCCGTCGGGCGCAAGGCGCGCGCCCCGGACTGGGAGGAGGACATGGTGTCGGGGCTGGGCATCATCTCGTCCCGCGCCGAGAGCCTCGAGCGGTTTCTTCAGGGCTATTCCCGCCTCGCGAGGCTGCCGCCGCCCCAGGCCGCTCCGTGCGACCTGCCCGCGCTCCTGCGGCGCGCCTCGGCTCTCGAGACCCGCCTCGAGGTGGCCGTCGAGCCCGGGCCCGCCGTCCTGCTGTCGGCCGACGAGGCGCAGATCGAGCAGGCGGTCATCAACCTCGTCAAGAACGCCGTCGAGGCCTCGCTGGACCAGAAGGCCGGGCGGGTACAGATCTCCTGGAGGACGGCCGAGGGGATCGTCGAGGTCCGGGTCGAGGACAACGGGCCGGGGATCGCGGAGACGGCCAACCTTTTCGTCCCCTTCTACACGACGAAGCCCGACGGCTCGGGCATCGGCCTCGCCCTCTGCCAGCAGATCGCGGAGAACCACGGCGGGACGCTCGAGCTCCGGAACCGCGACGGCGCGCCGGGCTGCGTCGCCATCCTAAGTCTTCCCCTGGTGCGGCGCTGAGGCCGGCGCCGTCCAGCCAAATTCCCAATTCTGGGACTTCGCTTTCCCGTTACCGGTGTAAAACCGCGCAGCGACACTTGCCGGTGTGTGTATTAATTATTAACTTACAGCATGTTGCATGTAGCAGTGGCAGCTGGCACACCGTGTGCAAACATAGGACAGACACATGGACATCCCACGCCCATCCCAAGCCAAGGCGAAGCTCAGGAAACGGATCCTGGTGGGGTCCGCCGTCGCCGCCGCACTCGTGGGCATCACGGTCCTGCTCGCGCGCCTGAAGCCCGCGGTGCCGACCGTGGACCGGAGCCTCGTCTGGGAGGACACGGTCAAGCGCGGCCCCATGGTGCGCCAGGTCCACGGTCCCGGAACGCTTGTCCCCGTCGACATCCGCTGGATCGCCGCGCGCACGCAGGGGCGGGTCGAGCGGATCGTCCTGCTGCCCGGCGCGACGGTCGAGCCGGACAGCGTCATCATGGTGCTCAGCAACCCCGACGTCACGCAGGCCGCGGTCGACACCGAGTCGCAGCTGAAGGCCGGTGAGGCGGAGCTCTCCAACCTCAGGGTCAGCGTTCAGCGCGACGTCCTGCAGTCCGAGTCGGAGGCCGCGAGCGCCAAGGCAAACTTCGAGCAGGCGCGGCTGACGGCGCAGGTGAAGGACGCCCTGCTCAAGGACGGGCTCGTCTCGGAGCTCGACTGGCGCCTGTCGAACGTCAACGCCGAGCAGGCCGACACGCTCAATTCGATCGCCCAGAAGCGCTTTTCCTTCGCCAAGGACTCGGTCGGGCCCCAGCTGGCGGTGAAGGAGGCGGAGGTCGACCGGCTGCGCGACCAGGCGAGGCTCAAGATGGCCGAGGCCGACGCGCTCAACGTGCGCGCCGGGATGCGCGGGATCCTCCAGATAGTCCCGGTGGAGGTCGGCGCCCAGGTGCAGCCCGGCGCCAACCTCGCCCGCGTCGCCGACCCGTCTCGGCTCAAGGCCGAGGTCCAGATCGCGGAGACCCAGGCGAAGGACGTGCAGATAGGCCAGAGCGCCGAGATCGACACGCGCAACGGCGTCGTCAGCGGCAAGGTCTCGCGCATCGACCCGTCGGTCCAGAACGGCACGGTCAAGGTGGACGTGGCGTTCTCCGGCGAGCTCCCCCTGGGGGCGAGGCCGGACCTGTCGGTCGACGGCGTCATCGAGCTCGAGCACCTCGACAACGTCGTCTTCGTCGGCCGCCCCGCGTTCGGCCAGGAGCACTCGACGGCGAACATCTTCCGGCTCGACGCCGACGGGGTCTACGCGACCCGCACGCCGGTGCAGCTCGGCCGCAGCTCCGTCAACACGATCGAGATCGTCAAGGGCCTCGAGCCCGGCGACCGCGTCATCCTGTCCGACATGTCCCAGTGGGACGCCCACGACCGGATCAAGCTCAACTGAAGATGAACGACCCGCGGCCCGCCCTCCCCGTCGCCCCGGCATGACCCGGCCGGCCGCCCCCTCTTTTCCAACAGCCCGCCAACTCAACGCCAAAACAACATGTCCCAGTCCCTCATAAAACTCGACAACGTCACCAAGGTCTTCCTCACCGACGAGGTCGAGACGCACGCCCTCTCGGGCATTCACCTGGAGATCAACAAGGGCGAATACGTCGCGATCGCGGGGCCCTCGGGCTGCGGGAAGTCCACCCTGCTCTCCATCCTGGGCCTGCTCGACACCCCGACGGAAGGCTCCTACACGCTCAACGACCGCACGGTCCAGGGACTCTCACCGGCCGAGCGGGCCCGGATCCGCAACCGCGAGATCGGGTTCATCTTCCAGTCGTTCAACTTGATCGGCGACCTTAGCGTCTACGAGAACGTCGAGCTCCCGCTCACGTACCGCGGCATGCCCTCGTCGGAGCGCAAGGCGCGCGTCGAGGAGGCCCTGGAGAAGGTCGGCATGGGCCACCGCGCCAAGCACGTTCCCTCGCAGCTCTCGGGCGGCCAGCAGCAGCGCGTCGCCGTCGCCCGGGCCCTCGCCGGGCACCCCGCCGTCCTCCTCGCCGACGAGCCCACGGGGAACCTCGACTCGAAGAACGGCGACGCCGTCATGGAGCTGCTCCAGAGCCTGCACCGCACGGGATCGACGATCCTCATGGTGACGCACGACACCCGGTTCGCCCGCCACGCCGACCGCACCGTGCACCTCTTCGACGGCCGCGTTGTCGAGGAGAGCACCGAGAACAAGGAATGACATAGGCCGCGGCCGCCATGTTCTCCGACCTCAGGTACGCCCTGCGCCAGCTGGCGAAGAGGCCCGGCTTCACGGCCGTCGCCGCGCTGACCCTAGCGCTCGGCATCGGCATCAACACGACGATGTTCAGCGTCCTGAACGCCCTCGTGCTCCAGGCGTCGCCGGCGCCCGACTCCGGCCGGCTGGCCCTCATCTTCCGCACGGCCGCCCAGGCCCAGGACTGGCCCCAGTCGCCCGCGAACTTCTACGACTACGAGGACAGGAACACGGCGTTCGAGCAGGTGGCCGCGTTCTACCAGACGAATTTCAACCTTGCCGAGCCGGGCCTGCCGGCCGAGCGCCTGAAGGGGATGTCGGCGTCGGCCAGCCTGTTCACGGTGTTCGGGATCCCGCCGGAGCTCGGCCGCGTTTTCGGGCCCGAGTGCGACCGCGCGGGGGCCGGCCAGGTCGCCGTCCTCAGCGACGGGTTCTGGAAGAGCCACTTCGGCTCCGATCCCGGCGTCATCGGGCGGGCGGTCCGCATGGACGGCCAGTCGGTGACCATCATCGGCGTCATGCCGGCGGCGTTCGAAAACCCGCTGTACTGGGGCCACATCGACCTCTGGCGGCCGCTCGGCTTCGACGCCGCCACCCGGCAGACTCGCGAGAACAACTGGATGCAGGCCATCGGCCGGCTGAAGCCCGGCGTGTCCCTGGGGCAGGCCCAGGCCGAGGCGGACGCGATCGCGGCGCGGCTGGCCCGCGACTACCCACAGACGAACACGGGGAGCGGCCTGCGCCTGGCGTTCTGGAACGTCGCGCGCACGAGCGACCTGTCCCGGCGCATCTCGTGGCTGTGCATGTGCCTCGCCGGGTTCGTCCTCCTGATCGCGTGCGCGAACCTTGCGAACCTCCAGCTCGCCCGGATGGCGGAGCGGGTCCGGGAGCACGCCGTGCGCATCGCCCTGGGGGCCTCGCGCCTGCAGCTGATCCGCCAGCTCCTGGTCGAGAGCCTTCTCCTGTCCGCGATCGGCGGGGCCGCGGGCGTGGTGATAGCCTCCTGGGGCACGAGGCTGATCGGCCGGGAGGTCGTCATAACCGGCGTCCAGGGCCTGGACCTTCCGATCAACACGAGCGTCCTCGTCTTCACGCTGCTCGCGTCGGTGGCCACGGGAATCGGCGTCGGCCTGATCCCGGCCTGGATAGCCTCGCGCACCGACGTGAACGCGGCGCTCAAGCAGGGCTCCCGGGGGGCCACCGGGGATCGCTCGCGCCACCTGTTCCGACAGGCGCTCATCGTCTGCGAGCTGGCGCTCGCCCTGACCCTGCTGACCGGCGCGGGCTATTTTGTCCGCGGGATGCAGCGCGTGGCGCACGCGGACCTGGGATGGAAGCCCGAGGGGCTGATCACCGCGACCCTGTCGCTCCCGTTCAATGCCAACTACTCGACCGACGCACAGTGCCGGGCGTTCTTCGAAAAGCTCGGCGCAAGGCTGGCCGGGCTCCCCGGGGTGCGCCAGGCCGCGATCTCGGCCTATCTGCCGGTGGTCGGGTTCTGGCGGAGCGCCGGCATCGTCCTCGAGGGACGCCCCGCCCCGCCCCGGGGAAAGGAGCCCCTCGTCTACCTCGACTTCGTGACGCCGAGCCACTTCTCGACCCTGGGCATGCGGCTGGTCCGGGGTCGCGGCTTCACGGACGCCGACCGCGCCGGCTCGCGCGACGTCGCGATCATCAACGAGGCCATGGCCCGCGCCCTCTGGCCCGGGGAGGATCCCATCGGCAAGCGCATCGCCGGCTCCGACTCCGCAACGCCCGTCTGGATGGAGATCGTCGGCGTCGTGAACGACGTGCACGCCACCATTGAGCTCGTGCGCCGGCCGGACACGCAGTTCCAGACCTACGTTCCCCTCGACCAGACGCCCAACGGGTACGTCCACTGGTTCAACGTGGCGATCCTGAGCACCGCCCCGCCGCCGACCGTCGCCTCGGCCCTGCGCGCGGCGGTGCAGCAGATCGATCCCGACCAGCCCGTCTACGACATCGCCTCCGCCCCGGAATCGATGCATCAGTTCATGAGCGGCTTCACGCTGACCAGCCACATGCTCGGCGTGTTCGCGCTGATCGGCCTGGCTCTCTCGGCCGTGGGCCTCTACGGCGTGATCGCCAACCTCGTCGCCCAGCGCACCCCGGAGTTCGGCATCCGGATGGCCCTGGGCGCACAGGCCCGCGACGTCCTCTGGCTCGTGCTTGGGCAGGGCGTGCGACTCGCCGTCCTGGGAACGGCAATCGGCCTTGCGTGCGCCTGGGCGCTCGTCCGCCTGCTCGACTCGATCCTTCCGGCGATCCCCGGGGGGGACCCCGCAGCGGTCGCGTGCGTCGCCGCGATCCTGGCCTCCGTGGCCCTCCTGGCGTCGTGGCTGCCGGCGCGCCGGGCGACCGCGGTCAACCCGATCATCGCCCTCAGGTCGGAGTAGCCCCCCGCCGGGCAATTCCCCGTTTGACGGCGCCGGCAAACCGGCCACGTTCACGCCGGATGACTTTCGTGAAGAAGGGGCTCCCCTCGCCGGCGGCGCGAATTGTCGCGCAGCTCGCGGCCGCCTTGGTGCTCGTCCTCACGATCCTGGCGGCGAGTCCGGAGCTCCACGAGCGCCTGCACGGCCACGGGCCGGGCGGGGCGGGGCCTGCGCATCATGAGGGGGTCCCGCCCGGCGGCCAGGCTGCCGACGACGAGGACGGGTGCGTCGTCACCCTGTTCGCCCAGGGCCTCGTCCTCGCCCTGGCCCTCGCGGTGCCCGGCCCGACGGGCCCGGCCCCGCGCCCGGCCAATCTCGATCCCGGCGACCGGACGGTCCCGGCCGCGCCCCGCTACCTGCGACTGCCCTCCCAGGCTCCGCCGGTGGGATCGGCCTGATCCCGCAGCAGGCGCGGCGCCCGCCCCACCGGGGCGGAGCCGCGTCGCCGGCCGGCGACGCGCCGCAAATGCAGTGCGCGATCGACAGCCACCGCCAGCCGGGACGGCCAGCGCGCCAGGGGCGCCCGACCGGCCGGCAGCACAACCGCCACGCTCAGTTCCCTAATGAATCTACGCATCCTAATTCTCCTTCCGATCGCCGGCGCCTCCGCCGCGGCGATCCGTGCCCAGACCGCACCGGCGCCGGCAGCAGGCGTCACCCATCTCGACCCCGTCGTCGTGACCGGCCAGCTCGACGAGAGCCGGGAGTCGATCGTGCCCAGCCTCGGCGCCACCTCGTTCATCATGGACGCCGACCAGATCCTCAACATCCCGCAGGGGGAGGACGCCCCGTTCAACCAGGTGCTCCTGCGCGCCCCGGGCGTCGCCGAGGACTCGGCGGCCAACGGCGACCTCCACGTCCGGGGGGAGCACGCGAACCTGCAGTACCGCATCAACGACGTGCTGCTGCCCGAGGGCATCACCGGCTTCGGCCTCGAGCTGGACCCGCGCTTCGTCGCCAGCATGCAGCTGATCACGGGCTCCCTTCCCGCGCAGTACGGCTTCCGGACGGCGGGCGTCGTTGACATCCAGACGAAGGGGGGCGCGTTCGAGCAGGGCGGCGAGGCGTCGACCTACGCCGGCAGCTTCGACACCGTGCGGCCGAGCTTCGAGGCGGCCGGCTCCGAGGGGAGCATCACCTACTTCGCGGACGGCAGCTACGAGCGCGACAGCATCGGGATCGAGAACCCCACGGCCAGCAGGACCCCCATTCACGACAACTCGGAACAGTACAAGGCCTTCGCCTACCTGTCGTACATCCTGGACAGCTCGAGCCGGATAAGCTTCATGGCGAGCGCGTCCTACAGCGACTTCGAGGTCCCCGACACCCCGGGCCTGTCCGCCGGCACCTCCCCCGACGGCATGCCGTGGCTACCGGGCGCGTTCAACTCGGCCGGCCTCAACGAGAACCAGGACGAGCAGAACTACTACGGCGTTGTCGCGTACCAGAAGTCGGCCGGCGACCTGAATTACCAGCTTTCCGCGTTCGGGCGGGCGAGCAGCGTGCATTTCACGCCGGACCCCGTGGGCGACCTCTACTTCAACGGCGTGGCGAGCGACGTCGACCGGTCGCTCCGCTCCGGCGGCGTGCAGGGGGACTTCAGCTACGCCATCACGTCCGCGCAGACCGCGCGCGGCGGCTTCACGTTCCTGGATGAGTCCGTCGACGCCAACTCGACCACCACCGTTTTCCCCGTCGACGCTGCCGGCGATCCGACTGGGCCCGCGTATCCCATCGCGTACGACGAGGCGCTCCACGGCACGTTTGCGGGCGCCTACCTGCAGGACGAGTGGAGGGTAGTGCGCGGCCTGACGCTCAACTTCGGTGCGCGGCTGGACTCGTACGACTCGTCCTTTGACGACGAGGCCCAGCTCAGCCCCAGAATCAACGCCATATTCAAGGCGTCCGACTCGACCACGCTGCACGCGGGCTACGCGCGCTACTTCACACCTCCCCCGGTCGAGAACGTCCCCGGCGCCACGGTGGCCGAGTTCAACGGCACCTCGAACCAGTCTGCCGTGACCCAGGACGACCCCGTCAGGGCGGAGCGCTCGGACTACCTCGACGCCGGGATCAGCCAGCAGATCCTGCCCGGCTTCCAGGCCGGCCTGGACGGCTACTACAAGCGCGCCAAGAACCAGCTCGACGACGGGCTCTTCGGCCAGACGCTCATCCTGTCCGCGTTCAACTACGCAAGGGGCGAGGTCTACGGCCTCGAGCTCACCGGGTCCTACCAGAAGGGCGGCTTCGCGGCGTACCTGAACCTCGCCCACTCGGTGGCGAAGGGCGAGGACTGGAGCTCGGCGCAGTTCCTCTTCGACCCGGCGGACCTGGCCTACGTGAGGAACCACTGGATATTCCTCGACCACGACCAGGCGCTCACCGGATCGTTCGGGGCGTCCTACTACTGGAGGGGGCCCCGGGGCGGCACGCGCATCTACCTGGACGCCATCTACGGCTCTGGGCTGAGGACCGACTCGACGGCGCCCGACGGCACGGTCATTCCCAACGGCGGGACCGTTCCCAGCTACTACTCGGTCAGCGTCGGCGGCGAACAGAGCTTCAAGCTCGGGGGCCAGCGCGCGTGGAAGGTCCGCCTCGACGTCCTCAACCTGACGGACAACTCCTACGAGCTGCGCAGCGGCACCGGCGTCGGCGTCAACGCCCCGCAATACGGGATGCGGCGGGGCATCTTCGGGAGCCTCTCCTACTCGTATTAGGGCGCGGAAAACGTTCTGGCCGGAGGACTGCCGCGCCGGCTACCCTCCCGTTCATGGCGACAAACGTGGCCCTCCTTAGGGGCGTCAATGTCGGCGGCAACAGGAAGATCGCGATGTCGGACCTGCGCTCCTTCGTCACGAAGCTGGGCCTCAAGGGGGCGCAATCGCTCCTGCAGAGCGGCAACCTCGTCTTCCAAAGCGACCGGCGGCCCGGCAACCTAGAGCGCCTCCTGGAGGCCGAGGCCGGGAGGCGCCTCGGTCTTCGGACGGAGTTCTTCGTGCGCACCGCGCAGGAATGGGGCGAGGCCGTCGCCCACAACCCGTTTGGCGCAGCGGCCGAGAGGGACCCGAGCCATCTCGTCGTCGTGTTCCTGAAGGACGCCCCGAGCGAGGGCAGCGTCAAGGCGCTCCAGGCCTCCATCACCGGCCCCGAGGTTGTCCGCGCCTGGAAAAGGCACGCCTACGTCGTCTACCCGGCCGGCATTGGCGACTCCCGCCTGACGGCCGCCGTCATCGACCGGGTTCTCGGGACGAGGGGCACGGCCCGCAACTGGAACACCGTCACGAAGCTCGCCGCCCTCGCCGGCGCCTGAATCGCGGGAAAGCGGCCCCGCCCGCGCGCGCCGGCAGCCGCCGCGCGGGGGAGCGCGTCGTCAAGAGCGAGCGAACTCGAGGAGCGGCGCAATGTCCCCCGCGTCCGCCGCCCTGATCGCATCCATATAGAGGGAGCTCGCCAGCCCCGATCCGGCCGGGTCCGAACCCGAGCCCCAGGTCAGGGGCTCCTCGCGATGCGACGCCACGACAATGTCGGCAAGAAGCCGCGCGTGGCGGCCGTTTCCGCTGGACCAGGGCCGGATGGCGATCAGCCGGTGGTGAAGCCGGACCGCCGCCTCGGGGACCGTGTAGGTCGAGAAGCGGATCCAGCCCTCGGCGTCATCGAGGAACATCCGGACGCCACCGGGGATCCGCCGCGCCTCCCAGCCGCCGCCCGCTTCCGCGGTCCGGTACCTGCCGGCCCCGCGCCAGACGCCGCCGAACATCCTCCTGTGGAGCTCCTTGACGAATGACTCCGCAAGGAGGTCGTCGCGCCGAAGAACGGCGCCGCGCATGGCCCAGAGCCGCGCCGCGTTGATCGCGAGCCTCTCGACCTCGTCAAGCTGAGCGCGCGTCGAGAGGCTGGGCACGAGGAGCGACCGCTCCTCCGGAGCGATCGGGACGTCCGCCCCCGCGCGGGGACCGTCAACGGCCATCACCGGTGTCCGGCCCTCCCAGCGACATCGAGTGCTCGGTCGCCCTGAGGTGCCTGTGCGCGGGGTCGTGGACCTCGGCGAGCCCCACGTACGTGCGAGCCACGGATTCGCGGGGCACGATGAAGTACACGAGCTCGCAGTCCATCGCCCCGGCGACTCGCCGCAGCGAGGCGACACTGATCGAACCCCGCTCCTCGGCCGCCTCGAACTGGGCGTATGACTGGCGCCTTACGCCGGCCCTCTCGGCGACCTCCCGCTGCTTGAGCCCAACGGCCTCCCTAACCGCCCGCAGCCATCCCCGCGCCGGCATGCCCGCGGCGGAACGCGCCGCGTTGAGCGGCTCGATCTTCCGCTCAAGATCCTGGAGAATGATGGCGCTGAAATTGCTCGTTGCTCCATGTTTAAACTGCAGAATATATGCTAAAGCAAGCTAAACATTGCATAGGCAATAATGACTGCTGTTTTTAACCTGCGATGCCGCTTTTCCGCGAACCTTGTCCAATCTGGACCAGCACGTTGGCGGCCACGATCAATCCGCCGCCAACGACAAGCGTCCAGCTCGCTCGCTCATTCGGGTAGTCGATCGAGGCCCAGCCCGAGAGGAGCGCCGGCAGGAACAGTGCGAAACTCGACGCGATGACCGGCTCGATGCAGTAGATCAGCCCCGCCTGCGTCGCGGGGATCCTCGGCTGCCACTTGTTCATGAGCCAGAACGCGCCGACGGTGCAGACGACGGCGAGCGTCAGGCTGAGGCCTTCCCAGGACGGCGACGCCCATGGCGCGATGATCGACCGGGCATCGGGCGCGGCCGCCGCCGCGAGCGCCAGGAAGACGACCGCCAGGACCAGGAACATGACGTGGGTAGTCGAGGCCGGGCGGCACCCGGAGAACTCCTTCTTCTGGATCCAGAGGATCTGCCCGGCGAAGAACACCGAGCTCAGGAGCGTCTCCCACTCCCCCCTGCCGAAGCCGAGCGTGCGCCAATCAAAGCGCCCGAGGATTCCCACGCCCGCGACGACGAGCGCGCAGCCCGCCCAGACGGCCGCACCCGGATTGCGCCGCTCGCGGATCGCGAGCCAGACGGGTATGAGTATCGCATAGAACTGGGTGATGAACGCTGAAGTCGACGCGGACGTGTGCCTGAGGCCGTCGGTCTGGAAGAGCATGCCCCCCGCCGCGAAAAGGCCGATACCAAGCCCCTGCCTGAATTCCCCCGGCGTCGGGCGGCGGAGCCCGCGCCCCCGCAGCGCCATCATCAGCAGCGAGGCCAGCACGAACCGGGGGGCGAGCGCCTGGGCGGTGAGAAACCACGATCCCGCGCCCGGCAGCAGCTGCCGATTCAACATCATGAGCGACTTGATGACGGGAAAGCTGAGGCCCCAGAACACCGTCGTCAGCAGGAGCATCATGACGGCCTGCCTGCGCTGGGGGTCGGGTGCTTCGGTCATCGCGCCGCCGGATCGTCGGGCGGCGACCGAAAGTGTCATCCGGGCGTCGCCGCGCCAAGAGGGAACCGCTCCGATTTTTGCGCCGCGGGCTCCGAGACGGCTCGACAACAACCTCCGCAGCGGCCAGTCATCTCCGACGCAACCCCAGCAAAATGTCGAAATCGGGAGATGACCGTCGGCTGCCGAAGAAAGCCTACGAGGCCCGCCTTCCGGAGCTCCGCGCGGCGCTCGTGCGGATGCAGTTCGACCTCAGGGCCTCGCGTTTCCCGGTCATCCTCGTCATCGCGGGCGTGGAGGCCTCCGGGAAGGGCGATGTCGTCAACATCCTGAACGGGTGGCTCGACCCGCGTGGGTTCGAGACCTTCGCGTTCCACGAGCCCACCGACGAGGAGAGGGAGAGGCCCGCCATGTGGCGCTACTGGCGGACCCTGCCCGAGGACGGCCGCATGGCGATCTACGTCGGCGGCTGGCACGCCGACGCCCTGCGCGAGGACCCCCGCAGCGCCCGCGAGCTCGCCCAGTTTGACGCCATGCTCCGGCGGTTCACGTGGTTCGAGGGCCAGCTCGCGGCCTCCGGGGCCCTCATCATCAAGGTTTGGCTCAATCTCTCGAAGTCGGCCCAGAGGGCCAGGCTCCTCGATCTCGAGTCGGACCCGCGCAAGGCCTGGCAGGTCTCGGCCGAGGACTGGAAGAGCCACCGCGACTACGACAGGCTGGCCCGCCTGGCGGAGCGGATGCGCAACGCCACCCACCAGCCCGGGGCTCCCTGGTACCTGGTGGACTCCGAGGACCCGCGCGCGCGCAACCTCGCGGTCGCCGACATCCTGCTCTCGCGCTTCCGCATCCACCTTCGCGCCCGCGGCCGCCTCGCCTCCTCGCGCGGACGCAAGCGGCGCAGGATCGTCCCTCTGCGCCCCGCGGGCCTGCGGCGCCTCCTGTCGCTGCCCCTCGACAGCAGGCTCTCGCAGTCGTCCTATGAGAAGAAGAGGGACAAGTGGCTGGGGCGCCTCAACCGGGTCGTGCGCGATGCCAGCCAGGAGAGGCGCTCGGTGGTGTGGGTGTTCGAGGGCTGGGACGCAGCCGGCAAGGGAGGGGCCATCCGCAGGCTCACCTACGCCATAGACGCCAGGGACTTCCGGGTCATCCAGGTCGCCAAGCCCACCGACGAGGAGAAGGCCCACCATTACCTGTGGCGGTTCTGGAGGCACGTGCCGCGGGCGGGGCTGGTGACGATATACGACCGCTCCTGGTACGGCCGGGTCCTCGTCGAGCGCCTGGAGGGCTTTGCGGCGGAGCCGGAATGGAGGCGCGCCTACCGCGAGATCAACGAGTTCGAGCTCGAGCTAGTCGAGCACGGGGTGATCGTCATCAAGTTCTGGATGCACATCAGCAAGGACGAGCAGCTGCGCCGCTTCCGCGACCGGGAGGTGACCCTGTACAAGCGCCACAAGATCAACGCCGAGGACTGGCGCAACCGGCGCAAGTGGCAGTCCTACGAGATCGCCGTCGGCGACATGCTCTCGCTGACGAGCTCGCGCCACGCGCCCTGGCACCTGGTGGCGGCGAACAACAAGCGCCACGCCCGCCTTGAGATCATCAAGATCTCATGCAAGCAGGTCGAGGCCGCGCTCGGCCTGTAGTCCCGGCCTTCACCCGACGACGCCGAAGCCGCGCAGCAGGAACCAGGCGCCCACCGCGCAGATCGGCAGGCCCGAGAAGCGCCCTGCCTGCGCGCCGAATGGCGCCAGCTTCTCCAGGAGGACGAAGACCGTGAGGGCGGCGATCCACCACAGGTTCATCACGCCGCCGACGAAAAGGAGCAGCATGAGCGCCCAGCAGCAGCCGAGGCAGAAGAGGCCGTGGGCGACGCCCAGGTGAAAGCCCCCGGCCACGCCGGCCCTCCAGTGCCTCGTGATGAATTCGGCGGGCGAGCGGCACGACTCGAGGCAGGCCCGCTTGAATGGCGTGAACTGGAACAGGCCGGCCGCGACGAGGAGCGCGCCGCCGAACCAGCTGTCGCGCGCGTCCATCATCGGCGACAGCAGCAGCCAGTTCGCGAGCAGGCGCTGCAGCGCCGTGGCGGCCAGGCTGAAGACCGTCCAGACGAGGAGATATCCGCCGGCGAAGGCGTAGACATGGGCCGGCGTCCGGGCCCCATCCGGGCTCCTGCGGATGACGCTGGCGTACAGGAGGAACGCCGGCGCCGCGGACGGGAGCATCATGCCCGCCATCATCACCACCCACATCGCGAAGAGCAGCGCGAGATGGCTGACGTCCCACGTCGAGGTCATCATCCAGCCCGCTGAGCCCTTCATGGAGCCGTACATGTCGAACGCCATCGGCACGATCCAGGCCCAGCTGAGGACGATGGCGGCGACCAGCGACCCTCCGATCAGCCACCGGTCGCGCCGGAGCAGGGACTCAAGGGGCGTGCGGTTGCTCACCACCTCGAAGGCGGTCTCAGCGGACGACGCCGTGCGTGCTCCAGTGGATGCGCGCCAGGTGGGCGTGGGTCCCGTCGAACTCGAGCTCGATCTGGCCCGGGGCCCGCGTAGTACCGCTGACAAACTCGCTCTCGGTGAATTCAAACCCCGTTGGCAGGGTCACGCGGATCTGGTGCTCGGCCTTCGTCATCGGGTTGCGGATCGACTCCGCGCTCGCCTCGATCACGCCGGGCACGCTGAGCTTCGCCGTGCGGGCCTTGAGGTCGACGGTCAGGCTGATGGGCTTGAAGACCGTCGGCAGGAGCCGCGTGACCGTGGTCGAGAACACCTGCCAAATGAGCTTCCCGGGCTCCGTCTCGCGGCCCTGGGACACCGCCTCGAGGGCCGAACGCTGGCCGGCGTCCGCCCGGTCGTCGACGATCGACTGAAACGTCCCGTTCCCGAGGTGGATCGGCCCCGGCCAGGCGGCGAGTATTCCCCAGTTCAGGCCGTCGAGGGGCACGTCCCCGAAGCGCCCCTTCTCGATGTGGACGAACGTGTGGGCGCGGCAGTTTCCGTGTGTCGGGGCGCCGTTGAACTGGCATGGGCACCCCAGATGCAGTTGCAGTTCGCGAATTCGACGCCCTGCATGGACCATTCGGCGAGCTTCATGGGAATCCTTTCGTTTCGGCCGGGCGATAAATCGTAAGAATGCCTGCCATAAGCAAGCCTTAACGTCCGGCGGTGGTGGACCCCCGTCCAATCACTTCGCTTCCCGTTGGCTGAAAGGGCACTTGCGGGATCGGTTGGGCCCGTTTCCGAAAGACGGCGAAGGCGCGCCGTTCAGGACCCTGCGTGCAAACGCACGCGGGCCGCGAGTGCCGCGGCCATCCGGGGCCGTGCCGGCCGCGCGCACCGCAGGCCCGCACAAAAAAACCGCCGCGGGACTGGCCCGCGGCGGAAAATATCGTTTCGGTCTCCTGGCCTCAGGAAACGTGGTTCGAGACGAGCCTGGTCATCTCGAACATGCTGACCTTGGGCTTCCCGCCGAACACGACCTTGAGGGCGCCGTCGGCGTTGATCATCTTCTTGTCCTTCTTGTCCTGGAGCCCGTTCTTCTTGATGTAGTCCCAGAGCTTCTTGGTGAGCTCAGTGCGGGGGAGCGGCTTTGAGCCGACCACCGCGGAAAGGTGGGCGTCGGGTTGAACCGGCTTCATGAACGCTGCGTTTGGTTTGCGAGCTGATTTTTTTGCCATATGGATGTTGTTTTAGGGGTTCTTCCTCTGAAGGCAACGTCTTTCTAGAGGGAAAACGGCCTATTTTCCGAGAAAAATCGTCGGGCCGGGACCCGGGTTTCTCAGCGCCGGTCGTCGACCTGCACAAACTGCCTGTAAAGCGAGGCGTAAGGGCCGCCCTTCGCCAGCAGCTCCGAGTGCGTCCCGCGCTCGATGATCCTTCCCTGGTCGAGCATGAGCACGAGGTTCGCCCCCCGGATGGTGCTCAGCCGGTGCGCCACGACGAAGCTCGTGCGCTCGCGCAGCAGGACCGCGAGGGCGCGCTGCAGGCGCGCCTCGGTGAGCGCGTCGATTGAGCTCGTCGCCTCGTCGAGGATCACGATGCGCGGCTCGGCGAGCAGCGCCCGCATGAAGCACACGATCTGCCTCTGGCCGACCGACAGGCCGGCGCCTCGCTCGCCGACCTGCGTCTCAAGCCCGTCCTGCATCTCCTCCAGGACCTCGAGGCAGCCGAGCCTCCCAGCCGCGTCGCGGACCTCGTCCGGCGTCGCGTCGGGCTTGCTCAGGCGGATGTTCTCCATCACCGAGCCGCTGAAAAGGAAGTTCTGCTGCAGGACCATCCCCATCTGGCGGTGGAGCGACATGCCGGTGATGGTCCGGATCTCGCGGCCGTCGACGAGTATCTCGCCTCTTGTGGGCAGGTAGAACTTTGACGCCAGGTTGACGATGGAGGTCTTCCCGCTGCCCGTGTGCCCCACGAGGGCGACCGTCTGGCCCGGCTCGGCCGCAAAGCTGATGTCGTGCAGGACGAGCCTTGAAGGATCGTAGCCGAACGAGACCCCGCGGAACTCTATCCTCGCGCCGGGCGCCGCCGCGCCCGCCCCCCTCGGGTCCGCGAGGGCCGTCGCCTCCGGGGCGTCCTCCCAGTCCGGGGGCGTGTCGATGAGGCGGAATACCCGCTCGGCGCCGGCCATGGCCAGCATGCCCTGGTTGTACTGGTTCCCGATGACCGTGATCGGCGAGAAGAAGATGTTCGCGAGAAGGAAGAACATGATCAGGTCGTCCGCCTGCATGTAGCCGTGGAAGCTGCGCCACCCGCCGACGATGAGGAGTGTCGCCACGAAGAACTGGCTGTTCAGCTCAAGGATCGGCGCCAGCACCGCCGAGGTCCGGGCGAGCGCGATGTTGTACTTCGAGTGGTCCGAAAGGAGGCTCCTGAAAAGGCCGGCGTTCGTGTCCTGCCTCACGAAGCCCTGGGTCACGCGGATCCCGTTCACCGACTCCGCGAGCGTCGCCGTGACCCGGCTGAAGCTCTCCTGGGAGGCCCGCGTGAGGCGGCTGAGCTTCATCCTGAAGTGGCGGTTCACGACCCACAGGGCCGGCGCCATGCACACCACGACGAGGAACATCTTCCAGTCGTAGCAGATCAGCACGATGGCGGCGAAGACCATCTGCCCGAACTGGATCGCGCTCACGAACCCGACGTCCTGGATGCCGACCCGGACCGCCTCGACGTCGCTCGTGACGCGGCTCAGGATCCGGCCCAGCTTCATCCTGTGGAAGAAGCTCATCGGCTGGCGCTGCGTCCTCTCGAAGATCTCGGCGCGGAGCCCGTTGACGACGGTCTCGCCGATCTCGAGGGCGTAGCGCTGGCGGAAGTGGAACATCGCATCCGTCACGACCGCCAGCGCGGCGAATGCCGCCGCTCCGAGGGCTATCGCGCGGAGGTCGCCGTGCGCGATGGGCCCCTTGATCACGCTGGCGGTGATCCAGGCGAGCGCCGGCAGCTGGATCGAACGGATGACCGTCAGCGCGACCATGAGGGTCAGCTTGCGCTTCACGGGGCGCGTGTACCTCAGGAGGCGGCGGATGAGGCCCCACTGGAGCGGCTTGAACTGCTCCTCGTCGTCGTCCTCGTCGCGGATTCGCTGGACGAGGATCAGGTTGGCCCTGCGATTCCTCTCGGCGCTCATGTCCCGGCCCCCCCGGCGGACTCCAGGAGCTCGCGGCTGTCGACAAGCTGGAGGTTGGCCACGTGCAGGTACGGGCCGGGCACGCGGATCAGGTCCCTGTGTGTGCCCCGCTGGACGATCCGGCCGTCCTCGAGTACGATTATGAGGTCCGCGCGCCGCAGCGTGCTCAGGCGGTGGGCGACGATGAAGGTCGTCCTGCCCGCGATCGCCCGGTCGAGCGCCTCGAAGATCTCGTGCTCGGTTGCGCTGTCGATAGCCGCCGTCGGGTCGTCGAGGAGCAGTATGGCGGGCTCCAGGAGCACGGCTCGGGCGATCGCCAGGCGCTGCCGCTGGCCCCCGGAGAGGCTGTTGCCGCTCTCGCCGAGCACCGTCTCGTAGCCCTTCGGCAGGGCCATGATGAAGTCGTGGGCCGACGCGATGCGGGCCGCCCTCTCGATCTGCGCCTGCGTCGCGTCGGGATGGCCGAACGCGATGTTCGCGGCCACGGTGTTGGAGAACAGGAAGCTCTCCTGGAAGACCGTCCCGATGTTGCGGCGCAGGTCGTCCAGGTGCAGGCGGCGCACGTCGATCCCGTCGATCAGGATCCTGCCCTTCGACACGTCGTAGAACCTCGGGATCAGGCTCATCAGCACGCTCTTGCCCGCGCCGGTGGCCCCCAGGATCGCGACGCACTCGCCGGGCTTGACCTCGAGGTCGATGTCCCTGACGACCGGTTCGAGGTGCCCGTATTCGAACGAGACACCCTCGAAGCGGACGGCCCCCTCAAGGCGGGCACGGCGCACCGCGTCGGGCGCCGAGCGGATCTCGATCGGGGCGTCGAGGATCTCGAACACCCGGCGGGCCCCGATGAGGGACTGCTGGATCGAGTTGACGATGTTCGCGACGTTGTTCACCTGCCCGGCGAACTGGTCCAGGAGCCCCGCGAACACGACGAGGCCCGCGCCGAGCGGCAGCCGGCCATGCGCAACGAGCCAGCCCCCGTAGGAGAGGAGCACGATCGTGTTGATCCGCGTCAGGAAGCCCGCGGTCGGCGAGAAGAGGCTCACCCACCAGAAGATGTTGAACTGCTGGGTGAGGACGGCCGAGTTGAGCTCGTCGAACTTCTGGCGGTTCTCCCTCTCGCGGCCGAATCCCTTCACCACGGCCACCCCCTGGACGCTCTCCGCAAGGTACTGCACCATCCTCTCGACAAGCGTCCGGTTCACCGCGTACTCCGGCAGGATCTTGCGCGAGAACGTCGCCGACATCACCCAGAGGACCGGGGTCGTCGCGAGGCACGCCAGAGTCAGGCCCGGGCTGAGGCTGGCCATGTAGACGGCGTAGACCGTCAGCGAGATCACCATGATGACGCTCTGGATCAGCACCTGGTCGACGAACATCCGCACGGACTGCACATCGCCCGTCACCCGGGTGATGATCGACCCGGTCGTGTTGGCGTCGAAGAAGCGGAAGCTGAGCCTCTGGAGCTTGTCGTAGATCTCCGAGCGCACGTCGACGACCAGGTTCTGCTGGACGAGGATGTTGACCTGCACGGCGTAGACGTAGTTGAGGACCGCCCTGCAGCCCGAAAGCAGGAGGATCATCCCCCCGAGGAGCGCGAGCACGTGCATGGGATGCATGCCCGCCGGGAGGCTCACGTGGAGGAAGTGGACGGCCGCGATTGGCGCGGGGCCCGGCGCGGGGTGGCCGACGATGCGCCGTATGTAGTCGATCCCGATGCCGGTGAAGCTCAGCCCGAACAGGCCCATCGTCAGCAGGACGAGCTGGATGCCCAGCACCAGCACGCACCGCAGCCGGTACCGCCACGCGAGGCGGAAGAGGCGGCGGATCAGCTCCGAGTTGGAGTGTCCGCCGTCGGAGCGGCTCTGCTGAGTTCCCATTTGGGCCTCAAGCTACCCGGACACCCGGCCGGTGCACGAAATATCCGCCGGCGGCCGCTAGCGGTTGGGCACGGCTGGCGGGGCGGCGCCGGGGGCCTGGCCCCCACCGGGCTGCGCTGCCTGCGCCGCCCTCTCGCGCTCCAGCCTTCGCCGGCGCACCTCCTGCGCAACCGCGTCAAGGCGCCTCTGCTCGTCTACGGGGCTGGGATTGAGCATGACCGCGGACGAGACGGTGTTCGGGGCCGCGGGCGCCACGCCGGCACCGGCCGACGCGACCTTGGCCGTGCGCAGCACGAGCCTCAGGCTCTGGCCCCGGAAGTCGACGGTCACGCTGTCCCCGGCCGGATCCGCCGACCGGACAACGAAGTCGTTTCCCGCCTCGTTCAGCTTGACCCACGCGCTCGTCTTCTTGGCCGTGTCGTAGATGCAGTAGGCGGTGCCGTCTGAGGTCGACATGATCCCGCGCAGCTCGACGGGCCCCGCCGGGCCCGCCTGGCCCCCGGCCGCCGCCAGGTTCTGGGGGAGGAAGGGCGAGGACTGCGCCAGGTCCGCGCGCAGGGACCCTCCCCAGCCCAGGGCCGCGGAGGCCGACACGATGGCTAGCGAGGCGCGAATTGGATGAAAGGTGCGCATGGGTCCCCGGACGCATTAGAATGACGCATCCCGGGCGGTCAAGTGACGTGCGGACCGGGCCCCGCCCCCGCAAGGCGCCGGCGGCGGGCATGAGGGATCGGGCACCCCTGCCCGATCCCTCCCTATGCCGCGGGATGCTTCCTGCGGTGTACCACAACCCCCAAAAGGCATATTCCGGCGAGGACGGCGCCGTAGGCGGCCGGCTCCGGCGCGGGCGAGATCTCGTGGTCGTAGCTGAGCCAGCCGGTGCTGGCGCTGCTGTAGCCGCTGAAGGTCACCTGGGTCTCCGCCCCCGTCCCGCTTGATCCGAGGGTGACCCCGGTCCAGTTCTGCGCGAAGAAGTAGTCGACCGCGTCGGACCAGCCCTCGACGGTGAGCGTGGCGCCGGGGTCGACCGTGAAGGTGCCCGCGTTCAGGATCGGGGAGCCGCTTCCGAAGTCGATTATCGCGTTGCCGGTGATCACCAGGTCGCCGACGGAAAGGTCGGAACCGTTCACGAACAGCGTGCTGCCCGAGCCCAGGGTGAGCGTGCCGATGGTCGGCAGCTTGCCGGTGACCTCGAGCTCGCCGGAGGTGACCGTCGCGCTTCCGCCGAAGTCGAGGGTGTTGCTGGTCAGGTCGAGGGTGCCGGATCCGGGCAGGGCCAGGCTGCCGGTTCCGCCGATCAGGCCCCCGTAGGTCAGAATGGTGCCGGAGGCCACACTGAGCGTGCCGCCGGCGGAGCCCACCGTGATCCCGCGGTTCGAATTCAGCGCGAAGCCGGCCGTGGTGGCCAGCGTGCCGCCGTTGAAGTTGAGCATGTTCGCCGTGGCCGTGCCCGGCGCCGTGCCGAGGTTGTTGTCCGCCCCGACGCTCAATGTGCCGCCATTCAGGTTGGTCGCGCCGGTGTAGGTGTTTGCTCCCGAAAGCACGAGGGTGCCCGCACCGTTCACGGTCAGGGCTCCCGCGCCCGCGACGATGCCTCCGTAGGTCAGGGTCGTGCCCGAGGACGGGCTGAACGTGCCGCCCCCCGCGTTGAGGGTCACCCCGCGGTTGCTGTTGAGCGTGAAGCTGGACGTGGTGTCGAGCGTGCCGCCGTTGAAGGTCAGTTTGCTCGCCGTCACCGAGCCCGGCGCGGCGCCCAGGTTGGCGTCCGCGCTTACGCTCACCGCGCCGCCGTTGATGTTGGTGGCGCCCGTGTAGGTGTTGGCGCCCGAAAGCGTCAGGATCCCGCTTCCGGTCTTGGTCAGGTTCTCGCTGCCGCCGATCACGCTGGAGACGGTGAGGTCGCTGGCCAGGGTCGGGTCCCTCGCCACGATGAAGTTGCCGGTCGAGGGGTCGAGGGTTCCGCCCGAGATCAGCGATGTCTCGTGCGCGCTGTTCGCGCTCGAGGTGATGTCGCCCGTGGGATTCAGGGTGATTCCGCTCGTGATGCTCACCTGTCCGCCGTTGAGCGTCAGCGTCCCCGTGCTCGTGGCCGCCCCCACGTTGAGGATCCCGTCGGAGTTGATCGTGACCGCCGAGGTAGGCGAGATCTGGTCGGAGTAGCTGTCCGTCTGGATGTTGACGACGACGGTGCCCGCCAGGGCCGGATTGGCCGGCCCGGTGCCGATCGTCAGCGATCCGTTGATGCCGTAGTATCCCGTCGTGAGGGGGCCGAGGACGAGGTCCACTGTGCCGGAATTGACCGTGGTGGCGCCCGTGTAATAGTCGTCATACCCATAGAGCGTCAGGGTCCCGGTGCTGTTCATGACCAGCCCGCCGGTGTCGCCCGCCACGCCGACATTGGAGTTGAACCACGTGTCGCCGGGCCCGGCGATGGTGACGGTGTTGGCGCCCATGGTGAACAGGGTCGTCCCATAGCTGGCGCTGCCGATCGTGAGCAGGCCGCCCGCGGTGCCGGAGTAGATCGTGGTGTTGGAGCCCAGCGTCACGTTGTTGTTCCAGGTATTGTTTCCGCTGACGTTGACAAGGGCCCCCAGGCCCGTCCCCGACCCGTTGAGGATCAGGGTGCCCATGTTGCTGGTGGTGATGTTGTTAGACATCTGGAGCACGGCGCCGCTGGCGACCGTTGTGTTCGCGGTGTTGGACGCCGTGCCCAGTGCGTCATCGCTCTGGATGCTGAGGATGCCGGAATTGACCGAAGTGGCTCCGGTGAACGTGTTGGCGCCGGAAAGGGTCAGGGTCCCCGCGCCGGTCTTCGTCAGGGTTCCGCTGCCCGTCCCTATGACGCCCGAGATGCTCGTGTTTCCGGCGCCGCCCACCGTCAGGTTGGTGTTCGTTCCGGTGATCCCTCCGGTCGTGATCGAGAGTGTGCCCGCGTCCGAGTTGATCTCGGCGGCCGAGCCGAGCGTGACGGCCCCGGACACCGTGTTCGCGCCCGAGACGCTTTCCAGCGCGCCGTTGCTCGAGCCTGAGCCCGTGCCGTTCAGGGTCATGGCGTTCGCCACGTTCGTCAGGCCGCCCTGCAGCTGCAGCGTGCCGCCGGAGGCCACGCTCGCCGCCCCGGTGCCGAGCGCGCTGTTGTTCTGGATGTTCACGATGCCCGTGCTCACCGCCGTTCCGCCCGAGTAGGTGTTGGCCCCGGAAAGCGTCAGGGTGCCGGTGCCGGAGTAGATCAGGCTCCCAGCGGCGGACCCCCCGTCCGCGACGACGCCGGCAAGGTTGACCGCGCCTGCCCCGTTCACCGTCAGCGCGTATCCCGTCGATCCGGACCCGAGGTTGACCTTGCCGTCGAAGGTC
>Ga0209415_10003607_pt1 | contig 28776 bp, 21 predicted proteins | sample PeaSoiSIISIP2007_FD_187696 | JGI IMG/M metagenome (GOLD analysis project Ga0209415, IMG submission 187696) | Peat soil microbial communities from Weissenstadt, Germany - SII-SIP-2007 (SPAdes) (version 2) | ecosystem: Environmental > Terrestrial > Soil > Wetlands > Peat | place: Germany...
TTCGTCGCCGAAGGGCAAGCTCCGTTCGGGATCACCGATACCAGCACGGCAGAGATGCTGGCCGTTGCGACCTACTCGGGCATGCCGGTGGTTTGCGTGGCCCGCGGGAACACCGGCGGGATGGCATCCAGGTACTACCCGGTGTTTATCTCTGGTAACAATTTGTCCGCCACCAAGGCGCGGATGCTGCTGATGGCGGCGCTGCTCAAGCTCGGAGCGCTACCCGTTGCGGCAGACGTGTTTCACCCGACGCCGGAAGAGACCCACCTCACTCGAATGGCGGTAGCACGGTACCAGGAGATATTCGATACGCACTGACCCGATGCCGATGAAGGGGCGGGACCCTACCCGCGGGGCATTTCAAGATCCACTGGAGGGCCCGAAGGGTGCTTCAGGCGCAGGCATATCAAGGTTGCGTTCGAGAGTTTCGGCAGCGTGGAGCAGGTCTGCGTCAGCAAAACGGCGGGCCATCAGCTGGATACCGGTCGGCAGGCCGCTCGGGGTCAAGCCGGTCGGTACCGAAGTGGCGGGCTGACCTGCGAGGTTGGCGATGAGGTCTATCCCCCAGTGCGAAAGATCCTGGTGCATGCGATTGGAGTCAGCGTGGCGGAACGGTTGCATCTGGTGACCGGGGTATGCGATGACGTCGAAATCTTCGAGGAAGGCGGCCCACCGGGCAGACAGTTCGGCTCTGCGCCATTGCAGGTCGAGGTAATCGCGCGCCGAGTAGGCCTGGCCGGCGCGGATCGATTCCACACTGAACTCGGTCAGCTCGGATTCACGATCAAGTAGCGGGCCTTCGGAGGCGTAACTCTCACATGCCACGATGGCCGACCACAGGTCGACCGGATCATCGGCTACCGACGGCTGCGCCTCGACGACCTGGCACCCCAGTTCCTCGAGTACGCGGACCGTCTCGAAGAACGATGCCCGTATCTCGGAATCCACCTCGGCATACCCGAGATCTGCGCTGACAGCGACCCGCAAGCCAGTTAGGTCAGTGTCTCGGCGCTCTGGCGCGGCGAAGGACAGGCCGACCGGGACGCTGGTCAGGTCACTGTTGTGCGGACCTGCTATCACACCGAGCATGGCCCGGAGATCACCAACCCTGCGTGCCATCGGGCCGAAGGTACCCAGACTCGGCCATCCGCGGAATCCCGGAGTCACCGGTACCAGCCCGTAGGTGGGCTTGTGCCCGGCGATCCCGCAGAAGGCGGCCGGGTTACGTATCGATCCGCCGCCGTCGCCGCCGAGGGCCAGCACCGCCATCCCTGCGGCCACGGCGGCCGCTGATCCTCCGGAGGACCCGCCGGGCGTCCTGTCGAGATCGTAGGGGTTGCGCGTCACCCCGAACACGGGCGACTCGCAGTCGCCGCGGTAGCAGAACTCGGGATTGTTCGTCTTGCCGACGATGACGGCGCCGGCTGCGACGAGCCGCCGTACCACGACGGCGTCCTGATCGGGCGTGAAGCCGGCCAAGACTCTCGACCCGTTCGTCGCCGGCGTTCCGGCCAGCCAGATGTGGTCCTTCACGGCCACGGGTACGCCGGCCAGTGGCAGCGGCTCTCCGTCGGCGAGGCGCTGGTCGACGGATCGCGCTTGCTCCATCGCGCGCTCGCTGAGGACCACCGTGAAGGCCCCGAGCGCGGGATCGATCTCCCTGATCCGGGCCAGCGTCACCTCGGTGGCCTGCTGCGCCGAGTACCGGCCTTGCCGCACGGCCGACGCGATCGTCGTTGCGGAGGCGAACGGATCGTATGAACGGCTGTCGCCCATCGACGCTAGCCCACGTCGGTCGCGGTAGCGGGCCGCGGCGGTGTACGCAACTCGATAAGCGTGGCTTCATCGGACTGCAAGGCTGCCTCCATCGCGGGGAAAAACTGCTCGGTCCGCTCTACGAGATGGCCGGGCAGGCCATGCGCACCGGCCAGCTTAGTGAAGTCGGGGTTGGTCAGGTCGGTTCCGATCGGCCGGTCCGGGAACCGCCGCTCCTGGTGCATCCGGATCGTTCCGTATTGCCCGTTGTTGATGACGATGAGGATGATCTTCAGCCCATAGCGCTTGATGGTGGCGAGCTCGTGACCGGCCATCATGAAGCAGCCGTCGCCGGCGAACGCGACGACGCGCGCGTCCGGCTTGAGTAGCTTGGCCGTGATCGCGGCCGGGACGCCGTAGCCCATCGCTCCGTTCCGCGGCCCGAGGTAGGAGCCGACCTCCCGGAACCGGAAGTACCTGTGGACCCAGGTGGTGTAGTTCCCGGCCCCGTTGGTGATGACGCAGTGGGGGCCCAGCATCGCCGGGAGGGCGGCGACGATGGCGCCGAGATCCACGGGAGAACTCGTTGCGGCCGGCTGGCGCCACTGCTCCAGGTGCGTGCGCAGTCGCGTGAGGCACGTCTGCCAGCCGGGCGCGGCGGGAAGATCCGACGCTGTCAGCGCGCGCACGGCGTGCTCGGGCGATGCGACCAGGCCGATGTGCGGAAACGGCCACCGGGACAGCACTTCGGGATCAGGGTAGAAGTGGATGATCACGCGGCGGGCCACGTCGCGCTCGAAGATGCCGAAGTCGCGAGTGGTCGGCGCATCGAACCGCGCGCCGATGTTGATCACGAGGTCCGCGCTCGCCAGGTGGTCCCAGAGTGCGGAACTGGTGCCCATGCCCAGATGGCCGACGTACGCCGGGCTTTCGTTGTCGATGACGTCCTGGCAGCGGAATGCGGTGGCAATCGGGATCCCGTGGGCGCTGGCCCATTCTGCCAGCGCATCGGAGGCGCCCTGGGTCCAGCCGCCACCGCCGGCGAGGATGATCGGCCGCTCCGCCCGCGCAAGATGATCGGCGGCATACCCCAGTGACGAGGCATCCAGGGCGCTGGTGAGGTCATGCGCATCGGGCCTGGGCAGCGCTTGCGGCACGTGGGCAGACAGGACGTCCTCGGGGATCGTCACGACGACCGGTCCGGGGCGGCCCGCTACAGCTGTCCTGAATGCGGTGTCGAGTAGCTCGTTCAGGCGGTGCGCGAAGTCCACCCGGAGCACCCGCTTGGCCAGCGGCGCGAACATGGCATTGAAGTCGACTTCCTGGAAGGCTTCGCGCTCCCGCTCATCGGTCGTGACGTCGGCGATGATGACGATCATCGGCGTGCCGTCCTGCATGGCGGTGTGACAGGCGATACTGACGTGCGCTGCTCCTGGGCCCCGGCTCACCAGGCACACGCCGGGCCGTCCGGTGAGTTTTCCGTAGGCATCGGCCATGTTCCCTGCGGCCGCTTCGTGCCGGCACACGATGGGCCGGATGGACGTCTCGTCGTGAAGGGCGTCGAGGATGTCCAGGAAGCTTTCCCCGGGGACGAAGAAGACGCACGTCGTCTGGGCGGCGACGAGCCTGGCGACCAGGGTGTCAGCGGCGGTGCTCACCTCATCCCCCTCATCCGATGGTCAGCTTGCCGCCGTCGACCGGCAAGCTGGCGCCGGTCACGTAAGACGCGTCATCGGAGAGCAGGAAAGCCACCGCCTTGGCGACCTCCTCGGCCGTGCCGAACCGCCGCAGTGGCAGCTCTCCTTCGGACTTCTCGAGGCGCCGCTGGAAGGCTTCGTCTGAGCCCGCCGTGGCGCGCTCCACGCGCAGGAAGCGTTCGGTCTTGATACGGCCGGGGAGCACGAGGTTGAACCGAACGCCGCTGGCGCCGTACTGGTGGGCGAGATCCCGGAACAGGCCTTGTACGCTCGGCCGGAGCGCGTTCGACAGCATAAGGCCGGCGATCGGACGCTCGATCGAGGTGGACTGGATTCCCACCACCGAGCCGCCGGCGGGCAGCATGTCTGGCAGTACGGCGTTGATGAGCCTGATGGTCGACAACAGCACAGACTCATACGCGTGGAACCAGTTTCCCTCGTCACCGCCGACCGCGGGGTGTGCGCCCGGTCTGGGAGGCAGGGAATTGACGACAACCCACGTGATAGGCCCGAGCTCGCCGCGGACCGTGTTCACGAGCTCCGTGATGACGTCCTCAGCAAGCAGGTCAGCGGTTACCGCCAGCGGACGCCGGCCCGTGCGGTCAAAGATGTGCTGCTGCTGGGCGGAAAGCGCCTCCTTGTCGCGCGAGCAGATGGCGACCTGGGCGCCGCGGCGCGCCAGCTCCTCCGCGCAAGCGGCCCCTATCCCCTTGCTCGAAGCCGTCACGAGCGCGATCCGGCCGCAGCCAGAATCCTCCGCTGGGAACGCCACGGATCACACCAGCCCGCTCGCCCGCATGGCCGACTCGAGCTCGGCCAGCTCGGAGCTGCGCAGCTGAGGCACCGGCAGCCGAGTCCGCGGACTCGCCAGGACTCCCGCCATGTGCAGCGCCGCTTTCACGCGGCTGGCCATCTTCAGCATCGGATTCTGGAACAGCACGTCGACCAGCGGCCGTATCCGCGCGTCGATGTCCAGCGCAGACTCCAGGTCGTACGTGCGAAGCGCGCGGTGCATGCCGACGACCTCACTCCCCACCAGAGAGTTGAGGATGAGCAGTGTCCCCTCAGCGCCGGCGATCATCGTGCTGAGCACGCAGTTGTCGTTGCCGGTCAGCACGCGGACGTCAGGAGCGGTCGTTGCGGCGATCGCCTTGGTCGCCGCGAACCCCTCGGTGGACCACATGGTGTCCTTCAGCGCCACGACACCGTCCGCCCGGCAGATTTCGGCGATGACCTCCGGTGTGTAGTCGATACCGGAGAGCCGGCCGGCGAGGAAGTAGATGATGGGGATCTGGCACGCCTGGTAGATGTGCGAAATGTAGTCGCCGGCCAGGCCGGGATCCCGGCTGATACCCCGGCCGAACGCCGTCGGCCCCAGCACCAGCAGCGAATCCGCGCCCGCGTCCCTGAATTCCCCGGCATTCGCCGCGGCGCCCGCGAACGAACTCGGCGTGGGGGCCAGGCCGGCCACCACCTCGATCCCTGCTTGGCTGGCGACCCTGGCCGCCGCCCGGACGAGCTGGCATCGCTCCTCCTGGGTAAGGGCGTCGACCTCGCCCGCATTGGCGTTCACGACCAGGCCTGATATCCCGCTCACCTGGGCGAGATGCTCGCAGAGGGCGTGACAGGCCTTCTCGTCGACCCCGCCATCGTCGTCGAACGGCGTGACGAGAGCCGCGTAGTGGGGTGAACTGGCCTCCTGGGTCATGCGCAGGGCCCTTTCCGTCCGGTTGTTAACTGGCCAAATCTTGCGCAGCCGGGTCATCCCGGCCGGAGCGCACCATGATCGCGGTTCGCTGGCGGGTGGCTGGCCGGCAGAACCGGGATGTCCCTGATCAGCGCAATCGTGTAGGGATTCTGGGGGTTACCGAGAATCTGATCGGTCGGGCCGGCCTCGACCACCTCGCCCATCCGGAAGACCAGGGCCGATTGGGCAATCGAGCGCACCAGGGCCAGGTTGTGCGTAATGAAGATCAGCGCGAGCTGACGTTCGCTTTGCAGGCGGCGCAGCAACTCGACGATAACGGCCTGGACCGATACGTCCAGGGCAGAAGTGATCTCGTCGCACACCAGGATTTCCGGGTCAACCACCAAGGCCCGCGCGATGGCGATGCGCTGGCGCTCCCCGCCGGATAGCTGACCCGGATACCGGTCCAGGATGTGATCGGCCAGCGCGACGTCGTGCAGCGCGGTCACGGCCCTGGAGTTCCGTTCGGCTTCCGGCAGCGCGAAGAAGTGCTCCATCGGCTGCGTGAGGATCTGCCTGATCGTCTTGCGCGGATTCAGCGACGTATAGGGGTTCTGGCCGATGTACTGGATCGTCCGCAGCGCGTCACGCGGCCGGGCCCGGCACTCCGCCTCCAGCTGGCGGCCCTCCAGGCTCATCGTTCCGGTCCAGTCCGAGTGCAGGCCGACGACGCATTTGGCGAAGGTGGTCTTCCCGGACCCGGACTCGCCGACGATCGCGACGCACCCGTTGCCGCCCAGCTCGAGATCAATGCCTTGCAGGACCCGCCGACGGCCGTAGTAAGCGCTGACGCCGCGGGCCACGAGCTGGCCGCCCGTGCTCACGACCGTGACCGGGCCGGGGAGCACACGCTCTTGGCTGTCGCCCGCGATCTCGCGCGCGCGGAGGCACTCCACCATCCGCCGCCCGATGACCAGCGGGACGGGGGCGGTCTCCCGGCATTCGCCGACCGCGTATGAGCAGCGCGGGGCGAAGGAACATCCTTCGGGGCGATGGCCCGGCCTGGGCGGCTGCCCTTCGATCCCCGCCAGGCGTTCCACCCGCTCGGGTGACGGCACCGATGCCAGCAGCCCGCGGGTGTAGGGGTGCATCGGGCTGCCGAAGATCGCCGAGGTCGCCCCGTACTCAATGATCCGCCCCGCATACATCACCGCGACCTTGGAGACCAGATCGCCGACCACGGCGAGATCGTGGCTCACGTAGACCGCGGCCACCCCGTACGCGGAGCAGAGCCTGCGGACGGTCTCGAGCACGTGCCGCTGCGTCGAGACATCCAGCCCCGTCGTGGGCTCGTCCAGGACGATGAGCGCTGGCCGGCAGGCGAACGCCATCGCGAGCACGACCCGCTGCTGCTCGCCGCCCGACAGCTGATGCGGATACCGGTCGAGGACATCCTTGCGGGCGTCCAGCCGGGTCTCCGTCAGCACTTCCCGGATGCGCTGGTCGATATTACCGGCGACGCCCGGGTGAACGCTGAGCGCCTCCCTCAGCTGAGTGCCGACCTTCAAGGTCGGGTTGAGCGCCGCGGACGGGTCCTGGGGGACGTACGCGACCTTGGCGCCGCGTGTTTCGCGCAGCTGGCCGGCGTCGAGCCGGAGGATGTCGGTGCCATCCAGCAGCACACTGCCCCTGGCCACGGACAAGCCGCGCCGCGTGCGGCCGAGCAGAGCCAGGGCCACCGTCGTCTTGCCCGACCCGGATTCGCCGACAATGCCGAGCAGTTTTCCGGCCTCGACGGTGAAGGACACGTCCTCGACGACGTGACCCTTCTTCCCGGAAAGCGCGATCGTCAGGTCATGCACCTCCAGCCGGCTGACCACGGGCTCAGCCTCTGCCTCCGGCCCGGCCAACGTGGCCCGTTCGCTGGCCGCGGTTTCGCTGCTGCCCTGCCCCTTGCGGGACTCGTCAGGCCGCTGATCGAGACCGATAGCCGCGTGCGCGATGGCATCGGTGAAGGTATTGGCGCCGACCGCCAGGAGCGCGAGCAAGATGGTCGGGACCACGACCGCCCACGGGTTGCTGGCCAGGCCGAGGCGGTTCTCGTTGATCATGTAGCCCCAGTTCGGCGCGGGCGGGGGCAGGCCGAAGCCGATGAACGACAGCGCCGCTGTCAGCGTGATCGAAAACGTGAACCGGACGCCGACTTCGACCATGAGCGGTGAGGTGAGGTTCGGCAGGATCTCTGAGCGCATCACCTTTAGCGGCTTGACGCCCTGGAGTTCGACCTGCTTGATGTAGTCGCGCTCCGACACGTCGAGCGCCGCGGATCGCAGCACCCGCGCTACCCCGGGTGCGTTGGTGATCCCGACGGACAAGACGATGAGCCACGTTTTGGGGCCGATGATGCTCAGCAGCATCAAGATAAAGACGAGCTGCGGAAACGCGAGCAAGATGTCGACCGACCGCATGATGAGGCTATCGGTCCGCCCCCGCAGGTAGGCGGCCGATACCCCCGCCGCGGCACCGAGGCCGACGCCGACCACGGTGGCGGCGACGCCCATCACCAGGAGGACCCAGCCGCCGGCCAGGACACGCGACAGGACATCGCGCCCCAAGGTGTCCCCGCCAAGCCAGTGGGAAGCAGACGGTCCCGCGAACGGGATGGCGACGAAGCTGTCCGCCGAATAGGGTGCAACGAACGGCCCGACCACGGCGATCACCACGATCAGGCCCGTCAGGCCGAGTCCGAGCGCACCCTGCCTGGTCCGCGCGGCGTTCCTGAGCACGACCCGCCACTGACTGCGCCGCGGGATATCGGTCACCGCGACGGTTATCGGCGTCAGATCGGGGGCCAGGCTCACCGGGCGACCCTCCGGCGCGGCGTCGCCAGCAGCGCCACGATATCGGTCACGATATTGACGACCAGGTAGAACGCCGCCAGCACGAGCACCGTGAATTGAATCACCGGGATATCCCGGTCGGATACCGCGTTCACCAGCAACTGGCCGATGCCCGGGAAGTTGAATATGTACTCGACGACGACGATGCCGCCGGCCAGGAAGAGGAAGTTAAGCCCGATGGCCTGGATGGTTGGCGCGATGGCATTGGGCAGTGCGTGCACGAACAAGATACGCCGCGGGGGCACGCCTTTCAGCAGCGCCATCTCGACGTAATCGGACTCGAGCGCCTCGATCGTCGCGCCGCGCATCATGCGCTGGATGTACGGGACGACCACGATGATGAGGGTAAGCGCCGGAAGGATCAGGTACTTAGGTGCCTGCCAGGCGTACGTGCCAGGCGGGATGGAAGATACCCCGGGCAGGATGTGCGTGACAGTGGTGGCAAACAGGATGATCAGCGTGACGGCGATGACGAACAGCGGGAGCGACATCGCGGCCAGCGTCACGACGGAGAAGGCCCGGTCGAACCAGCCGTCGCGGCGCAGCGCGGCGATCGCGCCCAGGATCACGCCGAGCACCGAGCCGGTCACCCCGCTGACTGCGATCAGCACGGCGGAATTGATCAGCGCCGGCTCGGCCTGCGACCACACGCTCTGCCCGTTCGCGAGCGATGTGCCGGGGTGGCCCGTCAGGACGCCGGAGAACCAGTGCCAGTACTGCGAGGGCAGGCTCCGGTCCAGGCCAAGCTGCCGCTCGAGGGCTCGCAGGGTGGCCGGCGTCGCGTTGTGGCCCAAGATCGCGTACGCGGCATTGCCCGGAAGGACCTCGGTCGCGAGGAAGACCAGGAGCGAGACGACGACGAGGGTGACGATGCCGGCCAGCGTCCGCCGGCCGACCAGGGCGAGGACCGGATGCAAGTCATCCCAGGGCTTGTGCTGCAATGCGGGCGCGGGCGTGTCACCGGTCGTTTCTACGGCTGTTTCCACGGCTCACCCGGCGGGCGGCAGGCCGAACAGGGCCGTAGCGTTGCCGGACAGCACGCGCGCTCGCTCTTCGCCCGTCAGCCCGGCGCCCTCCAGCACGCTCACCGCCGCGCGCGGGGCCCAGCAGGGGTAGTCCGTGCCGTACAGGACGTGGTCCAGGCCGTAGAACTGGATCGCCGTGGTCAGCGTCAGCGGCTCGGGAGCGACCGTGTCGACGAAAATCCGGTGCAGGTACTCACTGGGTTTGTGCGGAAGCGCTGAGATCTGCTTGTTGCTTCCGACGTTCTTGTCTATGCGGCCCGCCTGGTAGGGCAGCAGGCCGCCGGCGTTGGTGTGCAGGACCTTGAGCGTGCTGTGCCGCTCGAGGATGCCGCTGAAGATCAGGCGCAAGATGGACAGGCTCGAATCCAGAACCCGGCCCATGGTCAGGTACATGGCACCGTCGTATTCGGTGAAGAACTCCTGGTACAGGATGTCAGTGGGGTGCACGATCAGGGGCTTGCCGGTTTCAGCGACGTACGCGTAGAACGCTTCGAGCCGCGTGACGTCGATGAGCTCGCCGTCGGTCACGGCCGGAAGGTTGACCCCGACGAGGCCGAACTCGTTGATGGCCTGGTCGGTTAGCCGGATCGCCTCGTCGGTGTCTCGCAGCGGTATCAGCGCGGTGCCGTACAGGCGGCCGGGGTGACCGCGCTGGGCCTCCGCCATCGCCTCGTTGTACGCGCTCGCGATCTTTGACGCCTCGCCGGTCGGCAGCTGGTCCAGCAGGCCGGCGAGAATGCCGGCGGTGCAGACGACCGATGTCCCGGATCCGGCGGCGTCCTCGGCGACGTCGAGTCCCTGCTCCAGGTCGTGAAAGTTCCAGTCCAGCCGCAACGTCGACTTACGGCCGTCTTTGTACCAGTACGAATAGGAGTGAGCGCACGGCTCGGCGCACGGCGGGTCAGAGCGCCGGCCGAGATCCTCGAACAGGGAGCGCGGGTACCAGTGAAAGTGACAATCCACAGCGGGCATCCTGACCTCCACCTCCTGGCTAGAAGAAACGCTCCGGCGTCAGGTCAAGGTCGGGATGCTCCTGGTGGGCCGGGCCGAGCCGACCGACCGATTCCAGCCAATCGGCACCTTCGGGCAGGAGGATGCCGCCCGAGCGGATCCCGTAGACCTCCGGATTGTCGACGCCGGGCGGCACGACGCCCAGGTCCACCAGGTCGCGCGCGGCGTTGAGCAGGCGCCGGCGGACGCGGATCAGCATCGCGTCGGTGGTGCCGAGGTGCTCCTGGCTGCGGTCATAGATCGGTCCCATGCTTTCCGTGACCGCCTGATCCTCGGCGTTGAGGTCTTCCATGCCGGTGAAGGTCTCGGTGCGCTGGAGCTTGCGGTCGACCCGGTAGTCGTTCGCGGCGTCGGTCTCGGTGCGGAACCGGCCGTACCAGCCGGCGGTATTGGGATGACGAGCCGGCATCGACCGTGCCCGCTCCCGCAGGGCGCGGAAGGCCGGGGTGGTGTCGCCGTCGACGTCGGCACGGACGTCTTCGTCGGGAGTCATCGCGCCGAACCGGAACGACAGCGTGTGGTAGTCGTCCATCGGCACCCACGCCTGGGTCAGGATCTGGCCCCCGAGCACCCCGGTAGGGATGTTCGTATAGAACGGAAACAGGAACTGGCCGACCCGCCAGTACAGCCGCCCGTCGCCGGTCGGGCGGTACGCGCCGTACATCACGCCGTAGTCGGCGTCGTGGACGGAGTAGCGCAGCCCGCGGTGCCCGGTGGCGTAGCGGACGAAGGACCCTTCGGGCATGGCCCCCGGGTCGACCAGCCCGAAATGCAGGAACGTGACGTGACTGTCGTCGATGTCGCCCTCGAGACTTTGCAGCCAGTTGCACTCGCGCTGCACCACGTCGACGAAACTGGCCTCGCTGGGCAGCTCGCTGGCCTCCAGGCACGGCAGCGGCGGCGGCGTCTCACGCGGGCCCATGTAGGTCCACACCATCCCGCCGCGCTCGACGCACGGATAGGCCCTGGCCCGCACCTTGTCCTTGAACACGCTTTCCGGCGGCTCGCTCGGCATGTCGGTGCACCGCCCGGCGACATCGAATTTCCACCCGTGGTATATGCAGCGCAGCCCGTCGCCCTCGTTCCGGCCGTAGAACAGGCTCGCGCCGCGATGCGGGCAATGATTCTGGAGCAGTCCCACCCGGCCGGACGTGTCGCGGAAGCCGATCAGCGGCTCGCCCAGGAGCATCACCCGCACCGGATCGCAATCGGGCCCGGGCAGCTCGCTCGACAGCATCGCGGGCACCCAGTACTCCCGCATCAGGCGGCCCATCGCTGTACCGGGACCTACGCGGGTGATGAGCTCGTTGTCTTCGGTACGCAACATGGCTTTCGAGTCCTCGTGACGCGAGCAGTGAAACGGGCGAGGCCAGCGCCGAAGCAGGTCAGGACGCGCTTCGGCCGCATGTTCAGACTTCCGATAGGTCGCGGTGAGCGCGCTGAGCCGCGACGAAACTGCTGCCGGCTGGCGCCGTGCCATCGGGCGGGGCGTCAGCAGCAGTTGCCTCGGCGGCCTTGGCGATGTCCAGGGCGCGCTTTCCCCAGGTCATGATGTGATGCCGTACCTGCGCCTCCACGCTGGCAGCGTCGCCTTCACTCAGCACCTTGAACAGTTCGCGATGCTCGTCGAGCATCTGCTGGTGGACCCCCGGCCAGGGCCCTTCACCCAGCAGGCCTTCGTGCATCTGGCGTTTCACCACGGCTCGCAGGCCGCGCAATACCATCGCCGCGAGCTCATTGCCGCACCCGTCCACGACTGTTGCGTGGAACGCGACGTCCAGCTCATTGAACTGCTGCGGGTCAAGGTCGGGAGCCGCCATCTGGCTCACCAGGTCAGTGAGGCGGGCGAAGATCTCCGGATCCCGTTTCCGGGCGGCTTCAGCGAAGGCCCAGGACTCCAGGACGCACCGCAACTCGATGACCATGTCGGTTTCGTAATGTCCGAGCGCGAGATCGAGCCGTAGGATGCTGGCGAAGCCATCACCGGACTCGCGCCTGAGGCTGACGCCGTTCGGTCCGCGCTGGACGTCGACCAGCCCGAGCGCCTCCAGGACGCGGAAGGCCTCGCGGACCGACGGCCGCGAGACGTCCAGGGCTGCTGCCAGCTCGCGCTCGGTCGGCAGCCGGGCGCCTGCGTAGAGCTGGCCGGCCAGCAAGGCCGCTTCGAGCTGGTCGATGATCACCTCGAAGGTCCGGCGCCCGCGGATCGGCGTCACCCATCCAAGCGATCGACCGGCCTGGTCGGGGCCTGGCTTGCGGGCGCGCTCGTCCTCCATGCTTCTCCTCGCTTAGTAGGCCTGACCAACTATACTACATCCAACTGGCTTACTTCAAAGCCGTACTCGCGGCAACCGTTTGCAGCATGAAGGTTTGCACGGCCGTGTCCGAGATTGTGCGGAACCCTAGGGGACACCACGGATACTGGCGGATTGACAGCTCTGAGTCCATCCGCTCTGCGCTTCGCCGCGTGACCGCAGCGCGCGGGAACGCCAAGGTACCTGAGCTTCGCGTCGTGCCCGGCTACCGGGCCGGCGCACTGCTGAACAGCCGGACGGCTGGATACGCTCACATGGTCTCGGGCGTGGCGCGAGCCTGGCTCCTGATATGCGGGCCCGGATCTAAGTCCCGGCGCGGCCGGGCTGCGGTGCAGCTGCCTGGTGCCAGAGCTTGGTGCGGCGCCTGGGTGCGGGACGTCGCGGATGACGCGTACGTACCTGCGCGGCCGCATCCGGGCGCGGCTGCCTCTGGCTGGCCGCGGGTTTCCGTTCAGCTCGCCGCCGGTACCACGCGGTTCTCCAGCCGACCGACCGACTCGATCTCGGCGACGACGGCAGCGCCGTCGTCGAGATAGGCATGGTGCGCCACCGCCGTGCCCGCTGGAGTTCCGGTCAGGATCACGTCGCCGGGACGCAGCGGCGCCTGCCGGCTCAGGTGCGCGATCTGCTCGGCGACTGAGTGGATCATCTGGCTGGTGCTGGAATCCTGCCGCAGCTCGCCGTCCACCGTGAGCCTGATCTGGAGCCGCTGCGGGTCAGGTACGAAACGCGCGGGCACGATGGCCGGTCCCAGCGGCTGGAGGGTTCGCTGTCCCTTGGACCACAGCCAGTTGACACCGAAGATGTCGGATCGGACGCGATCAGGATCGCGGCACGACACATCGTTGGCGACGGTGTAGCCCGCGACGTGGGACAGGGCGCGGGCCTCATCGATGCTGTCTGCTGGACGGCCGATGATGACCGCCAGCTCTGCCTCCCAGTCCAGCTGCTTTACCCCGGGCGGACGCATTATCTCGCCACGGTGTCGTTGCAGTGCGGCCGCGGGAATCAGGAAGTGGAACGGCGGGCTGTCTGCGTAGTTGCGCGGGGGCGCGCCCATCTCGGCAACGTGGTCGTGATAGTTCGCGCCGCAAGCGTAAATCGTCGACGATGCGCGCACGGGGGCCAGGAACTCGACGTCGTCGACGGTACCGAGCGGCCCGGCGGATCTATCGCCCAGATCGTCGATAAGCGGCCGGATGGCGTCGATGCACTCGTCCCACCGGTCGAACAGCTCGGCCATGCCGGCCGGGAATGTGAGCCGTGTCCGCTTGCTTGCCGCCCACGCGTCGGATAGCCGCCACACGCGGCCAGCCCATACGAGCGCGGGTCCGCTGGCGAGCCGGGCGACAGCGAATTGCCTCGTCATCGCTTCACCGTGGCGCATCTGGCCGCGCGTTGTTCGGCTCGGATCGTGCGCGTTCGCTCGGCGTCGACGTGCCACCGCCGGCTCGCCTCGTCGCCGTCCACCGCAACGCCGTAGCTTTCCAGGGCAGCCGCGGGGGTGATGTATCCGTCGATCACGTCAGCGAGAACCTCAGCCGCCGGCCGCTCAAGCGGATCGCCATACCCGCCGCCGCCGCCGGTGGCGGACACATACGCCTCACCTGCTGCCAGCATGACGCCGTCCAGCTTGCCGTTCGCGAATCGTTCGGTGCGGCCGTTCCCGCGCAGTACGCAGATGCCGTTGAGCGCTCCAGGGCCAGCGCCGTCCAGCCCCCACGGCGGCTGGGTCGTCCGGTCGATGAACGAGTTGAGGCGCGCCGCTGTCGTGGTGCGGATAGCCACTTCGGTTCCCAGGCCGCCGCGCCGGCGACCCGGGCCGCCTGAGTCCGGCCGCAAGGCGTAGCGCTCGACAAGGAGCGTCGGATACTTCGCCTCGAGCGCTTCGACGGGCGTGTTGTGGGTGTCGCCGTCGTTGATGCACACCACGGCCGATTCGCCGTCCTTGCTGGCCAGTGCGCCCCAGCCGCCGCCCTGCGGCCCGCAGAACAGGAGAAAGAAATCGCGGCTCGCCGCGTCGGTGCCGTAAATCGTGCTAATGCCGAGGTCTGCGTGGTGCCCGGCGATACAGCCGCCGGGTAGGACATCGGCCAGGGCGCGGAACACGCAGTCCACGACGGTCATCGGGTAGGTCATCCACCAGCGCATCGCGGCGGGCTTGCGTGCGCTGATGACGCGGCCTGGCGGCAGTTCGACGCGTACCGGACGGAACGAGCCCGCGTTAACCGGATACCACGCCGGGGAGGTGAGGCACTTGAAGGCGACCTCGGCTGCGGAGCGGCCGGCGGTGACCCCGGAGTTGAAGTATCCCGGGACCTGCGGGCTTACCTCGCTGAGATCGATTGTCATCTGGTCGCCCGCGACGACGACGGTGACCTTGATCGGCACCGGCACGCCCACCTGCACACCGTCGTCATCCATCGAGCTGACGGCCGAGTAGGCGCCATCCGGAATGGCAGCCACAGCCAGGCGGGCCAGTTCCTCGCTGCGATCGTAGATCAGCCGGATGCTCGCCATCACGACCGCGACGCCGTACCGCTCGCACAGCGCTACCATCCGGGCTTCCCCGGTCCGGATCGCGGCGACCTGAGCCCGGAAGTCTCCCATCGCGAGGTCGGCGAAACGCACGTTGGCGGCGATGAGCCGGATGAGTTCGTCATCCTGGACCCCGCGTTTGAACACCTTGACGATCGGGACCTGGAAACCCTCGGAGTAGATGTCAGTCGTCGTTGCGCTGAGCACGCCGCCGACGTCGATCCAGTGCGCCATCGACGATGCGAACGCCACCAGCTCGCCTGCGACGAAGATGGGCAGCGTGAGAATCATGTGGTTGAGGTGGCTGCCCATGATGTCGGGGTCATTGGTCAGGAGGATGTCTCCCGGTTCGATCGCGCCGAGTCCGTAGAACTCGATCTTTGCCTTCACGGCATCGGAAAGGCCGCCGACGAACATGGGCAGGCCCAGCCCGATCGAGATCGTATCCCCGTCTGCGTCGAACAGCCCGACGGTGAAGTCCTGGGCCTCGTAGATGATGAGGTTGTACGCCGTGCGCATGAGATTGGCCTTCATCTCGTCGGTGATCGAGACCAGCGCGCCGCGGACGATCTCCGCTGTGACCGGATCGACCTCGGTCTCGCCGCTGGCGTAACGGCCCAGGATGGGGATGGCTGGGTTCACTTCCTGGCTCCGATCGTCACGATGAGGTTGCCGAGCCGGTCGACTTCAGCCGTGTCTCCCGGGCGCAGCAGCGTGCTGGACGTGCCCTCTTCGATCACGGCCGGGCCCCCGACGACGTTGCCGGCCAGCAGCGCCGGCCGCTGGTAGATGCTCGCCTCTACCATTCCCGCATCCGGAAAGACGAGCACGCGGCCGCCCGAGCGTGCCTCCGGTGCCGGCTGCGGCGGTCCGCTGCGGATCTCGGGCAGCCTGGGACGGCTGAGGGTGCCGACCGCCGACGCCCGCAGGCTCACCAGTTCTGCCGGCTCGCCTGGAGCGTGGTGCCCGAAGCGCTCAAGGTGCTCCAGGTCGAAGCGCTCTTTGAGCGCCGCGACCGGATCTCGGGCAGCCGTGCCAGGTTCTGCCGCCGGCACGGTGACCGTATGCTCCTGACCCAGGTAGCGCATGTCCGCTGAGCGCAGGAACTCGATCTCGCGCGCGCCTATGCCGCCCGCGGGCAGCCGGGCCGCGCAGGTCTGCTCCAGGGCCCGGAACCGTGCCTCCAGCTGCCCGGCCGAAACCGACGCCAATGGCGTGATGTCGGTCGAGACGACGTCGGTACGCAGGTCAGCCATGAGCATCCCCAGGGCGGAGAACACCGCCGCCAGGGGCGGGATCACGACGCGGGAGATGCCGAGTTCCCGGGCAACCAGGGAGACGTGCAACGGGCCGTTGCCGCCGTAGGCGAACAGCACGAAGTCGCGCGGATCCAGGCCGCGTTCGGTCGTCACGGCGCGGACGGCGTTGGCCATCGATGCCGCCGCTATCGCCAGGATGCCCGTCGCGGCCCGTTCGGGCGGCATCTTCAGCGCGTCTGCGAGCCGGGCAATGACAAGCCGGGCCGCGGCACCGTCAATCTCCAGCCCGCCGGACAGCCGACCTGCGGACGACAGGTACCCGAGGACAACCGATGCATCAGTGATGGTTGCCTGGTTGCCGCCGCGTCCGTAGCAGGCGGGCCCCGGTTGTGCTCCGGCGCTGCGCGGTCCGACGTGGACTCCGCCCGCGGCGTCGAGCCAGGCAATGCTTCCCCCGCCGGTACCGACCTCGACGATGTCGAGCACGGGCACGCGGATCGGCAATCCCCCGGTGTACCCGCCCACGAAGTAGTCGCTGGCGAGCGGGAACGCCAGGTTGCGGATCACCGATGCTTTGGCTGTGGTGCCGCCCATGTCGAACGCGATCGCCCGCTGGTAGCCGAGCTGCCGGCATAGCTCGATCGTGCCGGCCACGCCGCCTGCCGGGCCGGATTCCACGAGCTGGATCGGCTGCCTGCTCGCCGTGGCCGCGTCGCACAGGCCGCCGTTGGACTGCATGATGGCCAGGGTTCCCGCCCCAGACGGCCCGCGCGACCCGATCCGGTCCTCAAGCCGGCCAAGGTACCCGCCGATGATCGGGCCGACGTATGCATTGGCCACGACCGTGGACGTGCGTTCGTATTCCCGGTACTCCCGCGACACCTCGCTGGAGGTGCAGACGAACGCTCCCGGGCACTCCTGGCGGATGATCTCGGCCAGCCGGTTCTCGTGATCAGGCCGGCGGTAGGCGTGCAGGAGCGCGATGGCCACCGCCTGCACGCCAGCATCACGCAACTGCCTGGCGACAAGGAGCGCGCCATGCTCGTCGAGCGGCACCCGGACGTGCCCGGAGGCGTCCAGCCGCTCGGATACCTCGTATACCCGGTGTCGCGGGATGAGCGGCCTGTGCTTGCGGAAGGCCAGGTTGAAGGCGTCGGGACGGTTGATCCGACCGATCTCGTACACGTCCCGGAACCCCGCGGTCGTGACCAGCGCCGTATCCGCCCCGGTCCGCTCGATCAACGCGTTGAACACGACGGTGCTGCCGTGGATGAGCAGCCCGATGTGAGCAGAGCCAATGCCGGCCTGGTCCAGGCCGGCGCCTACGCCTGCCACCAGGTCGGCCGGCGTGCTCAGGGTCTTGCCCACGCGCATCGCCAAGGCGCGGTCGTCGTAGGCCACGACATCGGTGAAGGTTCCGCCGATGTCGACGGCTACCCGCCACGTCATCGTTGCTCTCCTCTCGGCCGGGCCGGAGCGTCCCGCGGATCAGATCCGGTGAACCAGTGCCGCTGCCTGGTCACTGCGGCGGCCCCGGCTCGAGTCGCAGCAGCCGCTCCGCGTTCAGGTGGCTGATCTTGGCCCGGTCGGCCTTACTGATCGGTGCGCTGGCCAGAAATGACGTGGCCGTCGCGGTGTCCTCGAACGGGTAGTCGGTGCCGAACAGGATGTGGTCAGAACCCAGTGCCTGCAGGGCGCACGTCAGCGGCGCGGCGGAGCAGACACCGCTGGTGGTGATGTACAGGTTCTCCCGCAGGTATTCGGACGGGGATTCCCGGGCGAGCTCGATGCCGTGGTGATGGTGGAATTCCCAGCGCGAGTCCAGGCGCCACAACGTGTAGGGCAGCCCTTCGCCCATGTGCCCGAGCAGGAGTTTGGCGCGCGGGAACTCGTCGAAGACGCCGCCGAAGATCAGCCGCAAAGCGTGCGTCGCCGTATCGGTGCCCCAGCTCCACATCGGGCCGATGAGCTCAGGGTGCCCGGAGAGCACGTGGGCCGCGTCGAGGCCGTTCGCGGGATGGAGATACAGCGGTACGTCCAGGTCCTGGGCACACGCCCAGACGATGCGCAGTTCGCGGTGGTCAAGGTAGCGGCCCTGCGTGTGGGCGTTGACGAGCGCGCCGCGCAATCCGAGCTGGACGACCGAACGCTCGAGTTCGGCCGCCGCCGCGTCGCCGTCCTGCAGTGGCAGGGCAGCGAATCCGGAATACCGGCTGGGATAGGCCGCGATCACCTCGGCCAGCCGATCGTTCACCTTAGCCGCCGCGCTGACCGCGGCCTTGGCATCGGGTTCGGCTTGGATGCCCGGGGAGTTGAGTGACAAGACGGCCATGTCAACTCCGGCGCCGTCCATGATCGCGAGGCGCTCGTCGGCAACGTCGAGCAGCAGGCGGCTAGCCCGCTCCCAGATCTCGGGCGGCGCGATGCCTGCTGTCGACGCGCCGTACGCCGCCAGTTCGGCGGTGACGAAGTGCTCTTCCAGCGCGATGGTCCGCATCGTTCTGCCCCTCGGTTTCACAGGTGATTCATCGATCTGGCGGGCGGGTCAAACATCCTGGTGAGGAGCCCGGGCTGCCGGGCTGTCCGGGCCGAACCGGGCGACAGCGCAGCCGGTTTCCCAGCCGACGACCGGCTCGTAGGCGAGGACCTGGGCAGGCGCTCCGGAGCTTGCGCCAAGCGCCGTGACCCACTGCCTGATCTCCCACGCGCCGAAGCCGGCCCGGTCGACGCGGTCACCGGGCAGGCTGAGGATCCGGGCGACCTCAGCGTGGCGGAGCAGATCAAGGAAATCGCGGTCGAAACCTTCATCGATATGGCCTGCTTCCGGCGCCCCGGGCGAATGCGACAAACCGCCGGTGCCAACGACGGCGTAGCGCCGGCTCGTACGCGTGGCGACCCGTGCCAGCGCTTCGCCTACCGCGTAGCACTCAGCGAGCGCTGGCAGCGGGGGCATCATGCAGTTCTGCAGTACCGGGACTAGCGGCAGCAGCCCATCGGGATCCAGCCATCGCAGCGGGGTCATGACACCGTGTTCCAGCCGGATGGGTGCGGCACGGACCCGGGAAGCGGCGTGCGTGATCTCGTCGAAGATCTCGGCCGCATCCCGCATCGAGCCGTTGACCTCCCGCTTGTCGATGCCTATCCAGTCCTCGACCGGCCCGTGAAAGACGCTGCCGAACCCCACCAGGAACTGGGTGGACTCAGCCGGGCCCAGGTTGGTGAAGTGATCCGACGAGACGAGCACCAGCACATCAGGGTCGGTCGCGAGCAGCTGCCGGCCTAGCTCACTCATCGCGGCGTAGATCGCCTCGCGCTGCGACGGCTCGGCCAGCTCAGGGAACGCGCTGATGTGCGGCGCATGGGACATCGCGGCGGCGAAGACCACGCCTGGACCAGGCGCCGTCACCGGGGATCACCGTCCCCCGGCGCTGATACCGCAGTACTGGTGATCGTGCGCAATCCCGCCAGCTTGCCCATCCGGGCCCGGTAGTCACTCGCGCTTATCCCCAGGAAGCGGGAGAACGGGGCCAGCAGCAGCGGGTGCACGCCGGCGAGCCACAGCCATTCAAGGTCGCCGGTGCTGAGCGCGCTGCGCTCGCGGCCGGTCAGGTCGTAGCCCTGGAACGTCAGGTCCGGGCTGGAGGCGAGCTGCTCTTGCAGCAAGACATCGTTCTTGAGATCGAACAGGTATCTCTCCACCGCGGCTATGGTCACGGCCGCCTCCTTGCTCCGCGGGCCTGCTGCCGCTCCGGGGCAGGCCTACCTGGCGCGCCAGACGTGGCGTTGCGTGCCCGCCGGTAATGCGCCGGTACTCCGCACTGCACTACATCAACGGGTAGTGGAGTGGCCACGTTCGGTCATACTCCCGGTTCAGGAGCGGATCGGCACCAACAGGCCCAACACTGGTCTGGGCAGACCTTGCGCTTTTGGACAGACCAACTATGCTATATCCAGCAGTTCTACTCCCACCAGGGGTGCGGCTCATTGTGTGACAGGAGCGCACTGATATGGCTGTTGAAGCGGAACGAGGTTCGCTGGCCCGGCCCGGGCAGGACCGTTGACCACCACGTCCTCCTCCGCCCCTCGGGCAGCCGCCGGACCTGGCCCAGCCAGGTCCGATGTCCCTGGTGCATACACGTCATTGCGTGTCCGGCAACCATCCGAGGTGGTACACAGATGAACGCAGAAACTCAGACCGGGCGTATCGCTGACCCGTCACGCCGGGCGTTCCTGCAATACGCGGCAGTCGGCGCCGCCGCCCTGGGAGTCGGCGCGCTGGACGCCTGCTCGTCCAGCAGCACGCCGGCCCCGGCGTCGACCGCGTCGCTAGCCCCCAGACGGGGCGGCCAGCTCCGGGTCGGCGTCTCCGGAGGCGGCCCGAGTGATTCCCTGGACGCCAACGACTCGGTTCTCGCCACGGACTTCGTCAGGCTGCTTCAGCTCTATGACACGCTGACCGAGTACGACGACAACGCGGGCCTCCGGATGGCCCTGGCTGAGGAGCTGACACCCAACGCCAACGCCACGAGCTGGACGATACGCCTGAAGCAGGGCATAACGTTCCACAACGGCAAGCCGCTGGGCGCCGAAGACGTGCTCTTCACCTTCACCCGCATCCTGACCGACCACTTCCCCGGCATCCTGCCCATCATCCCGCTGGACCTGAAGAACGCAAAGGTCATGGACCCGCTCACGGTCCGGATCCCGACGCACTTTCCGTTCGCCACGCTGCCCACCATGGTGCCGGGAATCCTCGACGCCATCGTGCCCGTCGGCTTCGTCCCGAAGAACCCGGTCGGCACCGGGCCGTTCAAGGTGCAGTCGTTCACCCCAGGGCAGCAGAGCGTATTCGTCAAGAACCCGGACTACTGGCGCGCCGAGCCGTACCTGGACTCGGTCATCATCACGGACTATGCCGACGAGACGAGCATGCTCAATGCGCTGCAGTCCAACCAGGTAGATTGCATCACCCCGCTGTCATATGCCAGCGTCCCTGCCCTTCACTCAGCCGGGCAGAAGGTGCTTATCTCCGACGGCGGTTCCTGGCTGCCCTTCAACATGCGCGTCGACCAGGCCCCGTTCAATGAGCCGGACGTCCGGCTGGCCTTCAAGCTGATGGTGAATCGCGACGAGATGCGCAGCGTGGTGTTCGGCGGAAACGGGATTCTCGGCAATGACATATTCGGCTACTTCGACCCGGCTTACGATCAGTCGATCCCGCAGCGCGAGCAGGATATCCCCCAGGCAAAGTCACTCCTCGCCAAGCACGGGCTGTCCGGCCTGCAGACCACACTCGTGACGAGCGATTTCCACCAGGGAGCGGTCGCGCTGGCGACCGTCTTCAAGCAGCAGGCCGCGGCCGCGGGCGTTACCGTAAACATACGCCAGGTAACACCGACCCAGCTCTACGGCCCGCAATACGGGACGTGGACATTCTCCCAGGACTACTTCAACTCGGTCAGCTACCTGCGCTCGGCAGCCCTCACGACACTACCCGGCGGCGTGTGGAACGACACGCACTTCACTAACCCGCAGTACGTCAGCCTCTACCACCAGGCACTCGCCACCACCGACGACCAGGTACGCGCCGGGATCATCCACGAAATGCAGATGATTGACTGGAACCTGGGCGGAACGATCATCCCCTTCTTCATTCCCAATATCGACGGCTACCAGAGCAAGGTCGTCGGCCCCGTGCCAGCCAAGGACGGAAACGGCCTGGGCAATTTCCAGTTCAGGACCTTCTGGCTCAGCTAGCCGGGAAATCGACCCTGACGCAGGCGGAGTAAGCGTGCCGGCAGCCCTGCGTTGTCCCCGTTGGCGGACTGCCGGCAGGGAGCAGCGGAGGGCTGTCTTGGCTCGTCTGGCTTTAACACTCCGTGGTAAGGGAGGAAAAGATGAAGGCGATACAGGTCTCCAGGTTCGGCGGCCCCGAAGTGCTTGAAGTCACCGACATCGGCATGCCCGAGCCCGGGCCACGCGAGATGCTGGTCAAGGCGGCCGCCAATGGCGTCAATTATGTCGACGTCTACACCCGTGAGGGGCAGTATGACGAGCCCGTCCCGCTGATCCTCGGCCTGGAAGGGGCCGGCACGGTGGTCAGCCTGGGACCGGCGGTCAGTGAATTCAGTCTGGGCGATCGCGTCGCGTGGGCCGTGGCTGCGGGCAGCTATGCGCAGTACGTGATCGTTGATGAGAACGCCGCAGTCGCCGTCCCCCCTGACATGCCGCTCGAAACGGCGGCGGCGGTCATGTTGCAGGGAATGGCCGCGCACTTCCTGTGCACGTCCACCTTTCCGATATCGCCGGGAGATTGCGCACTCGTGCACGCGGCAGCGGGCGGCGTGGGCCACTTGCTGACGCAGATGATCAAGATGCGGGGCGGACGGGTCATTGCGACCGTCTCCACCGGCGAGAAGGAGGAACTCGCCCGGCAGGCGGGTGCCGATGAGGTCATCCGATATGACCAGGCTGACTTCGTGGCCGAAACGCGCCGACTGACCGGCGGAGCCGGGGTAGATGTGGTCTACGACGGTGTCGGGCAGGCCACGTTCGAAGGAAGCCTGGCCTGCTTGCGCGTACGCGGCTACCTGGTGGTTTCAGGCGGCGCGAGCGGCCAGGTGCACATGTTTGACCTGAACCGCCTGAACCCGCTGGGTTCGCTATTCGTCACCAGGCCGGGACTGGTACACCATCGCGCCACGCGCGAGGAACTGCTCAGCCGCGCAAACGATGTACTGGGCTGGGTCGGGGACGGCTCGCTCCACGTGCGCATCGGCAGCCGCTACCGGCTTGACGACGTGCGACACGCACACGAAGACCTTCAAGCGCGGCGGACTCTCGGAAAGGTGCTACTCGATCCATGGTGACGATGAGGTGCCGCGCAGAACCAGTGGTCCCGGAATCGCGGTACCGTGCCCTCGCGTGAGCCATGGCCGCGGCGATGAGTGAGGCGACGCACGGCGACGGTCCGGGTCGCCTGCGCGGCAAGACCGCGATCATCACCGGTGCCACCTCTGGCATCGGGTCGGCCACGGCGCGACGGTTCGCAGCCGAAGGCGCAAAGGTGGTGGCGTGCGGCCGCGACCGTGCGGCAGGCTCCCAGCTGCTCGCCGAGCTATCCGGAACAGGCTGCGAGCTGGTCCTCGGCGACGTGACCGATCCGGCGACCGCGATCGCGGCCGTCGAGGCGGCGGCCCGGCTGGGTCCCCTCGATGTCCTGGTCAACAACGCGGCGATCGACTTCACCAGCGACCTGTACCAAACGCGTGCCGAGGACGTACGCCGCGTCCTTGAGGTGAACTTCGTCGGTGCCTTCCTGATGCTCCAGTCGGCCGCACGCGCGATGCGCGGCCGCGGCGGGTCGATCATCAACCTCGTGTCGCGGACCGCGGCGGTCGGGGTGCCGACGATGGCGGTGTACGGGGCCAGCAAAGGGGCGCTGGCCAGCCTGACCCGCGGCGCTGCCGTCGACCTGGCGGCGGACGGGATCCGGGTGAATGCGATCGCGCCCGGGTTCACCGAGACTCCCCTGATGACCGCGTGGCTCGCCGACCAGCCGGACCCGGGACAGGCACGGTCGTCGGCGGCGGCGAAGATCCCGCAGGGACGCTTTGCCACCCCGGACGATGTCGCGGCCGCGGCGGTCTTCCTGGCCTCGGACGAGTCGGCGCACATCACGGGCATCACCCTGCCCGTGGATGGCGGGTACACCGCCGCATGAGCATTCCACGTCCGAGAATTCCGCGATCAGCCAGACCCAGGGAGCACGCCCGATGAGCCACCAGCCCGATGCCACGATGGACTCGCCCCTGCACCGGGACACAGCGATGTGGAACCCATTCGCCAACATGGGCACCCTCGCCGGGAACGCCGTGACCATCGTCCGCGGCCAGGGGGCCACAGTCTTCGACGCCGCCGGAAAACGCTACCTGGACGCCCTGGCCAGCCTCTGGTACTGCAACGTCGGGCACGGACGGGCCGAACTCGCCGAAGTCGCGGCGGCGCAGATGCGGCAGCTCGCGGCCTACCAGGCCTTCGAGGCCTTCTCCAACCTCCCCGCCGAGGCGCTCGCCCAGCGGATCGCCGAGCTGGCTCCCCTGCCCGGGGCCAAGGTGTTCTTCACCGCCGGCGGGGGATCCGACGCCATCGATACCGCGGCGAAACTCGCGCGCGCCTTCTGGCGCGCGGTCGGCCAGCCGGATAAGCGGGTGATCATCGCCCGGTCGCACGCCTACCACGGCATGAACGCATTCGGGACCTCGCTCGGCGGCATCCCCGCGAACATGGAGGCATTCGACCCCCTCGTCAGCCTCGTCCAGCACGTGCCCTGGGATGACGCCGCCGCCTTGGACAAGCTCATCGAGCAGCAAGGCGCGGGCCAGGTCGCCGCCTTCTTCTGCGAGCCGGTCGTCGGCGCGGGCGGGGTCTACTTCCCCCCCGACGGATATCTCGCCCACGTGCAGGAGATATGCCGCCAGCACGATGTGCTGTTCGTCGCGGACGAGGTGATCACCGGATTCGGCCGGACCGGAGCGTGGTTCGCCAGCGAGCGTTTCGCGCTCGCTCCCGACATGGTCATCCTGGCCAAGGGCCTTACCTCTGGCTACGCGCCGCTGGGAGCGGTGCTCGCGGGCTCCAGGGTCGCCGAGCCATTCTGGCGGGCCGGATCGGCCGAAGTGTTCCGCCACGGATACACCTACTCAGCCCACGCCACCGCCTGCGCGGTCGGCCTCGCGAACCTCGATCTCATCGAGCGCGAGCAGCTCGTCGCCCGCGTCCGCGAACTGGAAACGGTACTCGCCGACTCGCTCGCACCCCTGCGAGGTCATGCACTTGTCGCCGAAGTGCGCGCCGGCACCGGCTTGCTCGCCGCGGTCGAGGTCGCCGAGGACGCCCGCCTCGCCGATCCAGGCCTAGTCTCCCGCCTCGTCACCGGCATCCGCGAGCGCGGGGTCATCACCCGCGGGCTCCGCGGCGCCGCCCTCCAGGTGTCGCCACCCTTCATCATCACCGACCAAGAGATCAGCCAGATCGCCGACACCTTCACCGCGGCGCTGGACACCGAAGCCAGCCGGGCCGCCCGTCTGCGCGGCGTATCAGAGTGAAACCTGTTGCATAGTTGGCCTGACCTACTATACTTCGTCCAACAGTTCCACTGCAGGCGACCTGGGTTTATGTCTGTGATTCGAGGAGGAACTCGTGGCTCAGCAGGACAGCAGCCCCGATCCGGGCCCCGCCACCCGTCGCGGCATCCCCGTGCTGGCGACGACGTCGCGCCGAGACTTCCTGCGGTATTCCGCCGTCGCGGGTGCCGGGCTGCTCGGGTCGGGCGTCCTGGCGGCGTGCACGTCGTCATCCGCTCCGACGAGCACGGGCGCGAGCGCCAGCACGAGCGGCACGCCGAAGACCGGCGGCACGATCCGCTATGCGACCACGGGCGGTGCGCCATTCGACACGCTCGACCCGCACAAGCTCGCGACGAGTCCCGACATCGCCCGGTCGCTGCAGCTGTTCGACGGGCTGATGGAAATGGACCCGAACGGCCTGCCGGTGCTGGCGCTGGCCGAGGAGGTCACCCCGAATGCGGATGCCACCGCGTGGACCATCAAGATCAGGAAAGGGGTTGAGTTCCACAACGGCCAGCCCCTCACGATCGACGACGTGATCTTCACCTTCAACCGGATCCTGGGGCTGCACGGCCCGGGAGCACTGGCGTTGTCGGTCGTCAACATGAAGGACGCCAGGAAACTCGACGACTACACGGTCATGCTGCCGATGAACGTGCCCTATTCGGTGCTCCCGCAGCTGATCTACAACACCGGGCACGGCATCGTCCCGGTCGGGTTCGATCCGAAGAACCCGGTCGGCACGGGCCCGTTCAAGTACCAGTCCTTCACGCCAGGGCAGCAGAGCGTCTTCCTGAAGAACGCCCATTACTGGCGGACTGGCGAGCCGTATGCCGACAGCTTGGTCATCACCGAATTCGCCGACGAGACCTCGCAGGTGAATGCGCTGCTTTCCGGGCAGGCCGACTGCATCGACCAGCTCACCCAGGCCAGCGTGGCCGCGCTGAACTCGGGCGGCAAGAAGGTCCTCATCTCGAACGGCGCGGGCTGCGTCCCGTTCACGATGCGCCTGGATGCGGCGCCGTTCAGCGATGTCCGGGTCCGGCAGGCGCTGCGGCTGGTCGTCGACCGGCCCCAGATGCAGGAAAGCGTGCAGGGCGGGTACGGGCTGCTGGGCAACGACGTCTTCGCGATTATCGACCCCGAGTACGACCACGCCCTGCCGCAGCGCCAGCAAGACATCGCCCAGGCCAAGTTCCTGCTCAAGCAGGCAGGCCAGGAGGGCCTGACCATTACCCTGGTCACCGCCCCGATCAGGGCGGGCGCGGTCGAGAGCGCCACGGTCTTCAAGCAGCAGGCGGCGCAGGCGGGTATCACCGTCAACCTCGACACCATCACCAGCGGGGCGTTCTTCGCGAAGGTCCTCACGTGGGACTTCTCCCAGGACTTCTGGAGCTATAGCCCGTACATAACGCAGGCGACTTACTCCGCTATCCCCGGGGCGGCGTTCGATGAGACGCACTGGGGGACGAGCCAGTACATCGGTCAGTACATGAGCCTGTACCGGCAGGCGCTGGCCGCGACGAACACAGCTACCCAGACGTCACTCGTCCACGAGATGATGCAGATGGACTACAACGAGGGCGGCTATATCCTGCCGTTCTTCTCGGCCAACATCGTCGCTTACAGCCCGTCGCTGCACGGGATAACGGGAGGGCTGACCGGCCAGCCATTTGTCGAATGGCGCTTCCGTGACATGTGGTTCAGCTAGACCCGCCCCGCGGCCGGCCCGCTGCTCCCGAGATCTGAGGTGTTGCTAGATGCCCTACGAGGTAGGCGGTTACCTGCTGGACAGGCCGTTCCGGGTACGCCGCCTCGGACATTACGGCCTGAACTCGGAGCGCATCGACGAGAGCCTGCCCTTCTACCGCGATACGCTAGGCTTCCGCGTTTCCGACGAGCTGGACCTGGCGCGGAGAGCAACCGACCCGCATATGCTCGACGGCCTAGGGACGCCGCGCGGCTATTTCATGCGCTACGGAACCGACCACCACAGCTTCGTCCTCTACAACAAGAGGGTCCGCGAGGCACTGGACACAACCGGCCGGTTCGTACCGTGGATCACGGTGAACCAGATCTCCTGGCAGGTGAGCAGCCTGGCTGAGGTCGTGACCGGTGAGCAGTGGCTCCGGGAGCGCGGCATGCGCATGCAGCGCTCCGGCCGCGACATGCCAGGCTCGAACTGGCACACCTACTTCTACGATCTGGACGGGCACACGAACGAGCTGTTCTACGGCATGGAACAGGTCGGCTGGTCCGGCTACAGCAAGCCGAAGGCCCTGCACCAACGCGGCACCCAAGTGACGGCCGTTCTCCCCCAGATCTCGGAGACGGCCGAGGTTTCCGAGGCTACCGAAGCAGGGGTCAGCCTGTGTTCCGGATCCCGCGAGGTTCCGCGGCACGAGGCCACGTTCGACGTCGACGGGATACTCCTGGCGCGGCCGTTCAAGATCGTCCGGATGGGCCCGGTCCGCCTGTTCGTCGAAGACATCGAGCAAGCAACGAGGTTCTACGAGGACACCCTCGGATTCCACTCGCGCGGCCGATTCGAGCTGGACGGGGAGACCTGCGCCGTGCTGGGGGTCGGGACCGAGCACCACTCGATCGGCCTCTACCCGATCAGCATGCGCGAGCGGCTAGCGGTGCACCAGGGCACCTCGAGCCTGTCGATCGGGATGCAGGTCGCCAACTACCGGCAACTTCGGCAAGCGCGCGCATTCCTGCTCTCCCAGGGCTGCACCGAGGTCGACCTGCCGCTCGAACTCCACCCGGGCATCAGCCATGCCCTCCACATCCTCGATCCGGATGGGCAGGTCGTCGAGCTGTACGCCGACATGGAACAAGTCGTGCCCCCACGTCGAGCAAGCCAGGCACGGGTGCCGACGCACCCCAGCGAATGGCCCGAGACACTGGAAGACGATGGAGTCCTGCTGGGTGAGGCCTTCATGGGCCCGTGGGAATGAACTGAGCAGCCCTTCGGATCGGCGGCGCACCGACACCGACGAGGTCGGGGCGTCGAAGAATCGCCGGGCGCCCCGGTCATGGCTTAACTGGAGGCATTGGCGAGCGAACTCGAGCAATGACCCACCGGTTTTCGGCCGGCAGGTAACCGCGCGAACCCAACCAGCGCGCTGACCGGGCAAGCGCCGCGATCTCCGCCTCTTTACGTAAGAAGTTAACGGCACCGGCCAGGCACTTCACATTGCGGGCATCCCCTGCTGCTCCAGCCTCGGGGGCCGCTCCCCCGCTGCGCGCAACGCTCAGCACGATAAGGAATCTGCCGGCAAAAGCAAGATCCCACAAAATCCCCACAGCTAACAAGCCCCACCAGTCACACCGGCACCGTCGGCTTGCAAACATTCCTCCCGGTCAGAGGCAAGTTTCGAAAGCTCCCGCGATAGGACTCGAACCTATAACCTGCCGGTTAACAGCCGGACGCTCTGCCAATTGAGCTACGCGGG
>Ga0209415_10003608_pt1 | contig 28772 bp, 31 predicted proteins | sample PeaSoiSIISIP2007_FD_187696 | JGI IMG/M metagenome (GOLD analysis project Ga0209415, IMG submission 187696) | Peat soil microbial communities from Weissenstadt, Germany - SII-SIP-2007 (SPAdes) (version 2) | ecosystem: Environmental > Terrestrial > Soil > Wetlands > Peat | place: Germany...
TGCAGCGGCGCATCTGCAACCTCGCTGGGCAAAAGACGCAGGTATCGCCTCCCACCACTTTGTACGGGCCAGGAAGCTCGTCCTCGGTGCCGGCGCTATACACGGCGATTGACTTCACAGTGGCGCAGGCGCTCTCTTGCACGATCAACCTTGGGAACGCCGCGGACTACTACGTGATCGACACCTTCCAGGCCGTCGTCATCTTCTCGTAAGTGGTCACTTGCACACAAAAACGGGTGTGGTAATATCGCAACACTTTTGGAGTCTTGATGCAGCGGAAGCTCGAGAGCGATGAGTTGACCTTCTTGGCGCGTTTGAACGTGTCCCCCGATGGTCGATTCCTCCTTGGTCTTCTGCTCAAAGAGATTGAGTTCCTGAACGTAAGGAGCCGGAACCAGGACTCTCCGGCAGTCTTTCGGACCCTCGGGGCTGCTGATGCGCTGGCAGGCGTCATCAGTAAGTGCGAAGGTGCAAGGGCAATCCTTGAAGGCACTGCGGCTCGGCCACGTATGCCCCGCAGGCTGGTAAATAGTGCCGACCAGACAGAATAGGCGCTCACCAAGAATCAGATTCGATGCCCCTTGCCAGGGATAGGTCTATCGAGGATGCCGTGTTACTAGAGAACCCGAACCAAGAATCACCCGGAGTAAAGGTCCCGAAGCAGGCGACCGCTCGTGCAGACGAAGCTCGCCGCAGACTGACCCCTCCTGTACCCGCAACTGATATTGCCCCTCCGGCAACGGATGGGACGGCAACACACCCGGCCCCGGTAGCATTCACGGTCGATGAGTTGCTTCAGGCCCCTAGTCCCGAGAAGGACGCGAGCCTTAGCTACTGGAAGTCCCGCGCGAACGCCATCGAAGGCTTTCGCCGCGCCGACGTAAAGCGGCTGGAGGCAGTAATCGCGGACTCGAGCGGACGGATAGGAGCCCTGGAAGCCCAACTCGCCGCATCCGCGAAGGCCAATCCGACCGTCGAGGCGCTGCCCGAAGTCGATGTGCGCAATTTCTATTCCGATGCGATGCTGGAAAAGATCGGACCAGAAAATGCAAAGGAAATCTTGCAGGCTACCCTCAAGAGCGTTCAACCGTTGATTCAGCAACAGATCGAGGCAGCGACGAAACCGCTGATCGAGGCCACCGCTAAAAAGACGGCAAGCGAGAAAGAGGCGGCGCAAGTCTCATTTGTCGAGGCCCTTACAGCAGGGTGCCCGAATTGGGCAGAAATCGACGCGATGCCGACTTGGCGTAAGTGGCTTGAGGGTGTGGAACCGGCTTCCGGTCTCACCCGCCAGGAAATCGTCAACCGACACAAGGCGCGCAACAACGCGGCAGGGATCGTGAAACTGTTGGACGAATTTGTAGCAACGCTGAATCCGGCTCCCACTCCGCCGAAACCGAACGTGACCGTAACAGGTTCGTTGGGCTCGGGGAACGAGGCACCGGAAGCGCCGAAGTCTGACGGCCCGCCGTTGACTGACGCGGATCTTCGGACGTTCTACAAAGATGCCGCCATACCAGGGAAGTTGAGCGCGGAGTACAAGGCGAATTTCGAGGCTCGGATTAAGCGAGAACGAGGCCGGATGTAATCGCATCCGACTGAGACGTTCCGCTTGACGCCAATAATTTGGAGATTTTGAAATGGGAATCGGCGTACCTCGCGCGGCCGGCGTACCGGACTACACGTCCTCGGGAACGATCAATTTCGATCCTGTGGTCTATTCTGGTAAGTTGGTCGAGAAGTTCTACAAGACCACCGTTTTCGGTGAAATCGCAACGACCGACTACGAAGGCGACATCGCGGGCTTTGGTGCCCAGGTTGTCATTCGTACCGTACCGGACATTACCGTGTCCACGTACACGATCGGCGCTGGCCTCACGGCTCAGTACCCGTCGCGCAATTCGGTCACTTTGACCATCAACCAAGCGTATTCGTTCGCGGTTGCCCTGAACATTGTCGACTCGCGCCAATCGGACATCGACCTGTCCGATGTGTTCGCGAACGACGGATCGATCCAACTCAAGATCGCCGCCGATGCCGATATGCTTCAGACCATCCCGACCCAAGTCGATGCCAGCAACACTGGCGCCGCCGCGGGCCAGGACTCGGCCAACCTGAACCTCGGCACGCTCGCAGCCCCCGTCGCCATTCTTCCGACCGGCGCCGCCTATCCCCAGCAGAACGTCATCGACGCGATCACTTGGGCCGGGCAAGCTCTGGACGAGAACAATGTCACCGACGAAGGCCGCTGGTTTGTCGGGACGCCTTGGTTCACGAACAACCTGAAGCGTAGCGATCTGCGGATCGCCTCGTTGGCGGGTGACGGCGTGTCCATCCTGCGTAACGGCAAGGCTGGGGTCATCGACCGCTTCAACCTGTTCCAATCGCGGAACGTGTTGAAGAACGCTCCTGGGTCGGGCATTACGACCAGTTGGAACCTGATGTGGGGCCACTCGGCCGGTTTGGCTTTCGCTGCGCAGATCGTTGAAGCGCAGATGATCGACAACCCGAACGACTTCGGCTACATCATCCGGGGCCTGATGGTCTTCGGCTTCCAGGTGATCGCGCCGACTTACATCGGCACGACCTTCGCGTACCCGGTCGCCAACCAAGCGTAATTGACGGCCGGCTGATGCCGGCCTGATAGAACGCACGAACGAAACAGGAGAGTTGAAATGGCAAAGAACGTCAAGAAGCCCATGAAGTCTGGTGTTCCGGAGGAATATCGTCTCCCCGGCGCAACTGGCGACGTGGCTCTTCCGCCCGAAACGATTTCCCGTCAGCGTAAGCTGGCCTCTGGCAAAGCAGGGATGCACTTCAAGAATCCCCCGCTTGGTCCGGACCAGACCTACGAAGACGGCGAAATGAAGCATAAGAACCGTGCCACTTCCGGCGTTGCCGGCCGTGGTATCCTGGGCAACTAGGATCGGTTGAACGAAAATCCCGCGGGGCATGGTGCTCCGCGGGGCCTTTTCAGGAGCAGTGAATGAGCACCTTGAACCAAGTCAACGAGCCGCGCCTTCAGAACGCCAAGAACGCAGCGTTTGCGCCGGCCCGATCGCACAACCCCACAATTCAACCCGGCAAACTGCCCAGCGTGCTCTGCGTGCGGCGCGACATCGGCGCGCTCGTCATGGCGACGCCGCTCTCGATGCAGTTGAGCAACGGGAACATCTTTCCGTATCCGGGTAGTCCGAAAGATAGCCGTCAGAAAATCGAGGATTACCTGACGCTCATCAACACCGGCGTATCGGCCAAGGCCCAGCGCGGGGACGTGGACATCGGCAAGATGAGCCGCAGCGACCTGCTCGAGTTTGCCGAGGACGAGTACGGCCTGACCGAGCTTCGCGACAACAAGAAGCTGTCGCTGTTCGACATCCGCAAGGCCGTCATGGCCGCGCACTCCGCATCCGTGATCGCCAACGGCCTGCCGGCCGGGCTGCAACGCGGGATGACGGGCATCGGCGTCGAGTGAGTGAAGTTCGCGTCATCGCGATCCGCAAGTCGGACGCGGCGCTGATGTACGCAACTCCCAGGGCGATCGAACTGTCGCAAGGGGAATTGATGCAGTTCCACGGCAATTTCATGGCCGAGGAATTTGAGCGCCGGCTGTACGTGGCTGGCATCACGAAGATCGCTGGCACCGGAGCCGTGATCGAGGAACACGACGCCGGCCGCTTGGACCTGTCTCGGATGACTCGAGCCGATCTGCTAGAATTTGCCTCGGATAAGTACGGGCTCAAGTTTGGCCGGAAGACTCCGACCGAAGACATCGTGAAGGCCATAGGGGAGCGCGCTGGTGGAGCAAGGTTGGTTCTCGAAGCAGGGGCAAGCGCAGGCGAAAAAGCGGTCGGATGACGCGCTCTGGTGCGCGGCGACCCGCTGGAACCAGCCGCCGCCCGTAATCGGGGCTGGCGTCCTGGTGCGAGATATTGACCTGGCCGCGAATGACCCGCGGCGCGGGAGGGTCGCGTGACCATCCTGGTTGAAACCATCATGCAGACGGCCCGCGGGATCACGCTCGATCCCAACGGCGTGACGTGGCTGGACGCCGACATGGAGCGGTTCCTGAACCATGTCCTCGCCTCCGCGGCCAACTGGAAGCGCGACATCTACCCGCAGATCATCACGATTCCGCTGGTGGCTGGGACGATCCAGACCGCCCCGGCCGGCGTCCTGATGGTCATGGAGCCGTACTACAACACGGTCTCGGGCGCAAGCTGTACCAAGGGCGAATTGAGGCTCCTGAGCCGCCGGTTCCCGGCCTGGCGCGAGAACAACCCGACTACCGACGTCACCGACATCTTCGTGGACGAGCGGTCCCCGGACATCTTCCAGTGCTTCCCGCCGAATAACGGCACCGGAGAAATTCAAGCCCTTGTCGGCGCGACGCCGATCATCGGCGCGTTCGGCTGCTTGCCGACAAGCAATACCGTATTCCCGCTACCGGACAACTACCTGGGCGCGGTCGTGGACGGCCTGGTTGGTCTGTGCTTCGGGTCGAACACACGGCGGCAGGACATTGTGAAGGCTAATTTCTATTGGTCCCGGTGCCAAGCCGGGATCATGGGCGGCAAGCAAGCTCAGCTCGAGCCCGCGCCGATGCTGGGTGAGAAGGAATAGGCATGGCCGTCTTCGGTTCGTTCTCGCTCAACCCTGGACCCGCTACCCCGGAAGTGACTCCGGGAACCCTGGCCGGCGTCCCTGCGGCCGGCATCGTCACGCCCCAAGCGTTCGTGCAGATCAACGCGATTTCCGGGGACGTGGCCTCGATCATCGAGAAGGCCCCGCTCGCGATCATATATCAAGCCTACGCGCGCGCCGCTCGAGAACTTTGCCGGCGCACGATGATGCTCACGCGCACGGTGGTCCCGTACCTGACGCAGGCGAACCAGCCGATCTACAACCTGGGCTCGGACGCGAACTTTGAAATCCTCGGCCTGAAGGCCGGGCAGATCCAGCAGCTTTCCCCGAATCAGTCGTGGGTGGACCTGTGGACGAACACGGATGCGGCGAACTTCGACCCGAACCGCCAGCCGTCGCTCCCGACCTATGTGAACTACATCCCCGAGGGGATGGTCAACTTCTACCCGATCCCGAACAATGCGTACCCGGTGCAACTCGAGGTCTACGTCCAGACGCCGGACAATGCAACGCAGATCCCCTTGGACCTGTACCGGAAATACAATCGCTACATCGAGGCCGGCGCGCTCGCGCACCTTTACGGCCTGAGCGATGAGCCCTGGTACAACCCAATCGAGCGCGACCGCAACAAGGCCGTGTTCGAGGAAGGCTTCGGCCAGGGCCGTTCCGACATCGCTCGCGGCAAGCAAGCGGGCAGTCTCCGGGCAAAACCGCGCGCCTTCCTCGCGAGGTAGGCGTGACAATCGACGTATCCGATTTTAAGGGTGAGGCGCCTCGGCTGGCTCCCCGTTCTCTGCCCAATCAGATGGGACAGAACAGCGAGAACGCGCGCCTGCTCTCCGGCGACGTGGATACGTGGTACGGCTTCAGCGAGTCCACAACCCAGCCGATCGTCGTCGATCCTCTGACGATCTACTACCTGGCCGAGGAAGTTTGGCTGACCTTCAACTCGACGCCGAATGCTGGCGGCAACGTGTTCCAGAAGCTATGGGAGTCAAACCTGGGCACGCCGTTTTGGGTGCCAACTGTCGGAGACCCGTATTTCAACGGCAGCGTCTCTAACTTGATCCCGGCCATTCTCGGGAACGATGGCAACGTAATCCGCATCATTGACTATAAGACCGGTACCACGAATACGGCGACCACTGGGCCAATCGCAGGGCCTCCTGTGGGAGACGGATACATATGGCAGGTTGATCCAGTGAGCGGCGGCACGGCAACATCGCGCGCCGCCGGTGCGCAGGAAGCCGCAATCTTCGGGTCCGCTTACTTCGGCGTTGGGGCTGCAGCGAGCTATCCGGGTGTCGGCAACTACATGGCGCAATGGCAGGAGAACGACATCGCTTGCGAATTAGCGAACGGATTGCTCGTGCTTGTTACGTGGCGCGGGACCGAGATCATTGGTGGCGTTTCTACCAGTGGATACGCCGGACTATTTACGATCAATTCGGTTGGCACGCAAGTCGTTGTGTACGACATTATTCCTGCGCTCAGTGGGTCGCCTGGATACTTGAATGCTACCTTCCCATGCGCCGATGGTGTGCATCTGATAGTTCTTACGGGCAATGGTATAAATGCGGGCGCTACGGCGTGGCACCTTGTTGCGTGCGGTGCTGCTGGCGCCACGGAGATTGCGACAGGCGCGTGGTCAACCGGACCAGAGGCGCTTAATGGGGATCCTGCATACGTTGGCGGCGGATCATCTGACGGACCCACAACCTGGTCCGAATCGTCTGAGAATACGATCGCTATGCTCGAGTCGTTCACGGCGACCGCGACCACCTATTACCTATGGCTTGTGTGTGGAGGCGCGCGCTTAGGCTATTGCCTAAGCCTGACGAACGGCTCGAACTATACGGTCATCCACCATTGGGACGGCACGGGAACGAATTTCTGCATGGTGCAGAATCAGGCAGCACACGGCGTTCCGTCCTCATCGGTGTGGGCGGATGCTGGACAGTGTGCAATCCTCATCGGTAACTACATGGCAATGTGGCAGCGCGCTCAGAATGGCGCCACTGCCAACGTCATCACCGCGTCCGAAGCAGATATCGAGAAGGCGGCGATCAGCGGGGACGTTTCGTTCCGCACGTACTTCTGCGGTACGGATGCGCCGCGCTTCACGGACATCGGTCTTGCGAGCGGACGGACGGCCGGCGGCAATCCCGTTACCGGCAGTGCGTCGCTGGGCGCAGGCTTCCCCGGCAATGGGCCGTTCCCGATCTATTCGCGCAAGATCGGCGTGCCGAACCCGACGTTCGTGCCGACCGTAACCCCTGTCCAGGCTTCAGCGGGTAGCACGATTTCAACACTCGTTGAAAACTTCAATAATCCCGTCCAGTGGACGCTCTCGACGGCGACGCTTCAAGACAGTAATTTCGCGAGTACAGGCGGCTACCCGGCCGGGGACGCGCTGCACCTTCAGTCGATCGGCGGAGAAGCATACGGCTACAAAAACTTTGCGGTTGACCCAACTCAAGCCGTCACGATGGAGGTCGAGTTTGCGCTGTCCTTCGCGGCCAACTGCTATCAAGGGCAGGGCTACCTGGACTTCTACGTTGGTATGGATGCCAGCGGGCAGGGAACGTGCATCCGCGTCTACATCAATTCGGCAAGCAATGCGGTGGCGGGCTCGAGCAATGTGCTCATTGAGTTTTGTCCGGTCACGGGCTTTGTGATCGGCGCGGCGCTCTCCACTACAACGATCGCCTCGGGCTCGATCCCGACGTGGAACGGCACTGGCTACTACATTGGACCATTCCAAGGGAGCCTATACAACCAGGCCGTCATTACGATCGGCGCTCCGAGTGCGGCCGGCGTATCGGCCATGAGCATCACAATCAAGACGGTCAACGGCGCAGGGAACTTCGTGACAGCTACCGGCTTGACCGCGAGCTACGCATCGTGCCCGAACAATGGATCGACCTACGGCGTGCAGGCTTTCACCGCGCCCGGCAACTCCATCCCGTACTGGTTCTCGGTGAACTACGACAACTTCACGATCATCGGAACGACGCCTCTGACTGCCGCGGCCTCCGAGGCGACTGCCTACGTTTACACGCTGCTCAATGACCTGGGCGAGGAAAGCGGCCCGTCGCCCGCGAGCGCGGTAATTACTCGCAACCTTGGGTATGGAGTAAACGTCACGCTGCCGGCCTCGCTATCGCAAGCTGGCGTGGATTCCACCTACTTTCAGGGTGGAAGTGCGTACATCCCGAAGGTGCAGAATGCGATCAGCTTCAACCCTGGCGGTCCTTCGCCCGGCATCAACCTGTACCGGCTCGTTACTAGCTCGTCCGGCGGAACGCAATTCCTGCTCGTGGCATCCGACCTCCCGATGGGTCAGACGTATCTCGACATCATCGCGGACTCGGCGCTCTCCGAGGTCATCCCGTCTTACTTCACGCTTAACGGCGTGATCGGAACCTGGGACGTGCCGCCGACGAACATGCTTGGCATCCTCGCTCTGCCGAATGGGATTTACGCAGGATTCTTCGGCAACACGATCTGCCTCTCCGCGCAAGGTATTCCCCATGCGTGGCCGTTGATATTCCAGCAGACGGTGGACTATCCGATCGTCGGGATTGCGGCGATGGACGCTGCCGTGATTGTCTGCTCCGAGAAGTACCCGTATGTTTTCTATGGGCAGACGCCGGATGCGTACTCGGCAACCAAGGGGTCCTATCCCCATGCCTGCGCGACCAAGAAGTCGATCGCAAACGTGAAGGGTGTCGGCGTCGTCTACGCGACGTTCGAGGGATTGGTCGCAATCTCCGGGCCGGGCAAGGAAATCATGCTCACGGAGCAGCTATTCACGAAGCGCGAGTGGCAGGCACTCAACCCCTCGAGCATGATTGCGGTCGTCAACGACAATCGGTACTTCTGCTTCTACTCCGCTAGAGGATACGCGGGAGGCTTCTACATCGACATGGACTCGCAGAGGTCCGCTGGCAAGGTAAGCCTGGGCTTCCACGCTTACACACGCTTCAACGATCCGCTATCGGACAACCTGTACCTCGTGCTGGACGAGGACTACCTGGGCCTGGACATTTCGCTCAATACGATCGTGACCTTCGACTCGGACACGCTCAACCCGTTGCCGTTCGTGTGGAAGTCCAAGCAGTTCTACGTCGATCATCCGCTCGCGTATTCGCAGTGCCGCGTTAAGTCGGACTCCTACGCGAATACCACGATCACCCTGTTCGCTGATGGGCAGGCATACGCGACTCTGCCCGTGACCTCGGGCAACGAGTTTGCAATTCCGCGACCGCCGAACGGCGTCCTGTTCCAGTACTTCGAGTTTCAGATTCAGGGAACCGATAGAGTCAATCGCGTCCAGTTCGTTGAGGACGGGCAGGAGTGGACCTAAATGGCAAGGGCCGGATTCCCCGCGGTTGCCATTCCGCCGAGTGCTGCGCGCGATGTCCAGATCGCGGTGCAGAATATCCGCGCGCGTCTCGAGGCTCTTGAGTCAAGTTATGCTCCATCGAAAACGGTAAACGCGCAGATTGCCTCGGTCTCGGCGCAGATCGGGACAAGCTCTAGTTCCTCGTCTTCGTCCGGGATAGCGGACGCCCTCAGCAATGGCATGACCTACGGACGCGAGAATGCGTCCTGGGTGCAAGTGCTGCCGCAGCCGATCGCGAGCAGCACGAATGCTGCATACGACATCGTTTTCTACGACGGCACGAGCGCCGCGCTTATCTCCAGCGCACTGACTTTCAACCCGTCCACCGGCACTCTGCAAGTCACTGGCACAAGCGGAACAGCACTTTACACATCTGGTGCTGCCCTTGGTGGAACGATTGGAAACACATCGTCAGTTGCTAACTTCAACTACAAGTCAGCAAACAACGATCAGCTTCAGCTTTATGGATATAGAGCAACAACCGGAACATCGTGGACCAATGCTCAACTACGCCTTGAAAAAATCGTAGATGTCACCCACCAAGGCTACATCTACTTTGGTGATGGTGGAGTAGGAAGCCCGGCAGGAACGGCAGGGCTTATCCTCGGTAGCACTGGCAAGGATGCGCTTTACATCAACACTACGGGTAACGTCAGCATCCCTGCACCATCGAGCGGAACAGCATTGACAGTTGATGGCAGCGCGCAGACGGGAGCGCTAACCGTTACTGGCAACGAGAATGTGACGGGAACGCTGACCGTTACGGGCGATGTGCTCGCGCCCAACATCCTGAACTTCACGGCGTCCGCGAGCGCCCCAGGAAGCCCGAACGTCGGAGACCGCTGGGTGAACACGAGCAACGGCGTTCAATATACGTGGTTTAACGACGGCAGCGGCAATCAGTGGGTCCAGTTCACGTAAATGGCTACGATCAACTTTCCGCTCAGTCCGGTCCTCAACCAGCAATATGCCTTCGGGAACTTTGCGTGGTTTTGGGATGGTAACGGCTGGCAGCTTGTCGGCGGCAAGCCTGGTGGTAGCACGGCGTTCGTGCCAATCCCACCGCACGTTTTTCATGATGTCGCTTTACCCAATCGAGCCGAAACTTTCGTTGGCGAATACATGCCGGTGTTGCTGCTGACGACCAATCAGAACAATGTCAATGTCTTCACGGCGGTCGGCTCCCCGTCCGGTGTCGTGAATGTGCTGGTTGTCATTCCAAGCGGCGTCACAATCGGAAGCGCCACCCCAGGAACCGGGGCAGCGAACGCAGCGCTCCAAACTGGTACCGGATGGGCCGCAGGGTCCAGCATTACGCTGACGGGGGCCGGGACGATTCTTGGAGCCCCGGGCCTTGGAGGCTCGGGTGCGAATACGGGTGCGGCTGGGAATCCTGGTGGCGCTGGGGGCGATGCTCTCTATATGAGCATCCCGGTAACAATTCAATACTTCATAGGTACAATAGCGGGAGGCGCAGGCGGCGGCGGTCAGGGCGGCGGCGGAACAGCGAATGCCGGCGGAGTAGGTGGTGCAGGTGCGGCATCGGTTGCGGCCAACGGCACGGCAGGAACGGCTGGGGCTGGCACGAGTCCAGGTGGGGCGGGCTCCGCGGGTACTGCGCACGCAACCGCTGGCGGCAACGGCGGCAACGCAACAGGCACCGGCTCGGGCGGTGGCGGCGGTGGCGGCGGCGTAGGCTTCCCTGGTGGAACTGGTGGGACCGGAGACTCGGGCGCGCATGCGGCCGGCGCGGCGGGTAATGCGGGTAATGCGATCCGCAAGAATGGAAATACGCTGACTGGCAGCGCGACGACAATATACGGGACGGTAAGCTGATGGCTTCGACACTCACATGGAACACCGCGGTTGGGGCCACTTCGGCGGCGGCGACGGCGGTTCAATTCTTCACGGACTTGAATACGCTCGTTAACGCGCAGGCAGGCAACTCTGCTTTCGCGTGGCAGGTTGGTACTCTAAATACGAGCAACACGGGCGCGAATCCGACCTACATTACCCTCGTCCAGAAGTCCACGATCGCCGCCTCTGGAGGGATCGCGGCCAATCCAGGTCCCGTAATCCTGATCTGTAACTACGCCTCGGGTCCAAGTTTCTATAACACGAACACGATGGATGCTGTTCCATCGGCTAGCCAGTTGCAGGTCTCGTACTTCCCGAGCGCGACAACTGTCACCCCGGCGGCTGGTGCGCTCAATGTCACTGGCTCTACGCAGGCCATTACTACGATGGGCAATGACACGAACTGCGTCAAGATGACAAACATGGTAACGGGGATCGCGACCGTCTACACCGTAGGGTATCAGCTTTCTTACGCGGACTCGGCGGATTGTGTTTATATTTGCATGGGGCCGACAGCTTCATCTTGGGGTGGGCAGTACGCTTTCATGGCAGGACTCGGGATAGTGGACTATTCCGGTAACGTCTATGGTTGCTGCGTGCATTTCAATAGCACTCCTGCGGTCAATTCGACAGGCATCATTACGATATGGACGGCATCTGGCACTGCAACGGAATCGGCGGCAGCGTCCGGTCGCGTGTTGCGCACAAACTACGGGGCTGCGAATCGTACCTATTACGATGCGTTCGTTGTGCCGGGCTGGGCCGCGCAAACCGCCGGTGTTACGGCAGACATCCTGCAAAACAACACGAATGGATACGCATACTTCGCTCCGATACAGTTGATGGGTAACGCGAAGGGGGAAGGTGTGGTGCTCAAGCTGCGGCAGATTGGTTTTGGTCCGCAGACCGTTGTTAATTACACGAACTACTACACTACTGGACCAGTCGTCGCTGCCTCGCAACTCGTGGCCTGCACCGGAGGAACTGCAACTGCTTCCGTTATTCCTTGGCTAACGGACTTCCAACTATGATCCTTCACGAACTATCCGACTTGCAGATCCAGGGGCACCTTAACCTGGCCCGACGCTCGTGCGAGAACATGCGCTGGGACCCGTTCCTGTGCCGGGACGTGCGCAAGGAAATCACCTACCTGGAGGACGAGCTAAAGCGCCGGCACCCGGGTATTCCCTTCCCGACCGTGTGGCCGTGACGGCGTTTGCTGGCTCTGGTATCATCCCGGAACGGTGAGTGCTTACTACCGTCTAGGTCCGATTCCGCTCGCCTGGCGAGTAATCGGTGGCGTCTCTAGCCCCGAGGTCATCGAGTGGGATTCTTCAGCGGAAGCACGGTAGGGCCGACCCCGGCGGAACAGCAGCTAGATGCTGCGTTCCAGCAGTCGTATCAGGTCTACCAGTCTACCTACCTGCCCGTCCAGCAGCACTTGACGAGCGTTCTCACGTCCATGAACCAACCGAACTCCTGGGAGCGTCAGGAGGCCGAGGGCAAGGGCAACGCCGACGTAGCTGACGCCTTCGCGCGGTCGGACGCGCAGCAGACGGCGAACGAAATGGACCGCGGGATCAACCCGAACTCCGCGGCCTTCAAGCTCGGAGCGACCGGCTCCGCGGTGGCGGAAGCGAACCAGAAGGGAACGGCGATCAATGCCGGCAACGAGGCGATCGACAAAGCCTACCTGTCCGGCCTGTCCAGCATCGCGGCGGCTGGCTCGAGTCTTGCCCAAACGGCCGGTGGCGCGCTCGGAGCGGCCGGAGAGGTTGGGAGCCGGGAAGCGATCACGAACGCCAACGAGTCGAACACGGTCAACGCGGCAACCATGAGCGCGGTCGGGCTAGGGCTTGGCGCGGCCGGCATGGCGGAGTTCAGAACTCCACCCGCTCCACCCGATCCTGGCGGCGGTGCGGGCATTAACGTGGACACTAATAGTCTCTATACCCAAACGATGCAGAACGTTCCTGGCCTTGCGCAGTTTTGGGATCCCACAAATTCATCCTTCTTGGGGGTCCTCAAGCAATGAGCATCTTCGGAGGCCCCTCGCCCCCTCCTGATCCGGCCGCGCAGGCCGCATCCAGCGTCGCCGCGTCGCAGTGGCAGGACTACATGCAGCAGTACCTCCCGCAAACGCAAACGCTGATGAACTACGCGACCAGCAACACGCCGATCCAGCAGGCTATGCAGACGGCGCAGACCAATGAGGCCGGCGCACAGACGCAGGCGGCAGGGATTTCCGGTCGCCAGCTTGCGAATGCTGACGTGATGTTGACGCCGCAGGAGAAGCAGGCGCAGGCGCAGCAGACCTCCCTTGGAAACGCAGCCGGGATGGTTGGAGCGATCAACACGGCGAAGGATACGACCTTCGCGAATCAAATGGGCATCATGGGTACGCCGATGTCCGGCATCACGGGGAGCGCATAATGGCCGGCTTGGACATGACGGACCCGACACTTCGCCAAGGCGGCGGCGGGCTCGGGCTCGGGGATGCAGAGGCTCGTACCGCAGACACTATGGGAGAGGCTGCGGCCTACTCCGAGTCGGCGCGGAACCAATACAATGCCCACGTCGGCGCGCAGAATGCGATCGGCATTCAGAGGCTCGCAGGGGTGGCCGGAGCGGTAGCCGGGACGGCCATCGGTGGCCCGGTGGGAGGCGCGCTCGGCGGATCTCTCGCGAGCCTTGCGGCCGGCGCGTTCAAGAACGGGTAAGGGAAAATCATGTATGGAATGAACGGCAATTTCGGCGGAATGCCCTACCAGTCCCCAGCGGCTTCGCTCACTGGCGGGATCGAGGCCGGCATTGGCATCGTGCAGAACCAGCAAGCCCTGGAGCAGCGCACTGCGCAGGCAGCGCAGGATCGGCAGGACCGGCTTGACCAGCAGCAGACTGTGAACCAGCAAAGGGACACTGAGTTGCGGATGCAGCAGGCGCGGGATGATATGACAAACCGTCGCTTGGATGATGCCGAGCAAAAAAGCAACATCCAAGAAGCGCAGGCAGGGCTAGATGGAGAGGTCGCGCAACTGCGTCAAGTTAGTCAACAGCGCCTAGCCGAAGCCGGTAACGATCCAAAAAAGATCGACCCGGATGCCTTTGCCGGAGATCAAGCCAAATGGGCCGACATCAACAGGCGTCAGACGGCAATCAACCAGGCGCGTGGCGGGGCTTTTTTGAACGGTCAAATGCAGATCGCTAACCAAACGGTCAAGCAGATGTCCACGGACCCAACGTACCTCGATAACCCTGCCAATGCGGATAGCATCGCGCACGCGATTACGCTCACGACGCACATGGATGGTGCGAACTTCCTGCGCGGCCCTAACGGGCAGTCGAACTTTGAAGCGCAGCAGGACGATTTCAACAAAGCGTTCAGCACTCAGGACCTACCGCTGCTGGGCAAAGTCATGGGGACCATTTTCAAGCCGCAACTGGAGGCAGGCAGGCTCGGGATGTATGACCCGCTGGGCGGGCTCGTCAACGATGTTAGCCTGCACGGCACGCAACCGCTCGTGCCATCACCGCATGGTCAGTCCATGATGCCGGTGCTATCGGTCACTGGCACGCACCCGGACGGCTCTGTGAGCACGCAGCCGGCGGCATTCCCTGCCGCGGCCGGATTCGCGCATGATGACAACCAAGAAGGACATACGATCACCCCCGGCGACCTCGCGGCCCACATGGGAAATCTTGGGATTGTCCAGGCGATCGTGAACTCGCACCCTGGCGTGCAGGCTGCTCTGCGCGCGAGCGCGGCCAACCCGAATCCGATCACGCAAGACGCGGCGGCTTTCTACACGATGCTCGGCGCCAAGGCGGATCACTCGACGCTCGAAAAGATCGGGGAGAGCGAGCGCCTTGTCTCGATCCCTCGGGATGCGCAAGGAAACCCAACCGGCCCTCCTGTAGAAGTCCTCGCGCCTACTCCGCTCGCGCAGCGCAAGGAAAACGCTGCTCTCTTGGAGTTTAAAGCCGGGCAGTCTCTTGTCGGACAACCGCATCTACGCCCCGATGAGGAAGGGCCGGGCAACTATACGCAGGCCGAAGTGAACGGCATTCAATCACACATCCTGCCTCGCGCCAAGGCGCCGACTGCTTCTGCCGCGCGCCTGAGCGGAGAGGATGCGGCTGCACAAGTCGCAACGCAGCAAGGCGTGCACTTCGACGCGCAGAGCGGAGCGTGGCGACACGACGCGGACGGCAAGCAGTTGAGCCAAACCGAGGCAGGCGCTCTACAGCACCAGATCGACGCGGCAAAGGCGGCCTCGCATCAGCAGGCAGGACTAGGACCAGTGGCCGGCAAACAGGCCGTAACAACGGTTCCTACTGACCATCCTCCAGGTTCGGTGGGTGCTCAGTACCAGGTATATCCCGCCAACCCTGCTGATCGAGTCATCGGCCAGCAGTATCGCAATCAAGGCGGCGGCGTAGCGACCTGGACGAAGACTGGATGGGTTCAAAATGCCGCCCCAGCCGCTCACTGACGAGCAGTTTGAGGGCTTAGCGCCAGCGCAACCTGCTGCCTCCGCCCCTCTTGGTGGCGGGATGTCGGACGCCGACTTTGAGAGGGTGACGCCAACGCGGCAGATGGGGACGGCCGAGACGGCTGGCCGCGACGTGGTAGGCGATCTCGTCCCGATCATGCGCGGCGGGATGATGTTCGCCGCATCGGTGGCCGGAGAGGCTGCGGACCTCAATAATGCGGCCGCGGCTGGCATGAAAGGCATCGGCCTTGACGTTCCCACCATTGACAAGGAGCGTGAGCAAGACGGCATCTTCGCTGCTATGGACAGGACAACGACCGCGATGCGCGAGTTTGCCGCGCCCAAGAACGCCGAAGGAACGGTGACGGGGCATGTGCTCGGCGCGCTCGAGAGCATCCCGGCCGGCATGTTATCCGCGGCCGGCGGCTTCGGCGGTATCGACAAGGCTCTCGACGTAGTTCGACACGGCGGAACGGTAGAGGATGCTGCCCGTGCCGGCATTACGCAGGCCGCTTTCGATGCCGCTACGACCCTCATAGAAGTGGGGGTGGCGGCGAAGGCTGGCGCCAAGGCGGCGGGCGCGGTCGCGAAACCTCTGGCGACGGCCGCGGCTGGTGGCGCTACTGGCATCTTGGGTGGCGCAGCGGAGCGGGCTGGAGAGAATGCCGCGCTGCCTTCCGGAGAGCAGTTCCAGGACATGCGCCAGAACGTGCTTCCGACCTGGAAGCAGGGGATCATGGAAGCCGGCGGCGGCGCGTTGTTCGCGCTCGCCGGCGCATCCGAGGCTGCGTACGCCAAACGCATCGCGGATAAGGGGCGGCAACCCCCCGCTCCCCAGGCCGGACTATCCCCAGCCGATCAGATGCGTGTGGCGGTTGGTTTGCCGCCCCTTGGCGAGCCCGGGAAGGCCCCTACGGGCTTCGGTCCCCCCGAGGCTGGCCCTGGCGAGGTAGAGCACATCGAAGCGGCGCCAGCGCCCGCAGAAGGCCGCTACGGTGGCGGATTGAACCTCGCACCAGGAGGTCCGGAGCGCATTACCGCGGCTCCAGCGCCGCACTACGTCGAGTTTGAGGGTGCCGCGATCCCGCAGCCGGAGCCCCGGCCCGGAACCGAGGGCATGACAGTCCACGAGGGCGAGCACGTAGAGGCCGCTCCGGCGCCCCCGTCGAAGGAAACCGGCGTCGAGGGCATGGCGGCGGAGCCCGTCGAGAACGTCAAGGGCGCTCCGGCGCCGAAGGGCGAGGCTCCTGGGCTGGCCCCCGAGGAAGGCGAGCAGATCGAGGGCGTGCCGTACAAGAGCCCGCGCCAGATCGAGCTAGAACGCAACCTCGAGCAAGCGGAGACGCCTGGCGCGAAGACGGTAATCCGGGCGGAGATTGCGAAAGAGAAAAAGATCCAGGCCGACGCCGACTCGGCGGACGAAATGCGCGACCTTGCGAACCAGACGAAGGACCCGGTGCTCGCGCAACGGCTGCGTGAGAAGGCTGATAAACTCGCACCAGCGGCGCCCCCGGAAAAAGAGGGGACTGCGCCCACCGGCCAAGAAACAGAACCTACTGGCGGCGTCGCTACCACCGAGTCCAAGCCGATCGGTGTTGGCTCGTCTCCATTCCTGCGCAAGATCGTCGAAGACAACGGCGGCATCCATCCTTCGGAGGCCGCGGACCTGGGGCTCGACCCCGCCAAGTCGCGCAACATAATGATCGGCGGCAACGCCAAGGGCTCGCTCGTGCGCCGCGCTGGCGCGCGCATGGACCAGCTTACCGAGTGGGCACAGCAGAACGGCTACCTGTCCGAAAAAGACATACACGATGCGGACAACAACCTTCCCGGCGGATCGCACGAACTGACCCGGCAGTTGATCCGCAACGAGCTTGCCAAGCCCGGCTCCACGATGCCGCTCCGCGACCAGTCGCACATGTTCGACGTGCTGCGCGAGCACGCGCGCCAGCAGGGAATCGTTGAGCGCGCCGAGCAGGCCGGCATCGAGACCGGCAACCGCCCCATTGAGGACATCGAGAATGATCTTTATAAACATGAGGACCAAGCGCACGTCGAGGGGCATGGGCTCGATGTTGGGACGCACGCCGAAGGGCTGGGTGATGTCCACGCGCTTGCGCAGCGGCCCGGCGGCGAAGACCTCATCGAACGGCTCGCCGTCAAGCATGGGGATGACTACGACGGATTCATCAAAGAAGTAAGGGAGAACCTGAATGGCAATCGGACACCAAATGCTGGCCGCGGCGCAGTCAATGAGCCCGGACCAGGTGGCGCGAATGAAAAACCAGCAGTACGTGGCGAGCCTGAAGGCGCCCCCGCAAATAGAGCCGGTGAAAACCCCCTACGGAATCAACAACGCACTGAGCCCGCTGAAGCCGGGGCAACTCCTGAAGCCGGACGCCCGATTCAACCAGCCGGGGCCGAGCGCGGAAATGAGGCCGCAGCCGGCGAAGGAAAACCTCTAGGCAGAGTAGTCACAGAGGCGGAGCGCCAGCGCAATCCGAACCTTGAATTTAAGGGCGAAGCTCCGGACCCGAAGGCCGCAGAGACGATGCAGCTTCATACGCGCATCGTCAAGGCCGTGATGGACGGCCTTGGGCTCGGGAAAATCATGCGCAACGTGAAGTATGTAGTTGATAGCACGCTTGCGGAACATAATTGGGACGGCCTCGCAACCCTGTATCCCGATGGTTCGCGCAAAATCAGCATCAATCCAATCGCGCTCGCCAAGAGCGCGGTAGAGAGGATCGCGCATGTTTTTCTGCACGAGCATGGGCACGCCCTCGACACGGGTGAAATATATTCGAGCGACCCGGCACTGAAGTTCGTTAATGTCATGCGCGACGGCAAGCCTTTCGTGGAAGCTGTAGGGCAGGCAGCGAAGGAGGTCGAGGCGATCTGGAAGAACCATATCAAGGGCGGGGAAATGTACGACTACCCGCTGAAAAATGCGCGGTCTGGTGCAGTCTTCCCGGAAGGCTATGCAAATGCCGGCAAGCCGATGTATGACGCCCAGGGAACTCAATCGGAAGTTTTCGCTCAAAACTTCTCGTACTACAATCATCCTCTATACAAGGAGATTCTACGAAATGAAGCCCCAACGGCCTACAAACTCATCGAAGACGCCATTGCTCACGCCAAGGAAAACGGCCCCCTCCCCGAAGGCGGCAACCTCGGACGCTGGATCGCAGTCAATAAAGACACCTTCGCCCTCGGACGAGACGACCTCTCCGCTGCCCGTAGCGCTGGGCGATCCGCCGGAGGCTTTTCCAAATCTGGAACCGGGCTTTTTGAACAAGTCGAACGTGTCCAGCCGCGACCTATCGAGGCTGCACGAACTGAGGGGCCAAATGCAGGACGAGGCGAACCAGAGCGGGAGCCCGGACGAGGAAGCCCGGTTGAGCGGTTCCGGAGTGCAGTAGAGACGCTGCGGCAAAGCCCGATCGTCCAGAAGGCGCAGGCCCTCGCGGAGCCGCTGATCCGCGATTTCCAAAACAAGGTCTCGCCCATGACCACGGGCTCCGATCGATCGCAGGCGATGGCGAAGGACTTCGCGAGCTCGATCCGCGAGGCGGCCGTGAACTATAACCACTTCCACGAAGTCCTCACCGAGAACTTTACGCCCGAGGAAAACGGCCGGATGTGGGAAGCCGGCGACGAGGAAAACGATAAGCGCATGGCCCAGGCCAAGCTTGATGCGGACACGAAAGCGTCCCCGATGGAGCGCAGCCTGCGGCAGGACCAGATCAACCGGCAGTTCGCCGGCAAGGGAATTGACTCTCTGCCTCCGCAGCAGAAGGCGGTCATGGATTTCCTGAACGAGCACGGGCAGATGCTCCTGGATCGCGCCCGGCAGGCCGGCATGTACGAAGGCTCCGGCGTCCCGTACTGGACCCCGCGCGTGGCCGCGATGATGGGCGAGGACGGCGAGCTTGGGAAGCTCACCGAGGGCGAGGGTGGCGGCAAGAGCGCCCTGACCACGACCTCCCCGAACCTGATCGGCCGAAAGTACGAGACCACGCTGGAGTCTGAGCAAGCCTTGAAGGCCAAGTTTGGCACCGGCGCCGGATACGTCAAGGACATCCGCGTTATGCCTCGCGCCATGGCCCGCCTCGAGCGCGCGATTGCCGGCCGCGAGTTGGTCAACAAGATCGCGGATCTGTCGCAGGAAATGGCGATGGACCCGACGCAGTTCACGACGTTCGATCACCCGGCACTCAAGAGCTACAGGGCCGAGCCGCAGCCTGACGGCACGGTGAAGTGGAGTATCAAGCAGCGCATGATCCCGAAGGAGTTTGAAGGCCCGCTGAAGGCGGTCCTCACGCAGCCCTCTGGTGCGATCTACAAGGGCCTGCTCGCCATGAAAAACGCGGCAACGTCCATCATTATGAACTCGCCGTTCATCCACTTGGGAGTGGAGGTCGGCCGCGCGCTGCCGGTCATGGGCGGCAAGATGGCTACGGTCTCGTTCTGGAAGGATGGCAGCGCCATGCTCAAGGACCTGCCGACGATGCGCCGCTTCCTGCAAGCGGGCTACGTTCCGATCGGTCGGCAGAATCTCTCCGAGGATCTTGGGGCGATGATGCGTGAACCAGAGTTGACACCCGGCCGCAGCATCACCGCGAAGCTAGTCGGTGGCGCCGTGGGGCTCGTGAACAAGGGAGCCGGGCAGGCGGTCAAGGGCGCTATCGACAAGGCGGGCGACTTCGTACACGGCACGCTGCTGTGGGATCGCGTCGCGCAACTACAGGCTGGCATCGCGGTATCCCTAGAGCGCCAGATGATCGCGGACGGCATGGACCCGAGGGCCTCTACGTTAGTGGCCGCTCACATAGCAAACCGCTATGCAGGCGCTTTGCCGGCCGAGTCTATCTCGCAGAACGGTCGCAAGATCGCGAACCTGCTGATGTTCTCCCGGTCGTTCACGCTGGGCAACCTTGGGGCAATGAAAGACACGATGACAGGCCTCCCGCAGGACGTGCGCGCGCAGCTTATGCGCGACGTGAGCGCGGACCAAGCGAACAAGGCTCTGGACTTCGCCAAGCGCAAGGCCCGGATGGGTCTGGTTGCCGACATCGGGATGCTCTACGGCATCAACGCCGTCGCCCAGGCCGGCGCTGGCGTGTTCCAGAGCATGATGAAGGACAACAAGGATCTGCCGGAAGCCCTGGCGGCGCAGGGCGAGAAGTACTCGAACATCCTCCATGACGCCATGACGCGCCTCGTGGAGCACCCAGTCCTGTCGGTGCTGCATCCGTTCGATACGATCCAATCCTTTCTGCCGCAAGCCACGAACGAGCCCGGCAAGGAGAACCGTGTCCTCATTGGACATTCCCCGGACGGCACCGCTCACTACATGCGGATTCCTCTCGGCAAGGTCGGGGAGGAAATGCAAGGCTGGATGACGAAGCCCGGCGAAATGCTCGACCGTAAACTGTCCACGCTCGCGAAGCCGGTCGTGCAGGGCTGGACCGGAGACCTTGGCTTTGGCCGGCAACTCTACAAACCAAACGATGACGGGATGACCAAGGCCGGCGAATTTGTGATGAACTTTATGAAAGCCCAGGTACCTGCGGATCAGATCGAGGCCACCTATCGCACGCTGTCGGGCCAAGGGCAGGACATGGATCTTGCCAAGACGGTTGGCCCGCTGATGGGCCTCACCTTCAGCCAAGGGGCGCCCGGCGGCGAGGCGATGGGGGAACTCTACGCGGAACGCAAGGAACACGCGGCCGATCTTGCAGAGGCGGCGCCCGCCATCAAGCAAGCGATCAAGGCCGGCGACAATGACCAGGCCGAGAAACTGATGGACGACGCCCATCTGACGCCCCAGGAAAAACGCTTCCTGTATCATGCTGCTAGCAGTACCGGGCCGACGAAGACGCAACGTAGGAACTTCTTCGGCACCGCAACAGAGGACGAGAAGGCGCGCTTCGAGCACGCACAGGAGCAGTGAGTGAACGAAGAATTGAAAGCGGCCGTAGAGACCGTGGCAACCGGCGCCGGAGTAGGGACAGTCGGTGGCGTTGCCCGCATGATTTTCTTCGGGCAGGAGGGCAGCTTCATGGCGCACCTTAGCGTCACGGGTATGGCTGCGTTTATCGGCATCCTGGCCGGCTTGCTGGCCTCGTCCTTTGCCGTCTCGGAGAAGGTGCAGTGGGCAATCATCCTGATGGCAGGATTCACGGCCCGCGATCTTCTGACCGGCCTTCGCGCTATGGGCGCGGAGTTTGCGGCAGACCCCCTTGCGCTTGTGATGCGCGTATGGCGGGCGATCAAAGGACAATGAAATGCTCACCATCAATATCGTTACGGTGGCGCTCCTGTTCGGGGCGCTAGTCCTCTCGCTGGCTCAATTCGCATCGAAGGCGATCGGCGGCGACGAAGTACTCAACTCCATGCGCGTCCTGCGCATGGCGGGATGGACGATAGGGATGGTTTGGGCGCTCGAGCGCTGTGCAGAATCCGGCCCCGGCGTTCACCCCATGCACCTAGTCGTCGCGCTTCTGGCCTTCACGGAGATAGTCACCGGCCTACGGCGGTTCCGCGACATCCTGAACGCCGAGACTTACCAGTGCAAGTATGGGAGGCCGCGTGCAACGACTAACGATCAGCCGCAATCCATCGACCGATGAGGGAACTACCGGGGATGCGGTATTCCCTGGGTGGAATGGCTTCTCGATAGAGCTTCCCTGGCGCGACAACGCGCCGGACATTTCCTGCATCCCTCCGGGCGTCTACACGGCGACGCTCGTCTTCTCGACCAAGTTCAACCGCCATGTCTACCTGCTTCAGAACGTGCCGGGCCGCACCGCCTGCGAACTCCACATTGGGAATTGGGCCGGGGACACGAGCTTAGGGTACAAGTCGGACGTGGAGGGCTGCACCGTCTTCGGCACCGCCCTTGGGTCTCTGGCCGGGCAGACTGCTGTGCTCAACTCCGAGACCGCCCTGAACTCCCTGCTTGCGGCAACCGGCGGCGCTGATATAGAAGTAGAATATCGTTGGAAGTGATAAACGGAAAGTAGCTGAAATGACGATACTCGAAAAGTGGCTGTTCGTGCTCGGCGTCTCGCTGCTGGCCCTGGCCGGCATCTTCGAGTGCGGCCGGCTGTCGGCTTCGGCTAAGTACGAGGCACAGATCGCGTCCATTCAAGCCGCTCAGAAGCAAGCCCTAGCAGACGCCGAGGCCGAAAAAGCCCGGCTGCTCAGTCAGTACGCGCAAGCCGCGCAGGAGGTAAACCAAGATGCTCAGAAAACTATTGGCGATCAGTCTGCTCTCATTGGCAAGCTGCGCAACGCCACTCCCACAATCCGTCTGTGTTCCTCCGCCGAAGTGTCCAGAGAACCTGTGCCAGCACCCAACGGACCAGGAGCTACAGCAGGCGATCGACCAACTGCAAGCGGCCCGAGCACAGATCCAGAAATTGCGATCGACGCAGACTCCCTCGACACCGGCCTCGGCATCGCAATCGACGCCCTCAAAGCCGAGCAACTGAACCGTCAGTGGCTCCGCGGCACCGGGCAGTTGTAATGGGCTGGGTGATCTTCCTGTCGGTGATTGCCTGCATCGTACTCATTATGTGGATAGAGGACCATGAATAGAACCAGCGTCAGATCCAGCAACATCGCCTCGGTCGGGCATGACCCGGCCACGAACAGGCTCGAGGTTGAGTTTTCCAACGGCTCGGTCTACAGCTACTCGGACGTGCCGGCTGAGAAACACACGGCTCTTATGACCGCGCCCTCGATCGGGATGCACTTCGCCAAGAACATCCGCGGCGTGCATCCCGCTATACGAGATTCCTAAGCCTCGAAGCCGATCCAATTCGGTGCGTGGTCGAACCTGGGGTTTTCCAGGTGGACCGCCATCTGGAAGCTGATGCCCTGCTCGGCGTTCGTGACCCACAAGGCTTGCTGCGGTATCTCGAACGGGAACTTGTTCGAGCGCGCATACTCGTCATAGCCCTTTCCCGAGCCGTTGACGATCACGCGCTGAAGCTGGATCAACTGATGCCAGTGCCCGACCATCATCGTGTCGTAGGCCCGGTTTATCTGTGTTGCTAGGCTTCGGTTTCGGTGGTCTCCGCGAATGATCGGGCCGATGGCGCCGATGATCCCGTCCCCTCCGCGGCCCAGGTTGTCGCCGTGCTCCAGGTGGTAGCGGTAGCCGAACACGTTCCAGTCCACGTCGATGCCGCGAGCCACATTAAAGACTATGCGCTTGTCGTTCTCGAAGTGCTTCGCCAAGAACATATAAACGAGCCAGTCCCAATTCGTGAAGTTGCGATTCTTATTCTGCATCTTCTTGGTGAGACGGCCGTGGTTGCCGGTGACGCACGGCACGAAGACGTGCCCGAACTCATCGGCAAGCGTCTTGATGCACCAGACAAGCGTGCCCCATAGGCGCACGACGGCCACGGGAGTAGGCGAGTCGTTCGTGTTGACCAATTCCTCGTGGATGTCGCCCGTCACCATGTCGCCTCCCAGCGGTAAGACTATCCCAGGGTAGGCTTTGCTGGTAAGGTGGTGCTTGAGCAGAGCGGTAGCGACCTCGACCATCCGGCGGGCGCGGCGCTCCATGATCGCAAGGTCGAACTCGTTCACGCCGTTTATCTGCTCGGGGAATACGCGCTCGCCCGCGTGCCAATCCGAAGCGAACAGGGTAGGGACGTTGCCGGCGTGTTTCTTTGCCATCGGCCGGAGCACCCAACTCGGAACGTCATCCAGGGAATCGCGGATGCCGATGATCGTGCTCTTGATGTACTCGGCGTCCATCGTCTCGCGCTTGACGCTTTCAACCTGGGCCTTCAGTTCTCGAACCTGATCGCGCAGGCGCTCCTGCTCGGCGTCAAACTTTGCCTTCACGAGCTTGTCGATGACGTGCGCGGCCGGCGCTGGAGCGGAATCCAGCACCTTGCCTTTGGGCTTCTGGAAGCCCTGCAACTGTAACAAGCCCGCTTCCTCGGCCTTTCTCACGCGCGAACTGAACTTGTTGTAATTCATGCCCATAGACTTGGCGCCGGCTACGCGACCGTATGCCAGGTAAGCCTTCGCTACTTCCTTCAGTTCCGAGGCCGATGTCGCTGCTGTCATGCCAATCTCCTAGATTTTGCGGCGCCAGTACTGCGCGTCCGCTCCTGCCCACTTGTAGGTGGGGATGTAAGCCTTGAACCCGCACGCGATCAGACTATTGACGGATGCTGGGTTGCGGTAGGTGTTGGTAATGAGGTAGGACCAGCCGATGCGGCGAGCCTTGGCGATGCGTGCGCGAATGAGGCGCTTCTGCACGCCGTGCCCACGAGCCTCCGGCAGAAGTCCGGCGCGCGCGAGGAATCCGCAGTCGGCCCACTTGTGAGACTGGCGCAGGTTCGCGTAGCCTATGGGCAAACTATAGTACTCGTCATAAACTAGCCACCAAAAACCCGCGCCTCCTGGGAAGGGAGCATCTACTGCGTCGAACAGCGCAGCATCCATCGAGATAATTACGGGCGCCTCATCCTCGAAGCGGACCTCGCGGATGCTTAGGATCATGCGTTGTTCGCGGAGATTCGTTTCTTGCGCACCGGCTTGCGCACCGGCGAGCGCGTGGCAAAGTTGTCGCCCACGTTGGTAGGCGTGCGCTTGCTCACCGGGGGCATGGCGCCGCGGTCCTGGCGCGCGCTGGGCTCGGAGAAGTCCCCGGTAAGGATGCGCTGGCCCTTGCGGTTGGGCTTTTTCATCGGGAAGTCTTCTTGACCGCCGGCTTCTTAGCGGCCGGCTTGAGGCCCTTGGCAGTCGTCTTGCTGCCTTTCTTGAGTCCGATCTTGTTGAGCGTTCCGTAAACGGCCCCAGGGTTGCCGGGGTATTCCTTCTTCAGCTTCTTCTCAACCTGCTCGACCGCACTCCCCTTTGGCACGTTACTTCCCCTTCTTGCCGAGGACACGATCTGCCCTGGCGTCGATCTTCTTCTCAGCAGCCGCCGATAGCTTGCCGGCGTGTTCTTCCTTGCTGGCGTATGACTTGGCGACTCGAGCGTGTTTCTTATCCGGCATAGGATAGCCACCCTTGCCGGCCTCGTTCTTACCGCCCTTGCCCTTCACTTCCGGCAGGCCGAACTTGCTCGGCGGGATTTTCTTGCGTTGTGCTGCGGTTAGCTTTGCCATTTGACCCTCACTGCTTCCACATCCCAACAAATGGCCGCTCTGACTTCGCGGCCGGCCTGGATTGCAACCTCGCGGCCATGCGCTGCTGCGATCCCGCGCAAGTATAACTGAACCGCTTCTCGATCACCGTCCTTTGCATGGGACACGGCGTCCAGGAAACGGTTCCGAGAATCTGCAAGTAGGTTAGCGCTCACTTACGCCGAACTTCATGTGGTCAACCATCTGAATCGTCATCCAATTCACGTAACGCTGCCACTGATCACGGCGCCTCATGTCCGGCGCCATTTCACGCGCAACGGCCTCGCGCATGCGCCGGAGCCCTTGCGAATGGCAGCGTTGCAGATGGCGGATTCCCTGCGCTATGTGATAGCGAGCCTCGAACTCTTTGTCCAGGATCACAGTCTCTATATACATCCGAGCCCAAGCCTCGGGGGAAATCTCTGCACATTCCTCGAACCATTGTGTGCGGCCCTCGTCCGCCGGCTCGATCACAGCAGCGTTACCACGAACTGCGTAGCCGAGACGTTGCGAACCGTGAACTCGCGGCCGGAGTCAAGGAGGTCGTGCAACTGCACGCGATGAGGATTGATCCCTGGATTCTTGACGACGCGAGTTGAACTTGCGTCAACCTTTGTAGAGAGATTCTTCTCCCCCTCTTTCCGAGTCTCTATCTTCGTCATACCGGCATCAACGGCGCCGACCTTGGGCGCCTCTTCCTGGCGCGCCTTTTTCTGTCGCATCTGCTCGGCCTGGAGCGCTCGGCGTTCCTCCGCCTCGATGCGCTGATTCTCCTTGCGCACTTCTTCCTGCAACCGCGCCTGTTCGGCCTCGAGCTTCCGGCGTTCCTCCGCCCGTATCTTCTCGCGCTCTGCCTCGGCTGCGGCCTCCGCGGCGGCACGCTGTTTCGCTAGGTAGTCGGCAACGCGCTTCTCGGCTATGGCCAGGCAAGACTCTGGCTCGCATCGCATTAGGCCCTGTAGGTCCCCGAATAAGAAAGGGTAGTCCTCACGCATAGCGGAGGTCGCGCGTAGGTTCTTGTCGAACAGATCGGCCTGTGCGTTCGCCGCAATCTTGGCGTCCGCTAGACACTGAGCGACCGCGGCCTTGATGCTATCGATGTTCTTCTTGCCCTTCACGGCCTCCGCGAATAAGTTGTCCCGCCCCGATTCGATGGTGATGGGAGCTACGCGCTCGCTCAACGCGCGGCAGTGCTCGGCCAGGGCTTGCTTGCCGGCGGTTAGAATCTCTGCTCGGCGCCGGATCTTCTCGGCGTCCACGATCTTGGCAAGCTCGAGGCGCTTCGACCTGAAGGTAGCGGCAATCTCGTCGCCGGCCCGGAACAGGGCATCCACGTCGGCCATCTGCGCCTGCACCGCGGCCTTCGTGACCTCCCAATTTTCCTCGCCGGACTTCAGGAACTTGACTTGGTTCTCGGCGTTCGAGAAGTCCTCATCGGTTTCCAGGGTGGTCTTGATCTGCGCGATGAATGCCGCGGCCTCGCTGCGTAGGGCGGGGAGGTTCGAGCGCAGGACCTTGCCCTCAACCTGGACGGCGAGCGCCGGCAACGCGCGGATCACCGCGGCGGCAGGCTTCACCTTGATGTCCTCATGCTTGTACGCGGCGACGTCCTTGTTGAACTGATCCCAGGCGGCAATCAGAGCCTCGCGGCGCTCTGGCACGGACAGGTACGGATGCCACACAGTATTCTCATCGGTCCCATCCGACACACAGAACAGAATGCAACCGGCGTCGGAAACAAGCAACTGGTGTTCCATCTGCCAGTAGTAGAGAGGGTCCAGCGCATCGAAATCTCCTGCCTCGAAGTACGCCAGGAGCGCGGCGTTCAGCAGCTTTACCTCCAGCCCGGTATCCTCCAGCATATTCAGGCCGTCGAAGCTCGCGAGGAATCGGCCGCACGACCCAATTACCGGATAGAAGTCATCGCCCGTGGCCGTCGAGACGACCGCACGCGCCTTGGGCTCGACCGCATGTCCGGCGTCCAGAACCTTCTCGCGAACGAAGTCCGAGAAGGTGCGCTCATCTCCCGTGGCTTTCATCCGCACGAGGTCGGCTCGAGTCATGTGCGGGCTCGCGCCCATGATGACCGGCGCCTCGGATGCGCAGTCAAACTTGAACCGAAGGGCGTCCCACTCGGGGGAGCCCTGCACTACGTCGTGGGTAATCATCGGCTTATCCTTCCTCGCCCGGCTCGCGCTCCGCGTCCGGCCCAGGCAGCGCCTCTATCACTTCCTTCTGCTCCGCGGTGAGCGTGTAAAGCGTGCTCAGTTTCGCGATGATGTCTGCCGCGGTCTTTTTGCCGGCCCGGATCATCTTGCCGCCAGCCGCTAGGTTCAAGTCGAACTTCTCATGATCGCACGCCGGCAAGGCAACGACTGGCTCCGGGCCAGGAAGTTGCGGCGTATCTGTCGGCGTAACGTCTATGTACTTGCCTTCCATTTCTTCCGCTGTCGGGGCGGCTGCGATGTCCGGGAATGCCTTGCGTAGCGCCTGGGCCTCGGTGCACTTGGCAAGCTGCCCGCGCGGGCGCTTTTTCCACATCGCGTTTGGCGCGATCGTGTCGCGACTGGCGGTAGCGTAGTTCTCCACCCAATATTCTATTGCAGAAAAACTACACTTCTCCCCGTTCACGATGCGGTAGACCGTGACCCTGCACCACTCCGGGTAGGTAATCTGCACGCCTTGCAAGTTGTCTTCAATCATCGGGCCGAACTCAGGCTCCGTGACGCCAGCAAATCCGCCGGAGCGCGACGCCTGCGTGCGGTATAGGTTGACGCCGGGCATGATGACATCGCGCTTTACGAACTTGTCGCCAACCTTGACCGACATCGGGACGATGTAGACCGGCTTCTGAAGCGGGTCCAGCTTGGCGGCGCGGCAGTAGTTCACGACCAGCGCAATGGACTCCAGCTTGGCGCCAGGATAGAGCGAGGATTCGAGGATGGCAAACAGCTTTTCCTCGGGCAGCGCAAGCGCGCCCTGCTCTACTACGGTAAGATCGTTTGACATTGATTCTCCTAGACTGAGGCTTTGAGTGCCGTCCTACCTGAAAGTTCCGAAGATCCGCGACAAGAAGCTACGGCGCAGGATTAGCCTTCTTCCATGCGTCAACTGCGGCGTACATGGCAGGACCCAGGTCGCGCATATCGGCGGGCTTGCAGAGGGCAAGGGACGCGGGCTTAAGGTATCGGACGACACGGACCACCT
>Ga0209415_10003609_pt1 | contig 28770 bp, 31 predicted proteins | sample PeaSoiSIISIP2007_FD_187696 | JGI IMG/M metagenome (GOLD analysis project Ga0209415, IMG submission 187696) | Peat soil microbial communities from Weissenstadt, Germany - SII-SIP-2007 (SPAdes) (version 2) | ecosystem: Environmental > Terrestrial > Soil > Wetlands > Peat | place: Germany...
CACCGTCCGAGGCGGCGGTGGTGCCGACTGCCAGTGTATTGGCACCCGGCGCGGTTACCGTGACGTTGGTGCCTTCGGTGAGCGCGGTTCCAGCACCCGGCAATGCCACACCCAACAGACCGGCCGCCGTGATTGAGGGCAGGTTTACGGTGAGCTGGTCATTGGTGTTGTTGTTGGCGCCGACCTGGAAGGTCACGTTGCCGCCCTGCAACAGGTTGATGCCGTTGAACTGGGCGCCCTGGGCGATATTGTTAATTTCACCGAACAGCGTTTGATACTGAGTGTCGAGGGCCGAACGCTGAGTGTTGTTGATGGTGCCGTCCGCCGCTTCGTTGGCCAGTTGCTGCATGGTGGTCAGCGCGTTGCCGATGTTGGACATGGCGCCGTCGGCGGTCTGCAACAGACCGCTGGCGTTGCCGGCGTTGGTGGACGACTGATTAAGTGCGCCAAGCAGGCCGTTGATTTCGGTTGAAATCGCCAGACCGGCTGGGTCGTCGGCGGCGGTGACGATACGTTTGCCGCTCGACAGTTGAGCGATCGACTGGTTGAGCGAGATTTGATTGTTCGCAATCTCGTTCGACGCCAGCTGCGACGCTGTGTTGGTGATCATACTAAGGGCCATTTCCTTCTCCTCCTCCGCTTTCTTTTTTTAGCTTTGCCGGTCTTTGTGCCGGTTTCTGAACCTAAACTTGGTGGCCGCAGGGCATTGGCGATGGTTGTGAATCCGTCTAGGAAAGATTCTTTCCTTTGCGCTCAAAAAGCCCTTCGGAACACGGCGAATAGTGTTCCGAAAAGAATATTTTTGTGCTCCAAAGCATTTTTAGGTGTCCTATTCCGCGCCATCGCTTTCAGGCTTGAAACAAAGCTGACTTTCTCAACCAGTTTCTTTCTTAATCCTGTTCTCCTTGTCACGAGGCTTGGGAATTCGGCACCAAAGTTGCACCCGAGGCCAGCGCCGATGCACAAAGTTGGTCTTATAGCGCTGGCGGAAACCTACCATCTTGGCCAAGGCGAACTCGATCGCTTTCGGCCGCTGGTCAGGCGCTTTTTCGATCATCTCCGCGAGGAAATCCGCACTGCGACCAGCGCCGCGCTGCGGATAGGAGCTATCCGCGACCGCGTGGAAGCCTGTAACGGTGCGGTCGGCGAAGCGGCGGACAGGTATATTGTCGTGCTCGCCCTGGATGGCGAGCCTGCGGTGATGCTCACCAGCGGACGCGCGCTGGCGGCGGCCATTCTGGATGTCGCGCTCGGCGGTGAGCCGCAGGCCCGTCAAGATTCGCCGCGCGCCTTGACGCCGACCGAGGCCAGGGTTCTGGCGGCTACGATGGGCCAGGTCGCGGTTGCGGCCGCGGAGCGCGCATTCGCGGCGGCTTTCACGAAATCGCCGCGTTTCGTGGCGATCGCCTCCGGCCACGGCTCCGCGATCGCTTCTTCGCTCGAGAAGATCCGTCCCATGCTTGCGATGTCGGCGCAATGCATGCTCGGTCCGGTGACCGACGAGCTCGCTTTGGCGGTACCGCCCGCGATTTTCGCGACGTCGCACGTCCCAGCGCCGGCCAACCGTCCTCACTCCGCCCGCGGCGCCGGTGACAAGGAACGGGCACGCGTGCATTTCGGCAACACCCGGCTCGAGATCAGAGCGGTTCTCGGACGGCGCGAGATGACATTTTCCGAAGTTCGCGCGCTCCGTCCGGGTGCGGTTGTGGTGCTGGGACCGCTTAGCGGCGCCGCTCCCCAGGTCAGTCTCTGTTGCGGCGATCAGATTTTATTCGATGCGTCCGCGGTAGCGCATCGCGGATGGAACCGTGTGTTGATTCAGCAAACAAGGATTCAAGGTGGCTAATCAAGAAATGAGCAACGGATTGGTTGAAGAGTCCGGCGCCGCGATCCAAAGCTCCTGCGCTGTGGAAGCCGCGGAACGGCAGATCTCATCGCCCGATTTCCGCACGCTTCGGCAAGTCCAGATGACGGTGCAAGTCGAAGTGGGACGCACGACGATGACGCTGGGCGAAATTCTCGATGGCGTGGACGCCGGGACCAGCATCCGGCTCGATCGCCATGCCGGCGAACCGGTTGAGGTGTACGTCAACGGTTCGCTGTTTGCGCGCGCCGAGGTCGTGGTCGTTCAGGATCAGATCGCCGCGCGGATTGTCGAACTGGTCGATCCCGACGACCCGCTTCGCCCGTCGAGCCTGCGCAGGCAATAACGGCGATGAGTGTAGAAGGATTGTCGTGGGTCGGTGTCCGAAGGAAGACCGAGACACCCGCGCGCGTATGTCTTGGTCCTGGCGCGCCGCAGGGAATGAGCGAGTTTATCTCGAACGCGGGGATCGAGGTGCTTTCTTTCGCGCAAAAGCATCTTGCGGGCACTTACGTAGACTTCGTCGGAGCGCGTCCGGCTGGTGTCGACGTGCTAAGCGTCGATCTGGGCGCGAAGGGCGCCACCGGCGCGGCGCGTCCGGCCGCGGATCTCGTGACCGACAGCTGGCACTCGGCTGCAAGCCTGGTTATCTCGCACGTGCTCAAGTTGAAGCCGCCACTCATCACCGCCGATCCCGAGATGCTGCTGACGGTCAAGACCGCGCTGGGCGTGGCCGACAGCCATGTGCCGGTGCTGCTAAGCGGCGAGATCGGTTCGGGGAAATACAATCTCGCGCGATTTATCCATTCGGGCAGCCGCGCGCGCGCGCCGCTGGCCACGGTCGGCTGCGCCGGTCTTGAGAATGGCGAGTTCGATCGCTTCCGGCGTTCGCTGCTAGATCCGGACGCTTCATCCAGCGTTCGGCAGGGCTTGGGCGCCCTGGTTTATTTCGACGAAATCGCGGAACTCAGCGAGGCGGCGCAGCTCCAAGTATTCAATCTGCTGCAGAGCACCGAGATCAGTCCGGAATCCGTGGCCGGGGTCCAAGATCCAGGGCTGCCGCGGTTCCGATTCATCTCGGCGACCAATCGGCCGCTCGCCGCGATGGTCGAGCGCGGGGAGTTTCGCAAAGATCTCTACTGGCGCCTCAACGTCTTCAGCCTGCGCGTACCGGCGCTTCGTGAGCGCCCCGGCGACATCGCGCTGCTGGCGCGTTACTTCCTGCGCCGTGCCAACCCGCGACGCAGCTTCACGCCGATGGCGCTCAAGATTCTGGGCGCGTACTCGTTCCCGGGCAACGTTGTCGAACTCGAGAGCCTGGTGACGCGGCTCGCGATCTCGCCGCTTGCGAGCGGCGCGACCTTCGTAGATATCGCCGATATCCGCCGTCATCTTATGGTCGCGCACGGCGCGGAGCCGGCGCCAACCAGCAGATGGAAGAACGGCCGCGAGGAAGCGCGCCGCGAGATGGTGCTCAGCACGATCGCCGCCGCCGGCGGAAACCGCGTCGAAGCGGCGCGCAGGCTCGGGATCACACCGCGCGCCCTTCAGTATCACATCACCAAGGCGGGATTGTCGCGGCGGCGGCGAAGCGGTTCGGCGCCGACAGGTGCCCCGGTCGAGTTCGCGGCCAGCGGCCATGACTTCGACCATCCGCCGATATGGGACTTTCGCGAAACGGCCGAGGCACAGAAGTGAAGAGCTCGCGGATCGATATCGCGAGCGCGATCGGAATTTTTGCCGGACCGTGCTGCATCCTGCTCGGGCAATGGCTCGAGGGCTGCGAGATTTCGGCGCTGTTTCAGAGGAGCGCGGCGCTGATCGTGATCGGCGCGACCGTCGGCTCGTGCATGCTGTCGTTTTCGCCGCGCTATTTGTACGCGGCGATACGCGATTTAAGAAAGGTGCTCAGCGAGGACGCCCCCGATCCCTACGACCTCATCGATCGAATGGTGATGTACGCGACCATCCTGCGCCGCGAAGGTCCCGTTCCGCTCCAGCGCTATGCGCGAACCGAACCGTACGGGATGCTCGCGATGGGGCTCAACCTGGTGGTGAGCAACGCGCCGCCCGAAGCGATGATGACGATCATGGAGCGCACCTTTCACGATCGGATCGAGCACAACAATGCCGCCGCCGAGGTCTTCGACGCCGCCGGCGGTTACCTCCCGACCTTCGGCATTCTCGGCGCGGTGCTCGGACTGATTCACACCATGCAGCAGCTTTCCGATCCTTCCAAGGTTGGAGTCGGAATCGCGACCGCCTTTGTCGCGACCGTCTACGGTGTCGGGCTCGCCAATCTGGTCGCCTATCCGGTCGCAAAGAAGATTCGTGCCCGCGCTAAGAGCGAGAAGCAGCTCGACAAGATCGTCGTCACCGGCGTCAAGGCGCTGCGCGAAGGGATGGGAGCAATCGCACTCAGGCAGCTTCTGTCAGAGGGGTTAACCCCGGGCTCGGGCCCGACCGATCGCCAGGAGCAGGCCGCTATGACGAAGAAGGCGGCCTGACAAGCGGAGTAAGCAGCCGTGTTGATGGAAGAAAACGACGAGGGTAGTGGCGGACACGATTCGAGCGAGCGATGGCTGGTCTCGTACGCGGACTTCATCACGCTCATGTTTGCGCTGTTCGTGCTGCTTTACGCGCTCTCGGTGGAATCGCAAGAAAAGGTCAACCGCGCGTGGACGGCTATGGCGACCGGGGTCGGCGCCCGGCCGCATCGCGGCGGCGCTCGTCCCGAGCTCGGCAATTCAGGAGCGCATGGTGTCGATTCGGGTAATGCGCACTTTCGAGAGCTGGGCCAGGTGATGCGCGGCGTACAGGCCGATCTGAGCAAATTCCCGAACTCCGGCGTGTCGCTCGCGATGGACGATCGCGGGCTGGTGATCTCGCTGTCGGCGGCGAAGTTCTTCGAAAGCGGCGACGACACCATCGCCTCGGGCCAGCAGCCGGTGCTCGATTCCGTGATCAAGGGAATCGAAAAGCTCGACAATCGGATAGAGGTGGACGGCTTCACCGACTCCGTTCCTATCCACAACCAGCGCTTCAGGGACAACTGGGAGCTCTCGGCGGCACGCGCTTCAACCGTGCTCCGCTATTTGATTGAGCATTCGGCTCTAAACGCCGGGCACCTGTCGCTCGCCGGCTACGGTCCCTTTCGCGCCGTTGCCGCCAACGACAGCGAAGACGGCCGCGCGCTGAACCGCCGCGTCGAAATCGTGATCTGGGCGCGTCAATCGGCATGAATGTCGAAACCAACAGCGACCGCGCGGCCGCTAGCGCCGCCGAACGAGTCTACGATCTCTGCCATCCGGTGATCCGTCACGCGCGCCGGCGAGCGCTCGAGGAAATCCATAGCGCGGTCGCCACGCGATGGTCCGAGCTGCTCGCGGATACGCTTCCCGAAGGGCGCGCCATCGTCTTCGAAGGGATTGGAATCGAAACTTTCAAGGAATTTACGGAATTCGCGTCCGCGGGCGCGCGGGTCAGCAACTTCGAACTTGACCTCACCGGCGCGGGCGCGTTTCTGGTGGTCGATGGAGCGCTGTTGCGGACACTGGTCGACGCGCGCATCGGGGCGGTCTCCGTGTCGGACACGCCTGACGGCCCGATGCGTCCGTTCACACGGCTTGAGTCAATGATTGTTCGCGAACTGCAAACCGCGTTGGTCGAGACACTCGGAGAGATCTATCGCGCGCGCGGGCTGGGAGCGCCAGCCAGCCTGCATCACGGCGAACGACTAAGCGATAACCTGCTGCTTTCGCCCGACGACCGGATGGTTCTGTTCCGTTTCGGACCCGGCCGAGGGGCACGCGGGCGTGCGATTACCGTCGGCGCCAAGGTCGAGATCGTCGATACGATTGAAGAGTCTTCGCGCTACGGACGCGCCCCAGCCTCTCCGCGCACCGCCAAACGCGCGGCCGCGCTTCCGGTCGGGGTCGATCTGGTCCTGGGTTCGTGGAACGCACCGCTGGAGGACCTGGCCACGCTCAGACCGGGAGACCTGATCGTCTTGCCCGAGGGCGACGACGCCTGGCTCGCGTCGGGTACGGTCGAGTTGCGCCGGGTGCGCGTCACCGTAAGCGGGCGCAGGATGATTATCGCGCCGATGGAGGGCTCTGGTGATGGCGTCCAAGGCTGAGATTCTCGGTCGCGTACGGGTCGCGGTTTCCGCCTCGCCGCTCCATTTCAGGGTTCCAGCTCGGCTCGCCGCGCAGCTCGATCGCGGTGACGCGATTGAAGTTGAGCTGCCGTCCGACGAGAAATTCATGGTCAGGTTCATGGCCGGTGGAATAACCTTCGCCGAAGGCGAACTTTGCGCAGATTCGGGGCGGCTGGCGGCGCTTATCACGCGTGTTGGACCGGCCCGTTTCGGGGAAGAACAGGGAAGATGTCGGATCAGCAGGAAACAGGGGAACCCCAGGTAAGCAAAGCCGCGATGCTTCTGATGACGCTCGACAAGCCCGTGCTCGCGGGTGTGCTGAAGCATCTCAACAGTGACGAGTTGTCCCAGCTCATGCGCGAGTACGAGCGCGAAACCCGCCACTGCCTGCCGGGCGAAGAGCAGCTCGCCAGCATGGGCAGAGAGTTTCTCGAAGACCGGCCAAGCGACGCGTCGAACCATTTCAAGGACGCACTGGTGCTCGCCTTCGGACAGAACGGCGCGGAACGGATCGCGCGGCGCGACCAGTGGCGAACCATCGCCGAGCGCGTCAAACCCGAGCGGCTGGCCACGGTGATGCGCGACGAACGGCCCGAGGCGGTCGCGATCGTCCTGCTCCAGCTCCCTGCCGCGTACTCGGCCGACGTACTGGTCGCGCTGCCCGAGGAGATGCGCGCGCTCTGCATCGAGAGGCTCACGCGCGGCGAGCGCGTTCCGGGCGCCGCGCTCGACGCGATACTGTGCGCGCTCGAGGAGAGCTTCAAGGCCAGCGGTGATTCCAAGGACCACCAGAGCCTCGGCCTGACCAGGGCGGCGGCGATGCTGAACCGGCTCGATCTAAAAGCGGCCAAGCCGATCCTCAAGCGCATCCGCGCGGCCGACCCGGCCCGCGCGGCAGCGATCGAGCAGCAGATGTTCCACTTCGAGGATCTCTGTTTACTCGACAATCGCACACTCCAGCGCGTGCTTACGGAGATCAAGCCGGAGCGCCTGGCGATCGCGCTAAAAGGAATCACCGACGAGCAAAAGGCGCCGCTGATGGAGGCTCTGCCCGATCAGGTCCGCAAGATCGTCGTCCAGGAAATGGAAGATAGCGGCAAGGTGCCGATGAAAGATGTAATCGCCGCACGCAATGAAATCGCCGCGCTCACGATCGAGATGGACCAGGCGGGGAAGATCCGGCTCCGTCCCGATAACGACGCCGTCGGGTGACCGGCGATGAAGGCTTTCGCGGAACCGAAATGCTGAAGCGGATCGGATTAGCCGCCGCCGCGGCGGGATTGATTGTTGCGGCTTGGGCGAATCCGCCTGACGCCGCTGGCTGGGACGCCCCCTGGACGCGCGCCCCCGCTGGCTCAGGCGTCCGCGCCAGCCTGCCTTATACGGCGACCGGCGATCCGTATATCGCCGCGGCCGACGCCGCGCAGGTTCCGCTTAATTTGCTGGTCGCGGTTGCCGGTGCGGAAAGTGGATATCATCCTTGGGCGGTCAATCTTGCCGGCCGCGCAATCTACTGCCGCACCCGCGAGGAAGCCGAGCGGCTGCTTGAGAAGCACGACGAAGTCGATATAGGCCTGATGCAGATCAATTGGCACTACTGGGGACCGCGCCTGAAACTCAGCAAGTCCGAGCTTCTCGATCCACGCACCAATCTTGTCTACGGCGCGCACATCTTGAAGAAATGCCTTGAACGCGAGGGCGACATCTGGCGCCGTATCAGCGACTACCACGCCGGTAGCCCGAGCACCCGCGACCGCTACAACCAGCGCGTATACACAAGCTACATGCGGTACCTACGCGGCGAGATCCGATAGTTACATATTCACCGCGATCCTTTCACTAATAAGTACGCTCCGTAAAAGCCTAAGAGCTTCTGGATTGTGCGCCAGCGCGCGCCCGTGTTCGCCGCGACGCCACAGCTGTCGCTATTCGCTACACGTGAGAAACGTACTTTTTTGCGACTGGGCGAGCTGTCGCTATGTCTTAACACGCGACAATAGTTTGAACAGAGACACCGGCAAGAGTTGCGGTCTAGTGAAACGCGATCGACTTAAAACAGCCGCGGAAGTCTAGCGTGTGCTGAAACGGGAACGGAGGCGATAGGGCTTGCGAACGGTCCTTTTCCTATTCGACGGCATAAAAGGAAGTTTAAAGGAAAAGCCTTTTCCTAGATCGCCGAGATTTAGAGTCGATCCTGCTAGGTAACGCGATTTTTAAGTTGAAGTGGCCTACCAGTTGCTCCATGCGGCGCGGCATGGAGATCCTTCGTCCGGAACAACGACTTATGGAGGCTGCGCTCGAGGTGCGCTCAGCACGCGCCGAGCTGCTGGCCGAAAATGTCGCCAATGCCGAAACGCCTGGATATCTAGCGCGCGATCTCAAATTTGACGACGCGTTGACCCGCGCGGTCGAGCAGGGCGATGGAACGTCTGGTGCGGACCAGACGGAGCTTTCGATCGAGAACCTGCGCTCCGACGGAAACGATGTCGACGTCAATCGGCAGCTCGCCAACGTTTACGCGAACTCCCTCAGTTACGTCGCGACGCTGAAGCTCTACGGCGACTCCATCGGGCGGCTCAAGGCGGCCACCGCAAGCAGCTGAGGCGCGTGAAGAGCAATGTCAGTCGAAAACATACTTGGTATCGCTTCCAGCGCGCTAGACGCACAGTCAGAGCGCATCACGCTAATCGCGCAAAACCTGGCGAACGCGAATTCGGTCGAATCTGCCGACGGCGGCCCCTATCAGCGCCGTATTCCTGTGCTCCAACCGGTCGCGGTCGGCGAAGATCCGCAAGCAGGGCTCGGCGTCAAACTTGCCGCCGTCCTGCGCGACAACTCGGCTTCGCGGTCAGTCTATGACCCCTCGAACCCGCTCGCCGATGAGAACGGGATGTTGCAAACACCGAATGTCAACCCAGTTTTCGAAATGGTCGATCTGATGCAAGCCTCACGCAGCTACGAGGCCAACGTGTCGATTATCGAGACCGCCAAGAGCACCGCGCTTCGAACGCTGGACTTGCTCAAATGAGTATTGTTTTTCCCAGCCAAGGAGTGTCAGGCCTGGCGCCGGTCGTTCCTCAGACGCCGTCGGCTCCCGCGCAGGGGGGATTCAACGAGGTACTCAACCAGGTCAATGGCATCCTCGATCGAGCCGACCAGCTCGCCGCCGGCTACGCGCAGGGCAAGGTCGGCCTTACCGAGGCGGTGCTGGCCTCCGAGAAGGCTGACACGACCTTCCAGCTGGTGATGGCGTTCAGAAACCGGGCGCTCGCCGCTTACCAAGAAATCATGAACCTCCAGGTATAGGCGCCTAGCGATGGATCGTCTTAACACAATTTTTGCTGACCTGCTCGAGGCTATCCGCCATTTCCGCGCTTCGAATCGGCAAACGTTCAATCTGATTGTCGCTGCGTCGGGCGTCGCACCGGTAATCGCGATTGCGTTCTATCTGCTGAATCCAGGCGCGCCGATCATGCTCGCCACGAATCTTTCGCCGGCCGATCGCACCGCCCTCGCGCTCCGCCTGCGCCGCCATCAAATCGATTTCACGCTCGGCCCCGATTCTATCACGGTGCCGTCGCGCTCCTTGGGGGAGGCGCAGCGCCTGTTGGAGCAGAGCCCCGGCTTTCCCGGCGGCGATCACGATTTCAGTCTCTTCGATAGCCCTACGATGGGCCAGAGCGATTTCGACGAGCAGGTGAAGTATCAGCGCTCGCTGCAGGGAGAACTGGAACGCACGATCATGGACGTCCGCGGCGTCGAGAGCGCGCGCGTGATGCTTGCGATGGGCCATCCGTCGCCGTTTGCGCTCGGAACCAGCGAAGCGGCGCGGGCCTCGGTGATGTTGACGACGTCGGCCGGAGCAATAATCGACGCGACCGCGGCACGCGCGATCGCCCATCTAGTCGCCAGCTCGGTGCGCGGACTCACGGCTGAAAACGTGACCATTACCGGCAACGACGGCACAATTTTATTTCCCAGTCCGCACGAAAGCGAACTCGGCGAAGCGATCCGGATGCGCAGCGAGGTCGAACGGGGCCTGCAGGATAAGGTCTCAACCTTGCTCAGCCGGATCATGGGCGAGAATCGCTACGCGGTCGCGGTGTCGGTCGACGTCGACACCTCCCGTGTAACCAGCAAGGACGAGCTTTACGGCAAGGGCGACCAGACCGTCCTCAGCGAGGAACATTCCGCAACCCCAGTCACCGCGCAGCCCGGAGGAATACCGGGTCTGACCTCGAACCTGCCCGTCGCGAGTCCCAGCGCCGCGCCAACACCCGCGACCGCGGCTGACAAAAGTGAAGCCGGCAAGCCGCCTGAAACCGTCGCGAAACAGGAATCTTCGGCCGACATCTCGCGCAGGGACGTCGTTAACTACAAGCCTTCGCTCCGTCAGATCGAGACGGTTACCGCGCCGATGCGGATCAAGCGGATTTCGGTCGCCGCGGTGCTCGACGGCACTTACGAGGGAAGCCGCTTCGTTCCGGTGTCCGACGCGCGCCTGGCGGCGGTGAAAAACCTGCTGGCCGCCGCGATCGGCGCGGAGAAAGACCGCGGTGACTCGGTCGACGTCCAAACCGCGGCGCTGTCTCAGCCCTATGTGCCGCTGGTGCCGAATTCGGTTGCACAGCTCAAGGTGCTGATGAGCAATCCGCTCTACCTGTACGGTTCGGCCGCCGCCGGAGTCGTCCTGCTGATGTGCCTGTTGTGGCTCGTAAAGCGCGCGTTTTCGCATCGCTCGGCGGCTCGCCGCGCCGCAAAATCCGCGACGGCCGCGGCTGCTGAATCGGCAAAAGCCGAGAAGCAGCAGCCGTTGGAAGTTTCCCCAGCGCCGCTATTGCTCGAGCCGCAGCCCGCAATCAACCAAGCCCCATCTGACAGTTTCGCGCAGATCCGTATCCGTATCAACCAGGAAGCCGAGCGTGACCCCGAAGCTGCCGCCGATCTGCTGCGGCGCTGGATGAAACAGGGCAACGGGAAAGCAGCCGAGACGCATAGCAATGGAGGGCCGGCCGCGTGATCGCAGCCAACGCGAAGCCCTACAGCTTTCCCACACTCGTGGCGCTGACGATGCCGCCGCAAGCGGCCGAGCCTTCGCCGAACGAGATTGAGCTGAGAGAGACTCTCGCGCGCGGATACGCGGACGGATTCGAGCGCGGACGCGCCGATGCCGCGGAGCAGGCGAAATCCGTTCTCGAAGCTTCGCATCGGGAAGGATTCGCAGCCGGACGCGCGGCAGCGCGCGGCGAAATCGAGCGCGCGCTGGGCGCGCTTAAGGACGCCTTAGACAAGCTGGCCCGTGAGCGCGATGCGCTGATTGAGGAGGCTGAGTCGTTTTGCGTCGATCTCTCGCTCGCGATCGTCTCGCGGCTGCTCGAAGAGGATTCGGTGCGCGCCGATTTCGTGGCACGCGCGGTCAGCGCGGCGGTCAAGAATCTCGCACCCGAAACGCCGCGCGCGGTTTACATAAACCCGGCCGACCTGGCGCTCGTGGAGCGCGAACTGGAAGGTCTCGCGGTCACCGCCGACGAGCATCTTGCGCCCGGACATGCGCGCGTCGATGCGGGCCGGCTCTTGGTCGACGGCGGAATCGACGAGGCGTTCGTGCAGATCAAATCAACGGTGCTTTCGGTGCGGGAACGCCGGCTCAGAGGCCGCGATTCGTGATCGACTCTTCGGAATATATCGCGGCACTGCCCGAGGTCGCGCTCCCGGTATGCGGGACGCTAATGCGATCGGTGGGATTGCTGCTCGAAGCGACAGGTCCCGATCTTCCGGTCGGCGCGATGGTCACGATCAGGGATCGCGCCTCGCGTGCGGTATGCGAAGTCGTCGGCTTCGACAATGGGCGCCTGCAGCTCCTGGCGATCGACGAAACGCGTCAACTCGTGCCCGGCAGCTTGGTCGCACCGCTTCATCTGACGTTCAAGGTCGGTCCATGGGTGCTCGGGCGGGTGCTCGACGGGCTCGGCCGCCCGCTCGACGGCATGCCGATTCCGCGCACCGGAGGCGAGGAGATCGAACTCGAACCGCCGGCGATCGATCCGATGGCGCGGGGACTTACCTCGAAGCCGCTCGATGTCGGAGTACGCCCGGTCAACGGACTGCTCACGCTGGGCGTGGGCCAGAAGATCGGCGTGTTTTCGATGCCCGGCGTGGGCAAGAGCGTGCTGCTCGGAATGATGGCGCGCGGGACGTCCGCCGACGCCAACGTCATCGCTCTGATCGGCGAGCGCGGGCGCGAGGCGCGCGAGTTTATCGAGGACATCCTCGGAGAAGACGGGCTGAAGCGCTCGGTGGTCATAGTGGTCGCCGCCGACACTCCCGCTCCGATGCGGATCAAGGGCGCGTTTCTGGCCAGCGCCATCGCCTCCTACCTGCGCCGGCGCGGCCTCAACGTGCTGCTGCTGATGGACAGCCTTACTCGGGTCGCGATGGCACAACGCGAAGTCGGACTCGCCAGCGGCGAACCTCCGACCGCGCGCGGCTATCCGCCCTCGGTGTTCGCGGTCATCCCCAAGCTGGTCGAGCAGGCGGGCGTGTTGTCAACCCAGGGCAGCATCACAGGCATCTACACCGTGCTGCTGCATGAAGAGAACGACACGATCGGCGAGCTCGCGAAATCGGTGCTCGACGGGCACATCATGCTCTCCCGCCAACTCGCGTCGCGCGGCCATTTCCCCGCAATCGATATTCTGAACTCGATCTCGAGGGTCGCTGACCGGGTCACCGATCCCGAACACATCGCGGCGCGCCACCGCTTCGTCGAACTTTACGCCAGATGGCGCGACGCCGAAGAACTGATCGCGCTCGGCACCTACAATCCGGGCGCCGACCGGCGAACCGACGAAGCCGTCGCCTATCATCAGAAGCTCGAGGCTTTTCTCAAGCAGAACCTCAACCAGTGCGTTTCGCTCGAACAGAGCGTCCCCCAGCTCAAGGAGGCGGTGTCGTAAGTGACTAGCGAAGATCTGCTCAATCGGCTGGTGCGCGTGCGCGAGCTCAGGCTCAAAGCGGAGACCGCGCGGTTAAAGGGGCGCGCCACAGTGCTCTCCGAGATCCAAGGGCGGCTGGCGCAAGCGAATCTCGCGGCATCCGCATCGACGCAGGAAGCCCTCACGTTACCCGATCTCGGCGCGATCGGAGAGACTCGCCTCTCCAGCGCTCGCCGAAGCCTCGAGGTCCGGAAGGAAATCGTCGAGCTCAGCGACAAGGTCACTCATGCTTCACTGATGACGGAATCCGCCCGTCAGGCGCGTTCCGAGTTGGTCAGAGAAAAACGGGCGGCGTTCGAGCGCTCAACCGAGAACGAAAGCGAACAATTCCTCAACTGGAAGAGAGCGTCCAAGGTTCGGAGATAGGTTTGCGATGCCAGTTACAGGGCAGCAGGCGGTTTCATTGGTTCTCGCCGCGGACGGATTCGAAGCAGAGAACGGATTCGGGATTGCGACAAACCGCGGGAATCCGCAGGACGATCTGACTAACATGTTTGATTTCAGCAGCACGCTCAAAGAACTGGATGCGCCCGTGGCGGACTTAGCGGATAGCGCGAGTGCCGCGGCTCCATCGGCACGCGCGGCGATCGAAACCACCATCAGGCGCAACCAGGTTGAACCTGCCTCGCAGCCGTTGCGGTACCAACCAATTGATCAAACCAGCTCGACCATTGCGTCATTTTCCAAGGCCGCTGACACAGGGCCGCGCTCTTCGACGCTCGCGGCTTCCGCGAACATCAACGCTGTAGCTTGGCCCGAAGTCCTCTTAGACCAGCAGGACGCCACGCGCGCGGGCGAGTCCAACGGCGGCGTCAGCCGATTGCCATTTGCGCTCGCGGCAAAGCCATCCGCCGCAAGCAACGGCATCGCACCGTCCAACGGCGGCATCCAGCGTGTCGCAGCACAAGGCTCGCCGATCAAGGTTGCGTCTGCGACAAATTCTCGCGCTACCCCTAGGGCAGCGAGCCTCGCGACTTCATCGATACGCAATCAGGAAGGGCCGCAAGCAACAATTGTGTATCAGTTCCCACCCGAGATCAGTGTCGACGCGCCCTATGAAGCTACGCTCCATCAGAGCGATCCGGCCGTCATAAACGCCGCTTCCGAGAGCAGTGCGCCCACTGCGATCGAAGCGAGCCCGCAAACGGCGTCCGCTTCCGCGCTTCGGACCGCGGCAACAGACAGCGCAATGGCGCAACCGGAGTCGGTACGCGCCGCGCACCCCTCCGCCACACAACCAGACGTTCACGCGATGCCAATCCCCGGCTACACGAGTTCGAACGCACTCAGGTCGGGTCATGAGTACGCGAAGCTACCGAGTTCAGCTATCAGAACACCGATCGCGCAGAACGCTGACACCGTCACAAGTCCAGATGCCGGCGCAATCGCTGAGCCAACCGGCTCCCCTGTTCGAACCGCGAACGCACCAATTCAGGATAGAGATGCGAACGGATCGCTCGCTCCGCGCGTTTCGATGCCAACCCCGCCGATTGGGCCGGCTCGTCAGACACCGCCGTCCGACCCTGTCGTTTCGGCGCTCCTTGCTTCTTGGCGGGCGCAGCACCTGGTGGCACGGGCAGTTCTTTCGCCTGCCGAAAAAAATGTCGCGCCAAACACTAAGGTCGAGGTGCGCACCGACGCTCCTAGCCGTAGCAGGCCCATCTACTCGCCCGCTCCGCTAGCGGACAGCACACCGATCGCAATCGCAGCCAGTAAGAAACCGGCTTCGGGCGCGCAAAGCATCGAGAACAGCACCGTTCCAGGCGCGGGCTTGGTCGCTAGCTCGTCTGACGCCGGCGCTCGAACGGCGAGCGCACGACCTGGCGGTGGCGTTGCGACCATGTCGCTTACGTCAAGCGCTGCGATCCCGGTTGCACCTAGTCAACCCGCTCACCATGTCCCGAAGGCGAGTCCGGCCACATCGTCAACGGTAACGGCGGCGTCTGTTTCCATGAGCACGCCAAACCCCGCGGCCGCGGAAGCCGAATCAACATCGGCTTCGCCCGTCTACGGACAGTCGTCGCTCAACTCTATCTCCGAGTCGTCCACACAGATCGAAACCGCAAGCACATCTGCGCCGAACGCGACGCAATCGGCATCAGACGGCATTGTTGACGCCTTCTCATTGAGTAGTCACGTACCGTCGCAACCGAGCCCCTCAAATAGAAACACGACCACCGACTCGGCAGAACACTCTCACAATGGTTTCGCGACAACGGGCTCACCGGTTGCGGACTGGCCGATCGCCGATTTCGCTAAAGCCGTTCCCAATAGCGAGTCACTGAGTAGTCCAGAACCATCAGGGCGAAGCCCCTCAAATAGCACCAGCACCGCCGCAGACGCGCCAGCGCACAACGATGATAGTCTTTCGCAAGTCACGTCGCCGGCCCAACCCTCGCCTACCGCCGATCCTTCAAGCGCTGTACCCAACACCGAATCGCCGAAGCGGCCGGATCCGCAGATCGTTCGCGCACGCGATGGCACAACGGCTGCAACTGATGCGGTAAGCTCGGCCAGTTCGGGATCTGCGTCCGCGAATGTGGACGCTGCGCGGTCCCAATTGGCGGCCGCTTCGACCTACGAGCCGTCGAAATCAAACAACGCAACTGCCGCCTCAGGCGATTCTCAGCTTGCCGTCAATATCGGCAACGGCAGCGTTTCCGTCGACGCGAATCTGCTGGAAGAGCAACAACTCGCCGACCCGGCGCAGCCGCGGCGAGCGCCCGCGAGCGCGGCCTCGGCGCCCCTGCCCAATCAAACGGACATTCAAGCCACGAATGCACAGTCGCGGATGCCTGCGGCGGAGCCGATACGCGCCGCGTCGCCGGTTGCGACGTTGCCGCCCGCCCGGTCGCAGAGCGCGGATCTCAAAGTCACGCTCGACGGTGGGGGAACCGCGCATGTATCGATCCGCGAGCGCGCCGGCGAAGTAGACGTTCGAATCATCGCGCCGACGGCACAATCGGCGCAGCGAATCGAGCACGAAGTCAGTGCCCTCGGGCGCGTTTTCCCCGCACAAGGTTTGCGGCTGCGTAGCGCCGAAGTCACGGCCCGCGGCGCGAACGGCGGCGGTGGCGGCGGCGCCAATACGTTCGATCGCTCCGGGCAGGAGAAGGATCGCGCACAGGGCGAGATCTTTATCGTAGACGAGGTGAACCAATGAGTACGATTTCAACCACGGCGACAACGTCGACCCCCTCAACCACGGCGACGACCGCCACTAGCGGCTCGTCGTTGTCCGGGGCTGCCGCGATGACCGCAACGGATTTTCTGCAAATCCTTGTGGCCGAGTTCCAGAACCAGGATCCGACCTCGCCCAGCGATCCAACCACGTTCGCTACTCAGCTCGTACAATTCGCCAACCTGGGGCAGCTCCAGAACATCGACCAAGCGGTCCAGCAGCCGGCGTCGGAAGGCCTGATGCAAGCCGCGTCATCGTTTCTTGGCCGGCAGGTGGACGCGGCGGGAAACCAGGTGGGCGTGCAGAACGGAAAGGCAACGTCGATTGTCTATGCGCCAATCAATGCCGACACTTACACCGCCGTGGTTACCGACGCTTCGGGCAATCAGGTGGACCAGGTTTCGCTCGGCGCTGTTCCGGCGAACTCGCTGCAGACGTTCACGTGGAGCCCAGCCTCGTCGGTCGCTGACGGCACTTACAACGTCACGATCATGAACAGCGGGCAGGTCGCGCTCTCGGGCCTGATCGAGCAGGGCGTGGTGCAGAGCGTCGCACTCTCCAACGGTGCGGTCGCGCTTAACCTCGGCAATCTCACTGTGGCCGGCAGCTCTGTGACGAGTGTAGGGCAACAGCCTACTAACTAAACACATTCAAGAGGAGGAAGTATTTCCATGTCAGGTGATGCATTTTCGATTTCGCAAAGCGGTCTTCAAGGCGTCAACGCGGGGATGCAGGCGGTGAGCGACAACCTTGCCAACGCGCAGACCACGGCGTTCAACGCGGAGTCAGTCGAGTTCTCGACCTTGCTCGGCGAATTTGTCGCGGGAAATCCGCTCGGCGGGGGCGTGGCCGAGCAGGGACTGGTCCGCGACTTTTCGCAGGGCGCGATCTCGCAAACCAACTCTCCGACCGATCTCGCGATCCAGGGCAACGGGTTTTTCGTTCTTCAGGACGCCCAGGGCGGCCAGTATTTCTCGCGCAATGGCCAGATGACGGTTTCGGCCAACGGGACTCTGGTCGGATTCAACGGCGACGAGGTGATGGGCTACCCGGTGACCGGGTCGGCCAATACCGGCGGGGTTCTCGCCCCAATCAACATCCCGCAAGGTGTGCTGGCGCCCGCGGCCTCGACCCAAGTTGCGACGAGCGGCAACCTCGACTCGACCAGCCCGGTTACCGGTAACATCGCGACTCCGGTCGTGATCAATCCCGCCGATTCCACGACCTACAATTCGTCCGTCAGCGTGCAGGTCTATGACAGTCTCGGCAACAGCCACGTGCTGACGTATTTCTTTCAAAACGCGGGACAGGTCCCGGCGAGTGGGAGCACGCCGGCAACCGAGCAGTGGAACTGGATGGCGACCTTGGACGGTAGTGCCACCGGGCTTAGCAATAACACTGGCTCCTTCAATTTTGACTCGACCGGCGCGCTGGTATCGGGCGGAGTTCCGGCCTCGCCGCTTACCGCGACCCCCGCTGGAGCGTCGCCACTTAGCCTTGCGCTCAATTTCAGCGCGATGACGCAGTATGCGACGCCTGCCGCCACCAATGCGACCGCGGACGGCAACGCGGTGGGCAGGCCTCAAGGCCTGAATATCGATTCCAACGGGGTGGTGTCCATGTCCTACTCCAACGGGCAGACGGTCAACGTCGCGCAGGTCGCGGTTGCCACCTTCACGTCGGACCAGGGACTTCAGCTTTCGTCCAACGGCGCGTATCAGCAGAGCGGAGCTTCCGGCACGCCCACTATGTCGACGGCGAATGCCGGCGCGGCCGGTTCGATCGAGTCGGGCGCGCTCGAGAGCTCGAACGTCGACACCACCTCCCAGTTGGTTTCGCTGGTGGTTCTGCAGCGGAATTTTCAGGCCGATGCCAAGGCGCTGCAGACCCAGGACAACCTCCTCGGAACCGTGGTCCAGATCACCACGTCGTAAGCATCATGACACGCAAGACGGTAATTGTCGGCGGCGCGGCGGGTCTGCTGGCTTTGGCGGCGGGAGCGGCCCTCTACATGGGCCTTGTCCACGTCGGTGGCGCGCAGTTTGCGGGGGAAGCTCGTGGAGCTGCGGCCAAGACCTCCGCCAAACCGCCAAAGACCGAACTGGTCGACGTGAAGGAACTCACGCTCCGTCTCGCCGACAAGGATATCGAGCACTACATCAAACTCACCCCGGTACTCGCGGTGCGCGCGTCGGCGCACGATGAGGTCGAGGAGCGGGTGCCGCTGGTGCGTGATCGGGTGCTCACCATAGTTACCGCTCATTCATCGGCCGAGCTGGCGACGGTCAACGGCGCTGAAAATCTGAAGAAGCAGATGATCGAGGCGCTCAAGCACGACTTCAACGACGACGTAGTCGACGTCTACTTCAGCGGATATCTGGTCGAATGAAGGCGGGATTTATAGCCAGAACCGCGATTTTCGCCGCGCCTCTGCTCGCTGCTTTTCCGGCGCGAGCACACGCGCTCGATTTCTCGATCAAAAGCGGCGAGCGGGGCGCAATGCCGCTTGAGGTCGCCGCACTGCTTACGCTGATCACGCTCGCGCCCGCGATCCTGATCATGCTGACCTCGTTCACACGGATCGTGATCGTGCTCTCCTTGCTGCGCCAGGCACTCGGGCTTCAGCAGACCCCGCCTAATATCGTGATTAGCGGGCTCGCCTTGTTCCTGACGATGCTGGTGATGGCGCCGACTTGGCAGCGGGTCCAGAAATCCGCGGTCGAACCATACCTGGCGGGCACGATGGATCCCGCCCGCGCCGCGGAGCAGGCGGCGGGACCGCTGCGCGAATTCATGCTGCGGCAAACGCGGGTCGAAGATCTCGAGATGGCGCGCTCGCTCGCCGTGCGCGCGAATCCCACGCTCAAGGGCGCCGACCCGAGTGCGCTGCCATTCTACGCGCTGGTGCCGGCGTTCGTCTCGAGCGAGCTCACGGCGGCGTTTCGCGTCGGCTTTCTCATCTATCTGCCGTTTCTCGCGATCGATCTCGTGACCGCGGCGGTCCTGATGGCACTTGGGATGTTCATGCTGCCGCCGTCGATCGTGTCGATCCCGCTCAAGCTGCTGGTGTTCACGCTGGCCTCGGGATGGCCGCTGCTGCTGGGAAATCTGGCGGCGAGCTTTTCATGACGAATAAAGGAGAGCAACAATCATCATGACGCCCGCGCTCGCCTCGGACCTGTTTCGCTCCATGCTGATGCTCGCGCTGAAGGTCGCGGCGCCGCTGCTCGCCACGATGACGGCGGCGGCCGTGCTGTTCGGGATTATTCAGGCCGCCACCCAGGTGCAGGATGCGACCCTGTCGTTTACGCCCAAGCTCGCCACGGCGCTTGCGGTCGCGTGGCTCGGCGCGTCGTGGATGACCACGATGCTGACCGACTATATGCACAAGGCGCTGACGGCGATCCCGTGGATAGTCGCGCGATGAACCTTACGATCGGCAACGATGTCGCGCTCGCGTTCGCGCTGTGCTTCACGCGTTGCGCGGCCGTCATGATGGCATTGCCGATGATGATCGGTATCGCGATACCGGTGCGGGTTCGGGTGCTGCTCGCGGCGCTCATCGCCGCCGCGCTGATGCCCGCGGCCCGGCTCGCGGCTCCAGTGCCTTCCGGTCCGCCCGGAGTCGCGCTCCTGGTCGTGCGCGAGATCGCCGTGGGCCTGGTGCTGTCGTTTGCGGGGGCGGTGGTAGTGGGCGCCGTCACGATGGTCGGCGATCTGGTCGGCAACAATATGGAGATGAACAGCGGTGGAATCCTGCGCGGCGCGATCGCGATGCCCAACGCCGTGGCCGACGGCCTCGCTACGCTGAGCGCGATGCTGTTCTTCGTCGCCGGATTCCATCGCGCGCTGCTGCTCGCGCTCGCCAGAAGTCTCACCGCGGCGCCGCTCGGCGCGCCGAGCCTGCCGGGCCTGTCGGCGATGGTGATGCTCGGCGGACGGCTGTTCGCGATCGCGCTCCAACTGGGACTTCCGATCATGATTGCGCTGTTCGTTCTGTCGCTGGCACAAGGCGTGGTGGCGCGCCTGGCGCCGCAAATCAACGTGCTGGTCGCGGCACCGGCCGCGATCCTGCTCGCGGGCCTGACGCTCCTGGCGCTTGACGCAAGCGGTCTAGCCGCCGGAATCGCGCGCGTCTGGTGGTCGGTCATGAACGAGTCCTTTGGATGGATCGATGGCTGATCGCGACGAGAAAATCTTTCCCGCGCTGCCACAAAAGCGCAAGCGCGCGCGCGAAGAAGGCAACGTCGCGCGAAGCCGCGACCTTACCGCGGCGATCTCGTTTCTCGCGGCCGCTATCATCGTTGGCACAGGCTCGTGGTCGATCGGCAAAGCGGTGCTTGACGGTTTTCGCTCGGCGATGGCGGCAGCCGGGCCGATTGAAATGCGCGCCGCGATCACGCGGGCGCTGATGCTTCCGCTGGTAATAGCGATCGCCGTGGCCGCGGCGCTTGCGCTCGCCGCGGCCGCGGGAGCGGCGGCTCAGGGCGGCCTGGTGTTCGCGCCCTCGCGCCTGGCTCCCGATCTGAGCCGACTCAATCCGATTGCCTATTTCGGGCGAATTTTTTCGATCGCTGGTTTGGTCGAGCTCGGAAAAGCCGCGGCCAAAGTGATCGTCATAGCAGCGATCGCCTGGCTGGTCGCGCGATGGTCGCTGAACGCGGGACTTGGCGCTCGCGACATCGGCGCGGCGCTTGGGGTGGGCTCGGCCGCGGTGCACAGGCTGCTTTACGCCAGTGCCGCGCTCGCGCTCGTGGTAGCGGGCGCTGACTACGGCCACAAGTTTTACAAACACGAAACGGACTTGCGCATGACCCGCCAGGAGTTTTTGGACGAGCTCAAACAGGAGCAAGGCAATCCCCACGTAAAGCGCGCGATTCGCCGGGCTCAGCGCAAAGCCTTCAAACGCGTGCGCGGGGTTCATCAGGCGGCGACCGCCACGGTGGTACTTACCAACCCGACCCATCTCGCGGTGGCGCTGCGTTATCGCCGCGGCTTCGACCAGGCACCGCTGGTGGTCGCCAAGGGCGCGGGAGAAAGCGCGCATCGGATCGTCGCGATCGCCCGCCTCGCCGCGGTGCCGATCCAGGAGAATCGCCTGCTGGCCCGCGCGCTCTATAAAACCGTCGAGGTGGGCAACCACATCCCGCGCCAGTTCTACCGCGCGATCGCGGAAGTGCTTGCGGCGATCATGCGCGCGCAGACCGCCGCCACCCGTCCGATTCAAACAATGAGGAGCGCCTAAGCGATGGCGTCCGCGGAAAATCGCACCCCACTGATGTCGGCCTCCGAGTTCGCGCTGCCCGCGACCGCGATGCTGGTGCTCGCCGGAATGGTGGCGCCGGTCGGCGCGACGCTGCTCGATGTGCTGCTCTCGTTCTCGCTCGCGCTCTCGCTGCTGGTGCTAATAGTTGCGGGATCGAGCCGGCGCGCGCTCGACTTCTCCGCCTTTCCGACCGTGCTGCTGGTGGCGACGCTGTTTCGGCTGTCGCTCAACGTCGCGTCAACCCGGCTCATTCTGCTCCACGGTGAAACGGGTGCGGGCGCCGCAGGGGTCGTGATCGAGGCATTCGGCCGGGTGCTCGTCGGCGACAATTACGCGGTCGGGATCGTGGTGTTCGCGGTGCTCGCGATTATCAATTTCGCGGTCGTGACCAAGGGAGCCAGCCGCGTCGCCGAGGTCGCGGCCCGGTTCACGCTGGACGCAATGCCCGGAAAGCAGATGGCGATCGACGCGGATCTCAATTCCGGCAGTATCGGCGAGGAGGAAGCGCGCCGGCGCCGGCGCGAGTTGGGGCGCGAGGCCGATTTCTACGCCGCGATGGACGGTATCGGCAAGTTCGTCCGCGGCGACGCGGTCGCGGCGATCCTGATCATGGTGGTGAACCTGGTTGCCGGGATCTTCGTGGGCGTGGTGGAAAAAGGCATGGGCATCTCGGACGCGCTTCACGCCTACACGATTCTTACGATCGGCGACGGGCTTGCCGCCCAAATCCCGGCCCTGCTGACCTCGATCGCGGCCGGCGTGATCGTATCGCGCACCTCGAGCGAGCTCGATCTGCCAAACACGATCGGGCACGAACTGCTGCGCAATCCGGGCGTGCTGTTTGGCGCGGCTGGATTGCTCGGCTTGATCGGTATCACCCCCGGCCTGCCACATATCCCGATGCTGGCGATGGCGGTCGCGCTCTCGGCGCTCGGCATGCGCGCCCGCAGGCTCAAGCATGAGGGCGCCGCCGAAAGCGCCATGGTGAAACCCAAGGCCCCGGCCGACGCCGCCGCCAGCCCGTGGCCCGACCTAATCAGGCTAGAGCTCGCCGCCGCGCTGATCCCCTTTGTGAATGAGCCGTGGAAGCTCGCCGATAAAATCCAGGCCCTGCGACCCAAGCTCCGCGAACAACTTGGGATCACGCTTCCGGCCGTCAGAATCGTCGACAATCTTTCGCTCGACCAAAACGCCTATCGGATCATGCTGCGCGGCACCGAGGTCGCGCGTGGAAGCATCCGCACCACGATGAGCCTCGCGATCCCGGGAAGCAAGGGGCCGAGCGCAAACGTGAAGGGACTCGAGACCGCCGAACCCGCCTTCGGATTGCCGGCGCTGTGGCTGGCGGGCGAGCAGATCACCAACGCGCGCCTTGCCGGGTACACGGTTATCGACGCGCTGACGGTCCTGGTCACGCATTTCGCCGAGATCGTTCGCGCCAACGCGAGCGAGATCGTGACGCGCAAGGATGTCGAAGGCATGCTCGAGGCCGCGCAGAAGGTCGTGCCGCGGATCGTCGAGGAGCTCTCCGGCGCGGGAATCCATCTCGGCACGGTGTTCCGGGTGATCCAGCTCTTGCTCGCGCAGCGAATCCCCGTACGCGATCTGCCGGTGATTCTCGAAGCGCTCGCCGCCGAGGGAGGCGCCACGAAAGATCCGTCGGAGCTGGCTGAGCGCATCCGCCCCTTGATTGGCAGAGTCATCTGCGAGCCGCTGCGCCGTCACGACGGCACGCTCGCGGTGCTGGTCGTCGCCCCCGCGCTCGAAGAGCCGTTTTTCACCGCGCTCGGAGCCGATCAGCAGGCCGTTTCCGATCCGGAGGTTCTCCGCACGGCCACCGAGGCGGTGCGAAAGACCACCGGCGAGGTGGCGGCGAAAACGATGGAGATGCCCGCGATCGTGGTGTCGCCGCAGATCCGCCGCATGTTCGAGCGGGTGGCGCGCCGCGTCACGCGCCACATCGTGGTTCTCGGCGCGACTGACATTCCAGCCGGCGTCGATACCGCAATCGTCGGAAGGATCGCGTGAAGGGTTATCCAAATCGCGAGGCCGACCAAGACGCCCAGGCGTGTCCAATGCTCGATTACGCGGTGATCGCCAAGCTGGTGGAAGACTACATCCCGCTGGTGCTTCGGCAGGTCGGTCGCATGTGGCTTTCGCCGCGGCTCGGACTCACCCGTGACGATCTGGTGTCGGCGGGATGTTACGGGCTGCTGCTTGCGGCGCGCCGCTTCGATCCGTCGCGAGGCGTGGGCTTCGGCGTATTCGCGCGCGCCCACGTGCATGGAGCGCTGGTCCGCGAGATCGATTGCGCGCTCAAAGCCGCCGGTGCTGGCAGCGAAGACGTGCTGGTCTCGGGGCAGGACGAGGTCGAGCCGGATTCGCTCCCGGACGATAGCGCGGCCGCCGCGGTCGACAGCGCCGAGACCGCCGAGGTTCGCGAACTCATGGAATACGTGCTGACCGAACACGAACGGTTGGTGCTGACGCTTTACTATTTCGAGGAACTGACGCTGGCCGAAGCGGCGGCGATCGTAGAGACCACTGAAATCGCGGTCGCGCGCACGATCAAGGGGGCGCTCGCGAAACTAAAAGCCGCGATGGCCGAGAAAAAGGAGGACGAATAATGAACGGCCTTTACCTGGCGGCGTCGGGAGCGGCGGCCGGACTTCAGACGCTCGATTTCGTGACCAGCAACCTGGCCAACCTCAGCACGCCGGGCTTCCGGCGCATCCTGGCCACGACCCAAGCGGTTACCGGGAACGGCTCGCCATACGAGTACGCCGAAACGCCGGCGTTGGCCCCGATCGACATGCACCAGGGACCGCTTCAGGCGACCGGGAATCCGCTCGATGTCGCGGTCACCGGTTCCGGATTTATGGTCGTGCAGACGCCCGACGGATACGCTTACACGCGTAACGGCGAACTGCAGGTCGCCGAGAATGGAGAGCTGATGGCGGCGGGCGCGCCGGTGGTGGGCGAGGGCGGCGGCACCATCACCCTGACGCCCGGCACGGTTTCGGTCGGCGGCGACGGCACGATCAGTGTCAACGGCCAGCCGCGCGGGCGCATCGCGCTGGCCGATCCGAGCGGGCTAACGCTCACGCCGATCGGTCAGGGGCTATATCGGCCGGCCGGCGGTGCCACCCTTCCGCTGGGCGGGGAGGGACAGTTTCATCAGGGTTTCGTCGAGCGCTCCACGGGCAGCGAAGTCGCGCAGATGGTCTCGATGATGTCGGTCTCGCGCAGCTATGAAAGCTCGATGAAGGCGGTCCAGGCGATCGACGAAGACCATTCGCGCACCATCGACGCCTTCACCCTTAACGCGTAGGCGCGCGTAATTATCGCAGGAGGAATTTCGATGCTCCAGGCACTATCGATAGCTGCGACCGGGATGCAGGCCCAAGAAACCCAAATCCAGGTTATCGCCAACAATCTCGCCAACGCTTCCACGGCAGGCTTCAAGGTGTCGCGCGCGCGATTTCAGGATCTGCTCTACGTCAACCAGCGCCAGGCCGGAACGCAGTCCTCGCAGGTGAGCTACGTGCCGACCGGTGAATCGATCGGTCTCGGAACGCATACCGCGGCGGTCGATCAGATTTTCACCGAGGGCGAGCTCAGCAACACCGGAAATCCGCTCGACGTCGCGATCCAGGGCGACGGCTTTTTCCAGGTGTCGATGCCCGACGGGTCAATCGCGTACACGCGCGACGGCAGCTTCCGGCTCGACCAGAACGGCCGGCTGGTCACCCTCGACGGCTATGCGATCCTTCCCGGGATCAATATGCCGCAGGGCGCGAGCAATATCACGATTGGCCCCGACGGCACCATTTCGGCGCAAGTCAACAATCAGGCCACTCCGACCCAGGTCGGAAAGTTGCAGCTGGTCAGGTTCCTCAATCCGGCCGGCCTCAGCGCGAATGGCCAAAATCTCTACAGCCAGAGCCAGGCGGCTGGGCCTCCGCAGGCGGGCGTTGGGGGGGAGAACGGCTTCGGCTCGATCTCGCAGGGGTTCCTCGAGATGCCCAACGAGAGCACGGTCACGGAGCTGGTCGGATTGATCGAGGCGCAGCGCGCCTATGAGGCGAGCTCAAAGGCCGTCCAGGTGTCGGACGAAAATTGGCAAATGGCTAATGGACTCATTAAGTAAATACGGAGTCCCGTATTCGAGTTCGCTCGCGGACAGTGTCCGCGCCAATTCGATCGGCAATGTTGGACTGAGTATGCGCGAGTGGATAATCCACCTCATGGTCATGATGCTGGGAGCGATTCTGATTATCGCGGCATCGGCCTTGGCCGTGGAACAGCCGCCGCGTCCAGCGCCGGCGGATTCGCGGGCCGCGGGCGCGCGCTCGGCGTCGGAGAAGATTGGCGCCGAGGTGATGGCGCGGCTGGCGGCGATCGTGCCCGAAGGCGTTCGCGTCGACAGCGTCATGCTCGGATGCGATCCGGCCGCGGACGCGGCGCTGATCGACGTCGCGCCGGGAATCACACGGCTTCAGTCGCGCGGCTTCGTGGTCGAGCTCAAGAGCGGAGGACGCGCGATCGGGTGCAGCGCGAGTTTTAGCGGGAGGCGGGGCGTGCTTGCGGCCACCCACGATATCGCGGCCGACGCGCCCGTGTCCGCGGCGGATTTCAAGAGCGTGCTGGTCGACGCCTTCGGGCTTGCGCCCGGCGCGCTCGAGACGATGCCCTCACAAGGTCAATACGCGGCCGTAACCCCGATTCGCGCCGGTCAACCGGTGTACCCGAGTCAGCTCGCGCGCCCGATCGCGGTCCGGCCGGGCGATCTGGTCACGGTCGTCGTGCACAACGGCCCGGTGACTCTGCGCACGCAGCTCGAGTCGCGTTCAACCGCCGCCATCGGTGAGAAAGCAACCCTTATGAATCCCGAAACCGGGGGCGCGGTGACCGCAAGCGTGACCGGGGAGAAGAGCGCCGAACTCATGATGCGCTGATGAGGATGGTACGATGACAATGAGGCTCTTGAAACTTGCGGCTGCGGGCGCTATCGCGGTTGCGCTCGCGGGATGCGCGGTCGTACCGTTCCTTCCCACGATCGTGCAAGTGGTTCCGCGAGTACTGTTTCCCGACCATCAACCCGCCCAGCAGACCGCCGCGAAAGCGCCGTCGCAACCCGACCCCCCCGATCCGGCGCTCGCCAAAGCGATTACGGCACGGCCGGCTCTCGAAGGCGACACCGGCATTGCGATCGGTCAGCAGGATCGAGTGACCTTTATGCCCGCGGCGCCCGGAAGCATCCCGCTGCGGGTCAATGCGGTGGATCTCGTCGACGACCTCAAGGCGCGCAATATCGGTGACGTCGTCACTATTCAGGTGGTCGAATCGTTCAGCAGCGAAAGCAAGGCGGGAACCAATCTTTCCAACCAGCGCTCGCTCCAAGCCGGCCTCCCCAACCTGTTCGGCGCGGTTGAATCGCTGGCCAAGCACAATCCCCTTCTCAACCTGTCGAGCATGGCTAACGCCTCCTCCGCCAACGCCTCAACCGGCACCGGCGATATGACTGCGGCCGACACCTTCACCGCAACCGTAAGCGCGCTGGTCGTCGCCGTGAACCCGAGCGGCACGCTAACCATCAGGGGCGAACGCCGGCTAAAGATCAACGGCGAAGACGACACTATCCATATCAGCGGAGTAGTACGCCCGCAGGACATCGATTCCAACGATTCGGTATCATCGACACAGGTGGCGGACCTGCAATTGAGCATTACCGGACAAGGGCAGATCCGCGACAAACAGGGTGACGGACTCGGTACTCGAGCGATGGACTGGCTATGGGTATTCTGATGAATCGTAAGCTGCTCGGCATATTGGCTGTTGCAATCGCGATGCTGGCCGCGCGCGCCGCCGCCGAGCCTCCCGCGGACATTCTGCTGCCACCGCTGCCCGGACAGCAGCGCGTGGCCGCGGTTGCGCCCGCCGGCGGTATTCTCGGGTTTCAGAGGGGATTCAGCGGAAACCTCACGCCGCTATCGACCCTCGCGCGAGTCCACGGGATGCGGATCAACCATCTGATCGGACACGGGCTGGTGGTCGGATTGCAGAACACCGGCGACACCCAGCAGACGCTGTTTTCGATCCAGTTCCTGCTCAATACGCTTCGTCACGAAAGCGTCACGCTGCCTTCGTCGCTGAATCCCTCGAATATTCAGACCCGCAACCTGGCCGCGGCGATGGTGACCGCCGACATGCCGCCCTTTGCCCGCGTCGGCGCGCGGATCGACTCGCTGGTGTCAGCGCTGGGCGATTCGCGATCGCTCCAGGGCGGCACGCTGATGATGACCCCGCTGCGCGGGGCGGACGGAAGGGTTTACGCGCTGGCGCAGGGACCGTTGACCATCGAAGGCTATTTCGCTGGAGCGTCGGGTGGCGCGGCCGCACGCAAGAATTTCCAAACCGCGGGACAGATTCCCGGCGGCGCGACGGTCGAGCGCGAGGTCGAGTCGGACTTCTCGCAGAGCCGGGTGGTTCAAATCGACCTCAACGACCCGGACCCCACGGTTGCCACGCGCGCCGCCGCGGCGATCAGCGCGCAGTACCAGGAAGCGCAGGTCGTGGTGGTGGATCCCGGCACCGTGCGAGTCCAGCTACCGCCCTGGCTGTCCGCGGTTTCATTCGCGGCGGCGCTCGATCAAGTGGCGGTCGAAGCCGGCGATTCCGATCGCGTGGTTATGGACGAAAGAACCGGAACCATCGTGGTCGGCGGCCAGGTCACGGTCGGCAAGGCCGCGATCAGCCATGGGAATCTGACCGTGACGATCGAGCCCAAGCTTACGGTCTCGCAGCCGGGGGCGTTCAGCGGCGGAACGACGGTTACGCAGAAGTCCGCGAAAATAACCGTCGACCAGGAACAGGGCCAGTTCTTCATGGTTCCCCAGGGCGCCAACGTCGAGCAGATCGCCGAGACGCTCAACGCCGTGGGCACCAAGCCCGGCGATGTGATCGCGATCTTCGAAGGGCTGCGCGCCGCGGGCGCGCTGCGCGGGCAATTGGTGGTCCGATGACGCGCACGACCGCGATCGTCGGCTTCGCGAATAAGGAGGTTTCTCAGTGGCAGGAATCGTAAGCGGAGTTTTCACAAGACCGGTCTTCGGCCCTGACAAGGGCGCCGCCGATCGACAAAAGGCGGCAACCGGTTTCACCCAGATCTTCACCTCGATGGTTGCCAAGCAGATGCGTCAGGCGCTGACCGGAAGTAACAAAGGGCCGCTGGGGACCTCGGGCGGCGCGAGCGGCGAAATCTATGGTGCGTTTTTCGACCAGGCGCTCGGAAAGACGCTCGCG
>Ga0209415_10003610_pt1 | contig 28770 bp, 21 predicted proteins | sample PeaSoiSIISIP2007_FD_187696 | JGI IMG/M metagenome (GOLD analysis project Ga0209415, IMG submission 187696) | Peat soil microbial communities from Weissenstadt, Germany - SII-SIP-2007 (SPAdes) (version 2) | ecosystem: Environmental > Terrestrial > Soil > Wetlands > Peat | place: Germany...
GCCAGGTATCGGGATCGTTCCCCCGGGCCGGGAGCGATTTCCATCAAAAGGACACCCCCGGGCTTGACGAGAGTTTCCGCCTCCGTGAGGAATCGGTCGGCTTCGACCCCGGCGAACCCCGCGGTGTTACCGAGGGCGACCACCTCTCCCCAGCGGGCTCGCTCCAAGGGCGGACGCACGGCGTTGGCGCGAATTCGGTCCGGCATTGGTCCCACGCCTTTCAGCGCGGTCCACGCGTCCGGAACCAGGTTCAGCATCTCTCTCGATAGGTCGAGAGCGACCCGACGGGCCGGCCCACTCCCGATCAGCGGAAGGAACCGACCGGGTCCCGAGCCGAGGTCGAGCGCCCACCCCTCGGCGACGGCATTCCGGAGGAGGAACCTTTCTCGGAGTTCTCGGAAGAGGTCCCGTTGGCCAGTACCCTCATACCGTAGCCACTCCCGGCGAGCCCGATAAGAGTCCGCGTCGCGGAATCGCTCGGCGGGCGGGGGAGAGGCCCCTGTCGACTTCGACCGTCCTCGATTGCCCCGGACGCCCATGTTCTCCTCGAAGAACCGCAACCGTTAGCCTTTCCGCCGCTTCGGGGCGGGTGGGGGCCCTTTATACGGGCGACCTCTACCCGGTTTGGGAATCCCGATGCCGTACTACGAATGTCCGAAATGTGGCGGCGGCTACGTCATCGACGTCCCGCCGAGCGCTCGCCCCATCTGCGACCGCGACCAAGCCCGTCTGAAGCGGGCCAGCGACGCCTCGTACGAACGGAACGCCCGCGAGGAGTAGTCCCCCCTTGGCGGAGACCGAGGCCCCTCCGAACGACCACACCGCTTCGGAGCGCTACGGGCCCCTTGTGCACCGGGCCGTGCGCCACGGCGCGATCGTTTTCGTGATCGCTGCGCTCCAGTTCATCGTTGCCAACATCATCACTCAGATCGGATACGGCTCTTCGTACAGCCTCTCGCAGAACTACATCTCCGACCTGGGTGCGGCGAACTGCGGCCTCTTCAATGGGTCGGGCTCCTTCCCCGGCCACTACGCGTGCTCGCCCTGGCATGTCGTGTTCAACGTCTCCATCATCGTGATGGGCCTCCTGATCGTCCTCGGGGTCCTATTGATCCGGACGGCCTTCCCCGCCCGCCGCTCGCGAACGATCGGACTCGGATTGCTGGCCATCGCCGGCATCGGGGCGATCGGGGTCGGGCTGTTCCCCGAAGACGTCAACCTCTCCGTCCACTCGGTCTCCGCGATCCTCGCCTTTGCCGGGGGCGGGCTCGCCCTTCTGGTCCTTGCGTTCGCGATGTTCCGCGACACTCGCTGGGATGGGTTCCGGGCCTTCACGATGATCTGCGGACTCGTGGACCTCGTCGCGCTGATCCTGTTCGTCGACCAGGCCTACCTGGGCCTCGGGGTCGGCGGAATGGAGCGACTGATCGTCGCGCCCGTCCTGCTCTGGTCGATCGTTATCGGTATCCATCTCGCTCGCATCCCGACCTTCGCGCCCCGGGCGTTCTCGAAGGGATCTGCGAACTAGGCGAGCCGCGGGTCGTCCAGCTGGAACTCTTCCCCGCAGTTCGAGCACTTCCGATAGCAATGCACCGACCCACTGGTCGGCTCGCCCAAGCTACCTCCGCACGCGGGGCAGGTATCGGAGGGTTTCGGAGCGACCGACTCCGGCGCACCCATTCGCTCGCCCCCTACCTTCGATAGCTAGCGCTGCCAGCGGAGGGTCCCGGAAGGTCCCGTTATTCGACCTTTCCGAAATCCTTGATATCGGCCGGAGCCGCCTTCAGCTGAACCTTGCCCGTTCCCTGGACCTGCACCCGGATCTGCTCGACGATGTCCGGGTTGGCGAGCGTGGTGATGTCGCCGACGTCCATCGTGTTCGAGATCGATGCCAGCACCCGCCGCATGATCTTTCCGGACCGAGTCTTCGGCATGTCTGGCACGATCCGCACGGCGCTCGGGCGAGCGATCTTCCCGATCTCGGATTCGATCGCCTTGACGACCTTCTCCTCGATCGCCTTCGAGGGCGCAACGCCCGGCTTCAATGCGATGTAGACCTCGGGAAGTCGACCCTTGACCTCGTCCATAACCGGGACGACCGCGGCCTCCGCGACCTCGGGGACCGTGAGGCAGGCCGACTCGATCTCCTTTGTGCCGAGCCGGTGGCCCGCCACGTTGATGACATCGTCGATCCGGCCGAGGATGCGGAAGTATCCGTCGGCGGAGACCATCGCCCCGTCCCCCGCGAAGTACGGCCAGTCCCTCCAGTCCTTGCTGTTCGGGTTCTTGTTGTACTTCGTGAAGTACTGGCGCTTGAAGCGATCGGCATCGCCCCAGATCGTCTGCATCAGTCCCGGCCACGGATTCCGGATGCAGATGTTCCCGGCCTTGTTCGACCCCGGCGCGATCTCGTTCCCGTTCTCGTCGAAGATGACGGGGTGGATTCCCGGAGAGCCCGGGCCGGCGCTTCCTGGCTTCATCTTGTCGATCGCGGGCTTCGTCGTGCACAGGAATCCTCCGGTCTCGGTTTGCCACCAGGTATCGGTCACCGCGGCCGTTCGCTTCCCGACGGTATCGAAGTACCAATGCCAGGCCGCCGGTTCGATGGGCTCTCCCACCGTGGTCATCGTCTTGAAAATAGTGTTGTAATTCTTCGCACCGTCCGGTCCAAGTTTGCGCAGCATTCGGATCGCGGTGGGCGACGTGTGGAAGATGTTCACGCGCAGACGCTCCGCGATTCGCCAGGGCCGGCCGGCGTCCGGATAGGTCGGGACGCCTTCGTAGATCACGCTGGTCGCGCCGAGCGCGAGCGGTCCGTAAACGATGTACGAGTGGCCGGTGATCCATCCGATGTCGGCCATGCACCAGTAGACGTCCGTCGTGTGGATGTCCTGAATCCACTTGGACGTACCCGTGACGTACGCGAGGTAGCCGCCTGTGCTGTGCTGGCATCCCTTCGGTCGGCCGGTCGTTCCACTCGTGTACATCAGAAACAGCGGAGCCTCGGCCGGCATCGATACCGGCGGGACGATCTTTCCCTTGTACTGCTTCAGAACTTCGTGAACGAGGAAGTCGCGGCCCTCGACCATCGGTTTGGCCGTCGAGACCTTGCCCTTGATCCGCTGCCAGATCAGGACCTTGTCGACGGTCTGACCTTCGCTCTTCGCCGTTTCACAGGCGAGGTCCGCGAGCGGAGCGTGGTCGATCAGCTTGCCGCTGCGATAGTAGGCGTCCATGGTGATGAGCACGCGGCTCTGAGAGTCCGCGGCCCGGCGGCCCGCGGCCTCGCCGCTGAATCCTCCGAAGACGACGGAGTGGATGATCCCGAGACGCGCGCACGCGAGCATCGTGATCGGGAGCTCGGCCACGAGCGGCATGTGGATGGTCACCCGGTCCCCGGTCTTCAGTCCCGCAAAGTCCCGCAATAACGCGGCGAACTCGTTCACCCGGGCATAGAGCTCGTTGTACGTGATGGAGACCGGTTCATCATCCTCCAATTCGGGAACGAAGATGATGGCGGACTTGTTGCCGTGGAGTTCGAGGTTGCGGTCGACGCAATTGTAGCACGCATTCAGTTTGCCGCCCACGAACCACTTGTAGTAGGGCGCATTGCTCGTGTCCAACGTGGTCGTCCAATACTTGTCCCACGTCAGCATGTCCCCGAACTCGCGGAAGCACTCGGGAAAGTTCTCGAGCGAGAAACGCTCGTTGACCCCGGGGTCGGTGAGGTTCGCCTGGCCGATGAACTTCGGCTTGGGATAGAGGTACTCTTCCTCTTTCCAGTGCACCGCGATCTCGGCTTCCGACAGATCGGTCTTCGTTTCTTTATCGGCAGCTTCGGCCGGAGCAGGGGCCATGTGTTCGCCTCGCGTGCGTGACTGTAGCAAGGTATTTACGCTTTCGTCGGGCGGTGGTTCGGCGAGAGCGACGGAGCCGGTTTCACCCTCCGTACTCGGCGCCTCCGGTGCGAATCCGACCCGTCCGAGCGCGACAAAGAGCCCGTGGAATCCTTAATGGCCCCTCAAGAGATGGCGTGCCCCTCGGAGCCTCATGCCGGGAACGGGTCACACCGCCGCGCGGCCCGAGAAGACAGTTCACCTGAGGATCGACCCCAATGACGAATCCACCACGCTCGAAGACGTCCTCAGTCGGATCTCCGAGCTCCAGCGGAAGCACCCGGATCGGGAGGTCTTCTTCGACGGAGACGAGTACGCGATCTGCTCCCGCCCGAAGAGGACCCGCGCCGCCGCTATCCACTGAGGGACTTTCTTTCGGGCATCCCCTCTTTCTTCTGAATCTGAAATCCTACCCGGGCCACCTCGGCCCCGCCGCCGTTCGAATCGCGGTCCTCCTGGAGCGGCTCGGCCAGGAGGTCGGCGTGGCCACCGCGATTGCTCCGCCGGTCGCAGACCTAGCGCTTGTGGCCGGGTCCGTGTCAATCCCCGTCGTTTCTCAACATGCCGACCCCGGCGATGCCGGGGCTCGCACGGGCTTTGTGCCGGTGGAATCGGTCGAAGCCGCCGGGGCGAAAGGTAGCTTGGTCAATCACTCCGAGCATCCGTTGGGGATTCCGGACATCGAGGACGTGGTTCGTCGCTTGTCCGGTCGGGGACTCGTAGCGGTCGTTTGCGCAGCCGATGTCTCCCGGGCACGGAGGCTGGCCGAGACCCATGCCCCGTACATCGCGGTTGAGCCCCCCGAGCTGATCGGCGGGGACAAGGCCGTGTCCACGGCCCGGCCGGAGGTCGTTTCCGGTACGGTGTCCGCGGTGCACTCCGTTGCCCCCCTGACGCGTGTTCTCTGCGGAGCGGGGGTCCACGACCGCCACGACGTGGCGCGCGCGATCGAACTCGGAGCGGACGGAGTGCTGGTCGCGAGCGCCGTGACCCGAGCACCGAACGCGGAGCGAGCGATCCGGGAACTCCTCGCCGGTTATTGATCCGTCTCTCCCGACCCTGGGGTGGACCTTGTGATGAAACGCTCCGGCGAGTTCATCTGCCCCGTCTGTTTCGCGGAATCGACGGATGGGCACGCCACAGTACGACCTTCATGACGATCACGAAATCCTCGGGCAAGGCCCGTCGCCGCGGCCGACCCAAGGCCTCCAAGGCCCCCCCTCGTCGTAAAGGGCGGGAACGTCCCCACGTTCTCCGAGAACATCGGCGTTCCCCGGACCTCTCCGACACGCGCGGCCGCATGGACTCGGCACCGTCCCGACGGACCCTTCAAGCGGCCGCTCGTGCGAAGGCGCCTCTCGGACCCTACGGTGGCGCGCCCCGGCCCCTTCACATCCTGATGGTCGGTTGGGAGTTCCCGCCGAACCACACCGGAGGTCTCGGGGTTCACTGCTTCGAACTCTGCCAGGAGCTCACGCATCTGGGCCACCGGGTCACTTTCCTCAGCCCCTTTGTGGGGCCGTTCACTCCCGTTGCTGGAGTCACGTTCCGGCACCCGGGCGAGAAGTCGGGAGGCACCGCGACGGAGTTTCCACCGGCGTACTGGGCCGGGGGGACCGCGGACAGCCCGTTCAGCGATTCCATCGACGGTTACAACGCTTGGATCACCGGGTTGAAGACCACCGACCCCTTCGACGTGATCCACGTCCACGACTGGTTCGGAACGGTGGGAGCGAGCGCGCTCGCGAGTCGCCTCAATCTTCCGCTCGTGCAGACGATTCACTCGACCGAGTACGACCGCTCGCTCGGGCACCCGTGGGATCACATCCTGCATCGCGAAGAGCTCGGGATCCTCGCGGCCACCCGGGTGGTTGCCGTGAGCCGTCACCTTCGCCAGCAGCTCATCGACCGATACCACGCCGAACCCGCCAAGGTGCGCGTGATCTACAACGCGGTCCGACCCAGCGAACGGCTCGAGCGCATCGATCCGGAGAAGCGGATCGTCCTCTACGTCGGACGCCTGGCCGCGATGAAAGGAGTGGACACGTTCCTTCGTGCCGCGGCCCGAGTTGTGCCGTCCTTCTCCGACGTTCTTTTCGTGATCGCCGGGGAGGGTCCGGAGTACGAGCGACTGATCCAGCTCGCCGCCACGCTCGGGATAGGAGACCGAGTGATGTTCCTTGGAAAGGTCACGGAGGAAGAGCGAGAGGTGCTCCTTTCGGGGAGCTCGGTCTTCGTCCTACCGTCCGTAGTTGAGCCGTTCGGGATTGCCGCTCTTGAAGCGATGGCTGCGGGCGTTCCGACCATCGTCTCCAAGACGAGCGGCGTGGCCGAGATGAGCCGAGGGACGACCTTCCGAGTCGACTTCTGGGACGTGGAGGAGTTCGCGAGCCGGGTCTCCGAGCTGCTCGAGTACCCCACCCTCCGCCAGACCATGGGGGACCAGGGTCGGTGGGCCGCGCTGCGGGAGGGCTGGCCCGAGCGAGCGCGGGAAACGCTCGTGGTCTACCTGGACGCGATGCGAGTGGCGGGGGTGCGACCCTGAAGGTCGTGCTCTACTTACACCTCCACCAGCCCTGGCGACTCGCACGTTTCCGTTTCCTCGACCTCGGGTCAGGAAAACCGTATTTCGACATCGACCGGAACCTGTCGATCTTCAAGGGGATCGCGCAGCGATCGTATCGCCCGGCCCTCGACCGCCTGAGAAAGGCGCTCGATGAGTATCCGGAATTCCGATTCAGTCTCTCGATCACGGGAACCTTCCTGGAACAGGCCCGGCTCGCCGCACCGGATGTGATCGACCGCCTTCGGTCTCTTTACCAAACGGGGAAGGTTGCGCTCCTCGCGGAGACATACTATCACTCCCTCGCTTTCCTGGTGCCCCCGCCGGAGCTGAGCGAGGAGGTCGCCCTCCACCGCGACATGCTCGCCAAAGAGTTCGGCGCTCACGCGAAAGTGCTCCGCATGACGGAACTCGCCTACTCGGACGACCTCGCGCGATTCGCGGAGGCCGAACGATTCCGAGGGATGCTCGCGGAAGGATGGGAAGGGGTTCTGCGCGGCGAGCCCGCGACGTACCCGTATTGCGCGGCTCCCGCTCCTACGGTCTCCCTTCTGCTGCGCCACTATCCTCTAAGCGACGATGTGGGTTTCCGCTTCTCGTCGACCGGCTGGAACGAGTTCCCGCTCACGGCCGACAAGTACGCGCGGTGGCTCGCCTCCACACCGGGCGAGATCGTCGGTCTGTTCATGGATTTCGAAACGTTCGGTGAGCATCACCAAGCCCGAACCGGGATACTCGAATTCCTGAGCGCGCTCCCCGGCGAGGTCCGTCGCCATCCCCACGTGGGTTGGGCTACGGTCGAGGACGCGATCGAGCTTCCGCCCCGGGCACCCTTGTCGGTCCCTTACACTATGAGCTGGGCCGACCAGAACCGCGACCTCGGTGCCTGGCTCGGAAACGACCTGCAACGCTCGGCGTTCGAAGCGGCGAAGAAAGTGGGGGTGGTCGCTCGTCGCTGCGGTGATGAGGCGATCCTAACCGATTGGCGAAAGTTGCTCACCTCCGACCACTTCTACTACATGTACGTCAGCGGCCACGGCGCCGACCAGGGCGTGCACGAGTACTTCTCGAGCTACGAGAGCCCGTACGACGCCTATGCGAATTACATGAACGCTCTGACGGACCTTCGTCGACGTGCGCTGGACAAGCTCGGCGTGCCGATCCTGAAGTAGGTATGCCGCTCACGGGCGCGCGGCGGGTCGAACCGAACCGTTAAAGCGCTCCGAGGCCCCGGGCAACCCCCGGAATGGGGGAGTTCGTTTCTCACGGACCCAGGCGGGAGCGTCCCGCTGCATGATCACCCAGATCACCGGCAACGGCCGACTCCTGCTTACTGTCAACGAGAACGGGGACTGGAACGAACTGTTCTACCCCTTCCCCGGGCAGTTCCAACAGCTGCGCGAGGCGCGGCTCGGCGTCTTTGACGTGACCGGCTCGCGCTTCACCTGGCTGCGCCGGGGCAACGGCTTCCAGATCCACCAGATGCCGTACGGGGCGGGGCACCTTCCCGAGTCGGTCTGGAAAGGGCACGGACTTACAATCGGAGTGCGCGACCATGTTCACCCGAACCACGACCTGGTGGCTCGGGTGTTCCGGGTCCGGGCCGACTCTCAGCGCTCGGTTCGGCTCTTCGCGTATCACGCCTTCCAGATCGCCGAGTCGATGTACCAGGACACGGCGTTCGTGGATGCGAGCGTCCCGTCGCTCATGCATTACAAGCGAGGGTACTTCTTCGAATTCTTCGCCGACCCGCCGTACACTCGCGCGGTCTGCGGCGAGCACACACTGAAGGGATTACAGGGGACGTACGTGGACGCGGAAGACGGTCGGCTGGAAGGTCGGTCCGTCGCCCACGGAGCCGCCGACAGCGTCATGGAGTGGGACTTTGAAGCTGGACCCGACAAAGAGGTAGAAATCCGCCTCTTCCTGGCCGCCGGGCGGAGCCTTCCGGCCGTCCATCAGATCCGCGACTATGTCCGCAACGGCGGCTCGGCCCGTTTCGTCAAGGAGTCCGAGGCGTTCTGGGAGACGTGGGTGCAGCGCCGGCTGCCGCACCCCCCCGAAGAGCTGAGCGAGTTGGCCCGCGACGTTTACCGGGCGAGCGTTCTCCTGCTCCGTCACTCCACGGGCCCCAACGGCGCGATCATCGCTTCCCCCGACACGCGCTCCCTCGTCGCCGCGGGAGACACCTACAACTACTGTTGGTGGAGAGACGGCGGATACGTCTCGAAGGCGATGGACGAGGCAGGCCTCTACGAGAACTCCACACGCTTCCTTCGTTTCGCCTCCCAATGCCAGAACCCCGACGGGTCGTTCTTCCACCGCCACTACCCGGACGGCGCGATCGGAAGCACCTGGCACCCTCCACCGTTTCTGCAGATCGACCAGACGGCGACCGTGATCTCCGCGGCATGGCATCATTTCAAGCGAGGGGCCGACCCGGACGTCCTCCTCGACCTATGGCCCCTCGTCAAAGGAGCGGCGAACTTCTTGACCGGTTTCCGGGACTCGGACACCGGACTTCCCGCGGCGAGCTTCGACCTTTGGGAAGAGCGGCTCGGGATCCACGCCTACTCCGTGGCTGCAGTAGCCCACGCTTTGGAGCGAGCAGCGAGGATCGCCGTGGAGATCGGCAAGGACCCGACCGCCTGGCGGACCGCATCCGCCGACATCTCCCGGACCGCGCTAGAGAAGTTCTGGGACCCGCAGGCCAATCGGATCGTACGGTCGCTCTCTCCGCGCGATGACCGGATCGACGCTTCGATTCTTCTGGCCCTCAAACTCGGGATGATCCCGTGGAACGACCCGAGGACGAAAGGGGTCGTGGACGGGATCGAGACGCGGCTGTGGGCATCTGGGGTCGGAGGTCTCGCTCGGTACGAGGGGGACAAGTACTACGGTCATGAGAATCCGTGGATCGTCTGTACCCTCTGGCTCGCCGAAGCCCGGCTGCGCTTGGGGGATCGGGGCAGGTGCCGCGAACTGATCGAATGGGCAGCGACCCACGCGACACCGACCCGTCTCCTACCGGAGCAGATCGATCGGACGAGCGGTGAACCGAAGAGCGCGACGCCTCTCACTTGGTCGCATTCGACCTTCGTCGACGTCGTGCACAAGTTTGCCGAGTCCGAGCACGGCGGCGGGCTGACGGAGGAATAGCGGGACCCAGAGGATCGCTCGGGTGCGTTGACCGCGCACCGCCTCGATCCGATTCCGGTCGACCCATACTCGCCGGAGACGGGTTTCGGGTCTGGCCACCTCGGGCGTTTTAATACCGGAAGCCCGTTCCCGCTCGGAGCCGGGACGTATAACATGTCGAAAATTGTGAGGGATTTGGTCCGAGCGGGAATTGTTGCAGCGGTAATCGTCGCGGTCGTGGTGGCCTACCTTCCGGTCTCTATGGCCTCGCACGTCGACGGACCGGTCACCCATACCAGTCCGATACTTCGGCCGCACCCGACCCACGTGCCCGCAATTACCACCTGTACCGAAGCGGCCCTTGCGAGTGCGGTCAGCCTGGGCGGCGTCGTCGCCTACGGCGCAAGCTGCTCGGTGCCGTTCAGCAGCTCGATCAACATTCCGTCCACACTGACGGTTTCCATTACCGGAGCCGGCTTCACGGTCACGTTCAACGGGCAATCCTCGACGCGTCTTTTCACTGTGTCCGGAGGGAGCCTTACGATTAGTTACATCACGATGGAAAATGGGCGATACACCGCGTCCGGAGGTACGTCCGGAACCACGGGAACGTCCGGCTCGAACGGCAATGGCGGTTCCACGGGGAGTGCCGGCGCCGGGGGCAGTGGTGGAGCGGGCGGGGCCGGGGGAGCGGGCACTGCCGGTACGCCAGGAACGATCGGCGGGGCGGCGACGGTGGGCGCCTCAGCCCAAGGAGGTGCGATCCGAATCGCAAGTGGCCACGTTTGGCTCTACTTCGACCAATTCTACAGCAACTACGTGTTCGGCGGGGCGGGTGGAAACGGCGGTGGCGGTGCGACCGGTGGCACCGGTGGCACCGGTGGGACGGGCGGCAGTGGGGGATCCGCCGCTGCTGCAAGCTCCGGCACGGGAGGAGCGGGCGGCCCGGGCGGCGCTGCGGGGAACGGAGGAGCCGGGGGTCCTGGGGCCCCCGGTCAGGCCGGTGGGGGTGCGCAAGGCGGGACGATCTGGAACGCCGGCCAACTCACGATCAACAACACAACGATCCAATCTAGTTACGCGCAGGGCGGCGCCGGTGGAAGCGGCGGATATGGTGCCAGCGGTGGCGCCGGCGGTTCGGGCGGGTACGGAGGATCTGGAGGCACGGGTGGAACTCCGACCACCGGGGCCGCAGGGGGTAAGGGTGGAGCAAACGGAGCCAACGGACCCGCTGGCCTGCCCGCTGCGGGAGGCGCCGGCGGAAATGGAGGAGCGGGAGGCGCCGGGCTCGGTGGCTGCGTATATAGCACGGGAACCCTCTTCGTGAATGGTTCAACGTTCAGTTCGTGCGGAGCCTACGGGGGAGCTGGCGGCGGCGGCGGCACCGGGGCCACCGGAGGCGCGGGTGGGTTCGGAACCGGAGGACCGTACTCCGGCGGGACCGGCGGCACCGGTGGAACTCCCTCTTCGGGGGGGAACGGAGGTGCCGGTGGCGCGGGCGGCTCGGGATCCCTTGGGTCGAACGCGGTCGCGGGAGCGATCGGCGGCGCGGGCGGGGCCGGTGGCGCCGCGGGAGCATCGGAAGGCGGGGCCATCTACAGCTCCCACATTCTGCGTCTTATCCATGACGCATTCACTTCGTGTACGGCGTCGGGCGCGACCGGAGGAGCCGGAGGAAACGGCGGGGCCGGCGGGACGGGCGGTTCGGCAGGATCCGGAGGCTACGGAGGACCGGGTGGTTACGGCGGGAATGGAGCTTCGGGTGTCGGAGCCACCGGGGGCACCGGGGGAGCTGGCACGATGGGAACATTCGGGGGCAATGCCGGTACCGCCGCGGCTAACGGCGCCTCCGGAGTGGGAGGAGTCGGCGGGGTCGGAAGCCTCGCGCAAGGCGGCTCCGTCTGGGCGAACGGCCTGACCCTCGTCGTCACCACCTCGACCTTCTCTTCCAGCTCGGCCATTGGCGGAGCGGGCGGGGCGGGAGGAAGCGGTGGCGGGGGCGGATACAATGGAAACGGCGGCTCGGGCGGAACCGGTGGCGGAGGCGGCGGTGGCGGAGCGGGGGCGAGCAGCGTATCGGCCGCCAAGAACGGCGGCCCGGGAGGGGCCGGAGGCGCCGGCATCTATGCGGGGCCCGCCGCTGTTACCGCGGCGCCCGGCGGCGCCGGAGCCAAGGGCGGTTCCGGAGGCAATGCCAATGGGGGCGCCGTCTGGACGAATGCTCACGCCTGGGTGAACGGGAGCTCCTTCACCGGGAACTACGCAAGAGGCGGCGCGGGCGGAGCCGGAGGACCCGGTGGCGTCGGTTCCCACGGGGGAACCGGAGGGACCGGAGGCTCGGGCGGCTACGGCGCCTATGGCGGGAGCGGCGACGCGACCGGTAATGGGGCCAAAGGAGGCGCGGGCGGGTCCGCCGGACCCGGTGGTAACGGAGGGGTCGCCGGAGTCGGTGGCGCGGGAGCCGTAGGAGGCGTTGGCGGCAGTGCCTGGGGAGGCGCGTTGTACATTGCGGGACCCTTCTCGTTGGCGACCGATACATTCACGACGAATTCCGCTCGTGGCGGAGCCGGCATTCAGGGAGGCGCCGGTGGAACCGGGGGGGGCGGCGGGGCCGCCGGACCTGGCGGCACGGGCGCGACGGGGGGCCGAGGCGGTTCCGGCGTGACCGTGGGCGCCGGAGGGAACGGAGGCTCGGGAGGCAGCGGAGGGAACGGCACGAACGGTGGGCGAGGCGGGGCATCGGGCAACGCCAGCAACGGCGGGAGCGGCTACGGCGGGGCGATCTACAACACAACGGTCCCCGCGTCCGAAACCGGGATCACCTTCGGAGCCAACAGCGCGGTCGGCGGGGCCGCAGGTGTGGACGACTGCCTCGCGAGCTACGCCTGCCCCGGAGCGGGCGGCGCCGCGGGAGCGGCCGGCACGGGGGGCACAGGAGGCAGCGGTGGGCTGAACGGTGCCGGTGTGAACCCCGCGCCCTCGGGAGCCAGCGGGGGTCCCGGGACGGCGGGAAAGGTCGGAGCTTGGGGAGTCAACGGCGTCAGCGGAAACGGGGGTAAGGGGCTCTACCCGGATCAGAACTGAGCGGCACCCCGCGGACGGCCGGGGCTCGAGCTCCTCGGGCCCCGGCGTGACAGCGCCGCCCGGCACAGGCCGCGCGGCGCCGTCGATGAGCCGCTCTCGATAGAGCCGGCACACAAACACTCCACTTCGTGGGCCACCTCCATACAACCCGGGTAGGATTGCCCCGGCGGAGGGGGATTCTCTCGCCATGGAACACTCTGGTCCGGGGTGCGCCACGCAATCGCGACGGACGCGCCTTTGCGATTCTAATAGCTGGAATCCCGTCTGGTCTTGTAGGCGGGTGTCCCGGATGATGAAAGGCGCGCAAACTGTGTTTCGGGCAGGATTTGTTGCCGCCGTGGTGTTGGCGGTCGTCCTTGGCTTCGTTCCGATCATCGACGAATCACTGAATGCGCAGGCGAACCCGCTCCGCAACACTCTCAACGCTGCGCACGCCCACCCCACGACACTGATTACCACCTGTTCGGAGTCTGCCTTGCAAGCTGCCGTCGGGGGAGGCGGGACGGTGACCTTTGGGGCAAACTGTCCCGACCTCGTCATGACGACCGCAATCACGATCAGCGCCACCCTGAGCGTGGTGATCGATGGCGGCGGGTACCTAGTGGCCCTTGACGGCCAGCATACCACTCGCCTCTTCGTCGTTTCAGGCGGTAACCTCAACATCAGCGGACTGACCCTCGAGAACGGGAGTGCGGCAGGGGTAGCGGGCAGTGCCGGGACCGGCGGGAGCGCGGGCACATCCGGCGCGAACGGAACGGTCGGGAGCAACGGCGCGGCCGGTTCCGGTGCGGCCGGAGGCCCCGGAGGGTCAGGGACCGTTGGTGCTTCGGGGCTTAACGGGTTGGCGGGCCAGTCCGGGGCCTCCGGAAAAGGAGGAGCGATTCTCATCAACAGCGGCTTGGTCCTGCTTCAAAACGATACTTTTGCCACCGACGTTGCCCGGGGGGGGAATGGAGGCGAAGGCGGAGCCGGGGGCGATGGAGGAACCGGGGGTAACGGGGGCAACGGAGGTTCGGGCGGAAGCGCCGTGGCGTCCTCCGCGGGTGCCGGGGGCGTAGGGGGAGCCGGTGGACCCGGCGCAGCCGGCGGGACCGGTGGCCTTGGCGGTGCGGGCGGTCCCGGGGGGCCCGCCGAAGGGGGCGCGATCTACAATGGCCTGTTCGGTGTCCTGAATGTCACGGACGATTCCTTCGTCGCGGACTCGGTAGTCGGCGGCGCCGGCGGCTTCGGTGGTTCGGGCGGCAACGGCGGCCCAGGGGGTTCCGCGGGAACGGGTGGCCGCGGTGGTTCGGGTGGGACACCCACCGGATCGGCCGCCGGGGGAATCGGAGGCGCCGCAGGCAGCAACGCCGCCAGTGCCACGGGCGGGAACGCGGGTCCCGGCGGGGCGGGTGGAGTTGGCGGTTCGGCTCAAGGGGGCGCGATCTACAACGTCGGATCGCTCACGAATTACTTCACGAGTTACTCACGGTGCACGGCAACGGGCGGGTCGGGGGGAGCCGGCGCGCCGGGAGGAGCTGGTGGCGCAGGGGGGGCAGGAAGTGCCTCGAGCGTCGGCGGTCCCGGCGGGATGGGTGGGACGCCGACCTCCACTGGTGGGAACGGCGGTGGGGGCGGTGCGGGCGGCTCCACGCGCGGCGCGACGTCAGGCCGAGGAGGCGGAGCGGGTGGGATAGGCGGATCGGGGGCCGTCGGAGGCGCTGCGGAGGGCGCCGCCTTCTTCGCTACCGGACCAACTCACGCCGACGGTGTTGCAATCACGAATTCGCACTCTCTCGGAGGCGCCGGTGGACCGGGTGGGCGCGGTGGCGACGGCGGTCGGGGCGGATCCGGCGGCGCGGGCGAGCAAGGGGGATCCGGCGGCGCGGGAGGCAATGGCGCCCCGGTCCCCGGAAGCAAGCCCACGGGCGGTGCGGGGGGGGCCGGTCACATGGGACAACTGACAGCGGGTGCGTCGGCGGCTGGGGGTCGTGGTGGGCCCGCCGGCGCCGGAGGCAAAGGGGGCGCGGGGGGCGCCGCGCTCGGAGGGGGAATCTATGCCGACATTACGATCAATGACTGGGTGTTTGCGAACTCCCAGGTGACGTCCACGACAGCACTCGGAGGCCCCGGTGCGGTCGGTGGAGACGGAGGGAACGCGCTCGGCGGTGATGCTGGAGGAGTGGGAGGAAATGGGTCCGATGGAGGGGTCGGTGGGGCGGGGGGGTCGAACGGCACCGCAGAGAGGGGAGGCACTGGTGGTGCCGGCTCGGTGGGCTCCGCCGGAAAGGCCGGGGGGATCGGGGTGGTCGGTGGTGCAGGGGGTTCGGGCGGCGCGGGCGGAATCGCTCGTGGCGGCGGCGTCTATTCGCACCAATTGTCAACATTCCTTTCGCTTACGTTCACCCGAGATAGGGCCACCGGCGGCGTTGGCGCCACGGGTGGCGGCGGGGGGAGCGGTGCAACTGGCGGCAGCGGCGGTGGTAGTGGGTTCGGAGGGGCGGGAGCGAACGGGGGCGCCGGGGTCTCGGGTGGCGCAGGCGGAAACGCCGGCGCGGGCGCGTTTGGACTCGCTGGGGAAAACGGTGGAAACGGGACCACCGGTGGACCGGGCGGGTCGGGCGGTGTTGGCGGCCTCTCGACCGGCGGCGCTCTCTACCTCGGGAGCGCGTTCACCCTCACCAACTCGACATTCACGTACAACTCGGCCGTGGGTGGGTCGGGCGGCTCTGGCGGCCCCGGCGGAATCGGGGGCGACGGGGGGCCCGGTGGATTCGGGAGTGCGGGCGGTACCGGGGGCACGGGAGGTTCCGGGTCGATTCCCGGATCGGGCGGCGCGGGAGGCAACGGGGGCGCGGGCGCAAACGGCGGCAATGGGGGTGGAGGAGGTCGATCCGGTGGCGGGGGAAATGGAGGCAATGCCTCGGGTGGGGCGATCTATAACGCCACTCGGGCTACTTCGCAAACTGGCGTCATCTTCGGCGCGAACAGCGTTGTCGCGGGAGGCGGTGGTATCAACGATTGCGGAGCCGGGTCGGCCTGCCCGGGTGTGGGGGGGCCGGGAGGTTCCGCGGGGACAGGGGGGACAGGAGGTCTCGGCGGCCTCAACGGGGCTGGGCAGAGTCGTGCGACCAATGGGACTACCGGGGCCGTGGGCCCTCCCGGGTCTACCGGCCCGTTCGGTGCAAACTCAGAGGGGGGACTCTCGGGGACCGCGAAGTCCCTCAATCAGAACTGACCCCGCCCTTCACGGTGGGGGCCGCCTCTCCGACCGTGTCCGACCGGTGATCTGAACGGAGAACCCAAGTGCAGGTAGCGACTGACCGCGGTGGGTCGATCGACTACTCGGGAGTGCTGAATCGTGTCGGGCCGAAGACCAAAGGCGAGGTCCCCGAGACCGAGGTCGGATGGCCACGTGCCCCGCGATGATCTCGTCCTCGGCATTGACCTCGGAGCCACCAAGGTCGTTAGCGCGCTGATCTCCGCAGATGGGACCATCGTCCGCCATAGCGGCCGACACCTGCACGCCAACGACGGGCCCGGGGGAGTGATCCGTACTCTTATCGCGAGCGTAGAGGCCTGTTTGGTTGGCGCGCCGATGCCCCATGCAGTGGGGGTTGCAGTTGCCGCGCAGGTCGATCCCCGAACCGGGACCGTGATCCACGCACCCAACCTGGGATGGCGGGACGTACCCCTCGCGCGCCGGGTTTCCGAGGAACTGGGGGGTGCTCCGGTCGTCGTGCTGAACGACGCGCGCGCGGCCACTCTCGCGGAATGGCGATTCGGAGCCGGCAAGGGCGGGGGGGACCTCTTCTGCATGTTCCTCGGTACGGGCGTCGGCGGGTCCGCTGTCGTCGGCGGCCGTTTGCTCGAAGGAGGGAGTCACGCGCTCGGTGAAGTGGGTCACCTGACCGTCGTCGTCGGTGGCCGGAAGTGTCACTGCCCGAATTGGGGTTGTCTGGAGGCCTACGTCGGCGGATGGGCGATTGCCGAGCGCGCGCAGGAAGCCGTCCGCGCCGACCCGGAAGGTGGGGCTGCCCTGGTCGCGCGGGCCGGTGGTTCCGCGCGAGCGATAACCGCCCAGTCCGTGTTCCAGCTGTATCGGGGCGGTGACGCGCTTGCCGGCCGTTTGGTCCGGGAGACGGAACGGTTCCTCGCGGACGGGGCGGTGAGCGTCGTCAACGCGTTCAATCCGAATCTCCTAGTCCTTGGGGGCGGGGTCGTGGCCGGAATGCCGGAATTCGTTCCGGTAATCGAAGCGGCGATTCGGGCGCGCTGTCAACCCCCGGCGGCGATGGCCCGCGTGGTGGTCGCCAAGTTCGGGGAGAATGCCCCCTCAATCGGGGCTGCCGAGGCCGCGCGAGATCGGACGAAGAACCGACGCACCAGTGGCCGGGGTTGACCTCAGGCGGCGATGCAGACTGAAGGTTACATCACTGTCCTCAGAACTGGCGAGGTCGCGGAAGTGTCGATGGAACTCTCGTACGTGGGAACTCGTTCCGCATCGGCAAGAGCTGCGCCCGGCGTCGCGGGATTTAACCATTGACATACGACTGCTGAGGAAACGAACCGGCCCATGCGCCGGAACCCCGATCACCGACGGTCACCGATCGAAAGCAATCGTCACGCTCATCATTTCACGACCGTCGGGCGCGAAGCCTGCCCGCGCTCGCGACCAGGAGCGTCGATTTGCATCGAGAAATGTCCACTTCCTCATCCGGCCGAGACCGCGGGTGCAAGGAGTGGACAACCGCGAGTCGACGCGACACCGACTCGACCCTCGGAGCCGGTTTCGGGGTCGCGACGGATTTGGGAAAATACTGCTGGCAAGAATTATACGACACGCACATATACGTATTGGTCTCATAGTTAGCATGGGCCTCCTCAGCTTAGGACCCAGGTCTTCTGGCCGATGTGGAACCGTTCTCCGGAACACGGAGACACGCGCCGCCGAAGGTTCCCGATTCTACTCGCGGCGGTTGTAGTTCTGACGTTGAGCGCGGGACTGTGGAACCCAACGTTGGGGCAGAACCTGCCGCAACCGCTCTCTCCCGAATCGGGATCGTCGTTCATCGTTGAATCGAAACCAGCCACGACAATCTCCGACGGGCAGACTCTTTCGACGGTCTCCCCCAGAGTCTCGGTTCTGACGGATTCCGTCAGTTTTCTACCCCCGTCGGGCACCACCCGGAGCTACTGGATTCACCTCACCACGAACTCTCCCCTCCCCAGTTTCGCTCTGACACTCCAGACCTTCCCCATCGCGGAATGGGGCCTCCCTCTGCAGCTTCCCGGCGGCGCGGACAGTCTCCCACCTCTATCGATGTGGACGTGGCATGTGCTCCACGGCGAATTGAACGACACAAATGCGTGGAGCGCAACAAACTGGAATCAGGCACTGAGCCTCACCACGACCTGGTCCAATCAATCCTACGAGGTCATCGGTTCGACCTCACCGGTGATCAGTGTCTCGGTCAACCCTAACGCCACCGACGGCTCCATCACCCCTGGAGTCGGGTTCGTCATGAACTATCCGGGCGTCACCGGGGCGATACCCACCAGCGACCCCGATTACTCTCCGCTGGCCGCTGGCCTCCACCCGGAAGTCGTTCGGTTCGGGACCGACATCGCCCGGGTCAGCGCTCCGTGGAACACCGCGACCAACCAGCCGAAGTTCAACTTCACCTACTTCGACCAGCTGGTCAACTTCACGCACGGTTTGGGAGCCAAGATCTTACTCTCGCTCCCGGCCGGGAGCTGGGGAGACGGGAACCTCCTCCCGAACGGCATGCCGCTCAACCTGTCTGTTCGAGTGGTAGGGACCGACGGACGAATCGGATTCTTCCCGACGGATGGCGCTTGGAAGGCCTGGGTCGAAGGAGTGGTGAATCATAGCTTCGTGACGCACGCGAACATTACCTACTGGACGATCGGGAACGAGTTTCCCACGACCAATCAGACGTTGGTGGCCGGATACACGCACGTCTTCAACCTGGCGCAGGCGGCGATCCACGCGAAACTCCCGGGAGCGCTAGTCGGCTCGGATGTGATGATGAACCTGACGTATGAGGGGTACTTCGGTTCGCACGCTCGTGGGGTCGGATTCCTATCGTTCCACACGTACCCCGGGCAAGGTCTTTGTGTCAGCGACGGAGCCCTATGCCCTCCCACATCCCCCCCAGACGGTTCGTCCGAGTCCGATATCTTTTCCACCCACGTGTATCAGTACCCCGGCAAGACCGCGGCTCCCGCCGCGGGCCAGCGAGCCTGGCACAACTTGACTGGAAAGTGGTTGCCGGTCCTGAATGCCGAGACGAACCTAAATGGGATCGGCGGGAACGCGGGATCGCAATCAATCGGAACGGACCCGCGGATCCAGAACTTGTTTGGAGCCTCGTGGGTGGTCTCGGCCCTCATCGACGGGGCGCGTCAAAACGTCTCTGAATTGACCTATTTCACTCTCAGCTCAGCGGCGAATCTCTCCGGATCGATCACGTATCCGTACGGTGGCTGGGGGTTCGGATTGACCGCGGAGGGATCTGCCGATTCCGACGTCCTCTACGCTCCGTATCTCGCGCTACAATTGTGGGGTACCGCGATTCCCGCCGGCCGTCCTGCCCAGTGGACAAGTTCCTCCGCTCCCAGCGTGCTCTATGCTTACGCTGCGGCGAACGGCACGGGTTTCAACGTGGTGTTGGTCAGCCGTGTGAACGTTCAGGTCACGGCGCACATCGTGGTTGGCGGAGGCAGCTATGTCATGACCTCTACTTCGGTGCTTGACCAGCGAAGCTACCAAGAGACGTTCGAACCCGGGCCCGAGAAGACTGTGCTACGCAACGACTCAGTTCATAGTTCCACGGTGACCGGTTCGGTCCCCATCGCGATTGATGGGTACGGAGTCGCCGTGGCGCGCTTCTCCCACGCCGTCGGCCGGGGAATCCACCAGGTTGTACAACCCGGGGTGCGATCGGTTGGCACGACTTCGTCAACGCTGTTCCGACACGTGGTGAATGGGTTTGCCAACGGCTATCCCAACGCCGCGGGCTGTCGGACCTCCGGAGTCGGGGTCGGAGATTTCTCCACGAGCTCCTGCTTACTGGCGTCGCGCGACTCGAGCGGAGCCTTCTCCGCCAGAGCTGTCCGTGAGGCTCGAGTGCCACGTCGATAAAGGTCGTTCGGTGAGTTCGGCTACCCCGGAAGGGGCGGGATGTCTTCCATCAGTGAGCATGTCTCGAAGAACTGGTGAGCCTTGGTCAGATCCCGGGACTCGGAACCACCGGGGACCAGCTTCGAATTCGAGTAATATCCTCCCGTTTGCGCGGAGAGCTCGGGGGCCGCGACCACGAAGACCGGGGTTTCGGCCCCCCGCGCAACCGTCCGCCCGAAGAGCCCGGCCAGGATCTTCAAGGCGAATGCCGTACCTCCACCATTGTTGAGCCCGAAGCCCGAACGCACGAATCCCGGATGCACGGCGTTGACGGTGACCCCCGTTCCAGAGAATCGACGCGCGAATTCGCGAGTCAGCCAGATGAGCTCGAGTTTTGACCGTCCGTAGACGGCAAACCCTCGGTACCGTTGGGACGATTGGAGGTCGGAGAAATCGACCCGCGCGCCGCGATGGGCGGCCGACGCAACGTTGACAACGCGGGCCGGAGCGCTGGCGATGAGGCGACGCGCCAAGAGAGAGGTGAGTACGTAGGGGGAAAGGACATTCAACGCGAACGTCCTCTCCCTGCCTTCCGTCGTAACCTCCCGGCGTCGGAAGTACGCGCCGGCATTGTTCACCAGGACGTGGATCGCCGGGTACCGGTTTTCCAGCGCGGCGGCCAGCTGCCGGGTGCTCGACATCAGCGCGAGGTCATCCACGGGCAGAGATTCGACGTGCGGGTTCCCGGTCGTGGCCACGATCTCTGCGGCGGCCCGAGCCGCGCGGTCGGGACCCCGCCCCACCACCACGGTGGTCGCGCCGAGGTGCGCAAGGCGAAGGGCCACCTCTCTTCCGATTCCCGAGGTTGCGCCCGTGACCACTGCCACGCGATTCGCGAGAGGCGATTCCCCCGCCGCGGTCATGATCGCTCGACCCCCGAGGTTTGGTGCGCGGATGGGGGTTTCGGTCTCGGGAATACCTTACGAGAGTCGATATTCCCGCCGGCGCGAGTCGTGCAGTGAGATCGTCTCCTGGACCAGCCCCTGCCGGCGCAACGACTCGAGAGCGCTTTGCACGGTTCGCCGGGGAAGTCGTGACATGTGGGCAAGTTGGGTCTGGTCGAGTCCTCGGTATGTCTCGAGCAGGAAGTAGAGGAACTTGGCGGCGGGGGGTCCCCGGATCGACCGGGCATGCCGGATCGTTCCGAACGTTTCCCCGCGAAGGCCCAACCGTTCGGAGGCGAGGGGAGCGACGGAGCCCAGAGCCACGTTCCCCAGATTCACCTCGGCACCGAGCTCGCGGAGCAACTGGAGCTGTTGGGTTTCCTGAGGTGCCTCGAAGATCAGTTCATCGGCCGGATGTTCGGAAAGAATGGAACGTACCCAGTCCCACTTGATTGCCCCGTCGCTATCGTAGATGCCGACCCCTCGCCCGGATTCTCGGCTCTCGATGATGACCCGCCGAGGCTTCAGGGTCCGCGCGTGAGCGACCTGAGCGTTCGTCTCCTTAAGCGAAAGTTGGTGCTGCGGGTCCTTTTTGCCGACCTCGATATAATAGTCGAGACTTCGTTTGGTCACGGCTTCTGCGAGCCTCTCGATTTGCGCGAAGGAGAGCTCGATGATGCCGCTCGAGATCTCGAGGAGGTCGAACCCGAGGTCCCGGGACTCGTCCATCATCTGAGGAACTCGGTCGTGAGCCACCGCGTACTCAAGGAGCGTTCCGCCCGTGCTGACCTCGACCCCGACGTCGTGGTAGCTCCGGACCCGCTCGCGGACTTTGTCGCGGGAGAGGAGGAGAGGGAGCCCCCATCCGATCTTGGCGACGTCGAAGTAGGGAGCCAAGTAGGCGAGTTCGTCCTTGTGGAGGCCCTGAAGACGGTCGAGGACGTGAGTTATACCACTCGGGCGAGGGCGCGAAACCTGCGGCGCTTCGGCAGGAAAGAACGCATTTTTCGTCTTCACCGACGCAGGACTTGCCGCCGTGATGTCACTTCCGCGCAATCGGCGCGGTGTAAGTTTGGTCGGAAGGGGTCTAAATACCTACGCCCGCCGGCTAGGGTCCGCCTCACTCGGTGAGCAGGACGTCCCCTCGGGCGAGGACCTTTGCGACCTCGGGGCGGATGATCTCCGAGGGCAAGACTTCCCCTTTCGAAAGGGCCTCACGGATCCGGGTCTGACTGGTGTTGAGTCGCCGTTCGACCGGGTGGGCACAGCTTCGTGCCGTGGCCATCCACCCGCAGTCGCGGCAGAAGTACGTCTCGGCAAACTTGAGGGCCTGGACTCCGATCGGGTACTCGTCGAAGATCCGTTGGCACGCGTACGGGTCGTAGTACGTTCCGACGCCGGCTTGGTCACGGCCCACGATGTACGATCCGCACCCGTAATTCTTGCGTACGATTGCGAGGAATAGCGCGGCCTTCGGACCACCGTACCGCATTGTGATGCTCAGGGCCGCTAGCAATACTCGTTCCGCGGGGTAGTAGTTCTTCACGAGGGCTTGGTACGCTTCCAGGATGACGTCGGGCCGGTAGTCGCCCTTCTTCAGGCGTCCGAGCACCGGGTGAACGAGTAACCCGTCTACGTCCTCACGTTCGAGCGTGCACCTCTGGAGGTACTCGTGAGCCGTGTGTGGGACGTTGCGCGTCTGGTAGCCGGCGACGTTCTTCCATCCTCGGCGGTGGAACTCTTCCCGGGTCTCCTTGGGAGAAAGCTCGGCTGCCCCGGTGGGCCAGTCCAGGCGCCGGAGGAGGTCGATCCGGCCCCCGAGCGCAACCTCACCGCTCGCGAGCAGGTCGGCGACGTTGGGGTGCTTGGGGTCCTTTGTGGCGTAGACAGACTCGGCGACCCGGGTGCGGTCCCACCCGAACTTTTCCTCTACATGGAGCATGGCGAAAAGTTGACCCGTTCGGTCGACGAGGCCCACCTCGTCACCGGACCGGACCTTCGCCACCACGGCGTCGTTCTGGGTTCCTGTTGGGGCGAGCACGATCGGCATCGTCCAAGGTAGACCCCCCGGAAGCCGATTCGTCGTGACTATCGAGTCGAGCGTTTTCTGGTCCGCGAAGCCTTCGAGCGGACTGTATGCGCCAATCCCAATCTTCTCTGCGTCGTAGACCTGGTCGATGAAAGGAGAGATGGTAAGCAGGTCCCCGACTTCCGCCTCGCGTCGGGCACGATCGGCCTGTGAGAGCATGCGGTCGACGAGCCGGCCACCATGGGGTTCGGGGATCATGCTTGCACCGCCGCCGCCGACCCCCGCAGGTATTAGAAGATGCTCCTCCGCGAGGGCATTGTGACCCTATCGCGCATTAGGATCCGCCGATTCGCTCTCCGATCAAGCCTGGGGGGGTGAGCGTACCGGAGGAAGGGGTCGGGGCGCAATGGGAGGCGATCGGCGTCGAAGACGAACCACGACAGCCACCGCGAGAGGCGACAGGGCGAGGACGATTCCGACCCAGAACCACCACGGAATCGCGCCCGTCGCGGCACCCGAGGGACCTGCAGCTGCGGTTACGGTCACAACAGTAGGCCCCGCCTTCTGGGCTCCGTCCACGTCCGTAACACTGGCGACCACATCGTAGGTGCCGGTGGAATTCGGTCGGCACGAGAGATGGGAAGTGTTCGCCGAACTGCATCCAGGAGGGAGCGACTCGAATGCGTACGTGAGCGCCCCAGTTCCCCCGCTCGCATTTACGGTGAATGTGATGGTCTGGCCGAGGGTCACCTGGGAGGGATTCGCGGAGACTGAGACGAAGGGGTAGGGGTTCACCAGTACGGTGGTGGAATTGGCGCTGGTCGCGCCGGCCACATCCATGACCCGGACCGTCACCGAGAAGCTTCCCGTGGTGGAGGGAATACAGGAAATCGCCGCCTGATCGAAGCTCGCGCATTTCGCGGGAAGTCCCGTGTACGAGTAGCTCAACGGTGTGCTTCCTCCGGAGACCGTGACGGTCAACTCAAAGGCGATTCCTGAGGTCACCTGCGAGCGATTCGAGATCAGCACTGCGTGCGAGAGATCGGCCGAGACGGAGACGGTAACGTTCGCGTGAGCCACGGCACCGACGCCGTCGGTCACGGTGACCTCGGTTCGGGTGGAGCCCGTCCCACGCGGGGTACATCTGAGCGTGGCGGTGTCGGACGCCGTGCAACCGGTCGGGAGCGAGGCGTAAGCATACCTGAAGGGAGAAGTGCCCCCCGCGACGACCGTGGAGTACGTGGTCGACATCCCTAGGTCGAGGGCCGTCTTCGAGGCTTTGAACGACGTGATCGTTAGGCGGTTCCCGACCGAGAAGCTGAGGGGAGGGCTCGACACGGGTAGTCCGTCCGGCCCGGTGGCGACCACTACGACCGAGAAGCTTCCGTTGGCGATTGGAACGCAGGCAAGGGGGTTGTTGTCCAGGCTCGCACATCCCGTCGGGAGCCCTGTCCAAGAGATCGAGGAGGGGGCGCTCCCGTCGATCTCTCCGGTAAAGTTCACGGCCGTGCCGACGTCCACGGCCGGTGGACTCGCGGTGACTCCCACCACGGAAAACGGGTTGACGACAGAGAAAAGCGTCCCCCCGCCCGACACCGACAAATTCGTGACGGACTTCGCGGGGTCCAGGGTAGAGATCGCCCCGGTCGCGACCCAGCGAAGGAACGTAACGTTCGCGCCAAGAACCGCGGTGAGGTTGTACGTTCCGGCTTGCAGGTACAACGTTTCCCCGGGATTTTCTAACTGTCCGCTGAAGTTCGCCTTCACGGAAGCCGATCCCCCGGTCACGAACGAGATGGGGTAGCCGATGACCTGGAAGTAGGCGACGAGAACGCCGCCAATTCCAGAAACATTGAGGATCCCCGAGGCCAGCCTGATCGGGCCGCTTACGGTCCAGTGCGAAAATTCCCATCCGGGTGAGGGGACCGCCACTACCAGGTAGGAACCCTCCGCGAGCGAGTCGTTGACCGTGGAAGCTCCCACGATAGCCTGGAAGTCGAACTCGATTCTTCCACCCGCCGCGGGCGAGTTCTGCAGTGTGAGCGAGACGTTCGTAGCGGGGGAAAAGACGGCAGTGACGGAACCCGAGCCGTTGACCCAAAGGTGGGTGAGCGCGTACGTCGACTTGAGGACCCAGAGCTCGGTCGGATCGCTCACGACCCAGTGGGAGAAGGACCAGAACCCAGCGGGAAGCGCATCGAGCGAGTAGTACCCCCGATCGAGCGGCAGGACGGTTCGGTTGGCAAGGGGACCCCGTCCGTCTAACGCGATCCGGCCCCCCGCGGCGGGGGAGTCGTAGGTGGTTACCCCGGCGGCGAAGGTCGCGGTAAGGGTCGCAATCCCCGGCCCAAAGCTTGCGTTCGTCGACTGGTTGAAATTGGTAAAGTACGCGTCCGCCTGGTACGACCAGCCTACGAACGCCCAGCCAGCCGCCGGCGTCGCGGACGCGTTGTAGGTCCCGGCCCCGAGGATCGTCACTCCATGGGAAAAGCCGGTTGACGAGTCATACGGGAATGTCACCCCATCCAAGGAGACGACTCCGTCCCCGAATCCCGTGAGGTTTACGGTGACCGTCCTTGCGGTAGCGGTGTACGAAACGGAAACGCCGAACGCCACCTGCGCTCCAGTTACGATCAGCCATGTAACAGGCGATCGGGCGGCGGTGATGGTGCCGGCGTTCGACTGAGCGACCGACCATCGATCGAAACTAGCACCGGAAGGGGGGGCGGCCTGTATCCCGTATACCCCGGGAGACAGAGAAATGGATGCGCCGGCAACGACGGTCGAGGTTGGCACCGATCCCGAGTCGTACACGTGGTCCGAAACTTCCACCGCAGATCCCGTGGTGGTGGAATTGAACCACACGAGCACGCGGGGGGACGTGGTGGCGAAATGCGCGATCACGCTCCCCATACCCGCGACCTGAAGCGCAGTTGAAGGGCATGCGGACGATGCGACGCTGACGGAGCCCGAGACGATCCAACCGCTGAACACCGCTCCGGCCGGGGGCGACGCCGAGATCGAATAGAACCCCGGATCCAACCCGGAGATCTTCTTCGTTGAGCCATACTCTTTCGAGAGGAAACTCACGGTCCCCCCCGAAAGCCCGCTGGTGTCGATCGTCAGGGCAATACCGGATCCGCCGCACACAGGCATCGAGAAGTTCAACGGTCTGTACACGGGAAGGCCGACGAGGTTTGGGGTGGTGACGTTGGCGAACTCGGCAGATTCTCCAAAGTCGATGGTTTCCGACGCGAAATCGGTCGCCCCGAAGGTGAAGTAGCTGTTGGGGCACGAGTACCCGAACCATGGGTAGGTGCAGAACGAGCTGCCGAGCCGGTACGTGCAAGTCCGGTTGCTGAGGGTCGTTATGGCAGCATTGTTGCCGGCGACCGTGGAAGAGAAGGCGACCTGGGAAGCCACGGTTGATTGACCCCCGGAGGAGAAGGTCGGGACGTCAATTTTCCACGGGCTGAGCGTGTCATTGACCCAGCTCACGGGGTCATAACTCGGACACGGCACGGACGGATTGCTCGGTCCGGAGCGGCCAGGTCCCGGAGTGCAACCACCGAACGTGCTGTTCGAGATTCCACCCGGATTCCCCTCCCGACCGATCTCGAAACCGAATGATATGGGAAGTTGACCCCCCGAAGTCCAGAGAAGCGCATTCTGAAACTGGTTGGTGGCGTATGCAGGGTCGAGCGCAATCCCGCCCGAATTGTTGAAAAGGGTCGTGGAAGAGGACGCCCCGGAGGTGATGTCTCGGACGGCGACGGCCTCCCCCGAGGTGTCGGTGGCCCATCCGCGAAGCGAGACCGAGATCGAATCGCCCTGGGTCATCGAGAAGTATCCATCCGCGGAAATCCCGTGGGAGTACATCGGCGAATAGTAGCATGTGTCGACCTCACCGGAGACGGGATCGATCTGCCATCCGACCACCGCGCTTGCCCACTGCCCCGAGGTCGTCGTCGATGATCGGCTCCAATTGAAGTCAGGGTACAGTTGCACCTCGATGTAACACTGCCCGAGATACGCCGCCGGGTCCGAGACGACCAGGCCGAACCACGCTGCCGCGTAGAGGTCGGACTGGTTCTTGGTCGGCGAACGATCCTGGGGAAGTGTCGCGTTCCAGGTGGCGTTTCCCCCGCTGGCTGGGGATGGAGAATAGAAGCTCGCTGTGGGCTCATCGTGCCCCACGCAAGGGTCGGGCGGAAGCTGCTGCGCGCCAGCTGCCGGCCAGACTGATACACAGGGTCGGACGACCACGGTGGCGCCCACGCTGTTCACTCCGCCGGATTCCACATCCGGAGAGGTGCCAAACGGGGCGCCGGGTGGGATACCCAGAGGACCCCAAGCCGCAGGCCTTGGCCCCGGTAGGTGGAGGGGGACCAGATGGACAAATTGGCTCGGAAGCTGAGCAGGGGGGATCGGGGGAGAATCGCCGGCCGAATCCCCATTCGAGCCGCCCAGACCGGTCGATAGTCCCGCCGAAGGGTTCAACGCGGAAGGAACAGCGATGGCGGATTCCGACCTTGCTACGGAGCCAGGTCCCGCGGCCGGAACGGTGGAGAGACTGGGTGGGAGGGCAGACGTAAACACGACCGCCAACACCCCGAAGATCACCCACCACGACCGGGGGACCGACCACGTGGGACCTCGGAGAATCGGGACCATCTAGCTCACCACGTCCTGAGCGGCGACGTGTTCCGTCCCCAATCGGCGCGACGCACCCCCAGGTGGAAGCGCCGGACCTGAGGACGAACGGAACGTATTCATCGCAAGTGACTGGGAGATGGGGCAAGGCGAGTCCGATCGGCCGAGAGTGGGGCGAAGCGGAACCGGAGACCGCCCATCGAGCCACGCGCTCAGGTGGCGTTCCACCTCATGGAAGTCGTCGAACGGCACAAAGGGGATGTTGGCCCGTTCGCAGTAGCTCTTTAATCGATGCCGGGCGAAGACGATGTCCGCGACCTCCGCGGCGTAACGGTCGGTGCTGCCGTCTCCGATGAACACAGTAAGTTCGTCCACCGGCCTAGACGAGCGGACGACTTGAGCCTTGCATATGCCACACAGGTGGCACGTGGCGTGACCAAACGGGTGGAGGACCTCGACCTTCCCGCCGCTGTCGACCCGAAGCCGGTCCGAGACGAACGGCAGGTCGAGGCCCTCCCGTTGGAGCACGGCTTTGATGTAGAAATCCAATCCCCCAGAAACTATGGCCACCGGAACGCGGCGGTCGGAAAGGGTCCGAAGGAACTCCATCGCGCCCTTTCGAAGCGGAACGGTCTCGACCGCCCATTGGGTCATTTCCCCGATCCGGCCGGCGGGCAGTAGGGCGGCCTGCCGCTCCCATGCCTGGCGGAGAGTGATCCGACCCGAGTGGAGTTGCTCGTCCACTTCGTGGGCAACGGCCGTTCCGTCCTCGCAAAACCGCTCCACGAGCAGGATGGCGACGTTGGGTTCGACGAGGGTTCCGTCAAAATCGATGAACACGCGGAACGTCGGAATCATGTTCCTTCGAACGGAGGGGGACGGCTATCACAAAATGCACTATTTAGCCGTCCGGGAGGGGTGGGGGACGCCGGTTTGGCGCACTACTCATCCAAGCCACATCAGAAGACGGACGTCCAGCCCTCCAACGACGAGAGACTGGGTCCGGATTTGAGGAGGAGGCAGAGCCGCGATCTGGCCCGGGAACGGCTCGACCCGAACGTCACCAGGCGCGGGAATCTGGGTCCAGACCCGGCCGTCGAGATGCTTCGCCGATTCCGATTCCGTGAACACCACATTGACGGTCAGGTTCGCCCCAACGACCGCAACAGATCCTGAAACAGGGTTTCGAGCGTACCCCGCAACTGTCCCCACGAAGTATGAGTAGCTCCCGTTAGGCTCGGAGAACACAATGGATGAGCTGGTCGAAGTGTGTTTGATACCCCCCAACGTGGAGGCCCAACTGGTTCCCGCAGGAAGCCCCGTCGCGTGAAACGTCA